>Ga0187805_10000598_pt1 | contig 12076 bp, 13 predicted proteins | sample NC_wetland_sal_i_6_FD_132965 | JGI IMG/M metagenome (GOLD analysis project Ga0187805, IMG submission 132965) | Wetland sediment microbial communities from Neuse River Estuary, North Carolina, USA - Control_5 | ecosystem: Environmental > Aquatic > Freshwater > Wetlands > Sediment | place: USA... | reverse complement strand
GCTCCAGCTCGATCTTGAGGTCGACGCGATCGAGCAGCGGGCCGGACAGCCGTCCCAGGTACCGCCGGCGCGCGGCCGGGCTGCAACTGCAGCCGTCGGCCGGGCCGGCGGCCCTGGCGCACGGGCAGGGGTTGGCGGCCAGGATCAGGGTGAACTTGGCCGGAAACCTGGCGGTGACGCCCGACCTGGCCACCACGATCTCGCCCGCTTCGAGCGGCTGGCGCAGTGCGTCAAGCACGTCCCGGTCGAACTCCGGTGCCTCATCGAGGAAGAGCACACCATGGTGCGCCAGCGACGCGGATCCCGGGCGGATGAGTCCGCTGCCGCCGCCGACAATCGCCGCCTTGGTCGCCGTGTGGTGCGGGGCGAGGAACGGCGGATCGGTCAGCAACGGAACGTGCGGCGGCAGGGTCCCCGCCACCGAGTGAATGGCCGTGACCTCCAGGGCCGCGGCAGGGTCCAGGCGGGGCAGGATGGTGGGGATCCGCTCGGCGAGCATCGTCTTGCCTGCGCCCGGCGGCCCGAGCAGCGATAGGTGGTGGCCGCCGGCGGCGCACACCTCAGCGGCCCGCCGGGCCGTGGATTGGCCCAGCAACTCGGCGAGGTCAGGCCCCGCTGCGCAGGCCGGGCCGGTTACGGCCTGGCTCGGGACGGCTCTACCTTCGGTGGGGCGCCCAACGCCGAGTTCCCGGCCGCCCTGGAACTCGACCGCGGGCTCGGCGCCGTGCAGGCCTTGTGTGCCGCGCAGCCAGTCCGCCGCCCCGGTCAGGCTGCCGACCGCGATCACGCGCACGCCCGGCACCAGGGCCGCCTCGGCGGCGTTCTGCCTGGCCACCATGACGGTGCCGAACTTCTCGTCGGCCGCGGCCGCCACCGCGGGGAGTACGCCGCGCACCGGACGCAGCCGCCCGTCGAGACCGAGCTCGCCGAAGAACATCACCCCGTCCACCGCCGCCCGCGGGACCTTGCCCGCCGCGGTGAGGATTCCCACCGCGATAGCGAGATCGAACCAGCTGCCTCGTTTGGGCAGGCTGGCCGGGGAGAGCCCGACGGTGATCCTGCGCTGCGGCCATTCCTCGCCGCTGTTGACGATCGCGGCGCGGATCCGGTCCCGCGCCTCCCGCAGCGCGGTGTCGGGCAGGCCGACCAGGATCATCCCGACCAGCCCGTTGGCGATGTCCGCCTCGACCTCCACCACGTGACCGGTCACGCCCACCAGGGCCACCGAGTACGTGCGGGCGAGCGGCATGGCTACCCCACGGCCCGGACGTGCTCGATGGTGAAGCCGCCGGTGCCCTCGTACACCAGGCCCACCACGTCGATGCGGACCTGATCGAACCGCACCCCGTGCGCGTTCAGCCACTGCACCGCGAGCCTGCGCAGCCTGGCGCGCTTGGCCCGGCTGACCGCCTCGAGCGGGCTGCCGTAACGCGTGCTGGTCCTGGACTTCACCTCACACACCACCAGCACGTTGCGCTCGACCGCCACGATGTCGATCTCGCCGTCCGCGCTGCGCCAGTTGCGGTCGAGGATCCGCAGTCCGCACGACTCCAGGTAGTCGGCCGCGGCCTGCTCGCCGGACCTGCCGAGGACGTCCTTGGCACGCATCGCCATCACCTCCGCCTCCAAGGTCGCCGCAGGCGAGGCCGGCCCGCAGGACGGCTTTCCTGCCTGTGGACAGCCGGAGGAGACCGGACAACCGGTGGAAAACCGGACCGGAATGTCAGCACCGGATGTTTCAATCCGGCGGGTCTGTCACGACAGGGTTCAGCGGGAGCCTCAATGAAGCCGATGGCAAAAAGGCTCGTCATCAGGGCATTGAGAGTTCAAAGTTGCCTGAAGCTTAGTGACGAGGGTAAGCATGAGAAGTGGGGATGTCCGGAGAAGTGCGGACAGCACACCACCGCAGTGCCCAGGCACGCCGAGGTCACCGCTGGCGTACTTCGCGGCATCATCACCGACCTTGAAGTGCCTGCCGAAGGGGTGGCTGCCATGACAACCGCGGAGACGGCAGGCAGGTTGACTTACACGGCACGGTGTCATCGCGAAGGCTCGTGGTGGGTCATCACCGTGCCGGAGTTGGAAAGCGGCCGCGTTACCCAGGCCGGGAGCCTCGATGAGGTCCCAGCGACTGTTGCTGACCTGGTGGCCACCATGACGGGTGCCGACCCGGCCTCCATCGAGGTGAACGTGAAAGCACCCGCCTGAGAGTGGGCGTAGGCGCACTTCTGACGCACACCGACCGGTCCGGGCCGCGAAGCGCGCCAAGCTTCTACCATGGCCAGCGTGGATCCCGTCGTGCCGCCCGGTGAGCCCGGGCATGCTGATGACTCCGACACCTCCCGGCCGGCCTCCGGTGGCGGGTGGTGGACAAACACCGCCGAGAAGGCTGCCCACCTCGCCCACCTGCGGGGGGTGTTCGGCAACGAGGTAGTCGAGACAATGCAGCGCGACATGGACCTGCACGACCATCCGCGGCCGCTGACCGACCACGAGCGTGAGGTGGTCCGTGAGGCGGCGGAGCCGGTGCTGCGGGACATCGCGGCGGGCGGCGCGATCGGGCTGGACCTCCGCGAGGAGGCGCGCGCGGACCGGGGTGACCAGATCGTCTGCGCCTGGGCCAGCACGGCCGACGGCGTCACTGGCGTGGATATCTGGGTCTCGCTGGGGAGCTCGGTCGCGGAGCGCGTAGCGGAGCTGGCTGAACAACTGCAGGAATGGGAAGTCGAGGCGCTGTGGGCCGCTGGCCGCTCAGCGACCTGGCCGGAGTGCCCGGAGCACCCGGATTCGCACCCGCTCGAGCCGGTGGTGGAGGGCGGGGACGGCGCCGTCTGGCGCTGCCCGCGGTCGGGAGACGTGATATGCGCGATCGGGGCGCTGGGCACCCGCGGATGATGGCCTAGGTCTGCTAGGTGGTCAGCTCATGGAGCCGCGGCTGTACGGGGGGCGACCGGGCGGCTGCTCCGGGCGCGGGCCGGCCTTGATCGGCGGGACCTTGCGCTCGACCGGCTTCTTGGCGAGCTCGAACTCCTCACCGTGGTGGGTCACGGTCAGCGGATCGCCGTCCATCAGTTCGTACTTGGCCCGGTCGAGGGCGATCGTGACGCGCAGCTTGCGGCCGCGATAGCGCATCCGGAAGGTCAGGCCCGTGATCCCGTCGGGCAGGCGCGGATTGAAGGCCAGTGCGCCGGACCCCGCGCGCATCCCGCCGAAGCCGCCCACCAGCGCCATCCACGCCCCGGCCAGCGACGCCATGTGAATGCCGTCCGAGGTGTTGTGCTCCACGTCCCGCAGGTCCATGAGCGCGGCCTCGGCCAGGTAGTCGTGGGCGAGGTCCAGCTGGCCGACCTCGGCGGCGATCACGGCCTGGGTACACGCGGACAGGGAGGAGTCGCGGACGGTAAGCGGCTCGTAGTAGGCGAAGTTGCGGGCCTTCTGTTCGGCGGTGAAGGCGTCCGACCGCAGGTACATGGCCAGCACCAGATCCGACTGCTTAACGACCTGCTTGCGGTACAGCTGGAAGTACGGGTAGTGGAGTAGCAGCGGGTAGTCGTCCTCCGGGGTGTCCTTGAAGTCCCACTTGGCGTAGTTGGTGAACCCGTCGTGCTGCGGGTGCACGCCGAGGCGCTCGTCGAACGGGATGAACATCGCGGCCGCCGCGTCGCGCCAGGACGCAGCCTCCTCGCTCGTCACGTTGAGCCGCTCGGCCTCGTTCGGCAGCCGTCCCACGGCGTCCGCGGCGCAGAGCAGGTTCCGCTGGGCCATCAGGTTGGTGTAGACGTTGTTGTCCTTGACCGCGCTGTACTCGTCGGGCCCGGTCACGCCCTCGATCCTGAAGTGGCCCATCGGGTCGTGCTGGCCGAGCGAGCGCCACAGCCGCGCGGTCTCGACCAGCAGCTCGAGCCCGAATTCCTTCTCGAACTTGGCGTCCTCGGTGGCGTCCACGTAGCGGATGACCGCGTCGGCGATGTCGGCGTTGATGTGGAACGCGGCGGTTCCCGCCGGCCAGTATCCCGAGCACTCCTGGCCGCGGATGGTCCGCCACGGGAACGCCGACCCGTCCAGGCCCATGTCGGCGGCGTGCTGCCTGGCCTCGGGCAGCACCATGTGCCGCCAGCGCAGGGCGTCGGACGCGGCGGACGGGTGGGTGTACATGAGCACCGGCAGCACGAACGTCTCGGTGTCCCAGAACGTGTGCCCGTCGTAGCCGGTGCCGGTCAGCCCCTTGGCCGCGATCGGCCGGTATTCCGCCCGCGCGCCGGCCTGCAGGATGTGGAACAGCGCGAAGCGCACCGCCTGCTGGATCTCGGCGTCGCCCTCGACCTCGACGTCGGCGCCGTCCCAGAACTCGTCGAGGTACTTGCGCTGTTCGTCCAGCAGGCCCTGAAAGCCGGTCAGGTGGGCGGCGGACAGCGCGCCACCCACCTGATCGACCAGGGCGGGCCTGGTCCGTAGGCTGGACCAGCCGTAGGCGATGTACTTCACGATGTGCAGCTGCTCGCCCAGGGCCACCTCGGTCGCCACCGTGGTCCGGGCCAGGTCCGGGTAGGCCTCGGTCCGGATTGCCATCTTCTTCGGACCGGCTATCTCGTGCGACATCGCGGCCGCCATCCGCAGCCCGCTGGCCTTGGTCCGGTGCACGAGCAGGCCCCGGGGCGGCGGGCCGTCATACGCGAGACATTCCTCGCTGGCCAGCGGAGCCTCCAGGATGGCCGCCACCCGCGGATCGTTGCCCCGCTGGGGCAGTTCTTCGTTGGTGACGAGCTCGGACTGGACGACCAGCCGCAGCGTCTGGTCCATCGGCTCGACCGTGTAGCTGATCGCGGCGATCGCGCGCTGGGTCAGCGACACCATCCGCACCGACGTCACCTTGACCCTGGCCCCGGCCGGGGAAGACCAGTCGACGGTCCTGGTCAGCGTGCCCGCCCGCAGGTCCAGGATGCGCTCGTGGGAGTTCAGGGTGCCGTACCTGATGTCGAAGGGCTCGTCGTCGACCAGCAGGCGGATGATCTTGCCGTTGGTAACGTTGATGACGGTCTGGCTGGCGTCGGGGAAGCCGTACCCGGCCTCGGCGTAGGGCAGCGGGCGGACCTCGTACATGGAGTTGAGGTACGTGCCAGGCAGGCCGTGCGGCTCGCCTTCGTCCAGGTTGCCGCGCAGCCCGATGTGCCCGTTCGACAGCGCGAAGATCGATTCGCTCTGCGCGAGCAGTGCGGGGTCGAACGTCTTCTCCACCAGCCGCCAGGGCTCCGTCCCGTACGCAGCGTGCTTGATCATTGGGCGCCCTTGTCCTGGTTGAGGAGTTCCGCTACGTCTTGTACCACGATGTCCGCGCCGTGCGCGCGCAGTTCGGCCGCCTGGCCGACCCGGTCCACGCCGACCACGAGGGCGAAGCCGCCGGCCCGGCCCGCGGCCACGCCGGCCTGGGCGTCCTCGAAGACCGCCGCCTGGTGCGCGGTCACGTGGAGCATGTCGGCGGCGGCCAGGTACGTGTCCGGCGCGGGCTTGCCGCGCAATCCGCGCTGCTTCGCGACCACGCCGTCCATGCGGACGTCGAACAGCCCCGCGATGCCTGCGGAATCCAGCACCTGCTGGGTGTTGGCGCTGGCCGAGACGATCGCGGTGGATATGCCGCCGGCCTTGACGGTGCGGATGTACGTGATCGTGCCCTCGTAGACCTGGACGTTCCCGGCGGCGATCTTCGCGAGGACCAGGTCGTTCTTGCGATTGCTCAGTCCGTAGATGGTCGGCGTTCCCGGCGGGTCGGCCGGGGTGCCCTCGGGCAGGTGGATGCCGCGGGACTGCAGGAACGACCTGGTCCCGTCCAGCCGCGGCTTGCCGTCCACGTACTCGTCGTACTCGGCACGCGAATCGAACGGGACGAACGGCGTGCCGGTGCTCGCCGCGTAGCCGCGGAGGAAGTCGTCGAACATTTCCTTCCAGGCGGCGGCGTGGACCACCGCCGTCTGGGTGACCACCCCGTCCATGTCGAAGAGGCATGCTGAAACCCCGTCGGGAAGCCCGAACATACGCCCTCCGCGGAAGCTACGCCGGGAAGTCCGGCTTGTCCTGTGGGACCTCTAGGTCAGCCTTGGCCAGTTCCTCGATGTTGACGTCCTTGAACGTGACCACACGCACATTCTTGACGAACCTGGCGGGCCGGTACATATCCCAGACCCACGCGTCTCGCATCGTAACTTCGAAGAAGACCTCGCCGTTGTCGCTCGACCGGACGTTCAGCTCGACGTCATTGGTGAGGTAGAACCGGCGCTCGGTCTCGACCACGTGAGTGAACAGCCCCACCACGTCGCGGTACTCGCGATAGAGCTGCAGCTCCATCTCGGCCTCGTACTTTTCCAGGTCCTCCGCGCTCATGTGTCCATTCTCCTCTCGGGCCCCGCGAATGCGCCCGCCAGACGCGCCGCGGAGCCGACCGCGCGATCCTCCAGATCCAAGGCGTCAGCCGGATCGAGGTCGGTCATCAGATCCATCGCGTCCACGGGTTCCATCGGGTCTATAGGGGCGGCGGCGTCCGACGGAAGCGCCGCCGCGCGCACGTTCACGAACGAGTACCGGTGGGCGGGGCATGGTCCGTGCTCCACCAGGGCGCGCTCGTGCTCATCGGTGTTGTACCCCTTATGGCGGTCGAAACCGTACTGGGGATAACGTTCATGCAGGTCCCGCATCATCCGGTCCCTGGCCACCTTGGCCACCACCGAGGCGGCGGCGACCGAGGCCGTGACCCGATCGCCCTTCCAGACCGCGAGCGCGGGGACGCCGAGGCCGCGGACGGGGAAGCCGTCGGTCAGCACGTAGCCCGGCTGGCAGCGCAGCCCCGCGAACGCTCGGCGCATGCCGGCGACGTTGCACACGTGCAACCCCGTGGCGTCGATCTGGTCGACATCGATCACCACCACGTGCCAGTCCAGGGCCCAGCGGAGGACCTCGGCGTAGGCGTCCTCCCGGGCCGCGGGGGTCAGCAGCTTGGAGTCGGCCAGCCCCCGGATCCGCCGGATGCGGCCCGGGTCCAGGACCACGGCCGCCACCACGAGCGGCCCGGCGGACGCCCCGCGGCCCGCCTCGTCGATCCCGGCCACCGGGGCGAACCCGGCCCGGGCCAGCACGGTCTCGTACGCGGCCAGTCCCGCGTCACGCCGAGGCGTATAGCCGGGGTACCTGGGATACAGGTTCCAGCTGCGGGCTGCCGAGGCTGATGGGGCTGATGGGGCTGTGGGGATCGGAGGTGCTATCGGAGCCGCCGAGGCAGATGGGGCTGCAGGGACCAGAGGTGCTACAGGAACCGCAGCGGCCGGGACGGTCGATGGACTCGATGGGTCGGGGCCGCTGGCGGCCGACGCACCTGGATGGCGGGTCATGACACTCCGCAGCGTACGCCAGTGGGGGGCTCAGTCGTCCGCGTCGGGCCCGCCGCGCGGCGCGCGGCGACGGGCGGCGCGGAGCCTGACCCGGCGCTGCAGCCAGGTCAGGGGAAGCGCCGCCGCGAACCCGAACGAAAGCGGGAGGGCCGGGCCGGTGGGCTTAAGGCGGGCCGACAGCAGGGCGGCCTGGCCGGCGCCAGACGCCGCGGAAACGGAGGCCCCGCCGGATCCCCCGGAACCCGAGGCGCCGAGCTGGGGCTGCTGGAAGGTGGCCGGGATGGGCAGGATCCGCCACCGGCTCGCCGGCCAGATGATGACGAAGGCGCGGCCGATCACGGCGCTCTCCGGGATGGTGCCGCCGCCCGGGTCGCCCTGGTGAAGCCGGGAGTCATCGGAAACCAGGCGGTTGTCCCCCATGACCCACAGCCGGCCGGGCGGCACGACCTCGCTGAACTTCATCAGCGAGGGGGCCGAACCCGGGTACAGGTACGACCCTTCGTTCAGCGGGACGCCGTTGACGGTGACGCGGCCCTGGGCATCGCAGCAGGCCACGTGGTCACCGGGGATCCCGATGACCCGCTTGATCAGGATGTCTCCGCCCTTCCCGAAGCCGAACATGCTGGCAAACCCGTCGTAGAACTGCTCGAAGACGTTGCCGGGCGCCGGTATCGTCCCGGGATCCCACGAGCCGTCGCCGTTGAAGACCACGATGTCGCCGCGGTGAATGTCCCGCAGGTGATAAACGATCTTGTTGACCAGGACGCGATCGTTGATCTCGAGGGTGTTCTCCATGGAGGCCGAGGGGATCCAGAACGCCTGGACTGCGAAGGTCTTGATCAAGACCGCGAGGACGAGGGCGATCACGACCAGGATCGGCAGCTCGCGCCAGAACGACCGCTTGTGCCGGCGTTTGCCCGGAGCGGGCCCGGCCGAAGATCCCGGGGTCTCGTCGTCCGGGGGCGGCCCGGACGCGGCGGCACCGGGCGCGCCCGTGTCCTCATCACCGGCCTGCCCGCCGTCCAGGTCCTGCTCGGGACCCGACGGACCCGACGGACCCGATCCCCCGACCGCCCGCCACGACCCGGTATCCGACCGGTACACCCGCCCTAGGTCCCGGGTGCCGAATGCGTCGTCCTGATCAGAACCGCTCACCGGTACCCACGCCCCTCGTCGACCTTCACCCTGCCGAGGATACTGCCCATGCGTTGCTACGCATTACCTCCGACGACGACGACGCCGGCGCCAGAGGAGCACCGGGGCGCCGATGACCGCGGCGACGCTCGCGGTGCCCGCCACGGGGAAGCCTGCCACGGTCGCCAGCGCCGCCGCAGCGGTGCCGCCGTGCAGGGCGGGCTGTGAGAACGTCGACGGGATGGGCAGGTCGCGGAGGTTCGACGGCGGCCAGATGATCATGAACGCCCGGCCGACCACCTCGTCGATGGGGATGGCGCCGTCGCCGGGATCTTCGGTGTGGTAGCGGGAATCCCCGGAGTCGCTGCGGTGGTCCCCCATGACCCACAGGTGCCCGGGCGGGACGACGACGCTGAAGCTGAACGACGACGGCTCGTCACCCGGGTACAGGTAGGAGGTCTCCTCCAGCGGAACGCCGTTGACCGTGACCTTCCCGTCGGTGCAGCACGCCACGTGATCGCCGGGCAGGCCGATGACGCGCTTGATGTAGTAGGTCTGGCTGCTGTACAGCCCGATGTCCGAGAGCACGTCCTGGAAGAACCCGAGCACGGGGTCACTGGGGCCCGGGGGCGCGTCGGGTCCCCACGAGTCCTGGCCGCTGAACACGATGACGTCGCCGCGCGCGACCGGGCGGAAGTGGTAGACGAGCCGGTTGACCAGGACCCGATCACCGACGGCCAGGGTGTTGTCCATCGACACCGACGGGATCTTGTACACCTGGATGACGAACGACTTGACCACCAGCGTGAGCGCGGCCGCCGCCACCACGATGATGAGCAGCTCGCGCCAGAAGGGCCCCCGGTTACGCTTCGCCGGGCCGGGATTCTTCCCGCGCGGGCGGCGGTGCTGGCCGGCGCGGTGCTGACCCGGCGGACTGCCGGCCCGGTATCCAGAGGCGCGGTCCGCGGAGCCGCGATCCCCCGACGGTGGCGCGGCGTGCCTGCCCCGCTCGACGGTGCGAGTCGACGAAAACGCCCGTGGACTGTACCGGTCGTCCGTCGCTCCCCCGTCGAGCATGTCAGCTACCGGTCTGGTCCCGGCGCTCCTTGATACGGGCCGCCTTGCCGCGCAGGTCCCTCAGGTAGTACAGCTTGGCGCGGCGGACGCGGCCCCGGGTGACCGGCTCGATCTTGTCGATCGAGGGGCTGTGCACCGGGAACGTGCGCTCGACGCCCACGCCGTAGCTGATCTTGCGGACGGTGAAGGTCTCCCGGGCCCCGCTGCCCTGACGCCGGATCACCACGCCCTGGAACACCTGGATCCGAGAGCGGTTCCCCTCGGTGACCCGGACATGGACCTTCAGCGTGTCCCCGGGCCGGAAGTCCGGGATGTCAGGCCGGGTCTGGGCCTGCTCGATTTCGGCGATCAAGGTATGCATGACGGTGGTTTCCTCGGTGGTGGTGGTAGTACAGGCACGCGGCAGCAAGCGCACGCCCGGGAGGACAGCGACCTTCAGTGTGCCATATCTTCGCCACTACCCGGAAAAGGCCCCGGAAGAACGCCGGCCTCGGTAAGGACTTGCCGGTCGCGGGGGTCCAGGTCCCGCAGCGCCGCGATGAGGTCGGGCCGGCACGCCGCGGTCCGGCGCAGCGCCATGTCGCGCCGCCAGCGCACGATCGCCGCGTGATGGCCGGAAAGCAGCACCTCGGGCACCTCGTACCCGCGCCAGGACCGCGGCCTGGTGTAGACCGGGCCCTCGAGGAGCCCGCGCATCGAGGGATCCCCGTCGCCGCCGAAGGAGTCGTCTCCGGCGGAGCAGGCGTTGCCCAGGACTCCGGGCAGCAGCCGCCCCACCGCCTCCACCATGACCAAGGCGGCCGCCTCGCCGCCGGCCAGCACGTAATCACCGAGGCTCACCTCGTCCACGGCCATCCGCGTGCGCATGGCCTCGACCACGCGCCCGTCGATCCCCTCGTACCGCCCGCAGGCGAACACCAGCCACGACTGCGCCGCGTAGGCGGCCGCCAGGTCCTGCGTGAACGGCACTCCACTGGGCGTCGGAACGACGAGCCGGACCGGGCCTGCTGCCCCGTCGGGGACGATCTCACCGAGCGCATCGCCCCAGACGTCCGCCTTCATGACCATGCCGGGCCCGCCGCCGAACGGCACGTCATCCACGGTGTGGTGCACGTCGGTCGCCCAGCGCCGCAGGTCGTGCACGCGGAACTCGAGGTCGCCCCGCGCCGCCGCCTTCCCGATCAGCGACACACGCAGCGGGCTCTCGAAGTACTCGGGGAAGATCGTCACGATATCGATGCGGAGTCCCACGCCGTCACCTCTTTTTCTAGCCGAACGGCGGTAATTCGGGGTCGAGCAGGCCGGGCGGCGGGTCGATGACGAGCAGCCTGGCGGCCACATCCACCTCGGGCACGATCGCCTTCACGAACGGGACGAGGCACTCCCCGTCCCCGCCGTCCGCGCGCTCGATCACGAGCAGGTCCTGACCGTGGTGCAGCACGTCGGTGACCACGCCCACCAGCCCTCCGTCCGGCGTGCGCACGGAGAGCCCGATCAGCTCGTGGTCGCGGAACTCGTCCGGGTCACCGGTGCGCGGGAGCTGAGCGGAGTCGACGCTCAGCCAGCGTCCGGTCAGCTCCCCGGCCGCGGTCCGATCCGTGATCCCCTCGAAGGCGACCAGGAGCTGGCCAGAGTGCCAGCGCGCTCGGGCCACCGTGAGGGTGGGCTGGTCGCCCGGCTCCGCGGGGTCCGGCTCCGCGTGGACGTCCAGGACGGCGCCTACGGCGAATCGGAGGTCAGGCTCGTCCGTCCTGACCCCGATCACCAGCTCACCGCGGATCCCGTGCGGACGGCCGACGCGGCCGACGATCACCCGCATCGGGGTCAGCGGACCTCGTTCGCGTCCAGCAGGTCGATGCGGACGTAATTGTCTCCCGCCAGGGCGCCGATCACGGTCCGCAGCGCCCGGGCGGTCCGCCCGCCGCGGCCGATGACCTTGCCGAGGTCGTCGGGATGCACCCGCACCTCCAGGACATTGCCGCGGCGCAGCGTCCGACTCGCCACTCGGACCTCGTCCGGGTACTGGACGATGCCGCGCACTAGGTGCTCGAGGGCCTCCTCGAGCACGTCAGGATCCGCTCCCCGGCTCGCCATCGTCCGCCTCCGCCGCCGCGGCAGGGTCGTCCGCAGCGGGCGCCTCCGCGGCACTGTCGTCCGCAGCGGGCGCTTCCGCGGCGGTGTCTGCCGCGGCAGGCGCGTCCCCAGCGGGCACCTCGGCGGCAGTGTCGACTGCGGCAGTGTCGACTGCGGCAGTGTCGACCTCAGCAGGCGCCTCCGCGGCAGTGTCGACCTCAGCAGGCGCCTCCGCGGCAGTGTCGACCGCAGCGGGCGCCTCCGCAGCGGGTGCGTCCGCGGCCTTGGCCCGCCCGCCCTTAGGGGCACTGTCCTTGGCGGGAGCGTCCTTGGCGGGGGCGGCCTTGGGGGCACTGTCCTTGGGGGCACTGTCCTTGGCGGGAGCGTCCTTGGCGGGGGCGGCCTTGGGGGCACTG
>Ga0187805_10000597_pt1 | contig 12087 bp, 6 predicted proteins | sample NC_wetland_sal_i_6_FD_132965 | JGI IMG/M metagenome (GOLD analysis project Ga0187805, IMG submission 132965) | Wetland sediment microbial communities from Neuse River Estuary, North Carolina, USA - Control_5 | ecosystem: Environmental > Aquatic > Freshwater > Wetlands > Sediment | place: USA... | reverse complement strand
GAACACGGCGTCGGCCAAGGCAAGATTCGCTATCCCGCCCAGGAGCATGGGGCGGGCGTCGAGGTGATGCTTGCCATAAAAAAGGCGCTAGATCCGTTGAATATCCTTAATCCTGGTAAGATCTTTGCGTTACCATGACCGAACTTGCGGGCGGACTGGACCGAATAGTCCCTGGCTTTGCCACACCCCCTCGCGAAAGCTCGCGATCGAGCCTAAGGCATAGACTTCCGTGAACTCGTTTCTGCTCGCCTTTACGGCAGTGCTGATTTTGGTGCTGAGCGCGCTCTTCGCGGCGCCGCTGTTTATTGACTGGAACGACTATCGGCCGGTCTTTGAAAACCAGGCGAGCAAGCTTCTCGGCCGCGACGTCAAGGTCGGCGGCAAGGTGCATCTGGTGCTTCTGCCGGCACCCGAGCTCCGCTTCGACGCTGTGAAGGTGGCCGGTGAGCACGGGAGCTTCGACCAGCCCTTGCTGGAGGCGAGGTCGATCGAAGCCTGGCTCAATATCGGCGCGCTCATGCGGGGCGCCATCGAGGCGCGCAAGATCGCCATCTCCGAGCCTGTGCTCCGCCTCGCGCTCAGAGACGACGGCACCGGCAATTGGAGTGATGTGGGGAGGGCCGGACAGGCTCTGCCCTTCGTTGCCAAGGAGGTGCTGCTCGACGAGGTGAGCGTCGGCGGCGGCCGGATCGAGATGAACCGTCCGGGCCTCCGGCCCCTCGTGCTAGAGGACGTGGACGGTGTCGGCAGCGCCGCGTCGCTCTCGGGGCCCTACAAGGTTTCGGCGACCTACAGCTTTGCCGGGCGCCCACAGGAGCTTCGCTTCTCCACCAGCGCCAGCGATGCCAATGGCGTGTTCCGCCTCAAATCTGCGCTGCGCGATCCGGAGCGCAACACCACCATTCTGCTTGAGGGCGACGTGACCGGCTTCCGCGCGAAGCCGAGCTATGACGGCGCCATCATCATGCGTATTGCAACAAGCCTGCCCAACGGCACCGAGGCCGGAGCGCAAGCGCCAGGGCAGCAGGCGGCGGACGCGCCGCCGCAGCCGGGTGACCAAGTGCCCGACGCCGACGCGCATCTCTCGGCCTTCGAGCTGAAGGGCAAGCTCACCGCCACCTCGGACCATGCCGAGCTGCCGGCCTTCGAGATTGCCATACCTTCCAAAGGCCGCTCGCAGATGATGAAGGGCAAGCTCGCGTTCGATTTTGGCGCCCACACCAAGGCGGCGGGCGAGCTGGCGGCGAGCTGGATCGATGTCGACACGCTGCTTGCCGCGGCGGCACCGGCGAAGGCCGACGCCCAGCCATCGGCGGCGGGGGCCTTGAACGCCGTCGCCGAAAAAGCGCTCGATCAAGCTGCGTCCATCGAAGACGGCACGCTATCAATCAAGCTCGATCAGGCAAGCATCGGCGGCGACCTCGTCGGCGGGATCGACCTCGCCGTGGCGGCGAAGGACGGCGCGGTGACCATCGACCGCCTCACGGCTGAGCTTCCGGGCGAGAACCGCGTCGAGGCTTCGGGGCGCCTCGCACGAGGCGAGGGGGGGCCGGTGTTCGAAGGCCCCATCAAGCTCGAAGGCTCCAAGCTCAGAACGCTCGCCCGCTGGGCCGCCGGCGATCGGGAGATGTCAGGCCAGGCCACGGTCGGCGCATTTACGCTCTCCGCGAAGGCGGCAATAGGCGGCGGTGATCTCAGGCTTGACGACGCAAGCGGCGAGCTGAGCGGCACGAAATTCAGCGGCGCGCTGCATTATCACGGCGGCGAGCAGCGCATGGTCGAGCTCACCCTCGACAGCGACCGCCTCGATCTGCGCGAGGTGATGGGCGAAAGCGCTGCATGGCGGAACTGGCTGCCAGACTCTGATGCGAGGCTGCCGAGCGTTGCGCCCGGATCGGATCAAACTCTGCTCGGCGCGCTGCGTGACGACGAGGTGCACGCCACGCTCCGCGTCGGCGAGCTTCTGCTGCCCAACATTCCCGCCGGGCAACTCGATGCGAAATTCAGCCTCGCCAAGGATATCCTCGACGTCGAGCGCCTCGACTTTGCCGCACCCGACGTAATCGCGCTCAACGGCAATGGCCGCATCGAGCGCCTGAGCGACGCGCCAGCGGGCCAAGTCGATCTCTCTTTGCAAGCCATGACCGCTGATGGGCTGAAGGTAACGAGCGAGCTTCTCGGCCTTGGCGAGGGCGTGACAAAGTCGAAGCAGCTCGCAAGCCTCGCCCCCCTCCACCTGCATATGGGCCTCAACGCGGTGCGAGACGGCAACGCCACCAAAGCCGCAATTGAGGTAAAGGGCAAGGCCGGCGGCACCGACGTCTCAATCCTTGCCAAGGTCACTGGTGATCCTGCCAAGCTTGCCGACGCAGCGATCGAAATCGACGGCGGTGTCGACGGTGATCGGCCCCAGGCGCTGCTCGCTCTCTTGGTGCCTGGCCTTGCGCCGGAGCGGCTCGCCATTGCCGGCGCCGACCGCGGCAAATTCACCCTGAAGGCGCAAGGTGTCCCGAATAAAGGCGTCGCCGGACGCGCTGAACTTTCGACCGCCGGCTTGCAACTCGTCTTTGACGGCCAGGGCTCGTCGACGGCTGACGGCGCGGCGTTGGCCGGCCAAGTTTCCGCCAAGAGCGGCAATGCCGGTGTGGCGCTTGCACTGCTCGGCCTTAATGCTTCACCGAGCGCCGACGTGCCGCTCGACCTTCGCGCCGACGTAGCGAAGACCGCCACGCGCATCGATTTCAAATCCATCTCAGGCGAGATAGCCGGCGCTCCCGTGCAGGGAAGCGTGCATATCGACATGAGCGGTGAGCAGCCTCGCTTTACCGCCACGGCGAAGGCGGCGTCGGTCTCCTTGCCGTCGCTGCTTGGCTCACTCGTTGCCTGGCAGCGAACCCCGGCGACTGAAGTGTTGCTCGGCTCGCTCAACCAGAGCGCCTCGGAAGTTTGGCCCGCGCGCGGCTTCGCGCTCGAGCCCCTTGGCAAGGCCAACGGCGAGATCAAGATCGAGGCGAAGACGCTCAACCTCGGCGCGTCGATCGAGCTCGATGACGCCCTGCTGACCGCCCATGTCGATCAGCAGGGGCTCTCCATCACTGACTTGCAGGGGGACCTGTTCGGCGGCTCGTTCGACGCGTCGGGAACCCTTGCACCGAAGGGCACCGGCGCGGACTTGAAGCTCCACGCCGAGCTTGCCACCGGCAGGCTCGACCGGGCCTCGCAAGCGCTTGCCGGACGCGTGTTCGCGAAAGGGCAGTTCACTTTTGTGTTCGATGTCACTGGCGAAGGGCTCAGTCCCCCCGGCCTCGTCGCCGGGCTGAGCGGCGATGGCACGCTGTTTCTCGATCCTGGCGCCTTGCAAGCCTTGTCGTCGGAGCCGTTGAAGCGCGTGGCGTCCGAGGCCGGCCAGTCAAAGAAGCTCAAGCTCGATAAGGACCAGATCGCCGCGCGGATGCGCACGTTGCAGGACACGCTCACCAAAGGGACCTACGCATATGCGGCAACCGCGCTGCCCTTCGAGGTGAAGAACGGCACGCTCAAATTCGCGCCAGGCGCGCTTGCCGGCAAGGGCGCCGAGGCGACGATCAACGGCTACGTGGAGCTTGCGAGCCTGAGGCTCGACAGCGAGTGGGCGATGCGCCTCGACGGCAACAACCAGGACACCACCGACATGCCTTCAGTGAACCTCGTCCTCGCCGGATCGCTTCGCGACGCTGGCGCCATAACGCCTCAGATCGACACGGCGCCGATGGAGAGCTTCCTCACCGTAAGCCGCATGCAAGCCGATGTGGAGCGGCTGGAGACGCTCGATGTGAGCGGGCGGACTCAACCGCAGGCCGATGATCCAGCCGCGCAAGACTCCGCGGACGTCTCGGATCAGACCGCTGAGCCGTTCGCCCAACAACCGGCCGCCCCGGAGAAGCTTTCCGCGCTAAAGGCGGCGGTGGAGCAGCGCGCGGCAGACAGAGCAGCCGAGGCGAAGCGCTTGCCCGCACAACAGGCAGCAGACGAGAAGCGGGCGGCTGACAAGGCGGCCGCGGAGAAGCGCGCGGCCGACAAGGCCGCCAAAGAAAAGCTTGCTGCCGAAAAGGCTGCGGCGGACAAGGCCGCCGCCGAAAAGCGTTCAGCCGAGAAGGCAGCTGCGGACAAGGCGGCTGCTGAGAAGGCCGCCGCGCAGAAGGCCGCTGCCGAGCAGGCTGCCGCTGAGAAGGCCGCCGCCAAAAAGGCCGCTGCGGAAAAACGCGCGGCGGAGAAAGCAGCCGCAGAACAGGCCGCAGCCGAAAAACGCGCGGCAGAGAAGGCGGCCAAAGAGAAAGCCGCTGCCGAAAAAGCTGCCGCTGAGCAGGCTGCAGCCGAAAAACGTGCAGCGGAGAAGGTTGCTGCGGAGCCGGCTGCTGCAGAAAAAGCTGCCGCGGAGAAAGCAGCTGCGGACAAGGCCGCCGCGGAGAAGCGCGCTGCCGAAAAGGCCGCTGCCGAGCAAGCTGCCGCGGAGAAAGCAGCTGCGGACAAGGCCGCCGCGGAGAAGGCTGCCGCCGCGACGCCGCAAGTTCCGGCATCGGCGGCTCCGGGGGTTGAGGCAAATAGTGGCGCGCCTGGCGCCGTGCCATCTGCCCGGCAGGAGCCAGAACAGCTGCCATGGAGTCAAACCCCCGCGGGCGCCGACCAGGCGTCTCAGCCAGCCACTCCGGCGGCTGATGCGCAAACAACGCCGGCCGCCGCCGCCGATGACGCGCTCCCCGCTCCAGCCCCAGTCGCACCGCGAAAGAGGCCGAACCGCCCGCCTCCGGCACGAGACGACTGGAAGAAGGGCATCAGCATTTTTGGTGGCGGTTAGGCGTCGCGGACCTGTAGCCGCTCCAACACGTAAAGCCGGATGGCGGCGGAGAGACTCGTCTCTGGGAGCACCGTCTCGGAGAGTTTCACCCCGGCACGACCGGACCCGCCGCGCCGCCGGTCGATCTCGCTGACAAGCTCGGCCACCGATCTGCCGTCGGCCTCGGCCAGCTTGCCAAGAGCCTCCCAAAACGCATCTTCCAGCGAGATGCTGGTGCGGTGCCGGGCAATCGTTATAGAGCGCTTATGGTGCGATTTGACCATGGCACCGTAGGTCACCGCTTGTGTCCCACCATGTCCTCCGGCCGCACCAGCCGATCGAAGTCCGCTTCGCTGATGGCACCGAGCCGAACCGCCTCCGCCCGCAAGGTGGTCCCACGCTTATGAGCGGCCTTGGCGATCTCCGCCGCCTTGTCGTAGCCGATATGGGGCGCAAGCGCGGTGACGAGCATCAGCGAGCGGTCGAGATGTTCCTTGATGCGCGGCCGGTTGGCCTCGATGCCAATAACGCAATTGTCGGTGAAGCTCTCGGACACATCGGCGAGCAGCCGGATCGACTGGAGCATGGCGTAGGCCATCAGCGGCTTGAATACGTTCAGCTCCAATTGGCCCTGGCTGCCGGCAAAGGTGATAGTGGCGTGATTGCCCATGACTTGGGCCGCCACCATGGTCACCGCCTCGCATTGGGTCGGATTCACCTTGCCCGGCATGATCGAGGAACCAGGCTCGTTTTCGGGCAGCAGGAGTTCGCCGAAGCCCGAACGTGGGCCTGAACCGAGCAACCTGATGTCGTTGGCGATCTTGAACAATGAAACGGCGACGGCGTTCAGCGCCCCATGGGCAAACACATAGGCATCGTGGGTCGCAAGCGCCTCGAATTTGTTCGGCGCGGTGACGAAGGGCAGCTTCGTCATCGCCGCGATCTTGGTGGCGAACAGCTCGGGAAACTCAGGACTTGTATTGAGGCCAGTGCCAACCGCGGTGCCGCCTTGGGCGAGTTGGTAGAGCCCATACAGCCCCTGCTTAATCCGCTCCATGCCATGAGCGATCTGCACCGCATAGCCGCCGAATTCCTGACCGAGAGTTAGCGGCGTGGCGTCCTGCAAATGGGTACGGCCGATCTTGAGGATGTCTTGGAAGGCCTCGGCCTTGTCCTTCAGCGCCTTATCGAGTCGGGCGAGCGCCGGATTCAGCCGATAGGCGAGCTCGAGCGCAGCCGCGATGTGCATGGCAGTGGGGAAAGTATCATTGGAAGATTGGCCGAGATTGACGTGATCGTTGGGATGAATCGGGTGCTTGGCCCCCAAGGTGCCGCCAAGGAGCTCGCTTGCCCGGTTGGCAATCACCTCATTCAAATTCATGTTCGATTGCGTGCCGGAACCCGTCTGCCAGACGAGCAGCGGAAAATGCGAGTCATGCTTGCCTTCGATCACCTCATCGGCCGCCATCACGATGGCCTTGGCGAGATGCTCGTCGATCAGGCCAAGCTCGAGATTGGCCTGAGCCGCGGCCTTCTTGACCATCGCGAGCGCCCTGACCAGCGGCTTAGGCATAATCTCCTCGCCGATCTTGAAGTTCCGGCGCGAGCGCTCGGTCTGCGCGCCCCAATACCGGTCGGCGGCCACGTCGATGGGCCCGAAGGAATCGGTTTCCACGCGCGTTAAGGTTGCAGCCTGTGGACTACGACGAGTGTCCTTGCTCGCGGCCATACTTAGGTCTCCGTTTCGGTCAATTCGAACAAACCAAGGGTCAGAACGCCTGCATGACCTATCGGCTCGACCTTGGCTAGGCTATAACATCGCAACAGGGTGGGAGAACGCGTTCATTGCTGCTGATTTTTAGGCCTTCTGCCGAGGAGCGCCCAAGGCTGCCCGGGCTTGGACCCCGTGAGATTGGGTGAGGAAGGCGAGTGATTGAGGTTCCGGTGAAGCTGGTATTGCCGGTGCCGCGGGCCGTGCGCATCGCGTTGGCATTGGCGCGCCTGTGTGCCCTGGTGGCTTGCGCCATCGGGGCGCTCGTGCTTGCCAGCTGGCGTTTCGATCTTTCGGCGCTTGCCCCCCTTTTGCCTGAGCTCCACAGCATTGCCCCGAACGCCGCAGCCGGTGTGTTCGCCGCGGGCATCGGCCTCTTCTGCGTCACCTTCAAGGGGCTCCGGCCTCTTGCTTGGCTCATCGGCATCGGGCTCGTCGTGCTCGGCGCGACGAGCGTCGCCCAGGAGTTGTACGGTTTCGACCTTGGTATCGACCGGGCTCTGCTTGGCAATGTAGCGCTGCCTCCCGACGCCTTCGGGGAAACGCTATCCCTCCGCATGGCTCCCGGCGTCGCGGGATCGCTCATTCTGTTCGGGCTCGCCCTGCTCTGCGCAAAGGGCGACCGACTCGGTTCCGCCATCAGCCAGGTCTTGACCATCGCCATGCTGGCGCAGGTCCTGATCGTGCTCACCGGCTATGCTTATGGCGTCGCCACCGTCAATTTCCCCTTCCCCTTTACCTCGATGTCTCCCTACGGCTTGGTGAGCTCGCTCTTGCTCGCGATAGGTCTGCTTGCCGCATCGCCAGAGGAGGGACTCGCCGCCGCGATCATCGATAAGTCGCCGGCTGGTGAGATGCTGCGCCGGCTCCTTCCGGGCATCATCGTGCTGCCGCTCGTCATCGGCTGGTTCGCCCATCAAGCGGAAATCGGCAACTACTACGATAGCGCGGCGACGCTTGCCATCTTCGCCGTGTCGAGCATCATCGTGCTCGCGGCCTTCAGCTGGACGACGATCGACGCGGTGCGGCGCGCCGATCGCGCCCGCAACGAGGCGCTGATCGAGCTTAGGGGACAGCGGGAATGGTTGAGCACCACCGTCGGCAGTATCGGCGAGGGGGTGATCGCCACCGACCCTTCCGGCAGCGTGCTTCTGCTCAACAAGGTCGCCGAGCAGCTGACGGGCTGGCCGCTCGCGGACGCACGCGGCAAGCCGATCTGGGAGGTTTTCCGCGTCATCGACGAGGCAAGCCGTAAGCCGCTCGACGATCCAGCGCTCAGGGCCTTGCGCGAGCGCGCCACGACCCGGCTTGAATCCGGCGCCCTGCTTGTCACCCGTGATGATAAGGAGCTGCCAATCGAGGACTCCGGCGCTCCCATTCTCAGCTTCGACGGCTCGCTTGCCGGCGCCGTGCTGATTTTCCGCGATGTGACCGAGCGCCGCCGCGCCGCGCAACGCCAGACCATGCTGGTCGGCGAGCTCAATCACCGGGTCAAGAACGTGCTCGCCATCGTGCAGTCGCTGGTGCAGGCAAGCCTGCGCCAAGCCACCAACCGGCCCGCCCAGGCTATGGCCCAGACCTTGTCGGAGAGACTCCGCGCACTCCATCGCGCCCATGACCTCCTGCTTGAGGCGCAATGGTCTGGTGCAAGCCTTAAGGCCATGGTCGAGCGCGAACTCGAGCCCTATCAGCGCGAAGGTGGCCCGAGGATCCTGATCAAGGGGCCGGACGTTCTACTCCCCCCGCAATGCACCTCGATCCTCGCCATGACCTTGCACGAGCTCGCCACCAACGCCGTGAAGTATGGGGCCTTGTCGTCGAACGCCGGCCAGCTCGGCGTCTCCTGGAGGACGGCGCGCGGAAACCGGCTGCTGCTCACCTGGGAGGAACGGGGCGCCGGTGTCGCGCTCAAGCGGAGCAATGGGTTCGGCATGCAGCTGATCGACAAGGGTATCCGCCACAATCTCGGCGGTGAAACCAAGGTCGATTTCAGGGCGACGGGCCTCTATGTCGAGCTGAACGTGCCGCTCGAACCTGCCAGGGACACCGGGCCGAAATCGGTGCCGGCGTCGGCCGATTCCATCTAGTCACTCCAGCGAGCGGATCGCTTCGTTGGCGTGACGCAGGCGCTCCGAGAAATCGCGCGTCAGATTGGAAAGAATCGTCACCATGATGTTGGGGTGCGCGGCAGCAAGCTCGTTGAGCTGTTCGACCGCAAGCCCGTAGCAGATGACCTTCTCGTCGGCGATGACGTCGGCGGAGCGCGCGCCCCCGCCGAACAGGGCCATCTCGCCGAAGGTGAGCCCGGGGCCCAAGGACGCGACACGCCGCCGTTTCTCGCCCGCCTGGGTCGGCACCCTGATCTGCACGCTCACGCTCCCCCGCGCGAGCACGAAAACGAGCTTCGCCTGGTCGCCCTCGCGGATGATCACTTCTCCCTTGTCGAAAAGGAGGGGGCGCACGATGGTCTGTACCAGCCGGTATTCCTCGGCGCTCAAGCCCTTGAACACATCGAGCTCGGACAGCGCGAATTTCGGCTCCGCGTCGTGTTTCAGCATGTTTGCGAGAAGCTGATCCTCGCACCATTCGAGCGCAACATCGACGTCGCGGAAGACGCGCAAGAGCCGGCCGGTCTCATGCTCGGCGAGCTCGCGCGAAATACGGGCGAGCGGCCCATCATTGGCGATCTCGGCGAAGCGCAGCTCGGTCTCGCCCTCGCGCATGGAATGAGCAAGCCTGAGGATCAGCTTGCAGGCCGACGTATCGGCAAGATGCACGCGCTTGAAATCGACGATGACGTAGCGGGCGGTCTCACTGAGCTCCGCGATGGAGCCGAAGAACAGCGGCCCTTGCGCCTCGATCACGGCGATCTTGAAGCCTTCGACCTCGAGCAGGTCGCGTTCCTGCGCGGTGCGCAACCGGCTTGAACGGACTCGGTCGCCGCGATAGACGCGGCGGATCACGCTCCGCACATTGGTGCGGTTGTTGAAGGCGTGCAGCTCGAACTCATTGGAAATGTCCTGGCAGACCTTGATGCCGCGCACGCTGTTGCCTTGCGCATCGAGCGGCGGCGAGTAGACGCCGATGCCGAGCTGCCCGGGGATGACCGCCATGATGCACCCCGAAACGCCGCTCTTCGCCGGCATGCCGACCTCGTAGGACCATTGGCCGGCATAGTTGTACATGCCGCAAGAGTTCATCACCGACAGCACGTCGCGCACAAAATGCGGATCGAACACCGACACACCGGTGAGCGGGTTGACCCCGTCACTGGCAAGCGTCGCCGCCATCATGGCGAGGTCTCGGCAGCTGACGGTGATGGAGCATTGCCGGAAGTAAAGGTCGAGCGCCTCGATGGGATCGCGCTCGATCATGCCGGTGTTCAGCATCATGTAGACGATGGCCCGGTTGCGGTGGCCGGTGGCAAGCTCCGATTTGAACACCGACTCGTCGATCTTGAGCCTGCGGCCGGCAAGGTCGGAAAAGAGATCGAGCATGGTGCCGATGCGTTCCTCGGGCGTGTTGCCCGGCATGAGCGGCCACGGCGATGGCGCCGGCATTGACCATGGGGTTGAACGGCCGGTTGGCGACCTCGTCGAGCACGATCGAATTGAAGGCTTCTCCCGTGGGCTCGACGCCGACATGGCGCAACACATAGTCGCGCCCATAGTGCTGAAGCGCGCAGCCATACATGAAGGGCTTCGACACCGATTGGATAGTGAAAAGGTGCTCGTCGTCGCCGGTGGCGTACATCTCGCCGTCGACCGTGGCGAGCGCGATGCCGAAGGTGGCGGGATCGGCCTTGCCGAGCTCGGGGATATAGTCGGCGACCCTGCCGCCGCTCATGCGCGAAACGCGTTGGTGCAGCTCGATAAGAAAGTCTTCAATGGGAGCGGGCGAAGCGGTGCTTGCTTCTCCCGTCATACGCGTCGAGCCAGTCGTCTGGTCCAAGAAGGGCCCCCCATGTCGGTTTGACAAACCCCGGCGGACCTTATCAAAACCTTTGAGCAGCGCACGCCCAAGTTTTGAGCAGCCTTGCGAATGAATTGAGCTTAGGCAGCTGCGGGCGGCCCCCGCAAGCGGCCTACTTTTTGCGGAACCGGTCGAGCTGTACGACCTCGGCGCCAGAGCGGGCTCTCTCGGTCCGCGCGGTCTCTTCGGCGGCTGCCGGCGCGGGCAGGGGCGCGGGCTCAGGGCGAGGCTCGGTTTGGGTTGGACGCTGGGGGGCAGCCTCATCTGCATCGGCCACGAGGTCTGGCAGTGCCGCGGCCATATGCTGGCGGGCAAGATCGTTGGCGGCGCCAGGTTTGCCAAATTGCAGGCCGAACTGGGCGGACGGATCGTAGAACGCCTTCACCGCTTGGAAGGGCACCACGAGCCGCTCCGGCAGGCTGCCAAAGGAGAGCTTGACCTCGAACCGGTCGTTGGTCACTTGCAGATCCCAGAACTGGTACTGCAGGACGATGGTCATCTCCTCGGGATATTGCTCCTTGAGCCGCTTCGATACCGAGACCCCCTCCACCCCCGTGTCGAAGGCGATGTAGAGGTGGTGTTGCCCAGGAAGGCCGCTTCTCTGCACGAGGGTCAGCACTCTCCTGATCACGCCGCGCAATGCGTCCTGCGTGAGAAGGTCGTATCGGATTTCGTCGCCTGCCATGGACCTCGTCGCCCCTCCGCGACCTGAGGTAGGGCCCCGTTAAAGTGGAGGGCTTCTGTTGCCCGGTGCCCTCCGAAACCGCGCCTAGCCCCTGCGAAGGGACTGGGACTTGATGTTTAGGCTATCGCGCCGCTTACGCAGCGAGACGAGCCTCCGCATAGTTGTCGTTTGCAACTATTTGGTTGGTCCGATAACGGCGGTACCATGCCGAGCGAAAGCGCGACCTTTACACCCTCGTCGATCCTGTTTCGCCCCCATTTCAGAAGCCAGAAATCAGAAACCAGAATTGGACTCGAACACTGCAGGCCTTTCGCCCTTTTTTGATTCTGGTTTCTGGGTTCTGGCTTTCTGCTTCTGATGGTGGAGGCGCCGGGTACTGCCCCCGGGTCCGAATGGTTTATTACGAAGGCTGTTTATCGCCATATCCGGCTTGAACCGGCAGTCTCTATATAAGCCGCTATGGCGGCAAAAAAAAGGTTCATGGTCAGGGCGTAACTGGGTGGGGATAAACTTGGCGCTGATGCCGACGGCGCTCGGCGCGCTCAGTGGGGCTTGATCTTCACGATCTCGCCGCTTGCCACGTTCGCCTCCATTTCGATCTTATGGCCGCTTGCGTCCCGGCCCTCGGCCTTCCGTGAGGTGCTTGTCGCCCGCCGCGGCCGGCAGCAACAAGGCTGAAAGCGCGAGGATGACGATCCACAAGAATCGACGCATGACAGAGCCCCTCTGCGAAGTTTAGGGGTGATGGACAGCTCAAGCGAGCCTATATCGGTGGCTGGGACGTGCCTAGCCCGGGCTAGCCGGGAGGCCTGAAAAGGGACGTGGCTTTGCGCCAATATCTCGACT
>Ga0187805_10000596_pt1 | contig 12088 bp, 7 predicted proteins | sample NC_wetland_sal_i_6_FD_132965 | JGI IMG/M metagenome (GOLD analysis project Ga0187805, IMG submission 132965) | Wetland sediment microbial communities from Neuse River Estuary, North Carolina, USA - Control_5 | ecosystem: Environmental > Aquatic > Freshwater > Wetlands > Sediment | place: USA... | reverse complement strand
TTTGACCGTTCCTGAGTTTTCCACAGGCGATTCGAATGGCATGTCAGTAAACACTTGACAGGGTGTTACTGTATATGGTAACATTGCTTGTGATAGTTTGTAGCCAGCCCGTTCCGGCAACCCCATCGTCTCTGCGAAGTCTCCGTGTACTCAGCGCCTCTGCGTTATCCGCTTCAGCCTCCCTCGAGTTTAAGCTTTCGACTCTGAACCGCCCTTCCCCACGTCCTTTCCCCGCCACTCTCTTGCCAAGAATTGACGTTAGGTTGACGCGCGTCAAGCTTAAGTCCTTTGTTTGCCACTCTTGCAGAAAACACCCGGGGTGGGGTAGACCCATCTACTGCTTTTTGCCGCTCTCCACTCTCCCTTCAACACCATCGCTCCAAAACTCCTTTAGAATCATATCTCCTGCAGAGTCCCACCCACTAAGTCCCATAGAATCATATCTTTTCGTAAAACAGGGGATGGGGGCAAACTCCAGCCCGTTATCCAGATTTCCAAAGAGGAAATCCAGCCTGACGAGCACAGCGAGGATGGACCTTTCTTCATACGCGATGACCGAGCGACCATCGGGAGCGCGGGACCTCCCCAATCGTTACCTCGTTACGTCATTACCTCGTTTTCTCGTCCCCGGCGCAAAGGTTGCCACTGGCTCAAGGGGGCACAACAGAACTGTTTTGTGTCGCCAGCGCCGCGCGTCTCAATCGTTGGAGCCGCCGTGCGAAACCGCCCGCGTGGAATCCCGAATCACCAGTTCCGGGCTCATTTTCTGTTGCACGACATTCCACTCGCGCTTCTCGATCCCGGCCTTGATTCCTTCCATCACGACATTGACCGCATACGTGCCCATGGCTTCGAGCGGCTGCCGCACCGTCGTCAAGGAGGGCGCGCTCAGCGCCGAGAGTGCCACATCATCAAAGCCCGTCACGGAGCAGTGCTCCGGCACTTTGATCCCCGCCTTGGTCAGCGCGCGAATCGCGCCCAGCGCCGTCAAATCGTCGAAAGCCATCAGCGCCGTAAACTTTTTCTTTTTTTGCAGGAATTCCTCGGTCAGCCGGTGGCCGCCCTCGAACCCCGAATTGGGATCAAACGAATCAGGCAGTTGCAGCACCAGCGCCGGATCAATTTCGATCCCCGCCGAATGCGCAAATTTTTGTACGCCGCGCCACCGGGGCGCGCTATCGATAATCATTTTCGGCCCGCGAATAAACGCAATCTTGCGGTGCCCAAGCTGGTGCAAATGTTCAAGCGCCATCCGCCCGCCGATCTCGTTGTCCACCATCACCGAGCTGACCGTGTCGGCCGGCAGCTCCCAACCAATCGTCGCCGCAGGAATATTGCGTTTGCTCAAGTCCGCAAGCAGATTGATGTCCACGACCAGCCAATTCGCCACCACGATCAACCCCTCGACGTGGTGTTCGAGCAGCATTTCCAGATAGCGCTCGAAGCGGTTCCGTTGATTGTGCGCGTCCGCAAAAATCGGAACGTACGATGATTGGTATAACGCATTTTCGATGCCGCGCAGCACAGGTGTACAGAAAGGATCGGTAATATCGAAAAACATCAGCCCCACGGTGTGGCTGCGCTTGCTCCGCAGAAACCGCGCCATTGCGTTTGGCCGGTAACCAAGCTTCTTCGCCGCGTCTTCAATTCGCTTTTTTGTAGCAGGCGCGATATACCGCGCAAGAGGCGCGTTGTTCAAGACAATCGACACCGTGGCCGGCGAGAAGCCGCTGTCTTCCGCGACGTCCCGCATCGTCACCGTCTGATTCTTGCCGCTCGCGCGTTTCACCGGCATGCCTCCGGTCTCCATCATTCTGCCAGAGTCTCCCCATTTGCACTAAGTTAAGCAGGGGTGAGCGGCTTACTCGGCAGGTACATCAAACGACAGCGGTTTGCGGAACCAATCGGTCTTCCAGATTCCAAATGCGATTCCCGCAACCATCCATGCCGTTCCGAGATATTTCGCTGGTGTACTCAAGGTCCACCACAAGCGCGCGCAGACGAAAAAGCCGACAATCGGCACGATAAAACTCCACACCGTCTTTTCCGCGCCCTTCCAAAAATAATGCACGAACGAGGAGGCATTGACTCCCATGAACGCGAGCAGCGCGCCGTAATTCAGCAACTCGATGCCGCGGCCGAACGTCAGAAAAAAGGACCCAATCAGCACGATCGCCCCAATGAAGAGCACGTTGTTCCGCGGGATTCCATGCTTTGGATCAATCTGCCCAAAAAACGATTTCGGCAGCGCGTTGCTTTTGCCCATTCCATAGAGCAATCGCGCGGCACCGATCTGCGCGCCCATCCCGGAGCCAAAGTTCGCCACCAGCAGCGTCGCTCCAACAATGGTGAACATCGGCGCCCAGGCCCGTGCCGCCGCGAACACGTACGCCTGATCCTGATTCGGAAACGGCTGCGAAGCTGGCCACACCAGTTGCGCCACATACACTTCCGCAGCCGAAAGAATTCCCACGGCCAGGCAAGTCATCACCGTCGCCAGCATGATATTCCGTCGCGGATTTTCCGCCTCTTCGGAGAGCGTCGAAATCCCGTCGAAGCCGATGTATGTGAGTACCGCGATGGAGGTGCATCCGGACAGATTGTCGAACGTGAACGTTTGCGGATCGTAGAACGGCCGCGTGAAGAATCCCGGATCACTGTGCGGATGCCCGAAAATGTAGCGAATCGTCGTCACAAAGACGACTACCACCACCGCGCTCATCCCCGCGGCAAGTCCGGCATTCACGCGCGCGGAAGTCTTGATGCCTTGCAAGTTGAGCAGAGTGAAGACCACGGCAAAAAATATCTTCCAGCCCCACACCGGCAAACCCGGCGCGAATTCATGCGCCTGCCCCGCGCACCAGATCGTGCAGATCAGCGGGTTCACGATGTAATCCATCACCATGCTCCACCCGGTGATGTATCCGGCGGCAGGATGAATCTCTCGCGCCACGTACGTGAATGCTGAGCCCGCGCTGGGATAAACGCGCGCCATTTTGCCGTAGCTCACCGCGGTGGCCAGCATCGCCACCATGGCGATCAGGATGGCCGTGACGACATGGCCGCGCCCGCGGTCGCTCAGCGCGCCAAACGCGGACATCGGCGCCACCGGCTGCAGCACGATGATGCCGTAGAGCAGCAGATCCCACAGAGTCAGCGTGCGCCGCAGGTGCGGCCCGCTGTTCGCGCCCACTTCGTTGCTCAAGCGCTTCTCCTTTTCGCTGGCGCCTTACGCTCTGCATCCAGCACAACTGCGCGCGTCAGATTTTTCGGCTCGTCGGGATTTAATCCTTTGCGCAAACCGACCGTCAGCCCCAGCAACTGCGCGGGAATCGCGGTCATCGCCATTCGTGCAAATTCCGGTTCATCCAATCCCAGTTCAATCACTAAATCATGTTCGCGCCCCAGGGCATCCGTAGCACGATTCACGACAAGCATCGTCGCTGCCCCCAGTTTCTTAAGCTCCGCGACGAGCAAGACTTCTTCATCCGCCGCGGCCTCCGACAACAAAAACGTAATCAGCGTCTCGCCGCTTGCAATCGACTTCGGCCCATGGCGAAATTCCAGCGTGTGATACGCTTGCGCATAAGACGAAGACATCTCGGTCATCTTCAGCGCCGCTTCTTGCGCCAGCCAGTAATGCGCGCCCTGACCCAGAAACACAAAATCCTCGAATTTCCGCTCCGTTCCGAGCGCCCGAATCTTATCAGCATTAGCTGCAAGCCACCGCGTTGTCTTTTCCGGCAGGACATCCAGCGCCGATGTCAGCCCCGCATCGCCCGCGAACCTCGCGCCCAGCCTCTCGAACAGCAGCAAGATAGACGTGAACGATCGCGTCATCACCATGCTCTTCTCATCGGCCCACGGCAGCGTCACCAGATGAGTGCACAAATCTCCAAGAGCGCTGCTTTCGCTGCAAGTTACGCCCAGCGTGCGAACGGCCGCTTTCTTCTTCAGCATCTCGGCCGCTCGCAAAACCTCGGTGGTTTTTCCCGAGCGCGACACAAACACAACTTGCCGCGCCTCAGCCCGCTGCAATACTTCGTCAGAGGCAAAAAGAAGTTCCGACGCTGGCACCGCCGTGCATGTCACTCGAAGCAACTTTGTCCACTGGGCCGCGATCGTCTGCGAAAGGTAGTAGCTCGAGCCGCAAGCCACAAAGAGCCAGGGTTCTTTAGAAGAAAAGTCTCGGAATGCCTCGATCATCGCGGCGTTCCGGTCGAATTGTCGAGCGGTTTCCAGCCACGTAGCAGGTTGCGAGAAGATCTCCGCCAATGTTTGCTGTCCAGCGGCGTGCGGCGCGGGCCGACCATCGCGCGAAGATGGCGTGCTTCTTGTCGACACTTTTTCTATGCGTTTTTTCACGCGCGCCACAGGCTCCTTTTGCCCGCCCGGTTTTTGCCTTGCAGTGACCCGCCATTCTAAGGAGAGGAGCGAGGCCCTCACCCGCAGTTTGCCTCACTCATTGAACCGTTTTAATCAACGCATTTTCTAGGAATCCCGGCTTTCACGCAAGACAAAACTTTGCCCAGATTCTCGCTCCATCGCGCAAATCTTTGGTGGTTTTTCCATGGATCGCACTCGGCCACCTGTCCGTTCGTACAGGTGGAAAGATTTCCACACGGAGTGTCTCTTCGTTAAAGTTCTATTACTTTGCTCGCAACGCGCGCCCCGCATACGTAGTCTAATTAAGTAGCACCTCGTCCCGGTCGAGGGCCATCAGCATGGGCGAGGAAACCCGGATGAACGGTCGCAGTCCCGCCAAGGTTATCTTTTGGCATGTCGTGGGATTTTCTGCGGCCTTCCTGGTGGCGTTCTGGCTGCGTCCTGTATCTCTCGAACCCGATCCAGTCCTTCAAGGCTACCTTCAAGTCATCAGTGCTTTGCTGGCCTTCGTTTTTGCGGCGCTGGCTTTCGTCCGTTTTCAGGGCACCCAAGACCGCATCGCCCTGATTCTCGGAGGCGGCTTTCTTCTTTCTGGCGCTGTTCTTTCGGCCTCCAGCGTTCTGTTCTTTCAGTTCGAGCAAGTTTCTCCGCTGCGGGCGGCTTTGGCGCCAGTCGCCTGGTGGCTCAGCCGGATCGTTTTGGCGCTTTTGCTTCTGGTCGCGCTGCTCGTGGAACGCTTCATTCCCCGGTCGCGGCACACCAAGGCAGAGATCGCCGGCGCACTTCTGGCCGTCGTCTGCTTCACCTACTTCATCGCTTTGGCTCTTCGCCGCCTTCCTCCGGAGGTTTCCCGCCATCCGGGCGCCTTCATCCCCAGCTCCGATCAACTCTTACCGGGCATCATTTTCTTCGCGGCCGTGATTTGGTATCGCCGCCGCCTTGACTCCGAAGACTCGGCCTTCGATCGCACTATCTACGCCGCTGCCTGGATGAATTTCGCCGCTCAGCTAGCTGCATGCCAGTCCGAGCGCCTGCTCGACGCGCCCTTTGTGTTCGCTCAAGTGCTTACCGTCAGCAGCTACGCCCTCGCTCTCGGCGGCGCTCTTTTCGATAATGCCAAGCTCTTTGAACAGGTTCGCCATCTCGCCGTCAGCGACCCGCTCACCGGCCTTGCCAATTACCGCCGGCTCCTCGATGTTCTCGAGAACGAAACGGAGCGCACCAACCGCACGGGGAGGCCCTTCGCTGTCTTGTTGCTCGATCTCGATGGCCTGAAGAAAATCAACGACCGCTTCGGCCATCTGGTTGGCAGCCGCGCTCTTTGCCGACTCGCGGCGATCTTGCGCATCCATTGCCGCGCCATCGACACCGCCGCGCGCTATGGCGGCGACGAGTTTGCTCTCGTTTTGCCGGAATCGCAGGACCCGGAAGCCCAGCATGTCGCAAACCGCATTCGTGTCGTCATGTCCGAGGACGACGAGGAACCTCGGCTCTCGGCAAGCATCGGCATCTCGATTTATCGCGGTGAAGGCGAACGGATCGAAAAACTTCTTTCCGACGCGGACCGGGATCTCTATTCGGAGAAATCGCGGCGGGTAAAACGAGGCATCGCCGCGTTCCATGCTCGACGCCGCGCCCCGAAAACCTGATTCGATCCCGTTCGCGATACTTCCGGCGCTTCCGTCTAATACACCGCCCGCCGCTGAACGGTTTCCTTGGTCGCCAATGAAAATCGCGGTTCCGGCGCTGCCTTATCCAAAATTTGGCGCGCAAGGTATTCGCCCACCGCCGGTCCATGCTTGAAGCCGTGCCCCGATCCGCCGCCGGCAAACCACACGTTCTCCATTTCCGGATGCCGGTCGATCAGGAAATCACCGTTCGAGGTGTTTTCATACTGGCACACGCGTGTTTCGACCACCGGCGTATTTCGCAGCGCCGGAAAACGCGAGGCCACATATTTCCGCACGACTTCGGCTTCCGCGGCCGTCGGCAATCTAGATTGCGTGTCCGGATCGACGCGCTCTCCGTGATGGTCGAGCGCAATCTTTAGTCCGCGTCCCTCGAGGTCCGGCATCCCGTAATACTCATCCTCCTGAAAAAGCCAAGTCGGCAAGGCTGGCGGCGCAAATCGTTCGTCTCCTGGCGGCACGCCGAAAAAGAAAACTTCCTGCCGGCTGGGAAAAATCCTTGACCCAAGAATGTCTGGAAAGACTTTGCCGAGCCAGGCCCCGCAAGCAAAGACAAATTGCCCCGCCGAAATCGATTCGCCGTTGCTGCAAAACACGTTTTTCAGTCGCCCAGCCCCGCGTGGCGTTTCAATAAGCGCAATGCGGAAGTCCACGCCCAGTTTGACGGCGTCCTCGACTACCGCCGCAACCGCCCGCCGCGCCAGCAGAACTCCACTCTTCGGCTCCAAAAATCCGCGCGTCACGCGTTCGAAGGAGATTTGCGGATAGCGCCGTTCGAGCGCCACGTGTTCCATCTCTTCGAACGGCACCTCGCAACGCTTCAGCGTGGCCATCGTTTGGCGCACGCGCGAATCGTCTTCCCCTGCGAGCCACAAGACTCCCGTTTCATGAAACAGCCGCTGTCCCGTCGCAACACAAAAGCTCTTCCATTGCGCCAGCGACCGCTGGGACGACCGCGTGTAAATTTCGTCGGTTCCATAACCCATGCGAATGATGCGCGTCTCGCCGCCCGAGCTCGCGCGCGCGTTGGATGGCCCATAGGAATCCAGCAGGACTACGCTTTGTCCTCGCCGCGCCAGATGCCAGGCCGTCCACGCGCCGAACACTCCCGCTCCAATCACGGCTGTATCGTATGTTTTCGAAACGTTCATTGTGCCTGCATCCTATCGCATCCGGCCTCCCGTGCAAAAAGCTGTCAGCGGCCGCACGGACTCGGCCCGCAAGGTCTTCTCTCCGTGGGTCCGAAGTTCACCTGAGCGAAGCTTGGCTGTAATGGCTGAGCAACAATCCTCCCCTAGCATGCCCGCGTTCGGGACCATGCCCCGCTGGCGTTCCGATACTCTTTATATAAAAAAAGGAAGGTCGTCGAAATGTTAAAAAGAGCGGCAATTTTCTGTCTGTTCGCTGCAACACTGGCAGGAACGGTATCAGCACAAGACCGGGATGCCCCCAAGGGCATTCCGCACCTCGACCACGTTTTCGTGATTATGATGGAGAACCACGGCTATCAACAGGTCATCGACAATCCAAACGAGCCTTATCTAAACGGCTTGATCGCGAACAAGAAGGTCAATCTCGCCACCAATTATTTCGCCGTCGGGCATCCCAGTCTTACGAACTACCTGGAAATCGTCGGCGGCTCGAATTTCGGCATCCGCAGTGACAACGCCCCAAATTGGCATGACACCACCTGCTCGCCGAACTTGGTGACCGGAATTGTGAACGCCGATAACGCCGGCGGGAATGCACCCGTTCCCATCGACACCGGTAATATCTGTCCGATCGCCGGGGAGGGGCAGGACGCAGCGACACCGGCGGTCGACAACTGGAACGAAGTGGCGCTGCCGCAGTTCCCGTACCTGGCCGATCTCGATGGCGTGAAGTCGGTCCCCGCGGAGAAGGCGGTAGGGAAGACCATCGGCGACCAACTCGTGCAAGCCGGCTTGAGTTGGAAGAGCTACCAGGAAGACCTTCCGCTGACTGGCGCCGACGGCGTCAACTACAGCAACGGCACAGCGAGCAATCTAACCGACTTCTCTACGCTCGCGCCGCTGACCTCGGGGAGCGTCGTGCAAGCGTACGCCGTGAAGCACAATCCATTTGCGTACTTCCAGAGTGTTCAGGAAGGAACGTGGAAGAACAACAGTCTGAATAACATTGTGGGCTTCGAAGGCCCGCGCGGCCTCTATTCCGATCTGGCCACGGGAAATGTGCCGTCTCTGGCGTTCATTGCGCCGAGCCAATGCAATGATCAGCACGGCCGGGGCAACGGCGACGCGTTCTGCGCGTTTGACTTTGGCGTCACCGCCGGTCTCACGTACGGTACCCAGGCCGGTCTGAATCCCGGCTTGATCCAGCAGGGCGACACCACCATCGAGCGGCTGGTCAACGCCATCCAGAATTCGCCGGTTTGGCAGGAAGGCCGCACCGCCATCGTCATCGTGTGGGATGAAAACGATTACAGCGGCATCAGCACGCAGCCGAACGGCTTGTTTCCGCCGCAGAATCAGAATCGCGTCGTCCTCACCGTCCAGACAAACCGCGACCGCGACGGCGAAGGGGTCCAAAGCACGACCTACTACAGCAGCTTCTCCCTGTTGAAATCCATCGAGGCCGGTTTTGGCCTTCCGTGCCTGAACCACGCCTGCGACGCCGGCGTCAACGTGATGTCGGACTTGTTTGGCGGCGATCACCACTAGAAAGAAATCCTGCCTTCGGGGTCAAACGCCATCCGCTCGCTTTGAACGGATGGATCAACAAATCACCGAGCCATGGGAGCGTTGCTTCCAGGGCTTTTCTGTTCCACAGCCGGCGAACTCGGCGCTAATTCTTTTGCGCTCTCCGTGATACCATTCAGCGTTTTCCTGACTCATTGCCGGAGGTTCTTGTGAAATTGCTTCGCCAGCCGCTCTCTTATCTGCTCGTACTCTGCGCCGTTTTCTTTACCGCTTCGCTGGCCACAAATGCCCAGCAAGTCGATCCAAAAACTTATGACGCAATGAAGTGGCGGCTCATCGGCCCTTTCCGAGGAGGCCGCGTTCTCACCGTCGCGGGCGTGCCCAGCCAGCCCAATACTTATTATTTCGGCGGCGTAGGTGGCGGCGTTTGGAAAACCACGGATGGCGGCAACTCCTGGGATCCGCTATTTGATAAGGAACCCATTTCTTCGATTGGCGCTCTCGCCGTCGCGGACTCCGACCCCAACGTAATCTATGTAGGCACAGGCGAAGCCTGTATCCGCGGCAACATCTCTTTCGGCGATGGCGTTTATAAGTCAACGGACGCCGGCAAGACCTGGACCAACGTCGGCCTCAAAGACACCCGTCACATTGGCGCGGTCATTATCCATCCCACGAACCCCGAAGTCGTCTACGTCGCCGCGCTTGGCCACGCTTATGGTCACAACACCGAACGCGGTATCTTCCGCACCCGCGACGGCGGCAAAACCTGGGAAAAAGTTCTTTACCTCGACGACCGCACGGGCGGCATTGAAGTTGTCTTCGATCCGCACAATCCTCATGTCCTCTTCGCCGCCATGTGGGAAGGCTGGCGCACGCCCTGGACTCTCAACAGCGGCGGTGCGAAGGACGGCCTTTATCGTTCGAACGATGACGGCAACACCTGGAAGCGCATCGAAGGACATGGCATGCCCGAAGGCACGCTTGGGCGCATCTCCGTCGCGGTTTCTGGCGCGGATTCAAATGTTGTTTACGCGCTCATCGAAGCCAAAAAAGGCGGGCTCTATCGCAGCGAAGATGGCGGCGAGAACTGGTCTTTCGTAACTGACGACCACCGCTTCACGCAGCGCGCGTGGTATTTCACGCACCTCTGGGCCGATCCGAAAAACGCCGAGGGCGTATACATCGCCAACACCGGTCTCTACGGATCGACCGATGGCGGCAAATCCTTCGAGCGCATCAATTCGCCTCACGGCGACAATCACGCACTATGGATCGATCCCAACAATCCCAATCGCATGATCAATGGCAACGACGGCGGCGCCACCATCAGCGTGGATGGCGGCAAAAATTGGACCACGCAAAACAATCAGCCGACCGCGCAGTTCTATCACGTCGCCGCGGACAGCGATTTTCAGTTTCGCGTTTATGGCTCGCAGCAGGACAACTCTTCCATTGGCATCCGCACGCGCAGCGATCATGGAGCGATCCTGGACGGTGACTGGGATGCGGTTGGCGGCGGCGAAAGCGGCTACATCGTACCCGATCCCCGCGATTCAAACATTGTTTATGCCGATGACGAAGGACCGATCTTGACGCGCTTCGATCGCCGCACCGGCCAAGCGCAAAGCATCGAAGAGTGGCCCGATGATCCCAACGGCTACGCGGCTGCCACGCGGAAATATCGCTACACCTGGACGATGCCCATCGTGATTTCGTCGCACAATCCCGACATCATTTATCACACGGCGCAGTACGTTTTTCGCTCGACCGATGCCGGCCGCACCTGGGCCACCATCAGTCCGGACCTCACGCGAAACGACAAATCGAAGCAGCAGGATTCCGGCGGGCCGCTCACGAAAGATCAGTACACCGTCGAATACTACGACGTCATTTTCAGCCTTGCGGAATCTCCCAAGCAGGCAGGCGAGCTTTGGGCTGGCACCGACGACGGGCTCGTTCAACTCACGCGCGATGACGGCAAGAGCTGGGCGAACGTTACTCCGAAAGAGATGCCCGAATGGGCCATGGTCAGCCTGATCGAATCATCGCCTTTCGATGCAGGCACTGCCTACGTCGCCGTCGATGCGCACAAGCTCGACAATCTCAAGCCTTACGTTTTTAAGACGGCCGACTTCGGAAAATCGTGGACAAAAATCACGACGGGCCTGCCGGATGATTCTTATGTCCACGCGGTTCGCGAAGATCCCAAGCGCAAAGGTTTGCTCTATGCCGGAACGGAAACCGGCATCTGGGTTTCCTTCAACGACGGCGCAAACTGGCAGCCGCTGCAGCTCAATCTCCCGCCCACCCCGATCCACGACATGATCATCCACGACGACGCTCTGATCGTCGCAACGCACGGACGCTCCTTCTGGGCGCTCGATAGTCTCGGACCTCTTCGCCAGGGAAGCGTCTCCATCGCTTCGGAAGATGCGCATCTTTTTACGCCGGATACTGCCTTCCGCACTCGCGAAGGCCATTTCAATCCGCGCCGCTATCCCGTTGGCGAAAATCCGCCGTCTGGCGCAATCCTTTATTACTACCTGAAACAAGCGCCGAAAGATCCCGCCAAACTCGAGCTGCTCGATGCCGATGGCAAAGTCATTCGCTCCTTCACGAGCGCGGAGAAGAAAACCGACACCGGGCCCGACGAAGGCGAGCGCGATATTCCTCCCGAAAGCATTCCCGCAAAAGCAGGGATGAATCTTTTTGTGTGGGACTTGCGCTATGAAACGCCCAAGAAAGTCCCCGGATTGATTTATGACGCCGGCGAACCGGTCGGCCCTCTCGCGCTTCCTGGTAAATATCAGGCGCGCCTCACGGTCGCTGGTAAATCTCAAACGGCGCCATTCGAAGTGAAAATGGATCCTCGCGTCCAGACGTCGCCCGAGGATTTGCGCAAGCAATTCGATCTCATGCTCAAAATGAGCGAACGCCAGGATCTAATGAACAAGACGGTCATCGCCATCCGCGATTTGCGCGCGCAGTTGCTGGCTTTCGAGAAACGCATCGGCTCCGGCGCCGAGACAAAGTCTCTTGCCACGGAATCCGCCGATTTGCGCAAGAAAATCAGCGCCATCGAAGAGGAATTAGTCCAAGTAAATTCCAAATCGAGCGAAGACCAGGCCAACTATCCGACGAAGCTCAACAGCAAGCTCGGGCATTTGCAAAGCCTCGTCGACAGCGCTGACACCGCGCCCACGCCCGCGGAAGACGCTGTTTTCGCCGAACTCGATCAGCGCCTCGAAACGCAACTGACCGCGTGGCGCGAAGTCCTGGCCAAGGATCTTCCTGCGCTCAACGAAGCGATGCAGAAAGATAAAGTTCCTGCCG
>Ga0187805_10000595_pt1 | contig 12098 bp, 9 predicted proteins | sample NC_wetland_sal_i_6_FD_132965 | JGI IMG/M metagenome (GOLD analysis project Ga0187805, IMG submission 132965) | Wetland sediment microbial communities from Neuse River Estuary, North Carolina, USA - Control_5 | ecosystem: Environmental > Aquatic > Freshwater > Wetlands > Sediment | place: USA... | reverse complement strand
GATCCGGGTGAACGTGACGCCGCCGCGGTAGATGTACGCGGCCTGTCCGACCTCGAGGCCACGGACCAGATCCGGGTCGGCGACCGCCTCGGACCGCAGCCGGGAGGTGCCGGACCGGCCCCACCGCAGCCATCCGGTGAGCCGGCGCGCACTGTCGACGGCGGCCCGCCGTCCGGCCAGCGCCACGACCGGGTCAGGATGCGGCGTCCGCAGCAGCCAGATGCCGCCCTCTGCGGTCGAGGTGAGCCGGTAGCGGTCGTCTTCCCGCGCAGCGAGGCCGTGCCAGGACTGGGCTGACACCTGCACCGCTAGGCCGAGCGACCGCGCACGCTCATACAGCTGCCAGATCGGCAGTCGGCGCGCGACGGCACTGAACTCGTCCACGGCGAGCAGCACCTGCTGTGCCTGCTGCCCGGTTACGTGACTGGCCAGCAGGTCAACGATGGCGCGCGCCTGGGCTTCGGCGACCGGAACCTCGGCAGTGCCCTCGAGGATGCAGTACCACGCGTCGGCGTCGGCGAGGCTGCCCGGACCGTCCAGGCCCGGCCCGAGCCGGCGGAACAGCGTCCGGAACCGCAGCGCGATATCCGGCACCTGCCGCCCAGCGGCGCGGGCGAGGGCGACCTGGTCCTCATGCCCGGCGTGGGCGAACTCCAGCCAGCCGGGCTCCAGCCGTGCGAGGAAGTCCGCGGTGCTGGCCGGCGGCCCGGCGGGAGCATCGACCGCGAGGGCGACCACGGCCTCCATGACATCGGCGTAGTACGCGGCTCCGCCGGTACCGTGCTCGATGAGGTCGACCAGCGTGGTGATGAGCTGCCTGGGCGGCAGGCCCCACAGCGAGAGGTGAGCCTCATCAGGCCACACCGCTACGTTTCGTGCGCCCGCCTCGCGCAGTACCCGGCGGGTGCGGTCAGCCAGGCGCCGGGCATCCGTGCCGCCCTTGCAGTCGAGCACGACGACCAGTGGCGGACCGGCCTGCCCGGCTGCGTGGCGGGCGAGGCCGGACGCCAGGAACCCAGCCCACAGCCGTAACAGCAGCGTGGTCTTGCCGGTGCCGGTGCCGCCGATAACAACCTGGTGCGACCGAAGCCGGTCGGCAGGCAGTCTGGTCAGCGGGCGCTCGGGATGGCCGACGGCCCGGATGACGGCGCCGGCCACGAAATCCCCGCCGGCGGTGAGCAACGGCGTGGCGCCCGGCGCCGCGATGCGAGCCCGGGCAGCGCGCACCTGATGGCGCCACTGGCGCTGGTCGAAGCCGATTGCTGATGCCGGTGACAGGCCGCCGGCCCGGGCAGCCATCGAGGCCAGTCGCAGCGACCACGCCCAGCCGCCCGCCAGCAAGCCGGCCGGCACCGCGACGGGTGCCACCAGGATCGCTGCCGCCAGGTAGCGGCCGTGCTCGGCGGCCCGCCAGGCAAGGCGCGGCGCGTCCGCGACGGGCCAGAGCGAGTGCCGGGCTAGCGCTGTCGCTGCCAGCCACACGGCGACCATGGGCAGGGACCAGGCCGCGGCCCGGTACAGGCGGGTCGGCCGCCAGCCCTGCCGCCACGCGGCCATGACACCCGCGGCGGCCACCAGTGTGACCGGGAGCAGGCCCACGGCGACGATGACGGTGGCGACGGCGGCTATGACCGTCCTTGCTCGCCCTGGCGCCCGAGCCCGCGCCGCGACGCGGCCGCGCCGTCTCACCGCGGGCCCGGCAGATAGGCGCTGGCTGGCAGCTCGCGGATCTCCACGCGAGGGGCGAGGCTGCCCAGGGCGTCGCGGGCGCGGGCGACCGTGCGGGCAGCGGCGGATGAGCACAGGTACACCGCTCTGGCGTGGCGTGGGGGGCGGCCCGGCACCCGCGCCTCGCCCGCCGGACAGCCATAGTCACCGGTCCGGGCCAGCAGCTCACGCATGATGGCGACAGTGCGGGCCACGGTCTTCGGCGTGAGCTCCACCTCGATCGCCCAGCATTCTCCGGCCCAGGCGGGCGCCCGGTCCGCTACGTCCGGCCAGTGCACCTCGGCGTCCGGCAGATGATCTCGGGCGCCGAGCCTGCCGCCCAGGCGGGCGCGTAGGTGCCGCTCGCTGCGCCAGTGCGCCCCGCCGTCGCGGTAGCTGGCGAGCGACTCGAACGCGAGCCGCACCGAGGTGACAGCGCGCAGATGCGCGAGGCGGGACAGCGCGGGCGGCGCCGCCGCGTAGCGGACGCCACACGCCCGCAGTCCGGACCTGGTCAACCAGACCCACGGAGGCCCTGGGCTGAGCGCGGCGCACTCGGCGAGGCCGCGGATGTCCCAGCGGCCGGACAGGGCATGAGCCTGGCGCGCGGTCAGGCCGAGTAAGGCAGCGAGCTGATCGACCTGCAGGCCGTACATCTCCGCGACGAACGGCAGACCGGCACTGTCCTGGCCGGCCTGCGCCACGTGGCTCCGCGCGCCGGGGATCACCTCTTCATGACATCACGGCCCAGGCCGGATGCCGAGGGCCGGTGCTGGCGCGCCGCGGCGGCCTGGTGCTGGTGCTGAGGCTGGACGTACGGCACAATGAGTCACGGAAGATAGCCGGGCCGGTCCCGCGGTCGACGAGGTCGTAGGGGAAGACGCACTTCGTCTGCTGCAGGGAGGTCTGGGTTGTCCGTACGCGGCGTGCTGCACGTGCATACTGCGCCCCCGGCGTTGTGCTCGCACATCGAGTGGGCAGTAGCCGGGGTTTTTGGCGTGCCCGTCAGCATGCCATGGGTCGATCAGGCCGCCTCGCCGGGCTCGGTGCGCGCCGAGCTCACCTGGCTCGGGCCGCCGGGAGCTGCGGGCTCGATCACCTCCGCGCTGGCGGGCTGGAACCTGGTTCGCTTTGAGGTGACCGAGGAAGCCAGCCCCGGCTGCGATGCGGTCAGGTACAGTCACACCCCGGCTCTCGGCACATTCTCTGCCGTGGTGGCCGCGAACGGCGATGTGCTGATCCCGGAGAACCGGCTGCGTGCCGCGATGGAGCTGGCCGCCTCGGCGCGTGCCGCTAACGGCCGGGCTAGCGCGCGGATGGGCAGCCTGCGCGAGCTCCACGGACCACGGCACCCGGCGCTCGCCGGCTCGCTCGATCAGGAGCTTGCCCTGCTGCTCGGCGACCCGTGGGATGCCGAGCTGGAGCCGTTCCGGCGCGCCGCTGACGGCGCCCCGGTCCGGTGGCTGAACGCGACGGGCTGAACGGCGTGGCCGTGCGGCTGACCGCGGCGTCCTGAGCCCGGCAGCGATCTGGGTGCACGTGGCTGATCAGGTCTAGCTATTCCTGTGACGGAAGTGGCTCGTGTTGACATGACGGTCAGTAGCGGATTAAATACTTCGAGTTCATGCTTAAGCGGCGGCGGCGCGCTGACCCCCCGAAACCGCGACGCCTAGCTTGATTTGGTGACAGCAGTGGGGCACCCCGTGCTCGCGCCCCTGACCCAGCGCGGCTCGTTGCGTGCTGGGTCGGCGGCAGCCGTCGCCTCATAAGGAGGCGACAGCACTGATGTCGAGGACCGAGCGCGCTGCGCATCACCATCACATCTACGAGGCTGAGCTGGCCCGCCACGAGCGGGCCCTGTACCCAGCCGCGCTGCGGATGACCAGGAATCCGAGCGACGCCGAGGATCTGGTCCAGGAGAGCATGACCAGGGCATACGCCGGGCTCCGGCACTTCACGCCCGGCACCAACTCCCGGGCGTGGCTGTTCCGCATCCTGGCCAACACGTTCGTCAGCACCTATCGCAAGCGCCAGCGCGAGCCGGTCCAGGTGCTCAGCCCTGAGTTCGAGTTCCTGGTGTCGGCCGCTCCCGGCGCGGTCGAGGACAAGTCGCGGACGGCGCCGTCGGCCGAGGAGGCGGTGCTCGGCCAGTTTGCCTACTCCGACGTCCGGAGTGCCCTCGGTGAGCTTCCCGAGGCCTTCCGCGCGACGGTATACCTCGCCGACGTGGAAGGCTACCCGTACAAGGACATCGCCGAAATGCTGCACGTGCCGATAGGAACCGTGATGTCACGGCTGCACCGAGCCCGGGGCCTGCTCAGGAAGCGGCTGGCCGCTTACGCCTGACCAGGTGGTGGCGCGGCGGCCACCGGGCGCTGGCAGGGGCAGCGAGCGCAGCCGGCGTCCGGGCGAGCTGGGGTGAACCGGGCGGATCAAGCCGCTATAGTGCGGCGCAGGATCACCGACGCACGAGGCCACAGGGAGCCACCGTGTTCGAGACCGTAGTCGTGGGTGCCGACCAGTCCGCAACCGCGGCCGAGGCGGTGCGCCGCGCGATAGACCTGGTGAAGCTGACGGGCGGGCGGCTGCACATTGTGTCGGCCTACAAGCCGCAGCAGTTCAGCACGTCCGGCGGCGAAGAAGTCCAGCTCGAGTCCGGCGACCTGGCCGAGTCGGTGCTCGCGGACCACGCCTCCCGCGCCCGCGCCGCCGGAATCGAGGCGTTCACCTACGCCCGGAGCGGCGACGCCGCCGCGGCGATCTGCGACGTAGCCGAGGAGATCGGCGCCGACCTGATCATCGTGGGGAACAAGGGCATGACCGGCGTGCGCCGGGTTCTCGGCAGCGTGCCGAACACGGTTGCCCATCACGCGCCGTGCTCGGTCCTCATCGCCGACACGACCTCCTGACTGGGACCGGCCCGAGACCGGGAGCACGCTGAGCGACGCGGCTCGACTGTCGGACGCACCGACGATAATTGACGTGTGCCGGAGAGCGACCGTACTGACGCGACCCCGGCCGACGGCATCAGCACCGTGCTCGTCGGCCGCATGGCCGAGCTCGACCGGATGCGCAAGCTCCTCGGTGACGCCGAGGCCGGGCAGCCCGTCGTGCTGCTGGTCAGCGGCGACGCCGGGGTGGGCAAGACCCGGCTGATCAGCGAGCTCGCGACCGAAGCCGCGGAACGGGGCTACACGATCTTGTCCGGGCGGTGCGCCGAGCTCGCCGATACGGTCCCGTACCTACCGCTGGCCGATGCGTTGCGTGGCGCGGACAGCGGGCCGCTGGCCGACGCCGTCGCCTCCCGGCCGGTGCTAGCAAGACTGCTGCCGGACCGGGAGATTGTCTGGCAGCCCGGCGACCTGCCCGGCGTCGCCCAGCAGCAGCTATTCGGCGCGGTGCTCGGCATGCTGGCGGAGCTTGCGGCCTCGAGCCCTGTGCTGTTCGTGCTCGAGGACCTGCACTGGGCGGACCGGTCTACCCGTGATCTGGTCACGTTCCTCAGCCGGGTGCTCCGCGGCGAGCGCATCGCCGTGGTGCTGAGCTACCGCACCGACGACATCCACCGGAGCCACCCGCTGCGCCCCGTCGTCGGTGAGCTGCTGCGGCTGCCCAGCGTGACTGCCATCGAGGTCGGGCCGCTCGAACCGGTCGCAATGGCACAGCACCTGACCGGGCTTGCAGGCGGGCGGCCGGACGCCGTGGCCATTGAGCGGGTGATCGAGCGGGCTGAGGGCAACGCCTACTACGCCGAGGAATTGCTGGCCGCGTCGTCGGCCGGCATCGAGCTGCCGGCCGGGCTCGCCGACCTGCTGGTGGCACGGACCGTCCACCTGTCCGCCGCAGCACAGCAGGTGCTGCATGCGGCCGCAGTGACCGGCCGCCGCATCGACGATGAGCTCGTCATGCGCGCGGCCGGGCTGCCCGCCGCGGACTACGAGGCGGCGGTACGGGAGGCCGTCGCGCGGCAGCTACTGGTGCCCGACGGTCAGTCTGGCCTGGTGTTCCGGCATGCGCTGCTGCGCGAGGCCATCTATAACGACCTGCTGCCGGGCGAACGGACCCGGCTGCACGCACGACTGGCCGAACTGCTGTCCGAGCGAGGCGCACAGGGCACCGCAGCCGAGCTCGCCGTGCACTGCCTGGCGAGCCACGACATCCGCGGTGCGTTCATCGCGTCCGTGCGCGCTGGCCGGGAGGCCTGGCAGCTCGCCGCGCCCGCCGAGGCCCATCGGCACTACGACCGCGCGCTCTCACTCTGGGAGCGCGTCGCCGATCCAGAGCAGCTCAGCGGCATGAGCCGGGGCCAGCTGGGGTTGAGATCTGCGCTGAGCGCCGCGGACGCCGGCCAGGTGGACGCGGCGGTGAAGCGGCTACAGCGGCTGGTGACCGCGCTGGAAGCGGCGCCGGACCGCGATGCCAGGCTGCTTACCCGGGTCAAGGAGCGGCTCGGCTTCTTCCTCCTGGACATCGACGAGGATGCCGAGGCGATCGCGGTGACGGGCGCCGCGGTGAACGTGCTGCCACCCGACCCGCCGACCTGGGAACGGGCCGGCGCTCTCGCGACCCATGCGCGCGCGCTGCTCACCCTGCACGATCCCGCCGCGGCCAGGGAGCGCGCCCTGGAGGCGGACGCCGCTGCGGCCGCGGCCGACGCGTCCTGGCTGCGAGCCGATGCGCTGGCGACGCTCGCGGTAGTCAGTGAGCGCGCCGGTCACATCGACGCGGCCCAGGACCTGGCGATGCGGGCGCTCGAGCTGTCGAGTGAGTCCGACATGGCCGGGGTAGACCTGCGTGTCCGATCCCTGCTAGCTCGAATTCAGCTCGAGTCAGGCGACCTCGCCGCCGCGGCCAGAACTGCGCACCTGGGCGCCGAGCGGGCGGCGCAGGCGGGTCTGAGCCTTGCCCCCTATGGCCTCGATCTGCAGTATCTGCACTACCTCGCGCACTACGCCGACGGCAGCTGGGATCACGCTCAGGAGATCGCGGACGGATTCCCCGTTCGCGTCACTAACGTGGCCGAGGCGCGGCTGTCGGCCATGGCGCTGTTCATCGACGTGGCAAGGAGCAGTGCCCGGGTTGCCGAGCGTCGGGCCTGGCTTGAGCCATACCTGGCCATGGACCTGCTTGCCGATTACATCGCCACCGGCCTGTTCGCGGAGGACGCGTACTGGGCGGGCGACGTGGCCGGGGCGGTGACGGCGGTCAAGGCAACGATCAGCGCGGTGCGGGCCTGGAGCGGCGGGGAATATGGCGCGCAGGTCATCCGGCCGGCCGCCATCGGGATCGGCGCGCTCGCCGACCAGACTCGCCACGCCCGAGCGTCCGGGCGGCTGGCCGATGAGCTGATCGCCGAGGCCGAGGAGCTGGCAGCCATCGCGCGCAGCGGTGCCACCAGCGCGTGGCGGATCGGGCTCGGCGTCGACGGCCGAGGCTGGCTGGCCATGGCGGAGGCGGAGTTGCGCCGCGCCCGGGGTGAGAATGACCCGCAGAACTGGCAGACGGTGACCGCGACGTTCGGCCCGGCGTTCGTCTACGAGACGGCAAGGGCGCGCTGGCGGCTGGCCGAGTCACTGGCCGAGGCCGGTCGGCGCGAGGAGGCCCTGCAGCAGTGGCAGCTCTCCGTCGCCGCGGCGGATGACCTCGGCGCGAGCAGGCTGCGCCGGGCGCTCGCGAGCCTCGGCCGCCGCGCCCGGCTCGGATCCGGCACCTCGCCCAGCGGTCCGCTGGGCGCCCTGACCAGTCGGGAGCTCGAGGTGCTGCGATCGCTGGCCGCGGGCCGCAGCAACAGGGAGATCGGCGCCGAGCTTTTCATATCGGGCAAGACAGTGAGCGTGCACGTGTCCAGCATCCTGGCCAAGCTCGGAGCCGCGAGCCGGACCGAGGCCGCCGCGATCGCGCATGACAACGGCATCAGGTCCCGCTGATCGGTCCAGCGAGGCTCGATCTAGCGAGTCCCGGCCGCCGCGCTCGCGGCCAGCAGGTCGGCCGCGTCGAGGGTGCGCGGCGTGAGCAATCCGAGCGCTATGTCACGCATCCGAGCCTGTACCGCTGCGTTGACGGGAGTGGGCACATCGTGCAGGCGACCCAGCCGGACAATCTCGCCGTTGAGGAAGTCAGTCTCCACCGATGGCAGGCCGCGCTCCACGCTTTGCCAGGTCGATCCGCCCTGCCGGGATCGGCCGCTAACGGCCCCAATCTGAAACCCGCCGGCCCCAGCCCGGAACGTCGCGGTGTCGACGAGCGTCAGGCCTGCTGCCGCATAACACGCGGTTGCCTCGGCGGCCAGGCGCGCGGCGACCTCGCGCGCGGGGCTGGCACCGTCGCCCCACTGATACCCGCCGAGGCACAGCACCTGCAGCGCATTCGAGAGGTTAGAGATCAGCTTGGCGCGCTTCCACGCCATGACGTCGGCCCGCACGTCTGCGCGGAACCCGCTGTCCCGCAGATCGTCCGCGATGGCGTGACTGAGCTCGTCGGCACCGTGCGGAAACCGGCCGAACTGCAGTGCGCCGCTCACCGGCGTGCCGGAAGCCTCGACCAGGCCCGGCTCGAGGTGCGTGGCGGGGACGTTGACACACACGCCGTACACCCGGGCGAAGAACCGCAGCGCGGTTTCTTCATTGGCGAGTCCGTTCTGCGCGCACAGCAGCGGCAGGTCGCTCAGCTGGCCGTCCACCGGCACCGCGTCGAGCTGCTGGAGTAGCTGCGGTGTGTCTTGCGACTTGACCGCGACAATCAGCACGTCCTCCCGGGTGAGCCGCAGTTCGTCCACGGTCAGCATCGGGACCGGCAGCAGGACGAGCCGGTCTGGCATGGCCAGCCGGAGCCCGTCCCGCTTGACCATCGCGGCGTGCTCGCCGCGTCCGACAAGAACGACGCGGCAGCCGGCCTCAGCCAGCCGGCCGCCGATGGTGGCACCGATCGCGCCTGCGCCGAGAATCACGTAGCGCACGAGTAGACCCTCCCAGTCTGACCGGCGTGCTCAGGCCACCCGCCGCCAGGCATCCGCGATCGCGGCGAAGCTGGCCTTGCGGCGCTCGCGGTCCAGGCTGGGAGTGACCACGACGATCTCGTCTACCTCGGCGAGCTGTCGCATCTCCTGCAGCCGCACCGCGACGGCCTTGGGCTCGCCCGTCACCATCCGGCCGTCGCGCTTGCGGGCGGACCGGAAGTCGTCGGATCCGGCGAACTCGCGGACCGCCTCCGGCGACAGCGGCTCGCGGACACCGCGCTGAATGTTACGACGGGTCAGCGTCCAGGCCGCTTCGAATTCGACGATGGCGCTCTCGTCATCGCTGGCGAAAGCGAGCACCGACATCGCCGAGTAGGGCTGCGCGCCCTCGCGGCGGGGCTCGAACCGACGCCGGTAGTCGCGCAGCAGGTCGAACGCAAGATCAGGGCTCATGTGATGGGCGAAGACAGCGCTCATGCCGTTCACGGCAGCGAACCGTGGCCCGTATGGGCTGGAGCCCAGCACGAAGATCTCCGGCCATTCGGCGACGACCGGCGCGGCGACGAGCGGCTGGTACGGATGGCCCTCAGGGAAGCCGTCGCCAAGGAACGCGAGGAGCTCACCCACCTGCGCCGGGAACTCCGCCGCCGCGTCGGCGACCATGCCGCGACGCAGCACGTGCGCGGTCAGCGGGTCGGTGCCAGGGGCCCGGCCGAGCGCCAGGTCGACCCGGCCCGGGTACATGGCGAGCAGCGTGCGGAACGTCTCTGCGACCTTGAGTGAGGAGTGATTAGGCAGCATGATCCCGGCCGCGCCGACTCGGATATCGGACGTGAACGCGCCCACATGGGCGATCAGCAGCTCGGGCGCGCTGCAGGCCAGGCTCCGCATGTTGTGGTGCTCGGAGACCCAGTACCGGCGGTAACCGGCCGCCTCGGCGGCCCAGGCGACGCCGACAGCGCCGGCCAGGGCGGACACGGCGCTTTCCCCGTACTCGATCCCGACGAAGTCGAGGACGGCCAGCGGCAGGGAGTCGTCGGAGGTATCCATCGCCTGTACCAGCGCCGAGCTGCAGCCGGGCATTCCCGGCGGCCGCGGGCCCGCCTGCTGTAACCGGCCAGGAACAGCCGCCGCCGGCAGCGCGTTTACCTCTCGTACGGCGACTTTTGCGGGTGAGACACTGAATATGGCGCGGTGCGTGACGTGCGGGGCTGAACTGCATCCAGAAAGGGCGCTCAAGTACGACTATTGCCTGGCTGGCGAATGCCAGGAGAAGAATTTTAAGGGCCTGACCATGGTCGCCGTGGGCGTGAACAAGGCGGCCGAGCAGTACCTCATCCTGGACGAGCGCACCGAGGCGGACCTGGCCAGCGGCAAGTACCGCGACCAGCGGCGCGGTTCGTTCGGCCCGCCGGCCGCGGCGCATCCGCCCGAGCGCACCGCCAGCCAGGCGCGGACCCCCGCGCGGTCGCAGGCTGCGCCCTCGGCCCGCCAGGCCTGGACCCGGTCGCAGGAACGGCTCGCGCTGCTCTATAACGAGCAGGGGCTCCGGCCCGCCGAGATAGCGGACAAGCTGGGCCTGAGCAGCCACCTCGTCACGCAGATAGTCCTGGCTGCGAAGAACCGCGGCAAATCCTGACGCCGACCAGGCATCGCGACCGGCAGGCTGCCCTGCAGGTGGTGCCCGCTACCTGGGCGAGTCGCCGAGGCGGTACTCGTAGGTGCAGTCGTCGAGCTTCTGCTTCAGGTCGTCGGCGAGCACGTAGTCAGCGGCAGCAAGGCTCGCGTCGAGCTGGCCCGGGTTACTGGCCCCGATGATCGGTGCGGTGATCGCCCTGTTCGCCAGCACCCACGCGACGGACAGGGTCACCAGGTTCACTCCCGCCTGATCGGCTAGCTCGCCGAGCGCCTCGACCGTGTCGAACTCGCGGTCATGCCAGTAGCGCTCCTGGTAGGCCGGGCCGGCCCAGCCGAGGGTGAAGCGGGTGCCCTGCGGCGGCGGGCCGGTTCGCACGTGCTTGCCCGACAGCAGGCCGCCCGCGATCGGGTTGTAGGGGATGACGCCGATGCCCTCCTCGGCGCAGTACGGCAGCATCTCCCGCTCGATCTGGCGGAACAGCAGGTTGTACCGCGGCTGGACCGAGTCGAGCCGGGCAAGCCCGAGCGTCTCGGTCCGGCCGACGGCGCGGACGAGCTGGTAGGTGAGGAAGTTGGAGCAGCCGACATAGCGGACCTTGCCCTGGTGCATCAGGTCGTCGAGGGCACTCAGGGTCTCGTCGATCGGGGTCTGCGAGTCGTAGCCGTGCAGCTGATAGAGGTCGATATAGTCGGTCTGCAGCCGCCGGAGCGACGCCTCGACGGCGGACATGACGTGCTTGCGGGAGTTGCCCGCGTCGAACGGAGCCGGCCCGGTGGGCGCGAAGCACTTCGTCGCGACGATCCAGCGGTCGCGCTTGCCCCGCAGCCACCGGCCCAGGATTTCCTCGGTGCGCCCCCGGGTGCTCAGGTCGCCGCCCAGCGGATAGGCGTCCGAGCTATCGAGGAAGTCGATGCCGCCTTCGGCGGCGCGGTCGAGGATGGCCACGGCGGCCGGCTCGTCGCACTGCAGGCCGAAGGTCATCGTGCCGAGGCACAGTCGCGATACCTGAAGGCCGGTGCGGCCAAGTCGGGTGTGTTCCACATCTGGCACGCTACCCGCACTCCCAGTTGGCCGGGATGGCCGCCAGCACAGCAGTGCCGGTGGTGTTTTGTGTTCGCCGGATGGGCAGGCTGGAGAAAGTCGAGCAGCCGCGCCAGCCGGGCTGCCCCAGCGAGCGAGGAGCACGATGCAGGCGATCACGGTCAGCAAGCACGGCGGCCCCGACGTGCTGCGGGTCGAGCAGACGGATATCCCGCAACCGGGCCCCGACGAAGTGCTCGTCCGGGTCGTGTCGGCGGGAGTGGGTCCCTGGGACCTCGCGATGCGCAGCGGCAAGCTCGGGGGCAGCATGCCGTACATTCCCGGTGCGGAGTTCGCGGGGTATGTGGTAGGCGATACCGGCGCCGCCGCGGCGTTTGAAGACGGCGAGCCGGTCTACGGCTATCCGGGCCTGACCGGGTGTTACGCCGAGTACGTCACCTGCCCGAGCGAGCAGCTGGCCCCCATGCCGGCCGGGCTCGATCCGGACGAGGCGGGGGCCGTGCCGGTCAACGGCATGACCGCGCTGCAGGGCCTGACCGACGTTCTGAACGTGAGCGCCGGTGACACGGTGCTGATCACGGCGGCGAGCGGCGGAGTCGGTCACCTGGCCGTGCAGATCGCGCGGGCGCTAGGGGCCGGCGTGATCGCGACGGCGAGCGCGCGCAATCACGAGTTCGTGCACGAACTCGGCGCGGCCGAAGTCGTCGACCACACCCAGCCCGACTGGCCGGACCGGGTCCGCGAGCTGATCGGCGG
>Ga0187805_10000593_pt1 | contig 12157 bp, 11 predicted proteins | sample NC_wetland_sal_i_6_FD_132965 | JGI IMG/M metagenome (GOLD analysis project Ga0187805, IMG submission 132965) | Wetland sediment microbial communities from Neuse River Estuary, North Carolina, USA - Control_5 | ecosystem: Environmental > Aquatic > Freshwater > Wetlands > Sediment | place: USA... | reverse complement strand
CCATCGAAAGCTCCGACAGCTTCGTTGCCTCCGCCGCCGTTTCGATTGCTACCGGGTGGAACGAACCAGTTCCCGGGCGGGAGTTGCACCCGCTGAAGTCCAGCGCCTTTTCACGGCGCACTGTTTCGCCAACTGGCCGCTTCTGCGTCTCTCAGTTATCGAATAACTGCCTGCGGTGGACGTTTCTTGATACGCAGAGCGACGTACGCGAAGACAATCGAGGGTGTTGAGCGTAGTCGCCTGACTCCGTCAATCATCCCGCTTGAGCTACGAGACTTTCTTCGCCAGATAAGGGCGGGTGCGGTGCTGTTCCTTCATTTGTTCTATGGAATGAACTCGCCGACCAAGATCCGCAACTTTTGCCAGTTCCTTTTGGATTGCTTCCAGCCGCTCGTGCCTCTGGCTGTGAGCAATCTGAGCCTGCGGTTCATTTCGGCTGCCCCGTCGATAGTGGTCGTTCAACTCTTGCAGCTGAGCGATCTCGGCGCGGAGGCTGGCGATCTTTTCCCGAAGCACTTCCAGGTGGTCCATACCGATTAGCATAGCATCCGGCAGATTAAAGTGTCGGTCCCAATCGGTTCGCAGCTGATCACTAGTGTCCTGCGCGCGAAACAATTATGATTCCCGCAACCGTGTAGAGTCACAAAGTCCCGCTCGACGGGAATTCGCTCGACTCTCAGTCATGCGTTCAATTGCGGGTTGGGGGGGCCATGAAAGTTCTGGTGGTCGAAGCCGACGATGCGCTCTTAAAAGCGACTGGCATTATGCTCAACAAGCTCGGTTACAAAGCTGGACTGGCGCTAAACTGCGACGAAGCGTTGCGCATTTATTCCGAACAGGGACCCCATGACGTTGTTCTCATCGCCCTGAAATTCCTCACCAGCTCTGGCGCCGGTGGCGCCATATTTATGGATGCCCTGCGGCAGAAGAATCCCCAGCAAAAGTTTGCTTTTATGACTGCATCCCCGGTCCTGAAAAAGCCATTCTCGATCCAGGAATTAGACGACTTCATGGGCGCGTTTCGCCGGCCCGCGAGCAGCCGCTTTGGATAGCCCATCGCCAGACCATCCAAGGCGCGGCCGATAGCCTGAGCGGCGCTTAAAGAATTTCTCCAGGCTTTCGGTCGCGAGGAACCGCTGAGGAAATCACTATGCATGCTGCCGTCCTGCACGCGCTGGGAACACCTCCCCGATACGAGCAATTCCCCGAGCCAACCGCTGGTGACGCCGAGGTCATCGTGCATGTTCACTCCGCGTCGCTGAAACCTGTCGACAAACAACTAGCCAGCGGCTCTCACTATGCCAGTCCACGCGAGTTCCCGCTGGTCTGCGGCTCAGATGGAGTGGGGCATCTCAACGACGGGCAAAGGGTGTTCTTTGGTGGAACTCGAGCCCCTTACGGTGCGATGGCACAACGCACGGTCGTGCGCCGAGCGTTCTGCTTCCCCGCCCCTGCGGCCGTGGATGACGACACTGCCGCCGCCCTACCCAACCCGGGCGTCTCCGCTTGGCTTTCGCTAGCTCACCGCGCGCGGCTGGCGCCGGGCGAAAACGTCCTGATCCTCGGTGCGACCGGAGTAACTGGCAAGCTGGCCGTAAAAATAGCGAAACTCCTCGGAGCGAGTCGCGTTGTCGCTGCCGGACGCAACCCACAAGCCTTGGACAGATTGCATCAGCTTGGCGCCGACGCGATCATTCGCCTCGATGTGCCGCCCAACGAACTCGCCGAGGCATTTGTGCGTGAGGCCGGCCAGTCCGGCTTTCAAGTTGTGATTGATTACGTGTGGGGCAGTCCCACAGAAACATTTCTGGCCGCCATAACGCGCAAGGAGTTTGCCGTCGTTACATCCGAGACGCGCTTCGTTCAAGTTGGGGAAAGCGCTGGGCCGACGATCTCACTTCCCGCCGCCGTGCTGCGTAGCACCGCATTGACCATTCTCGGAACCGCAGGGATTCCGCCTCGCAGCGTTCTCGTCGATGCCTTGCAACAAGTCATGACCCATGCCGCCAGCGGAGAGCTTCGTATAGAGACGGAACGTGTCCCTCTCGCAGATATTGAGAGCGCTTGGCAACGCGATCAAGAACCCCGCAGATTGGTGGTCATCCCATAACCGCAGAACAGACCAGCCGCCAAAAATAGCCAGATGGGAGCCTTCAACGGTTGTCTTGCATCGCCCTTAATTGCCTGGGAAAGCATAGACGAACGGCCGCTCGGCTCTGCTTTTCCAGAAGTACACGAGGATGATCACGCTTGCCACCGCCGCATACGCGCACCACAGCGAGGTGAACGCGTACCGCTTGAACTCCATTACAGCCAGCAGAATCGCCAGGTTTGCCGCGCCGAAGACTACCATCATCTTGATCTTCGAGAAAAACACGGAACCGCACGTTGCAATCACATACAGCACCGCAACCGAAGTATTGTTGGTCGCCTGATTGATGTAAACGATGCTGTTTCCCCGGATGTACACCTGCGTCGGGAATGCAGTCAGCGCCCATAATATGTAAAGCGTGGTGGCTCCGCCGAGCACGAGGAACGGCAGCATGCGCCGGCGGCTCTTCCGGTTAGGCTCGAACAGCAGCACGCTGAGCGGCAGCAGGAAAGGCAGTAGTCCCTGCGCATAAAGCATGAACGCCGCGCCCATGTTGTGCGCCACCGCGGGCGAGAGAATCCCATCCAATCCCAGCCAGACGAATCCCTCGATAAACTGATGAACCGCGAATAGCGTGGGCAATGCCGCGAACAGCACTTCTCGCCTGTGTTTCACCTTGGTGAATGTGCCGACGCCCACCGCGCCCAGAACTCCGCTGCCCACGAAGTTTGCTGTAGCTGAGAAACACACGGCTGGTTCTCCGCTGTGCAGGATGACACGTAATCGCCGCGCAACGCAAAAAATTTCCCCTGACGCAACAAGCCTACATCGGCGCGAGAAGTCCGAAAATGCAATGAAAACCGCCGAGGACGCAGCGGACCCGGAGGTTTGTTTGTTCCCGCAAAGGACCTCCGCGTCCTCCGCGGTTTTGGTTTGACTGGAAGCTGAGAGCTGAAAGCGGACAACTAAACAAAAAACCCACCGGATGCTTGCTTGGGGCGTGCTCGGGTCAGCATCCGATGGGCTACCGTTTCTCCTTACTCACCCTGTTGTTTTCAGGAGTATGTAAGGAAATTAAACACCCGAAGCGCTCTTCCTTTCGTCTATTTTTGTAAAGCTTTGTAAAACCCGGAAATTTTCGAGAGGCGTCATCCCGAACGCCCGTGTTTTCTCCAGCGGGCGGAGGGATCTCCCAGCACCAGAGCGCAAGGAAAAAGGAACTCGGCGACCAATCCACGGACGCAAAGCTCTGTTCCTCCGCGTCCTCATCGTCTTCTGCAGTTTTCATTCCCCCCGCGTCACTCCGGCAGTGACGGGGGCTTCGACGCCATCAACTCAGTGAAGCGCTTGTCCTTCCGCAACGTGGCAAATTCCGAGTCCTTGTACACATTCTTGAAATCTTTGTATCCCTCTTCCATCGCCTTCCGCAGATATTCGAGCGACCGGTCCGAGAATCCCATCTTCGCGTACAGCTTCGCCACCGTGTAGTTATAACGCGCGCGGTCCGCGGGACTTGGCAGCTGCGCCTGGACTCCCGCCCTTGACGTCCGCTCAAACACATCCGGATCGAGTTCCACCGCATGCTGGTAAGCCTGCACGGCAGGCTCGAAGCTCTTCTTGGAAAACAGCGCCGCCCCCAGATTGCTGTAGAACGACGCCGAATTATCGTCCAGCCCAATGGCGCGCCGATACTGTTTCGCAGCCGCGCCGTATTTCTTTTCTTCGTAATACACCACGCCCAGATTGTTGTAGGCATTGGCGAAGTTGCGGTCGACCTTGATCGATTGTTCGAACGATTTCTTCGCCTCGCGATAGCGCTGCATCATCAATTCCGTGATCCCGACCTTGTTCAGCAGACCCGCCGAATGCGGTTGCTTCGCCAGCGCAGCATGATAATAATCCAGCGCATCCAGATACAGTTTTTCCGCCCGTAGGCCATCCGCCGTCTGCTCCAGATCGGCAACCGTGGCATTTGCCGCCGGAGGATCAATCGATCGAAGCAGCGGCGGTTTCACTTGCACTTGTTCGGAGGCCTGCGCCGAAGCGAGTGCGGAAAAGGCGCAGGCATAAAAGGCGGTGAGCACAACCGGAAGGACAACTTTCGGGCAGACAGTCATAGGCCACCCCCAGCTATTTGCGCCTATTCTGGCACAGTTTCAGCCGGGCGGCGAAGATTTCTTGTCACTTGCCTCCAAATCTCAATGCGGCCCGGTTTGTCCACTATCTGCCGGTTTAGACGCCGGAGCCGAGTTTTTGTCATCCTTGAAAATTCCTGCAATTTTGCCGAAAAAGCCCTTCTTTTTCTTCGCATCCGGCGTGTTATTCGGATCCTGACCGTTCGCCTGCGGCTGCTCCTGCGGCATCACCGGCTTGCTGCTGCTTCCGAAGATCTTCGACAAGAATCCCTTCATGCCCGCCTGCTCATCGCAGGTGTCGCGAGGTTCGGTCCCAGCGACGAACGCCGAAACGTAGTCATCCGGACAGTTCGACGTGGCCAGCCGGTTCGTCGCCTTATCCAGCTGCACATCCACCACGCCCGCGGGCTGCGAAAAATCCTTCATGTTGGAATACGTCGGCAGCTCAAACGCCTTTTTCATGAACTCGGTCCAGATCGGCGCCGCCGTCTGCGCCCCGCTCAACCGCAGGTCGCTGTAATCGTCGTATCCCACCCACACGATGCACAGCAGATTCGAGGTATAGCCCGCGAACCACCCGTCGTGCGAACTGCCTGTCTTTCCTGCCGCCGGAGGCGTGAATCCCCGCAACCGCACCGCCGTATATCCCAGCCCGTTATTGATGACTCCTTCCATCATGCTGGTCATCACGTAAGAAATTCGCGGATCGAGCACCTGCCGCTGGTCGGTGTTGTAATTGGAAATCACGTCGCCCTTGCCGTTCCGCACCGAACGCAGCAAGATCGGTGACAGCCGCACTCCACTATTCGCAAACACTGTGTAGGCCCCGGCCATTTCCAGCGGCGACGCGTCATACGATCCCAGCGCCATCGCCGGAGTCGCCTTCACCGACGTAATTCCCGCAGCCTTCGCCAGGTCCGCCACTTTGTCGTACCCGGTTTCCTCCGCCACTTTCACCGTCGCGTTGTTCAGCGACATCGCCAGCGCATACCGCAGCGTCACGTCTCCGTGATATTCCTCTTTATAGTTGCGCGGCTCGTAAATCTGATCCCCGTAAGCGAAGCTCGAAGGCTCATCGGTCACGGTGGAAGCGGGCGTGATCACGGTCTGTGAGCCGTCGAGCGCCGTGTTCATCGCTGCCGCATAGACGAAGGGCTTAAAAATCGACCCGGTTGGACGCTTGGCGACGGCATGATTGAGCTGGCTCCACCCGTAGTCGCGTCCCCCCACCAGCGCCAGCACCGCGCCGGTATGCGGATCAATCGCCACCAACGCCACCTGCGCCTGCGGCCCCGGCTGCACCGTGGTCTCATATTTCTTGCCGACCTTCACCCGCTTGGTCCGCAGCTTCTTCACTTGCTCGTCCACCAGCTTGATCCCGTCCGCCACCGCTTGCGCTGCGGCTTTTTGCAGATCCGGATCGAGTGTGGTGTAGATGCGGTACGAACTGTCATTCAACTCGTTTTCGCTGAACTTGCCGATCAACGAGTCCCGCACCATGTCGACAAAATACGGAGCGTCGCTGGCCTCCACGTTCGGCGGGGCCAGCTTCAGCGGAACCGCTTTCGCTTTCTCGGCCTGGGCTCGCGTGATGGCATGCGTATCCACCATCGCATCCAGCACCAGATTCCGCCGGTCCATCGCCCGCTCCGGATGCCGGTAGGGCGATAAGTAGCTCGGCCTCTGAATCAATCCGGCCAACAGCGCCGCCTCCGGCAGCGTGATGTCCTTCAGATCTTTGTTGAAATAGGCTTTGGACGCCTCCCCGAAACCGCTGATGGCAAACGATCCGCGCTGCCCTAAATCCACCCAATTCGCGTAGAACTCAAAAATCTGCTGCTTGCTGAACTTCTGCTCCAGTTCTTCCGCAATCAGCATCTCAGTGAGCTTGCGCTTGATCGATTTTTCTGGCGTCAGGAAGAAGCCTCGCGCCAGTTGCTGCGTCAACGTCGATCCGCCCTGCGCCCGCCGTTGCCGAAGCACGTCTTCCCAGATCGCCTCAAAGGTTCGTACGAAGTTCACCCCGCTGTGCTCGAAGAAGCGCCGGTCCTCAATCGCCAGCACCGCCTGCATCATCACCGGAGGAATGTCGTTGTACTTGACCACCTCACGCTTGGAGCGCTGCTCCGCGTCGAAAAGCGCAGTCACCAACTGCGGCTCCAGTTCGTATGCGGAAAGTTCAGTCCCCCGGCTGGTGATGCGATCGACCTGCCCGTCTTCTATGCTGATGCGCGCCGACTCCGGCGAATGATATGACTCCTCGCCCGGAGTGATTTCGATTCCGTCTTTCTCCAGGTGAAACGTGCCCAGCTTCGACTCGCCGTCTTTGTCGGAATAGCCTGCCCGTCGCAACTCCGCCGCGATCTCCTTCGCCTCGATCTTCTCCCCATCGCGAACCGTGCTAGGGAGCGCATAAATCTTTGCCGAATTCGCGAACACTGGCGTTCGGAACCGCTTCTCAATGATGCGGTCGTATTTGATGTAGAAGTAGGAAAACGCAACCGTGAAGCTCACGGCCAGAATCAGGAAAAGGACCAGAGCCGCCCGCAGCACCGGATCGCGAGGCATTCCCCGCACCGTCTGCGCTTTTTCGCCGGTTTTCGGAATCTTAATTCTTATGGCCACAGTCTCGACTCTACGCCCGGATTTCTATTCAGACGGCAAGGCGGGGCAAAAGGTTTGAAACCATCTCCCTCCGCCCGCGATTGTTGCACTCCTCCCCGAAGGAAAGTCCAGAGGAACGAAGTAGCGGTAGCAGTATCCCCATTGTACCCCTGACTTGGGAAACGAAAAGAGACCCGCGGTACGTGCGGGTCTCTAAGCCGTCAACAGTCAGCTGTCAACACTCGGCCGTCAACACTCATTGCTGCAATGGCTACGGAGTGTCCGACACCGCCCAGTAACCCGTCGTCGCCAGCGGTACTGGCGTGACCGGCTGTGCTAGCCCCCCGGTGGTCGCCACGTTGAAAACTCCCAAGCTCGCAGGAGACACCCCAAAATAATAGAAAAGGTAGCTCCCGCTCTGGTCAAACTGCCCCCATGGCGTCGCCTGCAAGGTCGTGAACGGCGATCCCTGCACCGCACTCAATGCCCCAGTCGTCGGATTCATTTGAAACGCTTCCACCGGATTGGCTGACCCTGCCGCATTCAAACTGAACGAGTACACAAACTCCCCATTCGTTGCCGTGGGCTGCATCGCGATGTTGTACGGCGCATAGTTCGTCGTGTGCTTCGTCCCGGGAACCGTCAAAGCTCCGGTCGTCTGATTGATGCTGTAGACGTAAAGATTATCGTCGTCGGTGAGGCCGCTCGCAGCTGATTGTCCACTGATCCCAATCAGAAAATTCCCGCTCGGATCGCCACGCATCTCAAAGATCGGCGCCGTATACGTCCCCACGACCGTCAGCACCCCCGCGTTGGTTCCCGTTCCCACCGAGAATGCGACCGCCGCCGTGCCCGCGTGATTGCTAGTGTTTTGTGACGCGTAAAGAAATCGCCCCAACCCATCCATCGCCAGATTCTGCGGTTGGAAGCCGGGAATGGCGAAGGGCGATCCGTTCACTACCGTCAGCGTGCCGTTGCTGCCGATCTGATAGACCGCGATCTGTTCATCGGTCGCCGACGAGATAAACAGCAGCGTTCCTGCCGGGTTGGTGATGACCGTGTTCTGCGTATAGCTGTTGGCGGGGATTCCGCCAATCGCGGAAAGCGAGACCGGAAATCCATTCAGTAGGCTCAGATTCCCCGAGGCATCGATCGAATATCCATAAATCTGCTGCACAATCTGCAGCACTACGTACAGATACTTCCCCTGCGCCACCACCATTCCAACGCCGCCCCCGTTCGCCGAAATCGACGGCCCCGTTACCCCCGTGCTGGCGAATGTGCCCGCTCCCGTGTTGTAGACATAGCTGTCAACCGTCCCTGCTTGGTCGACGGCATACGCGTATACCGAACTGGTTGATCCGGTTCCCGGCAGGGTGCAGGTTCCCGACGTAGTAGAAGATCCATTCGAGGTTCCGCCTGTGGTTCCGGTCGTGTTGCCCGGGACCGCTGTGGAACAGCCTTTCGTGGAGCATCCCGCCAGCGCCATCACCCACATCAGGCTTGCCGCGGCGACAATTATTTTCGCGAGCTTCATCCGGAACCTCCCCTGCCGTGCTGGACCACTTCCCGCAATTCCGCGGAGCCGCAATTGCGTTCGAAGATCTTCAGACGTGGTTATTTATTCGCGATGGTAGGACGGGAGTAACCAGATGGCAATATTACCGATGTCACGCATCCACTCTGTCGATTCGGACATGGCACAAATCGGCGGTCGGCGGCCTCACGCGATCGCCCGCAAACACAGCATGATGGTAGATCCAGCTTTAGAAACCCTTGTTCCCGCTGGAAGGAGTGAAGTGCAAAGTAAACGGATATCCCGGCATGTCCACGGGAACAGAGTAATCTGCGGCAACATACACGGCCAGCGCTCCGGGAGTTCCAATGCGCGTCACCGTCACCTGCTCGGGAGTCAACGTGATGTCGTGCTCCCGGGCTTTCTTCATGACGGAGTCCAGTATGTCCTGGTCCGTCTGACGCGGGTTGGAACCCGCGACCATTGCGATGCTCCTCAGGTCGTCCTGAAACGAATAGTTGGTCAGCTCCGGCGGAATCACCGTCCAGCACAAGTAGATGGCTGCCACGACTACCAGAATCCCGACCAAGGCTTTAATCGTTCCCATATCACACCCCTTGCCCGAGCCGGAAACGAAGCCTCACCTCAACCCGTCCGCCCGAGCAATCCCTGTAAACACTCGACAATCGTCGTGATGCTAACATCGCGTACTTCCCGAGTCTCGCGGAAAACGACCTCCACGGTACCTTCGGTAACCTTCTTTCCGACCGTCACGCGAAACGGGATTCCGACCAGATCCGCATCCTTGAACTTCACTCCCGGCCGCTCATCCCGGTCATCGAGCACCACGTCGAATCCTGCCCCTTCCAAGCGCTTCGCAATGTCCTCGGCCGCAGTCTTCACCGCCTCGTCTTTCACATTCACCGGCGCCACTACTACCTCAAACGGAGCAATCGCCGCCGGCAGCCAGAACCCGTTCTCGTCATTTCCCTGCTCCACCGCCGCCGTCAGAATGCGCTCGATCCCGATCCCATAACTCCCCATAATCGGCATCACTTCCTTGCCGTTCTTGTCCAGCACCCGCAGTCCCATAGACTCCGAGTACCTGTACCCGAGCTTGAAGATGTGCCCGATCTCGACCGCCGTATCGATGCGCAGCGCCTTCCCGCAAGTCGAACAACCCTCTCCCGCCGTCACCGCCCGCAGATCTGCGTACGCCGTCGGATGAAAATTCTTCCCCGGCGTCAGGTTCTTCAGGTGATAGTTCTCCTTGTTCGCGCCGCCAATCAGATTCGCGCGCCCTTCGAGCGCCTTGTCGACCAGCAGCACGGGCTTGCCTTCATGCTTCTTTAAATCGCGAGCCCAGTCGATTCCGATCGGCCCCAGGTATCCAGCCGGAGACTTGAACAGCTCTTTGATCTCAGCCTCCTCCATCGGACGCGTCGCTGTCGCGATGGTCGCATTCAGCTTGGCCTCATTCAGTTGATGATCCCCGCGCAGCAGCGCCACAATCGCGCGCGACGTCTTTTTGGCCTTCGCATCGACCTCGTCCGCCATCAGCGCCAGCGTCTTGATCTTGTTCTTTGGCGACACGCCTAGGAACTTCGCCACATCCTCAATCGTCTTCTGCCCCGGCGTATGCACTTCGAGCGGATTTCCATCGCCCTCGCTCGCCAGATCCGCCACCGCCTCGAGCTTCGAAGTCGCTTTCTCCATGTTCGCCGCGTAGTTGCATCCATCGCAGCTCACAATCTGATCTTCCCCTGCTGGAGTCCGCACCATGAACTCGTGCGATTCCTTCCCGCCCATCGCTCCCGAGTCCGCCTCGACCACCATGTACTTCAACCCGCAGCGGTCAAAAATGCGGCAGTACGCGTCGTAATGCTTCCTGTACGAAACATCCAGCCCCGCCGGATCGATGTCGAACGAGTACGCGTCCTTCATCATGAACTGCCGCACCCGCAGCAATCCAGCCTTCGGACGCGGCTCATCGCGAAACTTCGGCGCTATCTGATACCAGATCTGCGGCAGTTGCTTGTAACTCCGCAACTCTTTCAGCGCGATCGAGGTCATGACCTCTTCCTCGGTCATGCCCAGGCACATGTCCGCGCCCTTGCGGTCCTTGAGCCGGAACAAGTTCTCGCCCATCAGGCCCCAGCGTCCGCTCGCCTCCCATATCTCCCGCGGATGCAGCGCCGGCAAATAAAATTCCTGCCCGATCCGGTCCATCTCTTGCCGCACGATCGTCATGATCTTGTTGAACGACCGGTTGCCAAGAAAGAGGTAGGAATAAATCCCCGCCCCCAGCTGCCGGATATATCCCGCCCGCACCAGAAATTTATGCGAAGCCACTTCGGCATCCGCCGGCGCCTCGCGCAATGTAGGAATAAACAGCTCTGACCAACGATGCATAGTGTGAGTACCGAGTCCCGAGTAGCGAGCACCGACATACAGGCACAAGCCCGATTCAAAGGAGAATTTATTATTTTACGACACAGGAGCAGGCGCTCTACGAAATCAGCGCCGAAATGATGGAAAACGAATCGGCGTCATCCTGAGCGGAGCCGTTTTTCAGGCGCAGCGAAGGATCTCCAGTGGAACAGCAGCCGAATACTAACCCGCCAGCTGCTTCAGAATCTCTTTCCCCAGCTTCTGCGCTTCCCCAAAAAACTTCTGATACTCCACAAACAGCCGGTTCAATTCCAGCGATCGGTCGGCCGTCAGCTTCTTGCGCAGAATCATGTCCCGCACATGCACGGGATTGGGCAGGGTCGCATCCTCGTTCAATTCTTCCAGCGCCGTGTTCGGATCATAGTGATACATCCCGCCATTGTACCGCCCGAATCGAGCACGAACTTCTCCGTCGGCGAAAACCCGAGGGTGCCCCATCCTTCTCGCGATTTTTGCGAGAGGGTGGGGATTTTGAATTCTTTGACGCCAAATTTTCTTTCGCCCCTTCGGGGCTTTGGTCTTCTTTCTCTGTTTTCACCCACCGCTTGCGCGGTGGGCTGCAATCTTTCGCTCCTTCGGAGCTGCTTTCACATTTACTGGCGGTTTCTTCTTGCTTGGGTCTGGGGCGGCGGCTTCGCCGCCGGAACGGACGAATGTGTCAGTCCCTACACGAAGTGTGGTGGCGGCTACGGCGCTGCGGCCCGATACTTCTGGGCCGCCTGGACAGCCGGGGGCGGCTGTCCCCACATGATTTGAGGCTACCTTCACATTCGAGCCGGGCACGTGCCGTGACACGGCGGCTTCGCCGCCGGGGCGGACGAAGGCGTCCGCCCCTACGCTTGCTATTTCGGCTGTCGGGGTCTCGGTTGTGGCTTGTGGCTTCTCGTTGGATCCGTAGTAGGCCGCGGCTATTGCGGCTCTGGATTCGAGGATTTCGGCTACCGTGTGTGGGGGGCGATCGACCTCGGCGTGTTCGGGCTCGGCGGCTGGTGGCTCGGGATAGTCGGGGACTTCTTTGATCATGCTGGTGGCGCTGGCGGCGAATTTTACGCGGCGGGCGTTTTTTACCGCGATGTGGAGGGCGCGGAGGATCAGTTCGGCGCGCTTCAGGTCGATGGTGTTGCGCATGAGCGCGTTGACGACTTCCATCAGCGAGGCCTGGATCGACTCTTCGTCCTCGAAGATGGCGATGGGATGAAGGCGCGACTGCGGCGGGTTGCGGACGCCGCGATGGGCGTGCTGGTGGAAGTAGCAGAACTGCTCTCCGCGAAGTGGGGGAGAGCCGCAGGGGATTCCGGTGACCTTGATATGAGTGCAGGACTTCGGATTTGACATTTTGATCCTATCGATAATTTTTTG
>Ga0187805_10000592_pt1 | contig 12167 bp, 12 predicted proteins | sample NC_wetland_sal_i_6_FD_132965 | JGI IMG/M metagenome (GOLD analysis project Ga0187805, IMG submission 132965) | Wetland sediment microbial communities from Neuse River Estuary, North Carolina, USA - Control_5 | ecosystem: Environmental > Aquatic > Freshwater > Wetlands > Sediment | place: USA... | reverse complement strand
CCGACCACCCAGTTGAACTCGCGCGGCGGTTTGTATGAGCCCGTCATGAACACGCGAAACATGTGCAGCCACACCGCGATCACCATGCCGTGCGCCGCCCACCGATGCATGTTGCGCATCAACATCCCGAACGGCATGTCGAATTCGAGGTACTTCATGTCGGCGTAAGCGTATTCCGCCGTCGGCCGATAGTAGAACATCAGGTACACGCCGGTGACCACGGTCACCAGGAAAAGCAGAAACGTGATCCCGCCCATGCACCACGTAAAGCGCAAGCGCACCACATGCTTTTGCACCTTGGACGGATGCAGATGCAGCCACACGTTGCCGGACACCATCAGGATCCGGTTGCGCGGCGTGTCTTCGTACCCGTGTCTGAATATTGACTGCCAGGCCTGGGAGTCGGTTATCTGTCGCTTGGTTTCCTTCCAGTCAAACTTAGCCATCCGCTACCAATCTCCATGGAGCCGTTCGCCAAGGGCACCCTCGGCATTCTCAGCCAAGAATAATATTGCGTATGCCGCAGGAGAAATTGTCGCCTCTCATCATGCGCCTTGCGGATTCCCTGCGCTCCCGTCGCCACGGGTCCAATCCCTGCGAGTTTATCGCAAGCTTGCTTGAATTCCAGTTTAAGGCTACCTAATTTTCTCCGCTTACTGCAACAAGCTCATTTCAAACGACCGAGCTTGCGTCCGCCGCCAATCCGCCGTTACGAATCCGTCCTGGCGCCGCGGCGGAAGCGGCCGAAGAACGCGACCGCCAACCCCCACAGCACCATCAGCAGTGCGATCCCGATCACGCCCAGCCCGACGCCGGCCAGGATTCCCGTCGCGCACAGCACCGCGCCGATCACCAGCAACGGAATTGCGAATGCGATCGGGTTGAACGGATCGTTCGCCGACCGCTCGGCCATCGTCACCGCCTGCTCGGACTGGCCCGCATCCTCGTTGCTCTCCTTGAGGATGCTGACGGCGTAGTCGGTGAGTTCCTGGCGATTGGGCATCGCGCGCAATCGGTCGGCGAGCTCTTTGGCCAGCTCCTCGACGCGTTCGTCGTTGGCTCGGGAATCGGGGTCGGGTTTGTACGTATCAGCCACGCTGCGCTTGTCTTCCCGCTCGCGATGACTGTGCGCGCCGGCTCACGCGTTTTTGCGCGCGATGATCACCGAGTGCACCGACCACGGGCTGATCTTTTCGTTGCGCTCCAGCGTGATCGGGTGGCCCTTGAGCACGTCCTCCTTGCGCAATCTGGTGGTCCATCCGAGCTGCCGCGTGATCGGATTGACAAGGGTGTTCAGCGCCGCGACCACTGGGTTCGCGCTCTGGAAATGCGTCGTCATCGCGATCCGCCCGCCCGGCTTACACACCCGCACCATCTCGGACATCATCCGGTACGGATCGGGAACCACGGTCAGAACGTGAAACGACGTGACGTAGTCGAAACTGTTGTCGGGATAGGCGAGGTTAAGCGCGTCGCCCTGCTGGAGCTCGATATGCCGCCAGCCGTTTTCCGCCACGCGCTTTTTTGCCCGCTCCAGCATGTCGGCCGACGGGTCGATCGCGATGACGTGCGTGTACGGCGGATATGCGTCCAGCGCGATTCCGGTGCCGACGCCAACCTCGAGCACGCGGTTACCGGGCCTGAGATTCAGGCTCTCGATAACCTCATGCTCGCGATCGACAAAAACTCGGCCGAAGACAAAATCGTAGTAGCGTGCCAGGTCGGAATATACGCGGCTCTCATGCGGTTGCGACATCGAAAAATCCCCTCGGGTGCGACCCAGCCCGGGCGATCAGTGCGAGGCAGACTTTCAGGACGGCGATTTTGCCGATGCGGCGCGAACTCAGCGTGACGCGCGCGCGTGGCGTCAGGCCGCCGCGTTGACTCCTCGCAACTGACGTTTAACAGAAGTTATATCGCGCTTGCGAAATCGCCACTGGCGGCCTTTCTTGAAGGCGGGAATGATACTGCGCCGTGCAAATTCGTTTACCGTGTCCGGGCTCAGGTCGAGCAGAAACGCGACCTCGCGGGAATTCAGCAGTATGTCGTCCTTATCGGCCATGCGAGTCCAACAAGACGCCTTTCCTCAGAGATTTTGTCAGAACGCGACTTTGTAGTATGCGCCCGTCGCCCAAGTCAAGGTAAACGCCACCTAGAAACTCAAAAGTTTGCACAGAGGCTGGTTTTCGATCAATCGTCACGACTCAATCTGCATCTTTTAGCATCACTAACTATCATTAAACGCTGATGCGCGCGAGCTTCCGCATCGAAATCCGATAGTCGTACCAGGCACGCGTAACAACAATACAGGAAAACAGTCCGGTCAGCACTCCTACGCACAGGGTGACGGCGAAGCCTTTGACCGGTCCGGTGCCGAATTGGAAGAGAATCAGCCCCGCGGCGAAAGTCGAAATATTGGAATCGCGAATCGCCGACCATGCGCGATCGTAGCCGAGCTTCACCGCCTCGCGCGGCGATTTGCCGGCGCGCAACTCTTCGCGCATTCGTTCATTCACCAGCACGTTGGCGTCAACCGACATGCCCAGCGTGAGCACGATCCCGGCGATGCCGGGCAAGGTCAACGTCGCCCCCAGCGCCGCCATCACGCAGATCAGCAGCAGGATATTCAGCGACAGCCCGAAATCCGCGAGCAGTCCAGCGCTGCTGTAGTACACGGCCATGAAGATCAGCACGGCGCCCGCGCCGATCACGAACGACACCTCGCCCTGGCGAATCGAATCGCGTCCGAGCGACGGGCCCACGGTGCGCTCTTCTTCGATTTCGACCGGCGCCGGCAGCGCTCCGGAGCGCAATACAATCGCGAGATCGTGCGCCTCGTCCATCGAGAAACGTCCGGTGATTTGCACGTGGCCGCCGGGAATTCGTTCCTTGATAACCGGTGCCGAGTAAACGGTGTTGTCAAGCACGATCGCCAGCCGCCGGCCGACATTTTCAGCCGTCATCGCATCGAAGATGCCCGCGCCGCGCGCGTCCAGCTCGACTGCAACGTACGGACCTTCCAGCCGCCCGCCGGGACGCACGCGCGCGTCCGTAACCACGTCGCCCGTCATCAGCACCGGGGACTCGACCAGATACGGCTCCCTGCCGCCGCGCTCCGAGGTGCCATAAAGGATTTCGTCGCCCGGTGGCGGGCCCTCCTTGATCGCGTCCTGCACGTTTTTCGAGTCGTCAACCAGCTTGAATTCGAGCACCGCCGTCTTGCCGATTAATTCCTTGGCGCGCTCGGGGTCCTGGATTCCCGGCAGTTGCACCAGGATTTCGTTGTCGCCCTCTTTGGCGACGGTGGTTTCGCGCACGCCGAGCTGGTCGATTCGATTGCGAATCGTCTCCAGCGCCTGATCCATCGCGTTGGATCGAATCGTCTGCAACTCGCGCGGCTTGAAGGCAAGCGAGTACGACGGACCGGCGCCGGACGACTCGGCGTTGCTCGATACGGTCAGATCGGAGAACGACTTCTGCGCCAGGTCGAGGAACGGCGTGCGATCGGAGCTCGACTTCAGCTTGACGATCAGATTGCCCGCCGCGTTGAGCGACACATCTCCGAAGTCTATTTTGTTCGCCTTGAGCTCCTGCTTGAGGTCATCGCCGCGCCGCCGCAGCTGGGTTTTCACCGCCTCGTCCAGCTTCACCGCCATCAGCAGATGCGTCCCGCCCTGCAAGTCGAGGCCGAGCTGGATTTTGGTCGCGCCGAACCCGGCCTTGAACCAATCGGGCAGCTCGATGTTGAGGCTCGGCAGCAGAATGAGTATCGCTGCCAGCACGATTCCACCCGCCAGGTAGATACGCGTGAGCCCGCTGCCGTTGGTGAAATGCATGTAAAGAAAAGACACGATCAGCACGAGCAGAATCAGGATCGGTCCGAAACTTTGAGTCTGTTCCACTGTTATGAAGCCCCTACTTGTCGTCTTTCTTCGCCGACGCCTTGTAGCTTGACAGCGACGCGATGTGCGATCGCTCGACCCTGAACCGGATGTTGGGCGCGACTTCGAGCGTGATCACTTTGTCGCCAACCTCATGAATCCGCCCGATAATTCCGCCCGTCGTCACGACCTCGTCGTTGCGCTTGAGCGCGCTGAGCATCTTGGCCTGCTCCTGCGCCTTCTTGCTCTGCGGCCGGAAGATCAGGAAGTACATGACGGCGACCACCAGCGCCATGATCGGCCCCGGCCCCGTCATCAACTGCTCGAAAAACGAGGGAGTGGCGGCTTGACCTGCGGCGGCCTGCGCCCATGCGATGCCTTCGAACAACATCAGAGCACGTCCTTAGAGCACGTCCTTACGATCGATCAAAACTTCGAGCGACCAAACTTCAAGTCTCCTGAAAAGATCATTCTTCGACCGCTTCGGCGGCGTTGTCGTTGTCCCATCCAGCAGACGCAGCCATTGCATACGCTTTGAAATTCCCGGATGCGATAGCGGCCTGGCACTGACCCATCAAGCTCGCATAGAAGTGAAGATTATGCTCCGTCAGCGCGCGCGCCGCGAGTATCTCGCCGGACAAATATAGATGACGGAGGTAGGCGCGTGAATGGGTCCGGCAGGGGCGGCACTCGCAGGCCGGATCGAGCGGCATCGAGTCGCGCGCGTGCGCAGCCTGCTTGATCGAGATGCGTCCCTGGCTCGTAAACGCGGTCCCGTTGCGCGCGTTTCGCGTCGGCAGCACGCAGTCGAACAGGTCGAAACCCAGCGCGATCGCCGCCAGCAAATCGCGCGGCGTGCCGACGCCCATCAGGTAGCGCGGCTTGTCCGCCGGCATCATCGACGCCGACAGCGCCGCCATTTCCAGCATCGCGGCCTTCGGTTCGCCGACCGACAGTCCGCCCGCCGCGTAGCCATCGAACCCAAGCGAGGTTATCTGCGAGGCACTGGTCTTGCGCAGATCCTCGAAAATACTGCCCTGGATGATTCCGAACAGCGCCTGCGTCGTGCTGACACGCGCCGCCAGGCTGCGCTCGGCCCATCGCGCCGTGAGTTCGAGCGACTGGAGCGCGCGGCGATGCTGGGCGGGGTAAGGCGTGCATTCGTCGAGCGCCATCATGATATCCGCGCCGAGCTGTTGCTGAATCTCGATCGCGCTTTCGGGCGTGAGCATCAGAGCCGCGCCGTCGAGATGGGATCGGAAACGGATTCCTGCTTCGTCGATCGAATTGATTTTCGCCAGACTCATCGCCTGGAACCCGCCTGAATCGGTCAGCACCGCGCCGGGAAATCCCATGAAGCGCGCCACGCCGCCCATCTCGCGCACCAGCCCGGCGCCCGGGCGAATCGCGAGATGGTATGCGTTGGCGAGCACCATCGTGTAGCCCATCGACCACAACTCGTCGGGCGCCATCGCCTTGACCGCGGCGCGCGTACCGACCGGCATAAAGGCGGGCGTCGCGACCGCGCCGTGGGGGGTCGCGATCCGCCCGGCGCGCGCGTCGCTGCCGCGGTCGACGGCGGTAACGCTGAATTCGATCGGCCCGTTCATCACAGAATCAACATCGCGTCGCCGTAGCTGAGAAAGCGGTAACGATGACGAATCGCTTCGCGGTATGCGGCGAAAATCTGATCGCGCCCCGCAAACGCCATCACCAGCGCGAGCACCGTGGTTCGGGGCATGTGAAAATTCGTGATCATTGCGTCAGTCAGCTTGAAGCGAAAGCCCGGATGAATAAAGAGCCCGGTAAACCCCTCGACGTCGCCGGTGATCGCCCACGACTCGAGCGCGCGCGTCGAACTGGTGCCGACCGCAATTATACGCCCGCCCATTCGCCGCGTGTGTTCGATGGCGGCCTGGGTCGCGGGCGCAATCGTATACCATTCGGCCTCCATCGTGTGCCTTTCGATTTCGAGAGCGCGCACCGGAGCGAAAGTGCCGGGTCCGATATGCAGCGTCACCGAAGCGGTGCGGATGCCAGCGGCGGCCAGCGCCTTGAAGACCTCGTCGGTGAAATGCAGCCCCGCGGTGGGCGCCGCGATCGCGCCCGGCCGCGCGGCATATACGGTCTGATAGTCGTCGATATCGGCGGGACCGGCGCTGCGATGAATGTAGTGCGGCAGCGCGAGCGTGCCGTCGCGATTGAGTATCTGCTCGATCGAAATGCCACCCTCGGCCACGACGATTGGCCGGCCCGGCCGCGCATAGCCGGCGATTCTCAGCGCATGACCGTCGCTCAAGATAAGGCGCGCGTTGTCTTTGAGCACGCGATGCGTCCGGATCAGCGCGATCCATGCGCCGGCGGGACCCTCCTGCGGTCCGGCCGGCCGCACCATCAGCAACTCGGCGCGGCCGCCCGATTCCTTGCGCGCGAACAGGCGCGCGGGCAGGACGCGGGTGTCGTTCAGCACGATCAGGTCGCCTTCGCGCAGATGACGGGCGAGTTTGTAGAAGCGCGAGTGCTCGATCGACTTGGATTTGCGGTCGAGCACCAGCAGGCGCGCTTCATCGCGGCGCGCAAGCGGCGCCTGCGCGATCAATTCCTCGGGCAGGTCGTAGTCTAGTTCTGAGAGCCGCATCTGAGGCGAAGCCCAATCGTGGTTCGCACGCGAAGCAAATCGCGCACTCTGTAACAACCGTCTCGACTGACAGGGAAAGCGACCGCCGCGCGACTTAGCCGCGACTTAGAATGGATAGTTGATCCCGGAGAAGATGGCGGCGCCTTCGCCACCCCATCCGAGGTCAACGTACCCGACCACGAACGGCTCCGCGATGCCGCGGAATCCGATTCCCCCGACCGGATGCAGATCCGTGAATGGGTCGTAGCCCATTTGATGGGCGACGCGCCCGGCTTCAGCGAACGGCGCCAGTTCCAGTATCCCATGCGTGCCGAAGACGTCTCTCTCCCACACGCGAGTGCGCATCTCCAGGTTCATGACGAACAGATTGTTATCGATGTAGCGGCCGACGCCGTAACCGCGCAGCGTTTCCTGATCGGTGAGCAGGCTATCTTCGCCGCCCAGGCGCGCCTGCGACCAGAATGGCATCTCGTTACCCGCCGGCTCGTACTCGTTGAAAATATGACCGGCAAAGGTGATGCGCTGGCCGACGGTATAGTACTGGCGCAGTTCTCCGCCGAAGCGGTTGTAGGAAACCGAGCTGCCGAATCTGCGATCGGCGACACCATAATAAAGCCGCCCGAGCGTGCCCGAGCGCGGGATATCCACCGAGTCTCGCGAGTCGTATTGAACCATCATCTGAGAGAGAACTTCGCTGCCCCCGTTGATGCCTTTCTGATTGGGGAACAGGGCGTGAATGTCGGGCACGGACGTGAACCCGCCGGTCTGGATTCGCACATAACGCGGGCGTTCCATCAGCGAGAGCTGCACTTTTTCGCTGAGGTTCAGGGCGGCAATCGCCTCGCCGTAAAGCTGCTCGGTGGTGTAGTTGGTCTGGTTGCCCTGGTGGGAGTTGTTGCCCGATCCGTAGAAGCGCTCGGTCGGATCGCGCTCGAAAAAGAAGCGTCCTTCAAACGACCACCAATTCTTATGCTCGCGCCCGGTCTGGTAATCGAGATCGACCTTGCGCGCGATTGTCTCTTGCGCGCCCGCGACCGTGTACCACTGCGTGTCCGCCGAGGGATAGGCCAGGTAACGAAAGTTCCCACCCGGTCCGAGCGTGCTGTTGGCGTTGATATCGGGGGCCAGGATGCCGCTGATCTCGTGCTTGTTGTCGGTGAACAGCCAGACCGGCAGGATGCCGTAAGTGACGCCGCCGTTGGGATCGGTGGCAACCTCAGGCACCGGAATCAACGGCCACGAGTTGGGGTCCTGGAGCTTGAATGAGCTCCAATCGTACTGCGGCCAGTTCCAGGTGCTGGGGTCCATCAGCAAAAAGGCATGCGCCGTCGCTGCTGCAACCACGAACGCGGTGATCAAGATGAGTGAGGCGAGAACGCGCCGCATCGTGGGATCCTGGGATTAGCCTTGGCCTTTTTGCATTCGGCTTCTTCCTGTGCCACTCCACCACCCGCAGTCCGCGCGGTCAGATCCACGCGAGCCGGCTACGCCGAACGATGTCCAAAGCTGACAGGCTTTTCGGCGGCGATCAACCCTCCCGATGCGCCGTTGGTTGGCGCAATCTTGCGCTTAAACGGTCATCGATGCGCGCGCGCTTTTCGGCGACGCTATAAATGTGCAAGGATTCGGGGCAAGCGGAAAAATTTCCACCAAAGGAGCTCGGTAATGGCCAAAGCGGACGGCGGCGAATTAGTCGCGCGCGTGATGCGCGAGAACGATGTGAAGTATTGTTTTGCGATCAACGGCGGGCATCTGTTTCCGATCCTCGGCCAGTTGCGCAGTCACGACATCAAGCTCATCCACATGCGCCACGAGCAGGCCACCGCCTACGCGGCCGACGCCTACGCGCGCACCTCCGGACAGGTGGGCGTATGCATGGTCACTGCGGGATGCGGCCTGACCAACGCCGTGACCGGGCTGTGCGTCGCGGGATTGACCAACAGCGCCGTGGTTTGCATCTCGGGACAACATCCCAACACCGAAGACCATCTCGGCTCGTTCCAGGAGGCCTACGGTTCCGAAGTGGTTGACAGTTTCTCCAAATTCACCAAACGCGTGACCGACTGGTCCACGATTGAGTTCGATCTGCGCTCTGCATTCCGCGAAGCCATCTCGCCGCCGCAGGGCGTCGCCTTGTTCGAGATTCCGCAGAACATTCTCTATCACCACGACGAAGACTCGCGGCAGCACAAGGGCGCTGGCCGGTTTACCGTTGACGACGTCCGCTCGGCGGGCGACCCGGCCAAGATCGATCGCGTGCTCGAGATGCTGGTGGCGGCGGAGCGCCCGCTGATCGCCGGCGGCGACGGACTGTTCTGGTCGCAGGCGGGCCCCGAGATGCGCGAGTTCGTCGAGCTGACCAACATCCCGATCTACGCGCGCCGCGCCGGCCAGGGCGCGGTCTCCGAAGAGCATCGGCTGGCGATTCGCGGTCCGTTCAAGAAGCCGTTTACCGGCAGCGCCGACGTGGTGCTCGCGATCGGCTTCCGCTTCTGGAGCGGCGAGCATTTCGGGCAGCCGCCGACCTGGACCGACAAGGCCAGGTACATCCAGATCGATCCCACGCCGACGCGAATCGGATGGCAGGTTAACGCGGACCTGCCGATGGTCGGCGATCCCAAGCTCGTGCTGCAGCAGATGATCAGGCGGATCAAGGAACTCAAGCTCGACTTCTCCAGGAACAAGACTTCGCCCTGGGTCAAGCAGGTATGGGAAACGCGCAATCGCTTCGACAATCAGATCAAGGAGCAAAACGCCAAGGTCGCGAAGAATCAGCCGATCCATCCGGCCCGCCTGTGCGAAGACCTGATCACCGTGCTCGACAAAAACGCCACCACCATCATCGACAGCTTCACGCTCTCGGGATGGATGAGCCGCGCGTTCACCTGCCGCTTCATGGGCCAGGTCGTCGACGCCGGCCCGCTCGCGCCGGTCGGTCACGGCGTCGGGATGGGAATCGGCGCGCAGCTCGCGCGCCCGGGACAGCAGATCGTCGTGATCAGCGGAGACGGCGGACTGGGAATCGGCGGCTGGGACATGGAGACCGCCGCGCGCTACAAGCTGCCGGTCATCACGGTGCTGTGGAACAACAGTTCATGGGGGCCGAACTTCGATCAGATGCCGGGGCTGAAGGGCCGCACCGATCCGTTCAACATGCTGCCCAACATTCGCTACGACAAGATCTTCGCCGAGATGGGATGCCATGGCGAGCACGTCGAGACCGTCGAGCAGATCATTCCGGCGCTCGAGCGCGCATTCAAGTCGGGCAAGCCGGCGTTGATCAACGTGATCGGCGACGTCTCGGTCGGCAACGCAACGCTCGGCGGCAACCTGCTCGGCTCGACCGGCTCGAACTAACCGTCGCCGCAAGCGGCCGAAGCAATCAGGCGGGATGCGTGAGCAATCGCGCGTCCCGCTTCTTTTGATGAGGTCCGATGAAAGCCACAATCGCAGCGTTGATACTCGCCGCGGCGCTTGCCGGGTGCAAAACCGCACCGTCCTGCCCGCCCGGAACCAGGCAGGTGGGCGATCCGCCGCCCCAAGGCTCTGAGACCGCGTGCGTGAAGACCGTCAACGGCCAGGAGGTCAAAGAAGGACCCTACGTGCTCTACCACGACGACGGTTCAAAGATGATCCAGGGCGAATATCGCGACGGCAAACAGAACGGCGAATGGACCATGTGGTACGACAACGGCCAGATGCAATCGATCGATCACTACAAGGACGGCGTGCAGGACGGCGAGCATGTTGGCTGGTACACCAACGGCAAAATCGCCGCGACCGGAATGTACAAGGACGGCAAGCGCGAGGGCGTGTGGAAGAGATGGGATCCCAACGGCTTCAAGAATTGGGAGGAAACCTACAAGGACGACAAGAAAATCTCATGAAGGTTGATCGAGCGGCAAATGTGACGATCGTCGACGCGGACCTGTCGTGCGCCGAGCATCAGCACGCGCTGGTCGCGATGCTCGACGCGTACATGCGCGATCCGATGGAGGGCGGCGAGCCTCCGTCAGAGCAAGTCAAGCGCGAACTGGTTCCCGGCCTGCGCGCGCATCCGGCGTGCTACGTGTTTCTCGCCTGGCGCGACGGCTTGCCGGTGGGCTTTTCGATCTGTTTCCTGGGATTTTCGACCTTCAACGCGCGGCCCTTGATCAACATCCACGACATCTTCGTCGATTCCGCCGTGCGCGGAATCGGCATCGGGCGGATGCTGCTCGAGCGGATCGAAGCCAGGGCGCGCGAGATGAACTGTTGCCGAATCACGCTCGAAGTGCGCGAGGACAATCGCGTCGCACGCGGACTCTACCGCAAAGCAGGTTTCGATCGCGTGGCCGTCGGCGCCGAGCGCGTTCCCTTGGACTTCTGGCACAAACCCCTGTGAGGCTACAGCGATCTTCCCACCGCCTCGGCCAGCGGCCTGAGCGCCTTCATCAGGTCGGCAAAGCGCGACGGCCTGAGCTGCTGCGGGCCGTCGGACAGCGCGCTCTCGGGCTTCGGATGCACCTCGATCAGCAATCCATCGGCGCCGGCGGCGATGGCCGCTAGAGCCATCGGCGCCACGAGCGAGTAGCTCCCCGTGCCGTGGCTCGGATCGACCAGCACCGGCAGATGCGTCCATTCCTTGAGCAGCGGCACGGCGTTGAGGTCGAGCGTGTTGCGCGTCGCAGTCTCGAAGGTGCGAATCCCGCGTTCGCACAGCACGACGTTGGGATTGCCCTCGGACAGGACATACTCCGCCGCCATCATGAACTCTTCGAGCTTCATCGACATGCCGCGCTTGAGCAGCACCGGCTTCTTGATTCTTCCCAGCCGGCGCAGCAGCGAAAAGTTCTGCGCATTGCGCGCGCCAACTTGCAGCATGTCAGCGTGCTCGGCGACCAAATCGATATCGTGCGGATCCATGATTTCGGTCACCACCGGCAATCCCACGCGCCGGCCGGCGTGTTCGAGCAATATCAGCCCCTCGTTTTCCATCCCCTGAAACGAGTACGGCGAGGTCCGCGGCTTGAATGCTCCCCCGCGCATCGCATGAGCCCCCGCGGCCTTGACCGCGTCGGCCGCAGCCTCGACTTGCGCTTCGCTCTCGACCGCGCACGGCCCCGCGATCACTGCGACTTGCTTGCCGCCGATCTCGGCGTTGCCGACTTTGATACGCGAACCCTCGGGCCGCACTTCGCGCGACGCCAGCTTGAACGACCGCACCACCGGCATCACGCGCTCCACCCCGGCTACCGATTCCAGATGAGTCAGTTGATGCTTCTCGCCACGCTCATCGCCCACGCATGCGACAACCGTGCGTTCGACGCCGCGGATAATATGCGCGCTGTAGTCGAGCTCCTCGACCATCCTGGCAACAGCCTGAATTTCCGCTTCGCTGGCGTGCGCTTTCATTACGACGATCAAAGTGAGGAAACCCCCTGCGATACGCTTGTGCGCCTCGCGGCCTTTGGGCTCGAGCGATGGAAATGCGCGCTCGATCTCTAGTGAATCTAACTGTATACGATGTTATCATCGAGCGGAACTGAGGGCCCGCGAGTCGGGCGTGAGCATCGAAGGAACACAACTTTGCCAGGTAAGCCGCATCCGCGTCATCCACTCAGGATCGTTCATACTTCCGACATTCATCTGGAAACCGATACCTTTGG
>Ga0187805_10000591_pt1 | contig 12185 bp, 8 predicted proteins | sample NC_wetland_sal_i_6_FD_132965 | JGI IMG/M metagenome (GOLD analysis project Ga0187805, IMG submission 132965) | Wetland sediment microbial communities from Neuse River Estuary, North Carolina, USA - Control_5 | ecosystem: Environmental > Aquatic > Freshwater > Wetlands > Sediment | place: USA... | reverse complement strand
TAGGCGATGTTGGCCCGGACCGAGTCGGAGAACAGGAAGCTCTCCTCCATCACCATGCCGATGGCGCTGCGCAGCGATTCCTGCGTGACGTCGCGCACGTCGTAGCCACCGACCCGGACCGCGCCGCCGCGCACGTCGTAGAACCGGGGGAGCAGCAGGGACAGCGTCGACTTCCCGGACCCGGACGGGCCGATGACCGCGACGGTCTCGCCGGGCGCGACATGCAGGGACAGCCCGCGCAGCACCGGCTGCGACGGCACGTAGCCGAACTTCACGTCCTCGAACGTGATCCCGTTCGCGTCTTCGGGCAGCTCGATCGCGTCGGGCTTGTCGGTGATCACGGGGCGGGAGTCGATCACCTCGAACACCCGCAGCACGCTGGCCCGCGCCTCCTGGCCGATCGTCACCAGGCCGGTCAGCACCCGGACCGGCCCGGTCAGCTGCGCCAGGTAGCTGGAGAAGGCCAGGAACGTGCCCAGCGATACCTCGCCGCGGATCGCCAGCCAGCCGCCGAGCGCGAGCACGCCGACGAGCCCGAGCGAGGGTATCGCGGTCAGCGCCGGGTTGTACCTGGCGGTGAGCCGCGCCATCCGCATCCGGGAGGCGAACAGGTCCTCGCTCGCCGCCTCCATCCGCTGCATTTCCTGGTCTTCCTGGCCGAACCCCTTGACGACCCGCACGCCGCCGATGGCCTCGTCGACGATGGCCGCGACCTCGCCGACCTGCTGCTGCGCGTGCCAGCTCGCCGGGAAAAGCTTCTTCCGCGACGCCCTCGCGATCAGCCAGAGCGCCGGGGCGACCGCGAACGCGACCAGCGCGAGCGGCGGGGAGAGCACGACCATGATGACGAGCGAGAAGACGAACAGGGTGAGGCTGCCCAGGGTGAGCGGCAGCCACTGCACCAGGCCCTGCACCATGTTGATGTCCGAGATCGACCGGCCGACTAGCTGCCCGGTGTGGATCTCGTCCTGCCGTGCGCCGTCCAGCCGGGACAGCGAGTCGAACAGCTCCGTGCGCAGGTCGTGCTGCACGTCGAGCGCCATCCTGCCGCCCCGGTAGCGCCGGAAGTAGATCCCCGCGAAGTTGGCCGCCGCCGCGCCAAGCAGCGCGATCGCCAGCGGCCAGACGGAGTCCCGCCGCGCGACGATCACGTTGTCCACGATCACCCGCTGCAGCAGCGGGATCGTCAGGGTCGCCGCCGTGCTCAGCAGCGCGCCAGCCAGCGAGATGACCACATCCCGCCGGAACCGCCAGCAGTAGGCGGCAAGCCGCCTCATCCAGCGGGCCTCGTTGCTCCGCTGGCCGTCTGTCTCTTTCATCCGTCCCCGAGTGTGAGAGCTACTTCTCGCCAACGCTTCCAACACGCCCGATCCAATGTTTCATTTCCGAAACTAACGGCCTACGACGATAGTCCTAGCCACCCCGCCGCCGGCCCTGGGCACCCCGGTCCCGCCGCTGCCCAGTGACCGTGGCGTCGCTCCCCGTTCGCGGAACGCCGTCCCGTGTCCGCCTTCCGCCCCGCCTCGTCCGCCGCCCGTGCCATGCTCCCTCACTCCGGCAACGTCAGGCCAGCAGTGGCTTCCCGTGCCGCCTCAGCGAGCTCTCGAGCAAGAGAAATGCTCATCTTGACCGTCACCCTCCGATCGTACGACAGGCGTTCCCGCCCGCATAGGAAATATCTGTGCGCCCAGATTCCGGGCACAGCCGCACAGTAACACCACCCACCGACATTCCGGCGCACGCGAGTTAGGCGCGTGTCATCGCGACAGCTCAAAGGCCCAGTGAACGCCACGCCGTGACCATCGGTGAATGTCCTTGAACAGGGGCCAAATTTGCCGCTGGCAATCCCTTGCCGCGCCTCTCACACGCCACGCGTGTCACGTGGTCGCCATTCGTGTAGCCGCGTTCCCGTGATCCGCGAAAACATATTTCGGGACGTAAATAATTCCATTGTATGGCGTGAATAATTTTCGCGATCATTGGCTGAATCGTCATGTGAGCCACTCCGGCGGCACACGAGCATCACTCCCCGCCTTGCCTACCCCGCGGTCAGCCACGCTTGCCCGCGGTCGTTTCCAGAACCGCACGGAATGTCAGGGGGGTTCGCTATGGTCCGTGCCATGCGGTTCCTGCACACATCAGACTGGCACCTCGGGCGCTCGCTGCACCGGGCGGACCTGCGCGGCGCGCAGGCCGCGTTCCTGGATCACCTGGTCCAGACGGCGCGCGCGGAAAAGGTGGACGCCGTGCTCGTCGCTGGTGACGTCTACGACCGCGCGGTGCCGTCTGTTGACGCGGTGGCATTGTGCGAGCAGGCCCTGGTCCGGCTGCGCGAGACCGGTGCCCGGGTGATCGTGATCAGCGGCAACCACGACTCCGCGCGGCGCCTGGGTTTCAGCAGCGCGCTCATCGACGCGGCCGGCGTGCACCTGCGGACCCGGCCGGCCGCGCTGAGCGACCCGGTGCTGCTTGACGACGACCACGGGCAGGTGGGCGTCTACGGGGTGCCGTACCTGGAACCCGCGGTCGGCCTGCCCGCCGACGACGACTGCGCCGCCCGGGGCAGCGACCATCGAGGCGGAGCCGACGACGCGCACAAGCAGACCCCGGGCACAGGGACCCCAGCGCGCCAGGCTCCTCAGACGCGGAGCCACGCGGCGGTGCTCGCCCACGCGCTGGACCGGATCCGCGCGGACGCGGTGCGACGAGGGCTGTCCCGCACGGTCGTCATGGCGCACGCCTGGGTAGCCGGGGGAGCGGGCAGCGACTCCGAACGAGACATATCGGTCGGCGGCGTGGGCCAGGTCCCCGTGTCCCTATTCGACGGCTTCAGCTACGTCGCGCTCGGTCATCTGCACGGCCAGCAGACGCTGGCCGAACACATGCGGTACAGCGGCTCCCCGATTCCGTACTCGTTCTCCGAGGCCGGCCACAAGAAGGGCAGCTGGCTGGTCGAGGTCGGCCTGGACGGGAAGACGCGCGCCGAACGGATCCCGGCACCGTCCTTCCGGCGGCTGACGGCGCTCAGGGCACGGATCGACGACCTGCTCACGTCGCGCGAGTTCGCGGACTATGAGGCGGATTTTTTGGCCGTCACGCTGACCGACACGGCCAGGCCCGAGGCCGCCATGGACCGGCTCAGGCAGCGCTTCCCGCACATCCTGACGCTGGAATTCAGGCCCGAGGGCGTCACCGCCGACGGCAGGTCTTACCGTGCCCGGGTCGCGGGCCGGGACGACCTGACGGTCGCGTCCGAATTCGTCAATCACGTGCGGAACACCCCGGCCACCCTCGCCGAGCAGCGCCTGCTCGCGGAAGCGTTCGAGACCGTCCGCGAGGAGGCCCTGTTATGCGCCCGCACCGCCTCCACGTCACCGCGTTCGGCGCGTTCGCCGAGACCCAGCGGGTCTGCTTCGACGACTTGGAGGGGTTGTTCCTGCTGCACGGCGAGACCGGCGCGGGCAAGACCACCCTCCTCGACGCGATCGCGTTCGCGCTGTACGGCAGGGTGCCGGGGGAGCGCGGCAAGGCCAAGCGGCTCCGCTCCGACCACGCCAAGCCCGGCGTCGTCACGGAGGTGGAACTCGAGGCGACGGTCGGCGGCCGGCGGCTGAAGATCACCCGCAAGCCGGAGCAAGAGCGCCCGAAGCGCTCCGGCGCCGGCCTCACCAGGGAACCCGCCGCGGTGCGTCTCGAGGAGGTCACCGCGGACGGCGGGTGGGAGGTCAAGTCGACCCGCGTCGGCGAGGCCGACGCCGAGATCGCGGACCTGATAGGCATGTCGGCCGAACAGTTCTTCCAGGTCGTCCTGCTACCGCAGGGCCGGTTCGCGCAGTTTCTGCACGCGGACGCCGACGCCAGGGAAGAGCTGCTGCGCAGACTATTCGGCACCGACCGGTTCCGCGCCGTGGAGAACTGGCTCGCCGAACGCCGCCGCGCCACCGCCGACGAAGTCAAAGACGCCACCACGGAGCTCGACCACCTGATCGCCCGGGTGAGCCAGGTCGCGGGCGAACCGGTGCCTGATCAGCTCCCCGACCCGGCCGCCTGGCTGGCCGGACTGGCCATGGCGGCGACGGCGGCGCAGGCCGACGCCGCCACGGTGGCCGCCGCGCGCAAGGGCGACCTGGACGCGGCGCTTGACGCGCAAACCGAGGCGCAACAGCTCGCCGGCCGCCAGCGGCGGCGCCGCGACGCCGTGCGCAAGCAGCAAGAGCTGGAAGCCGCCGTACCGGAGATCGCCCGGCTGCGTGTCGAGGCGGATGCCGCCTCGCGTGCGGCCGAGGTGGCTCCGGTTCTTGACGAGGCAGACCGTGCGGCCGCGGCCGCTGCTGCCGCCCGCGCGGCGCGGCAGCACGCACTCGAAGCGATTCCCGCTGAACTGCTGGCGCGGTCGCGGCTGTCAGCGGCGCCGCGGGGCAGCGTGCCGCCGACCGCCGCCGCGGCCGCGCTGCGGGCCGCCGCGGCGGACCAGCGGGCGCAGTTCGGCCGGCTCGACGCACTCCGCGCGGTCGCGCGGCAGGCGGATGACGAAGACGCGGCAGTGGTCGCCGGGCAAACGCGGGCCGCCAGGCTGGCTGCCGACCTCGCCGACACGAGGCAAGAGGCCGCGCGGCAGCGTGACACGCGTCCGGAGCTCGTCGCGGCTCGCGACGCCGCGCGCGAGGCGGCCGCCGATCTGCCGGGCGTGCAGGCGGAGGCGGACTCACGGCTGCGCGTCGCGGCCGACGCGGCCGCCCTGGTCAAGGACAGTGCCGCACGGGAACGCCTGCACTCGGAGCACCTGGCCGCATGGGAGAAGGCGAACACGCTGCGCGCGGAGGCGCTCCGCGTCCGCGAGGCGCGCATCGACGGGATGCGAGCCGAACTCGCCGCCGCCCTCGTCGACGGCGCGCCCTGTCCGGTATGCGGCTCCCTGGACCACCCCGAGCTTTGCGAGCTGACCGGCGAGCCCGTGAGCCGCGAGCAGGAAGACGCGGCGAACGCCGTCGCCGACAAGGCATCCGCGGAGACCGACAAAGCAGGCCAGCAAGTAGCCGCCGCCGACGCGGTGATCGGCCAGCTTGGGCAGCGCCTGACCGGCGCCGGATTCGCGGTGCCCGCGGACCTCGCCGCGCTCACCGCGGCCGCGGCCCAGGCCGCAGACGAGGCCAGCCGGTTCGACGCGGCGGCGACGGCCCTCGCGAACGCGGCCGCCGCGCTCGGCCACCTGCAGACCAAGCTCGACGCGCTCGATGCCGCCATCGCCGCCGGTGCGGCGAAGCAGGCAGAGCTAGCCGAGCAGCACACCGCCGCGCTAGCCGAAGCGGAGGCCGCCGCTCAACGCGCGGCGGCCCGGCGCGAGGAGCTGCGTGCTCAGCTGGGCGACGAACCTGACCTGGAGGCCGCGCTGACAGCCGCGGGTCGCCTCGCCGAAGCGCTGACAGTCGCCGCGGCCGCCACCGACGAGACCGCGCGTACCGCGAGCGAGGCCAGCGCGGCAGCACAGCGTGCCGCGAATGCCGCGCGCAACGCCGGGTTCGGCGGCGATGACTGCGCACCGGCAGACGCCTCCGCCGTGGATGGTGACGGTGCCGCCGCGAACGCGATCGAGGCGGTGCGGGCAGCCGCACGGGACGCGCGCTGGCGCGGCGACGCCGCCAACCGCGTCTCGCGGCACCAGACCGACTCAGAAGCCGTCGCGACGCTGCTGGCCGACCCTGACCTCGACGTGCCACTCGACCCGCCCGCCCCGGTCGAGGCGACAACCCAGGCGACCGCTGTCGCACGCGAAAAGCATGACGCCGCGGTCGACGCACATGGCCGGGCGCGGCACACGGCCGCGCAAATCACCCAGCTCCAGCCAACCCTGGTCGGCGCGCTCGCCGCGCTCGGGCCGCTCAGGGAGCGTGCCAGTCAGGCCAGGCAGCTCGCCGACCTGGCGGGCGGCCTCCCGCCCAACCAGTACCGCATGACGCTGTCCTCGTTCGTCCTCGCGGCACGACTGGAAGAGGTCGCCGCGGCGGCAAGCGAGCGGCTGCTGACGATGACCGGTGGCCGGTACTCGCTGGTGCACACCGACGCCAGGCGCGGCGGCGGCAAGGCCGGGCTCGGGCTGCTTGCCTGCGATTCCTGGACCGGAATCGACCGCGACACGAGCACGCTGTCCGGCGGCGAGACGTTCCTGGCGAGCCTCGCACTCGCGCTAGGCCTCGCCGACGTCGTCACCGCCGAGGCCGCGGGCACCCCGATGGAGGCGCTGTTCGTCGACGAGGGGTTCGGCACGCTCGACGAGGACACGCTCGACGAGGTGATGAACGTCCTCGACGGCCTGCGCGAGGGCGGCCGGATCGTCGGCATCGTCAGCCACGTCACCGAACTGCGCCAGCGCATCCCCGCCCAGGTCCGCGTCCGCAAGGGCCAGCATGGCAGCCACGTCGAGGTGACCGCCGGATAGCCGCAGAAAAGGGCCTAATGGCGTGCTATTCGGGTTCGAGGTCCCTGCCCGCCCCGGACGTTAGCGGCCGATGCTGACAGATAGCGACATCCGGCGCTGTCACTGTCTGGAGGGCGGCTGGGAGGATGGGCAGAGCTAGCAGGACCAAGCACGACCTTGACCACCGCCAGAAGATAGCGGCGCAGCGCGCGGCGGCCAGGCACGCCCAGGAACGGAACCGGCTGCTGCTGGCATTCGGCGCGATCATGACCGTCGTCGCGGTCACGGTCGCGATTGTCCTGGTCAAGACGTTTTCGCCGAGCACACCGACGGCACCGCCGTCCGGTGGACTGACCGGGACCGCGCTGGCCAATACGGTCAAAGACCTCACCACCGTGCCCGCCAGCGTCCTCGACGCGGTCGGCGGGGGGAGCCTCGTCGCCGGCGACATCGGGTCGGCGACCGCCGTCGGCGAGGGTTACCTCACGCCCGTCAGCGGCGCGCCGCTGACCGCGGGCGGCAAGCCGGAGGTGCTGTACGTGGGCGCGGACTACTGCCCGTACTGCGCGGCGGTGCGCTGGCCGCTGATCGTGGCGCTCAGCCGCTTCGGCACCTTCTCCGGACTCAGCACGACCAGGTCCGCGATCACCAACGGGGCAGGCCAGCACGAGCCGTATCCGTCGACGGCGACCTGGACGTTCTACGGCTCCGGGTATACGAGCCAGTACCTGACGTTCACCGCGGTGGAGACGACCACGAACGTCCCCGACCCGGCCAGCGGCACCTACACGGTCTTGCAGACCCCGACCGCGGCCCAGTTGGCGACGCTGGACAAGTACGACACCGGCGGCGGCATCCCGTTCGTGGACGTCGGCAACAAGTACGTGCAACTGTCCACACTGGCCCCGTACGGACCGCAAGACCTGCAGGGCATGACATGGAGCCAGATAGCGGCGACCTTGCGTGACCCGTCCAGCACGCCCGGCAAGGGAATCGACGCCTCCGCGAACTACCTCACCGCCGCGATCTGCACGCTGACCGCAAACCAGCCGGCCAGCGTGTGCACCCCGGCAATCACGGCGCTGCAGCCGCGCCTGGGATCGTGACCCCCGGCAAGGTCGCGCTTGTGAAAGCCGCCCCCGGCCGCGCAACCTTCCGGCTGCCGCATCCGCGCAAACCTCAACAAGGGCTGACTTGTCCGATTTATCTGATAGGCGGCATATGCCGGGCTAGCCAACGAGAACTTAACGTTCCAGATGATTGGCGGGTGATAACCAGGGAAAATCTCGCCGGGGGGTCTCGTCTCAGACGGGTCTCCCGGATTACGATCTGGCTTTGGAAAAGAGGCGAAACCCCTGACTGAACCGCCCGGGGGACGGCGGAGGGCGCGTCAGGCGGCAAACGGTATGGAGGGGTTCCGTATGTCGGTTCCCGTTGCTCGGCGGATCGTCGTGGGAGTGGATTTCTCCGCCGAGTCAGCCGCCGCGCTGCGGTGGGCTTGCCGCGAGGCAAGCCTGCGCGGTGCGGAGGTACACGCGGTGCACGTCAGTGAGAGGCCATGCCACAGCATGGCCAGTTATGCGGTGCCCGCCTGCGCACCGCCGGACGACGACGTCAGTGCCGACGTCATGTGGCCGTCGGTCATGCCCGACCCGATGCCCGGCGTGCAGGTCCGCACCGAAATCGTCGAGGGGCTCGCGGCGCGCGTCCTGCTCGACCTCTGCGCGGGGGCGGACATGCTGGTGCTCGGCACGGCCAGCGACACGCCGGGCGCGATTCGTTCGGCGGGCCCGGTGATTCGCGCCTGCCTGCGCCGCGCTCTCTGCCCGGTCGTCGTCATCAGCGTCGCGCAGGACCCGCTGCCCCGCCAGGAGGACCTCGCGCCGGACGTCGACGCGCAGCTGCCGGTCCGGCTCCCGGTCGGCGCCGGGGCGACCGCCGGAGTCCTGGTACCCGCGCCCGCGGGCGCGGGGCTCGCCGGCGGCCAGGCCAAGGGCGTGCCCGTGCCGGCCGGCGCGTGACGGCGCGTGCGGGTAGCGATCCACGTCAAGCCGGGCTCCGCCCGGACCGCCGTCGGAGGACGGCACGGCGAAGGCGACACGCTGGTGGTGTCCGTCACCGCGCGGGCCGTCGACGGTAAGGCCACCGAGGCGGCCCTGCGCGCGGTCGCCGCGGCCTTCGAGGTACGGCGCGGGGACGTCAGCCTCGTCACGGGCGCGACCAGCCGCGACAAGGTCGTGGAGATCGACGGCGACGCGGCGGCCGTGTCCGGCCGGCGTGACTCGCTGCTCGGCTGCGCCACGCGCGACCGGCGCGCGACCTAAGGTAGCGCCATGGAACCAAACGGCGCCGGCGACGCGGTCGTCGCGGACAACCCGGCCAAGTCCAGGTACGAGGTGCACGTCGGCGGCGAGCTCGCCGGCTTCGTCAACTACCGGCTCCGTGACCAGGTCATCGACCTCATCCACACCGAGGTCGACGCCAGGTTCCAGGGCGCAGGACTCGCCGGGCGGCTGGCCAGGGCGAGCCTCGACGACGCCAGGGCGCGCCACCTGTCGGTGCTGCCGACCTGCCCGTACATCCGGTCCTGGATCAGCAGGCATCCCGATTACGCGGACCTGGTGCCTGCGGAACGCAGGCCGCGAACGCTTGAGGGATGACCCGCACTGACGCGCCGGCCTACGGGGTCCACTCCGAAGTCGGCAGGCTGCGCAAGGTCCTGGTCTGCGCGCCGGGCCTCGCGCACAGCCGCCTGACCCCGTCGAACCGCGACGACCTGCTGTTCGACGAGGTGCTTTGGGTCGAGAACGCGCAGCGCGACCATCAGGACTTCGTGGCGAAGATGCGCGAGCGAGGCGTCGAGGTCGTCGAGATGCACGACCTGCTCACCGAGATGCTGGCCGACCCAGCGGCCAAAGCGTGGCTGCTTGACCGCAAGATCACCGCCAACCAGGTAGGCCTCGGCCTGGTCGACGAGACGCGCGCGTTCCTCGACGGGCTTGACCACCGGGAGCTGGCCGGGTACCTGATCGGCGGCCTCGCGAGCGCTGACCTGCCGGCCGGATTCCGCCCGAATTCCATCGCGCTGACCAGGGAGAAGACCGGGGTGACCGACTATCTCATGCCCCCGCTGCCGAACACCCTGTATACGCGGGACACGACCTGCTGGATCTACGGCGGGGTGACCCTCAACCCGCTGTACTGGCCCGCGCGGCACGACGAGACGCTGCTGATGAAGGCCATATACACGTTCCACCCCGACTTTAAGGGCCGGGTCAGCGTCTGGTGGGGCGACCCGGAGCGCGGCTGGGGCCTGGCCACCCTCGAGGGCGGGGACGTGATGCCGGTCGGCAACGGTGTCGTGCTGATCGGCATGAGCGAGCGCAGCTCACGGCAGGCCATCAGCCAGGTGGCCGCCGCGCTGTTCCAGGCCGGCGCCGCCGAGCGGGTCATCGTGGCCGGGCTGCCGAAGCTGCGCGCCGCGATGCACCTGGACACCGTGTTCACCTTCGCCGACCGCGACTGCGTCACGATCTATCCGGACATCGTCACAGGCATCCACACGTTCTCGCTCCGCCCCGCAGACAAAGCGGACAAGGCGAGCAACGCGGCGGGCATCGATGTCACCGAGGAAACACGCCCGTTCACCGACGTCGTCGCCGAGGCGCTCGGCCTGCGCGAGAAGCTGCGCCTCGTCGAGACCGGCGGCGACGTGTACGCCACCGAGCGGCAGCAGTGGGACAGCGGCAACAACCTGGTCGCCATCGAGCCGGGTGTCGTCGTCGCCTATGACCGCAACACCCACACGAACGCGCTGCTGCGCACTGCGGGCATCGAGGTCATCACGATCACCGGCGCCGAGCTTGGCAGGGGCCGCGGCGGCAGCCACTGCATGACCTGCCCGCTCATCCGCGACCCGGCGGACTAACCGGAACCGGGAAAACGCGGCCGATAAGATCGTAGAGCGGAAGAACCGAAGTGGAGGCGACGTGACGCTGGTATGGCTGCCCGACCCACCAGAAGCATTCGGCGGCCTGCCCGACGGCCTGGCCGCCGACGTCTGGACCGGGGGTGAGCCGCTGCCCGCGACTAAGGACGAGGTCGAGTTCATCGTCCTGCCCATGCGGGTCGCTCCGGACACGCTCACCAGGGTCACCAGGCTGCCGAACCTCAAGGTCGTGCAGCTTACCTCGGCCGGCGCGGAGCGCGTCATCCCCTACATACCGGCCAGCATCACGCTGGCCAACGCCCGCGGCGCGCACGACGCGGCGACGGCCGAATGGACGGTCGGGGTCATCGTCGCGCACCTGAGGAACTTCCCGCGCTTCGTCACCGCCCAACGGGAAGGCCGCTGGGATTTCGCGGTCAGCGAATCCGTGGCCGGCAAGCGCGTGCTGATCATCGGCTACGGCTCGATCGGCGCCGCCGTCGAGCGCCGCCTGGCCGGCTGGGAGGTCACCGTCGAGCGCCTCGCCCGGACCGCGAGGGCAGGCGTGCGAGGCATGAACGAGCTCCCGGAAGCGCTGCCCAGGGCCGACGTCGTGGTGCTCCTCGTCCCGGTCACCGACCAGACGCGGCACCTCGTCGACGCTGACTTCCTGGCACGCATGAAGGACGGCGCGCTGCTGGTGAACGCGGCCCGCGGCGCCATCGTGGACACCGACGCGCTGGTCAAGGAGCTGAGCACCGGCCGGATCAAGGCGGCGCTCGACGTCACCGACCCGGAGCCACTACCCAAGGGCCACCCGCTGTGGACCGCGCCAGGGCTGCTGCTCACCCCGCACGTCGGCGGCGCGGTCACGCAGGCGACGGAGCGCGCCTACGCGATCGTCCACGCCCAGCTCGCCAGGTACGCGGCCGGCCAGCCGCTGCAGAACGTGATCGGTGCCCGGGGCTATTAAGAGGCGCCACGACCCGCGCGGTTTACCATGGGCCCATGTGGCAGCTACCCGGGGAAGAGGGCTAGATCGTGCCAGTAACCTCGGACCAGGTCCGGCCGGTGATCATGACGGTGGACGACGACCCGGGGGTTTCCCGCGCCGTCTCCCGTGACCTCCGCAGACGCTACGGCGAGCGCAGCCGGATCGTCCGCGCCGAGTCCGGCGCCGACGGCCTCGACGCGCTCAGACAGATGAAGCTGCGCGACGAGCAGGTCGCGGTGCTGCTCGCGGACTACCGGATGCCGCTGATGAACGGCATCGAGTTCCTCGAGCAGGCGATGGACATCTTCCCGTACGCCAGGCGGGTGCTGCTCACCGCGTACGCGGACACGAACGCCGCCATCGACGCGATCAACGTCGCCGACGTCGACCACTACCTGCTCAAGCCGTGGGACCCGCCGGAGGAAAAGCTCTACCCGGTGATCGACGACCTGCTCAGGGCCTGGCGCAAGGACGAGCGCAAGCCGGTCAAGGAGACCAAGGTGGTCGGCCACCGCTGGTCGGCGCCGTCCGCCCAGCTGCGCGACTTCCTGGCCCGCAACCAGGTGCCCTACCGCTGGTACTCCGTCGACGACCCCGAAGGGCAGCGGCTGCTCGACGCCGCGGGCGCCGACGAGCATCAGCTGCCGGTGGTGATCACCGTGGACGGCGACGCGCTCATCAACCCGACCACAGGCGAGGTCGCCAGCCGGGTGGGCCTGGCGACCACGCCGGCACGGGACTTCTACGACCTGATCGTGATCGGCGGCGGGCCCGCCGGGCTCGGCTCCGCCGTCTACGGCGCCTCCGAGGGGCTGCGCACCCTGCTGGTAGAGAAGTACGCGACCGGC
>Ga0187805_10000590_pt1 | contig 12188 bp, 9 predicted proteins | sample NC_wetland_sal_i_6_FD_132965 | JGI IMG/M metagenome (GOLD analysis project Ga0187805, IMG submission 132965) | Wetland sediment microbial communities from Neuse River Estuary, North Carolina, USA - Control_5 | ecosystem: Environmental > Aquatic > Freshwater > Wetlands > Sediment | place: USA... | reverse complement strand
TGGTGGCGCGGCAGGGCATCGCGGGCAACTGGATCTGGTGGGGATCGTGCGTCGGCGGGATGATGACGGTGTTTTTCTTCGCGCGCTATTGGCGTCGGGCTGAGGTGTTGACGGATGTCCAGTTGGTTGAGCTTCGCTATGGTGGAAAGCCGGCGGCGTTTTTGCGTGGGTTCAAGGCTATCTATCTTGGGCTTTTTATGAACTGCTTCATCCTGGGATGGGTGACGCAGGCCATGGTCAGCATCATCACGGTTTTGCTCGGTCCGGTGATTGCTCAAGGGCGCGTACTGCAAGTGGCGATCGGCCGCCACGTCTTTCAGCACACGCTGGGCGATCCTCGCTATACATCGGTGCTGATCTGCATCTTTATTCTGATTCCGTTTACTGGGCTGTATACGTTTATTGGTGGGCTTTGGGGCGTGTTAGTCACCGACCTGTTTCAGTTTGCCTTGAAGATGACCATGATTATCGTGCTCGCGTGGGTTGCCGTCACGAAGATTGGTGGGATGCAGGCTCTGCAAATGCATCTGCAGGTGATCGAGAACAATGTTCGCGCGACCGGGGTTCGGACCGCGGATCCGGTGGCATTTTTACCGGACTTTCATCTCGGACTAACTACAGACGCGCTCTGGACTCTGCCGGTGCTGACCTTCATCGTCTATCTCGGGATGCAGTGGTGGTTGGCGTGGTATCCGGGAGCGGAGCCGGGTGGTGGCGGGTACGTGGCGCAACGCATGTTCAGCGCCAAGGATGAGAAGAACTCGCTGGGTGCGACCTTGTGGTTCAACATCGCGCATTATGCTTTGCGGCCTTGGCCTTGGGTAGTTACGGGGCTCGTGGCGATTGTGGTTTATTCGCCGAATGGGGGCCTGCATCCTAGCGCGGCTTTTGTGCAGAATCCGGAGCAAGGCTACGTCATGGTTTTGCGCGACTATCTTCCTCCAGCTTTGCGTGGGTTGATGGTGGCGGCGTTCCTCGCTGCGTTTATGTCCACGATTGGAACGCAATTGAACTGGGGCAGTTCGTATTTGGTGAACGATCTTTATAAACGCTTTTTCGTGCGCGGTGCGAGCGAGCGACACTATGTTTTGATCAGCAAGATTTTTACCGTGCTGCTGGTGCTTGGCAGCGGTTATACGGCGATGCAGTTGACTTCGATCAATCAAGGCTGGCAGTTGGTGTTGAATATCGGCTTCGGGACGGGCGCTGTTTACATTCTGCGCTGGTACTGGTGGCGGATTAATGCGTGGAGCGAGATTTCGGCGATGGCGGTCGCGGCGGCGATGACTATCGGGCTCAGCCGCGTTTCGCTCACCGGCAATAACGCGCTGGTGTATGCGAAAACCGCGCTCATCACCGGATTCGTCACTACGATTGCGTGGTTGATCGCGACCTTCGTGACCAAACCGGAGTCGCAGCAAACCTTGGTTGGATTTTACAAGCGCGTGCATCCGACGGTTTATGGGTGGAAACACATCGCCCGGCTCGTGCCCGAGATGCCGGAAGTGCGGGATGTGGCCAGCAACGCATTCAACTGGGTGATGGGAGTTGTGCTGGTTTATGGATGCCTGTTCGGCATCGGCAAACTGGTGTTCGAGCAGTGGGCTTGGGGAATCGTGCTTTTGCTGATCGCGGCGGTCGCCGGTTATCTGATCTTCTGGGATCTTTCTCGCCGGGGGTGGGCCACGCTTTCTGGGACGTCGGTTCCGGCTGCAACCCCGAGGATCGTGTCGGCGGACTAGCGGCGAACAGCGTTTCGCAACTGGTGGAGGATCCCCGGCCTCAACTTCGGCGGGGGGGCAATATTAAGGGCTGTCGAAGGGTGAAAACTGGGAACAATTAGTCGCCTTGGAGTCGATTGGATTGGCGGCAGTGATGACAGGGGAATCGAAAAGGCCATCTTTGCGCTCACTAGGGGTCGCGCTGGCGATCTCGCTCGTCCTCGGATTTCCCATGGAGCAAGTCATTCATACAAATTTTCTGCAGGGATTCGGTTCGTGCGGCGCCGTCGTGCCCTTTACCCTTACTCTATCCAATCTTGCGCAGGCGATTGTCACTCCACTTTTGGTCTTCCTCCTGCCAGGGCCAGGGTCCATTTTTCAGAAGAAGGTTGGCCCGAAACCTGCCCTTCAGTCTTGGCAACCCGCCTTATTCATGTCGGCGGCCCTGCTGTGCGCCGCGGCGATTCCCCTTGCTTGTTGGTATGGGCTTCGAGATTACGCGACGCTGCATAATACATGCGAACAGCTCTTCGATTTGGAGCGGCCAGTTGACATTTGGCATGTGGATTTCTTATCGAACTTCGCTCATTACTTTATCGACTTCAGCGTGTTCTCTGCGTTCTGGGTGGGCATCACCGCTGGCGGAGTGCGTTTGCAATCAGCCCGCGCAGCCGCACGTGATTCTGCCCCCAACAAATTGCGTCCATTCCAGAGCTTCTACTGGGCATGTTTTCTCGGTTGGGCGGTTCAATATCGCCTGACAGAGTGGTGCTTTGCCCCACTCGGGCGCGCTCAGACTGAGTGGGTAAACTTCGCCTTCTGGAGTTTCATTGCTCATACCGCAACCTCACTGTGGGTGCTGGCTTTCATCCGTTCCTTGTGGGACAAGAGGCCTCAGACCCGGCGAGAGGCAGTCAAGCAGGCATTTTGGAAGAGCCTCCTGATCTACCTGCTTGGGTCGCTTACGCTCATCTGGAATCCTTTCATCGCAGGAGGAATGCTTAGTTTTCCATTGGTGACGCTGAATGCGTTTGGATTTGTATGGGCTCTGACGGTCGGCACGTGGCGGTGGCGAGCCTTGCAGGAAGAACTACTTGTATCTCAAGCTTAGATGACAGATTTTTGAAAGAAACGCCTTACGGCTTCTTTGGAGTTAAACCGCAGGCTTGCTTAACCCGACTCAGGTCGAGACCTGCGGGAGAAAAGCTCGCGATTTCTGGACCCCGAGGGGTTTGGATTTCTACTTTGAATACTTGCGCGCCGAGCATCTCGCGGGTGGTTCCCTTGTCCATGGACAGGAAGTGGCCGTTTACCCAGTTCCAGCCGTGATTGCTATGCGCATTGTCTACGCGGACGAGCACTTCCATTTGCGGCTGTCCCCAGAAGCCGGGACGGTTGGGCGGTGCGATTCTGGCGTTGGGACGAAAGTCGGCTAAATTCAGTTTGCCATTGGTGCAGAAAAGTATGATCTTGGGGTTGGCTTCACTGCCCGGCAATGAATTGTCGGCCTCGAGCTCGAATCTGGTTTTTTTGACCAGGGTCATCTGGTCCTGAGAATCGAATTCCATCCACTTACCGCCGGCGCTGATACCGCCTTCCTGGGCAAACAAGACGGCTGCCGCACAAAGCAGGATGAAGCAGGCGGCGAATGCCTTGAGCGGAAACTTCTGGCGATTTGCCACCCCAGCGGCGCTCAACTTTTCCCGACCGTTAGTATTCAATCTATTCCTCATCTCGGCGTCCGGTTGATCTCGACGCCCAGCTATCTGTATTTACTAATATAAAACCGGCCATCCTATGAAAGTTGCGGCTGGAGTTCGACCTGACCCCAGATTATCTAGTCGCAGACACTGAGGATGAGAAAGCGAGCATAGACATGACTGGTTCACGCTAGATTCCTCGCCTCGCTGGTAAAAGCGCGAGGTTTCGGAATGACGCCCCAAAACAAGAGCCGAACTGGCGACTGCCAGGTGGGCCCCCTTCCCGATAGGCGACGGCTAACCTCGGTAACACCGTTTGGTTACTGGTGGGCGCTATAGGATTCGAACCTATGACTTCCACCGTGTGAAGATGGCACTCTACCGCTGAGTTAAGCGCCCAACCCGAATCAGCCGCTATATTGTAGCAAAGGAACAGTTTTTTCGTAGCGTTGGTCCGTGATAGCCTAGGGTCGGCAGCTCCGGATCCCGCCTGCGCGAGAGCAAGTGCGGAGCCTGATGATGCCAGCGCCGGATGCAAAACCGAATCAAGCTCGCGAAAGTACCCGCAGCCTCTTCTCCCGAAGGGACTTCCCCCCCTTCGCCTGACTCCGAACCCCCGCAACTTTCAGAGCCCGGAGGGGTTCAATCTGGTGTGAGCAGCATAGCCATGGATCGGGGGTTCCTGTCGATGGCAGCAGTGCCGTCACATGGGGAGAGTGTAGACGCCCAATCCGCGGAAGGCTTGAGCGATGCGCAAATCATGCTGCGGGTGAAAGGCGGCGATGATTCCGCCTTCGAATATCTGGTGCAGAAGTATCGCCGGCCCATGCTCAGCTTCATGTATCGCATGGCTCACAATTCGGCCGTGGCGGAGGATCTGGCGCAAGAAGTGTTTCTACGCGTGTATCGCTCGCGGGAGAAATATGAAGCCAGCGCGAAGTTCACGACCTGGCTGTATCGTATCGCGAGCAATCTGGCGGTGAATCACGCGCGCGACACGCGGCACCAGCGCCCGGAAAACACCGTCAGCCTGGACGAACCGGATCAAGAGACCGGGCTGACCATGGATTTGCCGGACAACTCGCTCAGCGCGGAAGAGGCGATCGTGCGGCGGGAGCGTTTGACCGCCATCCGGCAACGCGTCGAGGCGCTGCCTGAGCGGCAAAAGATGGCTTTAATTATGCACAAGTATCAGCAGATGGACTATCGCCAGATTGCGGAAGTTCTGAAGCTGAGTGAGTCCGCCATTAAGTCTCTGTTGTTCCGCGCTTATGAAACCTTGCGCGTGCAACTGAAAGAGTTTGTATGAAGGAAGCAGTCATGAAATGCAATGAAATTTGCGAACTGATGCCGGACCTGGCCGCCGACTCGGACGCAGTCGCGCCCGAAGTGAAAAAGCATCTGGAAACTTGCATTGGTTGTGCAGGCAAGCTGAATGAGTTTCGCCAGACCATGGCCTTGCTGGATGAGTGGCAAGTGCCGGAGCCCTCGCCGTATTTTGACATGCGGCTCCGCGCTCGTTTGCGCGAAGAGGCCGTGCGGCAACCGGTTGGATGGTGGCAGTGGATTCGCAAGCCTGCGCTGGCGATTTCTCTGGCCGTGCTCATGGTGATGAGCATCACTTTGTTCCGCACCGACGCGGGTCGCAATCCTACCGGGGACGGACCGAGAGCGATGGTGGCTGAACCGGGGACAGCCGTGGGTGATTTGCAGGCGCTGGATAAGAATAGCGAATTGTATTCTGATTTCGAAATCCTCGACGATTTGCAAGCGCAGCAGGATGTAAACGCCAATCCGTGATCGGCAGGGTGTCCGGGGATTCGAGCATGTAGTGATTCAGGAAAAAACGGGGGGAAAGTGCGGGTAAAGTTCATAACCGGAGGGGTCGCGATCGCGGCTCTGGCGCTGGCGCTAACCGGCGCTGCTCCATGCCTGGCGCAAGGCCATCATCCGGAGGAACACGCCTCGCACTCGGTACCCCGCCCGCCAAAAGGTCAGCAGAACGGTCACTCCGGACAATGGTTGCGCCAGCACAAGGATCTGCCGCCTGAACAGCAAAAAAAGGCGTTGCAAAATGATCCTCAGTTCCGCAGCCTTCCACCGCAGCAGAAGCAGCGTTTGCAGAATCAGCTGGATCGGTTCAACAGCCTGCCGCCGGAGAAGCGGCAGCAAATGCTGAATCGCATGGATACGTTCGGACATCTGACCCCGGAGCAGAAAGACAGCGCGCGGCAGTTGCATACGCAAATGCAACAACTACCGCCGGAACGCCGCCAGGCAGTGCGGAATGCCATCCAAGCCTTGCGGGCGATGCCTCCGGAAGCGCGCCAGCGTCAGATCGAAAGCGACGCCTACAAGCGCCAGTTCTCACCGGAGGAACGTGGCATTCTCGGAGGGGCCTCCAAGTTGCCCTTGGCGCCCGCCGCCCCCAGCGGGCCCGAGCCGCCGGAAGAATGATTGATTTCCCGATCAAGAAGCAGTGACTCGAGCGGCAGCGCCGGACGCGAGAGTGTGCGCGAGAACTGCTCTTCGCCCCGCTGCGGCTTACTTGATTTCCCACTTTTCCCCGCGGCTTGCGCCCTGGGCTGCATTCTTACGCCGCTTCGCGGCTAATAGCATGGAGCTTCGTTTCACCGCGCCGCTGACATTCCCAATTCTCACGCACACACTGGAAGCGTTGCTCCATCAAAATCAGGGACGAGTTTTTCCCTTAGCCTGTTCGCCGCGTGCAATTGAGTTGTTCGCTGAAAGAAAATCGCCGCCGGACTGTGAACTCCGGCGGCGAGAAAGTACAGCAAGCAGAACCGCAGTGCGCGTTTAACAGCTCACTGCCCGGTTCCGGTCATAGGCAGCTTTTGCGGGCTGCCCAAACTGTTGTCAAACAATTCGTAAGTAGCCGACTCCTTCTTGGTCAGGGTGGGACAGAATTGAACCAGAATGTTGCAGTTTGCTCCCGAAGCCAGGCTCGCGCCGCAGGTGGAGTTGCTCTCCCGGAAATCCGGGCTGTTGGGTCCTACTATGTCGGACCCGGTGAAGGTCACTGTCGCCGGGCCGCTGTTGGCGATGGTGACGGTGTCCTGTGATGAGCATTGTCCATGGGTCACCGTACCAAAGTTCACCGATGCAGGCGTGAATCCGATGGAGATGCCGATCCCGCTCAGAGCTGCGGTTTGTGGGCTGGTCGAGTCACTATCAGCCACGCTCACAGTGCCAGTCCGATAACCGATCTTCGTGGGTTTGAATTGGACACCGATGGCGCAGGTGCCATTGTTGGCGACCTTCAGATTATTGGTACAAGTGGTTTTTCCCTTGTTGATCGCGAAGTCTACGCTGACTGTCAAGGCGGGATTGCCCAGGGTCAGCGTGTTCCCCGTGTCATTGATCAGAGTGATGGTCGTGACGGCGCTAAGCACCCCCACCGGGTCGGTGCCAAAATTGACCGAGTTGGGGCTCAGGACCACGTTGCTGGTACCGACCCCGCTCACCCCCGCGATCTGCGGACTGGTGGGATCGGCATCATTGATGATGACCGCGCCCTTCTTCGCGCCCGTCGATTTGGGTGTGAAGGTCAGGCCGATCTGGCAACTCGCTCCACCCGCCAAAATGCTGCCCGATGCCGGACAGTTGTTGGACTTGATGGCGAAGTCAGTAGTTTCGTTCAGAGTAATGGCGCCCATCTTGATACCGGTGGTGCCAGTGTTGGTCACCGTCACGGTTTTCGTTCCGCTGGTGGTGTTAACCAACTGGCTGCCAAAGTTGACGGGAACACCGGCAAGCGTAATTGCGGTGCCGATTCCGGTCAGACCGACGGTGGAAACGGGGTTAAAGAAACCGTTGTCGTTAATGGTGACGGTGCCGAGGCGAGTGCCCCCGGCGGTCGGCGAGAAGTAGACATAGATGGTGCAAGTCTGCCCATTGGGCAGGCTCGCCGGACAGTCGTCGGACTCGCTGAAATCACCGCTGGTCTGAATGTTCTGGATGGTCAGCGGACCTAAGGCGCTCAGCGTAACTACCTGCGGGTTGCTGGTTGTGCCCACCGCCGTGAGCGGGAAGGTGAGGCTGGTTGGGTTGACGCTCAAGGCTGCAAAAGCGGAAACACCACGGATGCGGAAGTTGTATTGATCCGCGATCAGGTAGTTTCCTGAAGGATCCTCGAAGACCCCCGCGGGATAGTAGAGCTGGGCGTTGGTGGCGGGTATGTTATCCCCGTTAAAGCCGGCACTCTGGGGAATGCCCGCGATAGTGGTCATGAGTCCGCCCGCACTCACCCAGCGGACCAACTGGTTGTTGGTATCGCCGATGAAAAAGTTATCATTGGCATCGACGGCAATGCCCTGTGGGGCATTGAGCTCCTCTTGTGTGGCTGGACCATCGCCGGTGTAGCCGCAACCGCCATTGCCCGCCACCGTGTTGATGATTCCAGTGGCAGCGACAACCTCGCGAATCCGACAATTGTTATAGTCGGCGATGAAGACATTCCCGGCAGGGTCAGTCGCCACGCCGCTTGGGTTGTAGAGGAAGGCGTCGACCGCCAGCCCACCGTCGCCACCGTAGCCGGCTTTTCCGCCTACGCCGGCAATGGTGTTGATGATCCCGTTAGTGACTTCACGGATCACTTGATTGGCGCGATCAGCGATATACACGTTATTCTTCGTATCCACGAAGACGCTGTATGGGTAGAACAAATGGGCGCTGGTTGCCGGGCCACCATCGCCGTTATACCCGCACTGCGGGCTGCCATTGGCGACAAATCCGGCGAAGGTGGTGATATTGCCCTTGGTGTCCACCTTGCGAACCAGGCAGTTGTTCGTGTCGGCGATGTACACATTACCGGATGAATCTTCGGCCGAGCCGAGGGGGTGGTTCAAGTCCGCCTCTGTCGCAGGCTGATTGTCGCCGTTGTATCCACATACCGGGCTGCTGGAGGTGGTAGCGACGCCGGCGAAGAAGTCCACGAGATCGGTGGAATGCAGAAGTTCGCGAACCAGGCAATTGTTGTTGTCAGCGACAAAAACATTCTGTGACTTGTCTTCGAAGACACCGAAGGGGTAGTTAAATACGACGCCCGACGGGACGACGCCGTTAGTCAGGGTCGGCATATTGTAACTGCCGTTTCCGGCGACGGTGTTGATGTCGGCCCCCACGGTGAATTCTCGAATTCGATAGTTGTTATTATCCGCAATGAGGAACTGTCCCGTCGTATTGGTTGCGCTGATACCTTGCGGATTCTCAAACTCCGCACTCGTAGCCGCGCCACCATCCCCGCTGAAGCCATACGTGCCGTTGCCGGCTACGGTGTTGATGTTGCCCTTCACGGTAAACTGGCGGACTTTTTCGCAACTCTGGTCGGGGTAGGTGACGGTCTTACCGTCGCTGCTGACCGATAGCTCAACCACAGTATTCATCGAAGCGCTGGTGGCAGGGCCGCCGTCGCCACTGCAACCTTGGCTACCGTCTCCGGCCACGGTGTTTATGTTCCCGTTGGATTTGCTGACTTCGCGGATCCTGAAATTGCTGGCATCGCCAATGAAAACGTCGCCCGCGGTGTCAAGCGCGACGCCGTCAGGTTGGTTCAGGTCGGCGCTGGTGGCGGCCCCGCCGTCTCCACTGAAGCCGCAGGTTCCGGTACCCGCAAAGGTGCTGATGGTATCGGACTTGAGAACCAGCTTGCGAACGCGACAGTTGCTCATGTCGCCGATATACAGATCGGCGCCGGTGCTGTCCAGTGCGACGCCGACCGGGCGGCACAAATTGAACTTGGTGGCCGGACTACCGTCCCCGTTGTAGTTGCACTGGCCTGCCTCGCCGGCAATGGTGGTGATGGTATTGGTTGTGTCCACTTTGCGGATGACAAAATTGTTGTAGTCGGAAATGTAGACGTTTCCGGCGCTGTCCACTGCAACATCCTGGGGGCCGTTCAGGAATGCTTCGGGCGCACCACCTTTGACGCCGTCACCTGCGTAGCCTGGGAAGCCTATTCCGGCGAAAACAGTGAGCTTCCCCGTGGTGTCCACCTTGAATACGCGTTCCGCGTTGTAGACGGCTATGTAGTAATTGCCTGCGCTGTCCACAGCAACTCCGGTGGGTGTGTACAAGTTGGCATCCAACGCAGACAGGTCATTCGGCCCGCCGCCGATAGAGGTACTAATTATGTCCTGAGTCTGCTGGGCCAGCGCGGACGTACTCAGCAGCTGGGCGGTCAGCAGCAATACAAAAATTCCGACGAAGCGACGCATAAAAATTCCTCCTGAGAGATGGTTCGATTGAGACGTGCTACGGGCATGCAACATGAGGGCCTCCATGCCTAAAAATCCTTGGGCGACACCTGGATCGACCGCTCCCACGTTTTTCCATTCGCGCGATAAATGATCGACAGCTCGGGAGGAATCCCCTCTCGCCAGTTCTCGTACTCGTGACGCGAGATCGTGAATTCTTGGCTTACGTTGACATGGTCATGGAGGCGCAAGAGCGTAATGGGCTTGGTCGTGCCGACCAGGTCGAACCCGGTGCGCTGGCGCAGAGAGACGACTGCGTTCTTCACATCCGCATCGCCGTTGTTATGCACTTGCAAGCGCAAGGTGATCCGCACATGATCGCCCTCCATTTTGGGTTGGCTCAGACTGTAGAAGCCGGCGAAGTCACGCCCGTCTTTGGCAAAGGCGGTGATCGTGGTTAGCAATAAAGTCGCGAACAGGGCAGCAACGCACGCCCGCGAAAAACGCATGGACCGCATAATTCCTCCTTGAAGGTTCTACGAATTCTTCCCCTAGATGATTAGTCAGGACGCAAGTTCAGCTTGCGCCTTCAGCGAACAAATTCCTTCCCTGGACCTTTATCCAGGCTTTCCACCGACTCACTCTGTACGATTAGTTAATCCGACTCTTGGTCCAGCTGAGCCATTCTCAACACTACGCATCCGCGCTGGAAACGCCCTTGCCGGGGGGACGGCGAAAAGGGGAGATGGGCTTTCCAAAACAAGTAACCGAATGCCAAAAAAATGTCGCGCTATTGTGCGGCAGCAGGCAGGCGCTGTCAAGATGAAAGATTTTGCAGTTCGCTCGTCACCTCGCGGAAGTGTGGAAATCAGGGGCGGAAATGCTTGGCGTCTGATTCATCAGGGCAAGCATTCCTCGAATGCAGAGGGCGGTTGGGGGTGGAAGAAACGAAATTCATGTACTGCGACAAATAACCCCGCCCAAGCGGAGAGCTTGAGCGGGGCGCCTCGACGCGAATATTGCATCCAGAGTTACGGGGTGGCAATACCGCCGCCAACCCTCGATAACGGGATTATGGTGTGACCTCGAATGCAACGCCTGCACCATGAGTACCGCCGGCATACGCCGTGCCGTATAGGTTGCCTTTGAAGAGAGTTACTCCGGCTAACGGATAATACCCATCATTGCTGGCGGTATCCGCGAAAACGTGCAGAATAATCTCCTTATATTTGCCGGCCGTGAGCTTCAGTTCGTAAACTGTGCCTTCGTTATACTGGCCTCCGTAGTGAGTCGTGCCAAAGATATCACCCGTCGCGTCCAGGATGACGCCCGCTTCATAGGGATACTCGCCGTCGTTGGTTCCACCCTTGAAGCTGTACAGAACACTCTCGGTGTACTTATCGTTACTGCCCCGCTTCAACTTAAAAACGGTCCCGAGGTTGTTAGCACCGCCGTCGTAGGTTGCGCCATACAAGTTGCCAGCGGGATCTATGGCCAAGGTGGAATTGGGGTTAGCTCCCACCGAGCTGTTGAACAGGAAGACGGTCTGTGACACCCAGACGCCCCTCGCTTGAAACAGTCTGTATACGACGCCCTCGTTATAGGTGGTTCCGCCGTAGTAAGTGGTCCCATAGTAGTAGCCGTCCGGGCCGGGCGTGATTCCGCCCACGGGATAGTCGCCGTTGTTGCCTCCGCTAAAGCCATGGATCACTTTGTACGTCCACTTACCTTTTGACTGTGTCATCTGGAAAACGGTCCCCTCATCATTCTTGCCGCCATACTCGGTGGTGCCGTAGAGATTGCCGGCCGAGTCAAAAGACAGTCCGGCTTGCGGATACGCTCCATCCTTTCCTGCAGTGCCAAGGAAGCTATGAAGTATTTTTTCCGTCCATGTGCTGCCGGAGTGGACCAACTCGAACACGGTGCCAACGTTGGCGGTGCCACCCTCATAGGTCGTTCCATAAAGGTTACCGGCCTTGTCGAAGACCATGGCGGAGTACTCGGGATAGGCCCCGTCGTTTACGCCAGCGATAAAGACATGGAGCTGAACTTCGGTGTAGGTCTTACCGGAGAGTTTCAACTCAAAGGCTGTGCCATATCCCGCGCCACCGCTCTGCGTCGTACCGTAGAGGTTTCCGTTCGCGTCGGCAACCAGCGCAGAGTAGGGATAATATCCGTCGCCGCTGAAGGCGTTGAAATTGTAGAGAATCTTTTCAGAAGCGGCCCAGGCAGTGGTGGCCAAGATGAGAGTCATTGCAAGCAATACGAGCGCTTTGTGGCGCATAAATTTTCCTCCTGAATTTTAATCGTCCGACATCCGAAACGGAAACACCCTGCCGGGCAGATCGCGAAAGGAGAATTAGGAATGGGGCTTTCCTCAACCAACTAATCGGATGTCCGGAGAAATGTCGGGACATTTTGGGCCGGAAGGTAAGAGCTGTCAAGATGAAAGATTTTGCATGTCAAAGCCCCTTAGGGCCCGCGGCCGACTGTGATGGAGGCGGGGCGTCCGCCCGGCTGGACCCTTCGACTTCGCTCAGGTCAGGCGGGCG
>Ga0187805_10000589_pt1 | contig 12189 bp, 8 predicted proteins | sample NC_wetland_sal_i_6_FD_132965 | JGI IMG/M metagenome (GOLD analysis project Ga0187805, IMG submission 132965) | Wetland sediment microbial communities from Neuse River Estuary, North Carolina, USA - Control_5 | ecosystem: Environmental > Aquatic > Freshwater > Wetlands > Sediment | place: USA... | reverse complement strand
GGTCTTTGAGTCCGCGATTCCTGCCAAAGCGATAAGCACCAGCTACCCCAGCGAAGTTTCCACAAAATTCAATGCTGGTGCCGAGTACGATTGCGCGGCATGATACAAAAGATACGAAAAAAGAACGGAGGAGATTTCATGAAATTGGGCATTCGCACTGTTCCTGTCACTGGTACGTTCCTGATTTTGCCTGCGTTGCTCTCGGCGCAGATTACGCACGGGCAGAAGCCGAAGCTGCCAGCGCCGTACGCGACAAAATCCGCGGGTAATGGGCCGGATAAGGAAGGGCCTCCCGAGGGCTTTCTTCCCACGGTGCCGCAAGGGTTCCGCATCAACGTATTTGCGTCGGACTTCAAGACGCCGCGCTGGATGATGGTCGCGCCGAACGGAGATATTTTCCTTGCGGAAAATGGAGCCGACAAAGTGGATATTCTCCGCGATCCGAATCACACGGGCGGCGCGGAAGAGCGTGAAGTGTTCGCGAGCGGTTTGCGGCGGCCTTTCGGGATCGCGTTTCATGACGACTACGTTTACGTGGGAGACACGAACGAGCTTTTGCGATTTAAGTACGATCCGAAGACCTCGAAAAGACTCGGCGAAGGCGAGCACTTGATGAGCTTTCCCGGCGGAGGGCACAGCACGCGCTCGGTCGTCATTGCACCCGACGGCAAGCATTTGTTTGTTTCCGTTGGTTCGGGCTCCAACATCGGAGTGGGCGAGCCGCCGATTCGCGCGGCGATTACGATTTGCGATCTGGACGGAAAAAATGCACGGCTATACGCAACAGGGCTGCGGAATCCAGTTGGGTTGGCGATCGAGCCGGTCACCGGAGAAGTGTGGACAAGCGTCAACGAACGCGACGAGCTGGGTGACAATCTGCCGCCGGATTATTTCACTTCGGTAAAGGACGGCGGTTTTTACGGCTGGCCGTACAGTTATATCGGCAGCAATGTGGATGACCGGGTGAAACCGCAGAAGCCGGAGCTTGTGGCGCGAGCGATTATTCCGGATGTGTTGTTGGGCGCGCATGTGGCTCCTTTACAATTCGCGTTTTATACCGGAAAGCAATTTCCAGAGAGTTATTGGGGCGGGGCATTTATCGCGGAGCACGGCTCGTGGAACCGGGCGACGCGCGCGGGATACCAGATTGCGTTTGTGGCGTTCAAGGACGGGCAGCCCTCGGCTGATCCTGTGCCATTTATGACGGGACTGGTGCCCAATCCAAAGGGGCGAGATGTCTATGGCCGGCCGGTGGGGGTGACCGTTACGCCGGACGGATCGTTGCTTGTCGCTGACGATGGTGCCGGGAAGATTTACCGCATCTCGGTGGCGAAGTAAGACCGGGGACTAATTCACAGTAAGCGTCAATTGAATCGGCTGCAACTGAAGCGCCTGGCCGTTGACGGATTTTGCGGCTGGCGCGACCACAATATTGGACATCCCTTGCGGGGTGACGATCTGCGGAGGAGGAGGAGTTATATTAGCGGAACTTCCGCCGCCGCAACCTGCTGCTCCAAACATCGTTCCGATCGCCAAAAATACAACCATTGTGCCTAGCGCGCCGCCAAGTGCGAAGCGTTTTGGATAGTCATTGGATTTGCGTCCGGCGCCGAATCTGAACGCGAGAAGGAGAAGCAGGAGAATTTCTGCGGTCATGCCCGGCATGCCCGGAAGTACGCGGAGGGAAGGGAAAGGCCTGAGGCGCGGAAAATTTGAGAAGGGCGGAATTCCGCTGCCGCTGGAGGCACCGCTGGTAGTGACGGAAACCATGAAGGGAGTGGCGCTGCCATTTGAGATTTGCAGCGTGGATGGTCCCTGGATGGCCGCGCCAACGGGAGCGCCGCTGTACGCGAGCGAAACGGTGCCGGTGAAGCCCGCGCCGGGCGTGATCTGGAGATTGAACTGCGCAGTCTGGCCAGCGCTGACGGTCGCCGATGTAGAGCCGGAAGGAGCCGCGCCGAGAGTCAGTGCGGGATTGGCGAAGCCGCCCAAATTGATGACCTGAGGAGAATTATTCGCATCATCCGTTAAGGTGACGGTGGCTGCGCGCGCGCCAGTGCCGAGAGGAGCGAAAGAAACGGCAATCGTGCAGGTGGCGTTCACCGCGTAGGCCGTAGCCGTGCACCCGTTGGTAAGGCTGAACTCGCTGCTGTTTGCTCCGCCGAGAACAACGGAAGAAATATGCAGTGTCGCTCCGCCAGAGCTCGTTACTGTGACATTTTGCGGGCCAATGGCCGTACCTTGCGTGATAGCCGGAAAGGAAACGCTGGTCGTGGAGAAGGAAACAGCGGGCGACGTTGGAGGAGCCGCTGTGGCCGTGCCGCTGACTTGGACGGACTGCGGAGAGTTTGGCGCATCGTCCGTGATCGAAATGATCGCAGAGCGCTGACCGGCTGCGAGAGGCGCGAAAGTTAAGCTGATGGTGCAACCGGCGTTTGGGGCATAGGGGCCGCTGCAGCCGTTCGTCATTGTGAAGTCGCCAGCATTGTTGCCTGCGAGGGTCACGGAAGAAATGTGGAGGGTTGCATTGCCGGAGTTCATGACGCCGACAGTTATCGGACTGCTCGTAACGCCCTGCACGGTGGAGGGGAAGCTAACGGGGTTGGGCGTCACAGTTACGGCGGGAGCGGGCGGTGGCGGAGCCACGCCGGAACCAGTGAGAGTTAGGGATTGCGGGCTGCCGGGAGCATTGTCCGTAATCGAGAGTGTGGCTTGCTGCGAGCCAGTGCCAGTGGGCATAAACGTAATGCTGATGGAACAAAACTTAGTGGGCTGAAGCACGGAGGGAGTTTGGCAGGTGTCCATTTCCTGGAATTGGCTGGGATCCGCGCCGCCGAGGGAAATGGAATCCACGCTAAGCGCTTGACCGCCATTGCTGGTGAGCGTGACGGTTTGTGGCGCGCTGGACGAGCCGGTCTGAATCGAGCCGAAAGAAAGGCTCGTAGCGGAAAGCGAAACGGACGGGCCGCTGACGCCTTGTTGTCCGGGAGGAATGCTGAACGTGAGAGCACCGTTGATTTGCGGGACAGTGAAGGGGGAGTTCGTCGTGGGAACAAAGTAGCCAGTTTGCGGATCGACCGTGTAGGCGATGGCCGTGTTTTGGTCCGAGCCGAATCCATAGTTGAAGGAGCCGGTGGGGTCGGCGTAGAAGGGCGGGACCGTTGTGTAGCTTGGGAGAGGAGAGCTGGCGTTTTCGGTGATCTGGCCGGTTTGCAGGTTCACGGAATAGATGTTTACGACGACGGGCGCGTTGAGATCCGAGGTAGCGACGTATAAGAAAGCTCCGGTGCTATCGATCCAGAGAGCTTGGGGATAATTATCCGTAGGAAGCTGGATACTGCCGAGAAGTCCGTCTCCGCCAATGCCGGCGAGCTGGAGCATGCCGAACTCGAGGAGGTTATCTTGCGTGCCGGTCACATAATACCGGCCTTGGGGGTCCATGGCGAAGCTGTCGCCACGTTGGGAGAGAGCGGCATTTTGTTGATAGCCAAGAAGAAAGCCGGTCTGGGGATCAATGGAGAGAGCCTGAAACTCCGAGCCGAGCACGATGGTGGGATTGGCAGAAAGCGGGTTTGGTCCCATGAAGATGAGAAATTCCTTGTTATCGGGAGGCTCGGCGAAGCCGATGGCCGTCGAGTCGAGTTCCGTGGCTGAGCCGGCCACGGGAATAAGTGCGGGGCCGCCAGCGGCCGCTGGCGCGATCTGGAAAGTTTCGACCATGCCGTCGCCCGGGTTTTGCCCGACACGATTCACGACCGCAATGTATTGTCCGGTGGGTTCGACGGCGATATAGGCCGGTTGGTTCGTGACGGGGGAAGCAAAAGGAGAGTTGGCGACCTCTTGATAGGCGCCCGTGGTGGAATCGGTGATCTGATACATGTGGATGCTGCTGGCGCCGATGGCAAACAGAAAGCGGCCCTGGACGTCTATGGCTAAGGATTGATTGGCGGCGGCAAAAGGAGAGCCGGTGACCGGCGTGAGGGCAGCCGTTTGATCGTTGCGAGTGGCGACGGCGCCCGCGGAAGAGAAGACCAGAGGTTGCTGAAATTGGGCGAGTGCGGAAGGTACGGAAATGGCTGCTGGAGAGAAAATGCAAAGAATTATCAGTATTTTCAAATAATGCTTTGCACGTAAGCGTGGTGTTTTGCACAAATCAAAGGGAATTTCGCGTTTTTGGGCCATGTATCTTCCTTGGCCACCGAAAATAGCGGCAGTTCGCAAGACCTGAGAGAGAAGCCAGAGCAAATTCAAGGTAGTCCGAAAAAGGTCCGGCGTCAACAAAATATATCCACTTATCTAATACACTTGTCGGTTTACAAAGCGCGGATTTTTTAAGTAGTTTCGGGGGCGAATCGATTGTTAATGAACATTAATGTTGGGGCGGCATGGTCTGCGATAACGTGCGGTGCGTATGCAACCCGCACAACTCGATTTGGAAAAACTTTCGGATTCGAATGGCAGCAACCTGGTAACCCGGCTCAACGGAAAACTAAGTCTGGAGACAGTTCACAACTTCATTCAAACCCTTCGGCCCGAGCCCGCAGCGCAGCTGGTGCTGGACATGAGCGGAGTGTCGTTCCTCGACTCCGCGGGAGTCGGCGCATTGGTGTCGATCTTCGTTACCAGGCGCAACAGTGGTAAGTCACTTGCCATCGCGGGTTTGACAAGGCAGGGTTCGGCGGTGATGGAGGTTGCCGGGCTGACGAAGCTGATTCCCACTTTTCCGACGGTAGAGGCTGCGCTCGCCGCAGAGAATTAGAGCGTCGCAGGCGCGGAGACTCCAAGCCTTCCCGCGGGTTCTTCTAAACGCTACGCAAGAGACACGCTTCCAGCCGGCTTCGCAGAACGCCGGGAGATACCTTTAAGCTTCCCGCAGGATGCGAATGAGCTCGGCGGCGGCGTGCGGCAGGCGCGCGCCGCGGCGCGAAACCAAATAGACGTGGCGCGGCATGTTCATCTGGCGGACTTTCACTTCCTTCATCCAGCCATGTTCGATTTCCCACTGCACGCACATGCGCGGAACGATGGCCACTCCCATGCCCATTTGCACGAAGCGCTTGATGCTTTCGATGGTAGGCATTTCGATGGGCATTTTGAGTGCGGTGCGGTTGCGCGCGAAGAGTTCGATCACACGGCGGCGAAAGGGGGATTCGACGCTATGGGCGATAAAGTCTTCGTTGCCGAGGTCCTCGATGTCGACTTCGCGCTTTTTGGCCAGGGCGTGTTTGGGCGGGACGACGAGGGTGAGCTCGTCTTTCAAGATTTCCGTGGCTTGAAGCTGCGGGTCTTGCGGGATGTAGGAAATTGCGCCGAGGTCCAGGCGGTAATTGAGCACTTCGTGGGGAATGTCGCGGGAGAACATGCGATGAACGCGGACCAGGACTCCGGGATGAAGCTGGCGAAAGGTGGCGAGAGCAGGCAGAAGCGCGTGGATGGAACTTTCGTTCACCCCGAGGGAGAGCTCGCCGCGGCTTAGGCCTTCCAGTTCAGTAAGCCCTTTCTTTACTTCATCGCGGAGGTTGATCAGGCGTTCGGCGTAATCTTTCAGGAGCGTTCCCGCATCGCTGAGGCGCACAGGGCGCGCGCCGCGGACGAAGAGAGGCTGGCCAAGGCCGTTTTCGAGCTTGCGAATGGTGAGGCTGACGGCTGGCTGAGTGCGGTAGAGGCGTTCGGCGGCGCGCGAGAAGCTGCCTTCCTTCGCTACCATTAGAAATACCTGGAGTTCGCCGAGATCCATGGATACGACCTTCGAGTAAAACGAGCGGCACAGGCAGGAGTGCCTGTGCACCTAGTATAAGGCAAGATTATCAAAAGCAGAACAAAGATAAATTTGACCGTGAGGCGGTCTTTCTGTCCTACTACTATCCTGGAGGGACTCTCGCTATGGACTCGGTTCGCATCTTCGATACCACGCTCCGCGACGGCGAACAATCGCCGGGCTTCTCGATGAACACCGAGGAAAAGATCCGCATGGCGCGGCAGCTTGTGGCGCTGGGTGTCGATGTGATCGAGGCGGGGTTTCCGATTTCTTCGCGCGGGGATCTTGAAGCTGTGAAGCAGGTGGCGCGGGAAGTGCGGAACGTGCCGATTGCGGCGCTGGCTCGGGCAAAGCCGCAGGATGTGAATGCGGCGATCGAGGCTTTGGAACCAGCGGCGGCACCCCGATTGCACATTTTTCTGGCGACCTCGGACTTGCATCTTCGCGTGAAGCTGAATATGACGCGGGAGCAGGCGCTCGAAGCTATTAGCTCGATGATTCGCCTGGGACGCAAGCATGTTGGGGAAGTGGAGTTTTCGGCCGAAGACGCGGGGCGGACCGACATCGGGTTTCTGTGTCAGGTTTGCCAGATAGCCGTGGATGCGGGTGCGACGGTGTTGAATTTGCCTGATACGGTGGGTTATGCGGTGCCGGATGAGTACGGAGCAATGTTCGAGCAGGTGCGCGCGCATCTCGACGATCCGCAGGGGATTACTCTGAGCGCGCATTGCCACGACGATTTGGGGCTGGCGGTGGCGAACTCGCTGGCAGCGGTTCGCGCGGGCGTGCGGCAGATTGAATGCACGATCAATGGTATCGGCGAACGGGCGGGAAATGCGGCGCTGGAAGAGGTCGTTGTGGCGCTGGCCGTGCGCAAGGAAAGCTTTGGAGTGACGACCGGAATCAAGTTAGACGAGCTTTTCCGTTCAAGCCGGATGCTTTCGGAGATTACCGGAGCGCTGGTGGCGCCGAACAAGGCGGTTGTGGGCGCCAACGCTTTCGCGCACGAAGCGGGGATACATCAGGATGGAATTATCAAGAATCCGCTGACGTACGAGATTATGACCCCGGAGTCGGTGGGAGTGCCGTCGCGATCGTTTGTGCTGGGGAAACATTCGGGGCGGAATGCGCTGAAAGTGAGTTTGCGCACGCTAGGTTATGAGCCTAGCGAGGAAGAGTTGGCGGAGTGCTACAAGCGCGTGACGGCACTCGCCGATGAAGCGAAACAAGTGCGGCCGCGCGATTTGGTGGCCATTGCACACGAAGTGATGCGGCGGAAGCCGTCTGCTGTTGCGGCCGAAGCAACTTCGGCGGCGTAGTTGCGCCAGGACGAAGCCGCCCATAGAAAGTTTTTGAGCAAGTGGGGACCAGATGAAGAAGACGATTGTTCTTTTGCCAGGAGACGGCATCGGGCCGGAAGTGACGCGTGCTGCGGCGACGGTTCTGCGGGAGTGCGCGCACGAATTCAATCACGAGTTTGATTTGCACGAATTTTTGATCGGCGGCGCGGCCATCGATGCCGCGGGCACGCCGCTTCCCAATGAAACGCTGGACGCATGCAAAAAAGCGGACGCGGTCTTTCTGGGCGCGGTCGGAGGAGCGAAGTGGGATTCGCTGCCGGTGGGCAAGCGGCCGGAAAGCGGGCTGCTTGGTTTACGCAAGGGGCTGGGACTTTACGTGAATCTGCGGCCGGTGAGGGTTTTAGAGCCGCTGCGCGGAATTTCTCCGCTGAAGCCGGAGCGTTTGGGCGATCTTGATATCGAGATTGTGCGCGAGCTTGCAGGAGGGATGTATTTCGGCGAGCGCGGCAATGTTACCGAGAACGGCGTTGAGCGAGCCTGGGATACGGAGTCGTATTCGACGCCGGAGATCGAGCGAATCGCGACGTTTGCTTTTGCACGGGCGGAGAATCGCTCGCGGCGCGTTTGCTCGGTGGATAAGGCCAATGTTTTGGCGAGTTCGCAGCTTTGGCGGCGGACGGTAAGCGCCTTGAGCGGCGTCTATTCATCGGTGAAGCTCGAACATATGTATGTGGATAACGCGGCGATGCAGCTTACGCTGAAGCCTTCGCAGTTTGACGTGATGCTGACCAGCAATATGTTTGGCGACATTTTGAGCGATGCGGCGGCGGCGTCGGTGGGGTCGATTGGGTTGATTCCTTCGGCGAGCTTCGGGACGGGAGCGCCGCTGTTTGAGCCGATTCATGGGTCGGCGCCGTCGCTGGTGGGGACGGATTCGGCTAACCCGGTGGGGTCGATCTTGAGCGCGACGCTGATGCTGCGCGATGCGTTTGGGCTTTCGCTCGAAGCAGATTGGGTCGAGCAGTCGTTGCATCGCGTGCTCGCGGGCGGCTACCGCACCGCGGATATCGCGCAACCCGGCGCGAGCACCATCGGTGGATCGGTCTTTACAGAGATGCTGCGCGAGGAGATGCAGCGGACGCTTGAGCACGCAGAGCGTTACGGTTGGGGCGTTTAGCATGGTTGACGCGCCCAGCCATGCCACAGTTTGAGGTGTCTTAGTCGGTCCTCGATCTCTTGCGAGAATCGCGTAGCTCGGCCTCGGACCGACGCCAAGCAATTCTTTTCTGTGCACTTAGGATCCATTGCTGGAGTTTGGGAATCCAGGTTGGTTCTTCATCGAGAAAGCTCTGAAAACTGCTCGATGTAGCTGCTCGACTGAGGTCCAACAGATTTTTCTCGGTATATTCACTATCTTCGAGCAACCTGGTCACGAGCCTTCGAAATCCGGCGGTCCTAGCTGCCTGAGAACGCGCTTTCAGGTTAAAGCTGCTCTCCCGGTATTCGGTTTTTCGCTCAATTTTTTCACGGACATTCACGACGCCAGTCTTAAGAAGCCTTTTTCGGCTGAGGCCCCTCCGAAAGAGCTCGGCCGTGAGTGATTCTTCCTCGGGCCCAAGGCTTTCAAGGGATGAACCTTCAACGGAGTGTAATAGATTTTTGGCTTTTCTTCGGACCACGCGATTGAGATGGTTCTTCTTCTTTTTCCAGGTCTTGCGAAAACCGTGGGGCGAAGACCAAGGAAAAGTGTAATGGTCCTTCTCGTAGGCGGCCTGTTTTTTGTCTTGAGGGTTTTTCTTCTTAGACATTTAAGCTATTTTCCTATGTGCAATATAGCATGTCGTCTAGCCAGACAGAACCAACGCCGAAGATGATCGGTGCCAGGCGCCTCATAGCGATATGCGTATGCGGCTTGGCTTGCGGTAAGCCGCTGAGGATGCTACTTTTACACTTTCCTAGGCAGCCGACGACCGCACAGGTCGGGGCACATCTACGGGTGTGAAAGCGGACGGCGGTTGGGCAATCGATCCTGAATGAAATGATTTAGGATGCGAATCATCATTCAATCTTTCAGAATAGACCGGCTCCACCTTGCACGAGTGGCCTGACGCAGGCCGGCAATTTTCAATGGCGTTCGACGGCAATGACTGACCCAGCTTCCAACTCGAAACGCGTGAACAACAGCGACAACGCGGTGCGCCCGGCGACGTACTGGCGCATCGAAGGCTCTTTGCTGGAGCTGGGCGCTTTGCGGCCGCTCGGATTTTTCACCTGGAACGCGCAGAGTTTTGCCGAGCGCTGGGCGCGCCGCGCGGGAATGGCGTGGCTGACGGTAACCCGGCCGATCGATTATGCGATAAACCGCACGCTAGCCACGAGGCTGCTGCACACGCTGCTGCGAGGCGTGAGCCGCGACCGGCTCGATCTGCTTGGCGAAGAGTATTTTCACTACGTGCTGAAACCGCAGCTCCGCCGCGAAGCCGTCGAGAAATTGCTCGAAGCGGGACAGAGCGGTGAGCGGATTATCCTCGTCGGCCAGCTTCTGGATCATATTCTGCGGCCGCTCGCGCAGCATCTCGGCGTCGAATCGTTTATCTCCAACCGCATGGAATTTCGCGGGGGCCACGCCACCGGGCGTTTGCTCGATCCCGTTGTGCGCCCGCGCGGGCCTTTCGCTTGGCTGACCAGCGGCGCGACGGACGGCCGCATCCCACGCGAGAAGCTGTTGCGCCGGCTGGGCTGGACAAAAAATCCGGCGCAGCTCGAAACCGCCGTGCAAACGGCGGTGCGCCCCTCGCCGCCCGCGAGCAAGTCTGTAGCGCTTTTCGCCGAGGGAGCGCGCAACGGTCCACTGGCAGTTCGCGAAACCCTCGCAAATCGGAACATCCTGTTGATTGGCGTAACCGGATTTATCGGCAAGGTGTGGCTGGTCGATCTGCTGGAAAACGTTCCCAACATTGGAAAAATCACGCTGCTCATCCGGCGAAACAGGACGACTTCGGCGCAGAAGCGTTTCCAAAAAATAATCGAAGAATCGCCGGCCTTCGACACGCTGCAGGAAAAATATGGGCGCAAATTGGGCGCACTGCTTGGGGAAAAAGTGGAAGTGGTCGAGGGCGACGTTGGATTGCCAGGGCTGGGCCTGGATGCGGCCACGCAGGCGCGATTGGCGAAATCGCTCGACTTGGTGGTGAACAGCGCGGGGCTCACGGATTTCAATCCAGACTTGCGCGACGCGCTTGCTTCTAATGTGGATTCAACTCGCCATCTATTGGATTTCCTGCGGAAGTGCGATCATGCCGGGTTGATGCACCTTTCGACTTGCTATGTCGTGGGCATGCGCGACGGCCGCGTGACGGAAGAATTGCAGGACAATTACAATCCCGCTCGCGATCCGGCGTTCGATGCGGAAAAAGAGATTGCTTCGCTGCGCGAAACGATTCGCCGCGTGGAAGAGCGCGCGGAAAGCGCGGAGCTTTCGAAAGCGCTGCGGCGGCAAGCGCTCGGCAAGGGAGGCGATCCATCGGCTGTGCCGGCCACGGAGCTCGACGGCGTTCTGAAGCGCAACCGTGTCCGCTGGGCACGCAACCGGCTGGTGCGTATCGGCCTGCGCCGCGCGCAGCATCTCGGCTGGCCGAATACGTACACGTTTACGAAGAGCCTCGGCGAATCGATTCTCGCGCGCAGCAGCGCCGAGTTGCCCATCGCGATTGTGCGGCCTTCCATCGTGGAAAGCTCGGAGCGCTCGCCTTTCAGCGGATGGAACGAGGGCATCAACACTTCCGGTCCGCTTTCCTACTTGCTCGGCACGAATTTTCGCCAGCTGCCTTCGAACGAACGGAAGTGCCTCGACGTGATTCCCGTGGACATGGTTTGCCGCGGCATGACGCTGATCGCGGCAGCAGTGATTTCACGGCGGCATGCGCGGATGTATCAGCTGGCCACCTCGGCGATCAATCCCGTGAACATGGGCCGCAGCATCGAGCTCACGGGCCTCGCGCACCGCAAGCACTACCGGACGCAGCAGGGAATTGAGCACTGGCTCAAAGTGAAATTCGAAACGATCCCCGTGTCGAAGCAGCGCTACGAGCGGCTGTCGATCCCGATGCAAAAGGCGGTCATCTCGCGCATCAACCGCGCGGCGGTGTCGATGCACATGAAGAAAGCGCCCCTAGCCAAGCAGGAGCGCGACCTCATTCGCGCCGAAAAGTTAATCGAACTTTACGAGCCTTTTATTCTTCACAACGAACACGTCTTCGAATGCGAAAACGCGCGCTTGCTCTCCGCGGCGCTTTCGCCCGAAGAAAAGGCCGTTTTTGATTTTGCCCCCGAATCGATCGACTGGTGGGACTACTGGATCAACGTGCATATTCCGGCGCTCCGCCGCTGGTGCTACCCCTTGATGGAAGGCCGGCCGCTTGAATCGCGTGCTCCCCGCGAGCTGGACTGGTCTCCTGAGAGTGCCCGGGCCGCGGTGATTCCTAATTCCGCGGCGCCGTCGGACCCACTATGGCGATCCTCGTAACCGGCTCGACCGGATACCTGGGAAGTTACGTCGCCGCCGGGCTGTTCACCGAGCACCGCGACAAGCTGAATCTTCTGGTTCGAGCGAAGAACGACGAGGAAGCGCGCGAGCGTTTGTGGACTTCCCTTCAGCTCCATTTCGGATTTCGAGATTTTTACGATTACATTTCCTCCCGCGTGCGGATTTTTCGGGGCGATTTGACGAGCGAGCGGTTCGGTCTCGCTGACGACGAATATCACGCCCTAGTCGACACGACGGATTCGATCATTCACTGCGCCGCATCGCTGAATCGCAAATCGGAACGACAATGCCTCAACGTCAATCTCCGCGGCGGCCTCGAAGTGATTCAGTTGGCGCGTCGCGCGCAGAATCGCAATGGCCTGCGGCGCTATTCGCATGTGTCCACGGTCGCTGTCGCCGGGATGCGCCGCAACGAAGTGGTAACGGAGGACGCGGCCATCGATTGGGCGCGCTCCGACTACGATCCTTACGCGCGAACCAAAAAATTCGGCGAGCACATGATCCACCAGCTTCTCGCCGACGTGCCGCACACGATTTTCCGTCCCGCGATCATCCTGGGCGATAGCCGCCACGCGGAAACTTCG
>Ga0187805_10000588_pt1 | contig 12194 bp, 11 predicted proteins | sample NC_wetland_sal_i_6_FD_132965 | JGI IMG/M metagenome (GOLD analysis project Ga0187805, IMG submission 132965) | Wetland sediment microbial communities from Neuse River Estuary, North Carolina, USA - Control_5 | ecosystem: Environmental > Aquatic > Freshwater > Wetlands > Sediment | place: USA... | reverse complement strand
CGCGCCGATCGCGACCGCAATCGCGACGACCTGCCAGGGCCATCGTTGACGCAGTAGCGCAATCGGATTTCGCCGCTCGATCAGCAGATAGATCGAAGCAGCGAGCGCGCACAGCACGATTGCGACCGGACCTTTGGCCAGCACTGCCAGCCCGAGCATCGAGCCTGCCAGCATAGTCGGTCGCGACGCGGCTCGCGCCTGGGGCTGCGAATTGTCAACTAAAGTTGCGAGCGTGCAATACGCGGCAAACAATAGAAACGTGAGCAGCATATCGGTCAGCGCTTCGGTGGCGCGGGACGCGAACCCGTAGGTGCCGAGCATCAAGATGAACGCGAGCCATCCTTCGGATGCGCCGACGTTGGCCGCCGTCCAGGCGAGCACCGTTGTCGCGAGCGCGGTGCCTGCCGCCACGGACACTGCTCGCGCGCGAGCCTCGTCGACGATGCCGCCGGTGGATTTCGCCTCCAGCGCCGAGAGCCAGTAGAACAGCGGAGGTTTGCGATCGGTGTAGCCGTACGCGTCGCTCGGTATCAGCCAGTGCCCGTCGCGAACGATACTCGCAATCCACTGGGCCGATTGCGGCTCCGCATCCTTCTGAAACGGCGCGCTGATTCCCTGTGCGAGAACGACGAAGGCGAACAGCGCGACTATCGCGAGCGTCGTGGGTTGCAGGGACGCGGCGGGACGGGCAGCCGCCGTCGTATCGGATTGTTCCGGATTCACGGACCGCCGGCCGTCGCGATCGGTCCGAGCCACAGATGGCGCAGTCCGCCCGCGCGATCGTACCTCGCCACCTGCATCGAAGCGGCGTTGTGTGCGTAGCCAATTCTGCCATTTCGGTCGACGAGTATCACTCCGGCCTTGGCACCCGTCGCATCGATCATTTCGGCGATCGCCTCGCGCGCGACGGCCTGGGGCGAGCCGTCCGCGAGCGCCAATACCGCCTCGCGGCACAACGCAGTCAGGATAATCGCCTCGCCCTGCCCGGTCGCCGAGGCGGCTCCGAATGCATGGGCGAAAGTGCCGGCGCCGATCAGCGCGGAGTCGCCGACGCGTCCAAAGAGTTTGCCGGGCACCCCTCCGGTCGAGGTCGCAGCCGCGGTCGCGCCGTGCTCGTCGACGGCGACCGCGCCAACGGTGCCGAGCCCCATCGCGGCGCGTGCGGCGCTCTCGGCCTCGAGCATCCCGCTATTCTGCTTTCGCGCGCGCCATCGTTCGCGAGCGCGTTCGGTTACCAATTCCTCGGGCCTCACTAGGCGGATGCCGATCTTGCGGGCGAAGCTTTCCGCGCCGGCTCCCGCCATCAGGATGTGCGGCGAACGTTCCATCACGGCGCGCGCGAGCACGATTGGGTTTCGCACGCGGCTGACCGCCGCAACCGCGCCGGCCGAAACCCTGTAGTCGGCTGCGTTGGGACGGTCGCGACGGCCCGCGCGTTTGCCTCGCGCAGGCGCTCTCAGAGCGGCCTCGGCGGCGACCGGCTCGGCGAACATCACCGACGCATCCATTTCGACGTTGCCCTCGGAGTTGAGCAACGAGCCGTAGCCGGCGTTGAAGAGCGGATGATCCTCCAGCGCCACGACGGTCGCGACCACGGCCTCGAGCGCGCTGCCGTTGGCGCGAAGAATTCTCGCGCCGAGGCGCACCGCAGCCATCATCGCGCGGCGGCGCTCGGCCCGCTCCACATCGGGACCGGCGGAACCGGCGCCTCCGTGAGCGACGAGCGCAAGACGATTTCGCGCGCGAGCCATCTTAATTTTCGGGGCGGCGGCCCCAGATAAACAGCCGCTTGAAGTCGAACGTCATCGGCCCCGAAGTGCCGTAGGCCGAGTTGAGCCGCGCCGTTAACTGGGCGAGAAATTCATCGTGACGATCTTTCGGTAGCGCATCGAGGAAAGGCCGCAGGCCCGTCGAGCGGTACCATTGAACGACATCGGCCGGCCGCTGCATCGGATGATGAAAGGTCAGGTGATAGCAGTCGATTTGATCGTAGCCTAGCTGCGCCAGCATCGCGGCGTAAAACTCGGGCGGCTTTTCGTCAAACGCCCGTTCGCGTCCGGCCAGCATCGCGCTCCACGGCGCCTGGCGCGCCAGCCGCCCGATTTCAATCTTCGCCGTCTCGGTCTCGTTGGCCGGCATCTGCACCACGATCCTTCCGCCGGGGCGCAGCGCGTCGAAGCACGCGGCGAAGAGCGCGCGCTGATCGGGAATCCATTGAAAGGTGGCGTTCGAGAAGATCAGGGTGTATGCGCGGTCGGCGCGAAAATCCGGCACGCTCTGCAACTCGAACGAGACGCGCGCTTTGAGTTCGGCCGACTCGCCGTCGAGCAGCTTACGAGCCGCCTCGATCATTGCCGGCGAGCCGTCGACGCCGAGCACCGATCCGCGCGGGCTGCGCCGGGCCAGTTCGAGCGTGTTCTCGCCGGAGCCGCATCCGAGGTCGACGATTTGTTCGTCGGCGGCGAATTGCAGGCGCGACATGATGTGCTCGACGGGTTCCGCGCGGTAGCGGCGAAAGCGGTTGTAGAGTTGCGGATCCCAATCGGACACGAGCGTCGCCTTCCTGTGGGGCAGCATAAGTGGCGATTGAGACGCTCACAAGCGCGCTTGCGGAGGCGGGCGCAATGGTGTTCAAGCATAGCCCATGAGCGAACCTTCACAATCTTCGCCGCCGCCGCCGGCGGCGACCAAGCGCAGGCCGCGGCGCATCTTTGGCGTCGGCGCAATCCTGCTCGGCGTTCCGATTCTGCTCTGGCTGGGCGCCGCCCTGTTCGTCGCGCGATCGTTGATGTATCCGGACTTTCTCCGGCGCGGCAGGACGGACGTTTTCGGCCAGCATGTTCCGTCGTTCAAGCGCGGCTCGCTGACAGACCTGAGGGTTGCGCTCGGGGTCGAGCCGCAGCGATTGGACTGTGGCGTGGTCGTGGAGGACGGTATCCGCCACCGCCAGGTCAGCGTGGTCGCATGGTACCTGGCGGGCCGGCGCAGCGAAGTGGTGGTGATCCTGCCGGCGGCAGGAGCGCCGGAAACGGCGGTGATTCCTTACGCCAGGTTCCTGCTGGCCGCCGGATACACCGTGGTCGCGACTTACAGCGCCAACAATCCGATCTACGGAATCAACTGGGGAATGCTGAAGCGCAAATTCGCGCTGGCGACCGCGCGCACGCTGAATGAAAAAGGCCTGGATAAAATCGCCGCGCTCGGAATCTCCGAAGGCGGCGCCGGCGCGATCATGGCGCAGGCCGAGCAGCCGGTCTTCACCGCGATCGTCGCCGACAGTTCCTACGCGAACCTCGCGGAGCTGTTCATGCGCAGCCCTTCGCTGTCGCGGATGAATCCCGCGTTCGCCGAATCGGTACTATGGGAAGCTCAGCTATGGTTCGGGCGCTCGCTGTACAAAATCTCGCCGGCCACAGACGCCGGCCATCTTGGCAGTTGCCCGCTGCTCGTCATCCAGAATCGCGACGACAAGGTAACGCCGCTTGCCGACGGCCAGGCGCTTGTAGCGGCGGCACATTTCAACGCCCGGATGTGGACGGTGCCCTCGGGCGGCCACGGCGATGCGATCTACGAGGATCCGGCCGGCTATGCCGCGCGAGTGGTTAAGTTCCTCGACGCGAGTTTTCAGACCGAACCGCCCGCCGCAAGGCCACCGGGGCATTGACAGCGGGCGGGTCGATGCGGGCCCGGCTCAACCCATCCGCGACTGGGTCATATCGACCAGCAGCGTGGTCTTGAGCCGCTCGAACAGTTCGTCGATGTCCCACGGGCCGTTGTTGTACAGAATCCTGTCGGCGATGATGTGCCGATAGCGCATGATGCGATAGCCCGACGCGCCAAATACTTGCCCGTTGACGTTCGCCGCATCGTCGCTGGCGAGAAAAACCACGATCGGCGCGACGTTGGCGGGATCGCGCGGGGTGCCCTCGACCCTGTCGGACTGCGCGATTCCGGCCGCACCCGGCATCCTGCCCGCGGGAATCGTGTCGGTCATGCGCGTCGATGCGCCCGGCAGGATCGCATTTACCGTGATGCCGTACTTTTGCAGCGCGTTGGCGCTCGACCACGTCAGGCCCAGGATTCCCGCTTTGGCGGCGGCGTAGTTGGGTTGGCCGGGAGCGCCCAGCGCAGAGCCGGACGAGAAGTTGATTATTCTGCCGTACTTGCGCTCGCGCATGTACGCCGACGCGGGACGCATGGTGCAGTAGTGCCCCTTGAGGTGCACGCGGATCACGTCGTCCCATTCCTGTTCGGTCATGTTGAAGATCATGCGGTCGCGCAGGATGCCCGCGACGTTGACCAGGATATCGAGCTTGCCGAATTCCTTGATCGCCTGGTTGATCAGGCCCTCGCCGCCTGCGACGGTGGCGATATCCATGTGATTGGAGGCGGCAGCGCCGCCCGCGGCCTTGATTTCCTTGACCACGTCGTCGGCCGGCGATGAAGTTTCCTTCTGGCCCGCGACCGTAACGCCAAGATCGTTGACTACTACTGCGCATCCCTGCGCGGCGAATGCCCTCGCGATACCGCGGCCGATGCCGCGGCCGCCGCCGGTGATGGCGGCTACCTTTCCGTCGAGCTTGCCCATCGCACAATTCTCCTTTGCGGCAAAATGCCGGAATCCAAACGCGCCCAGTGTTTGTTTTGGTTCCTACCAAACCGCTTATAGCGCAAAACGCGACGAACGCAACAGCGCGCCGCTGTAGTGTCTCAGTTTGAAATCAAGTTGGGGGACAAGGGCGGATCAAGCCGAACGAACGCGGTTGGCGCAAGCCGCCTTTTCACCCTGGAATGAATTTCCAAATGCAAGCGGCGAGAGTGACGACAATAATGATTCCAAGGATGAGTTGGCGGGACGTCACCGGCGTGGGTATATCACACACGCAGTTCACACGACAACTCATGCTTGTGGACACGCGGGCCCTAGCGCGACTCACTTGTACTCGCTGTAGGGATCGGAGAAGACGAACTCCTTGACCTCTCCTGAGGTCGTCAGACGGCCGACCTTGCCGTTGGGCTCGGTAAACCACAGCGTGCCGTCGGGAGCGGCCGTGATGAAAGTCGCCATCGACCTTTTGGGCGTGGGGAACGAGGTGAAATCTCCGGTTGGCGTCACGCGATAGATCATTTGCCCATGAACCACCGTGACCCAGAGATTTTTGTCGGCGCCCGCCGCGATTCCGAGCGGCATGCCGGCCGTGGGCAATGCAAACTCGGTGACCTTGCCATCGGGAGTGATCCGGCCAATTTTGTTGGCCCGCGGTTCGGTAAACCAGACGTTGCCGTCGGCGCCCAGCGCCATCATCGCAGGCCGGCTGTCCGCGCTCGCGAGTTGAAATTCCTTCACCGCGCCCGCGACCGTGACGCGTGCGATGCGGTCGGCCTGATCCTCGGCGAACCACAGGTTGCCGTCGCTGCCGGCAACTATTTCGGCAGGGCCGGTGCCTTTGGGCAGCTCGATCTCGGTCAAAGTGCCGGTGGTGCTGAGCCGGCCGATGCGATTGCCCGAGTGCTCGGTGAACCAGAGATTGCCGTCGGGGCCCGAGGTGATTCCCGCCGGTCCGCTGTCTGAATGCGGCAATTTGACGTACGCGATTTTCCCGTCGGCGGCGACGCGGCCGATGCGGTTCTCGGCCGTATCGGTGAACCAGACTGCGCCGTCGGGTCCGGCGGTGATCCGTTCGGCGAATCCGTCGGGATCGATGCGGAAGCGTTTGGTGGCGCCGTAGGGGGTCATGCGCCCGATGCCGTCGCCCTGGTACTCGGTGAACCACAGGTTGCCGTCGAGGCCGGCGGTGATTGCGTACGGCGAATGCGTGCCGATCGGAGCGCCGGTGGCTGTCGGTTTCGCGCTCGGAACTGGGGCGGCGAGAGGTTTGGAGGGCGACGGTTGTTGCGCGGCGCATCCCTGCACGATCGCGATCGCGGCGGCAATAGCGGCCAATATCAGAGGGCGGCTGATCCAGCGCTGGCTCAATTGACGATTCGCTGCGCTCTCAGCTGGGAAATCTCGCCCGCGCCGAATCCGAACTCGCCGAGAATTTCGTCCGTGTGTTGCCCCAGGTCGGGTGCATGGCGCCACAGTTCGGGGTCGGTGCGCGAGAATCGCGCTGGCGATCGCACGGCGCGCACGCGCCCGGCGCGCGGATGCTCGTATTCGAAAAACGTCTGATTGGCGACGAACTGCGGATCCTTCCAGATCGAGTCGTAATCGTTGACTGGTCCGCATGGAACGTCGGCCGCTTCGATGCGCTCGAGCCAGTACGCAGACGGCTGGCTCGGGAACAGCGAAATCAGGCTCTTGATCCATCGCTTCAGCCGTTCGGGCCGCGGCTCTTCGCCTTCGAACACTTCCGGAGTCCCGACCGCTTTGAAAATCGCCGCCCAATCCTTGTCGGTCACCGGCGAAATGGTGATGAAGCCGTCGGCGGTCTGAAACGGCTCGAAGGTGCTCATCTGCGGCGCGATGCCGGCGTCGTGGGGAAGATAAGTGTGGCGCGATGCGGTGTCGGGCATCAGGTAGTAGGCGACCGCGTCGATCATCGCAATCCTGAGATGCTGGCCGCGGCCGCTGCGTTGGGTCTCGGTCAGCGCTGCAAGGATCGAGATCGCCGCCGTCATCGACGTCACCTTGTCGGCCAGAATGTTCTTGACCGCGCGCGGCCGGCCCTTCGTGCGCTGCGAGATCATCACTCCCGCCATCCCCTGGACGACCGAATCGTAGGCCGGCTTGTTGACCGACGGCCCCGAGAAACCGTAGCCGGCGATCGAGCAATAGACCATCCTCGGATTGCGCGCCGCGACCGCGTCGTAGCCGACGCCGAGCCGATCGGCCACCCCGGGACGCAGGTTTTGCACCACCACGTCCGCGTGCTCGGCCATCTTCAGAAATACCTGCGCGGCGCCCGGCTGCTTGAGGTCGAGCATCATCGCGCGCTTGTTGCGATTCCAGTTGAGGATGCCGACCGGCACCCCGCCACGCACCTGGCCGGCCCCGCGGCGCGACAGGTCGCCATCGGGCGGTTCGATTTTGATTACGTCGGCGCCGAGGTCAGCAAGCATCATGGTGCAGAACGGGCCGGACACCACCATGCTTAAATCGAGTACCTGGACTCCTTCCAATGGCCCCATCGCGATGCCTCCCCTAAAGTTGCTGCCCAAGTATTGCCGATCGAGGTTGCGACGGCTAGCCGCTGAAGCGTCCGCTGCGGACGGCAATCTCGCGCAGCCTGGCGACGCGCGACTGTATCGCGCGGCTGCGGCGCATTCGTTCAAGCGTCAGCGGGATCCGATAGGTCCAGTTCGAATCGCTAACCGTTCCGGGCCGATTGATTCGCGCACTCCATCCAAACAAATCCTGGATCGGAATTATCACCAGGTGCGACGGCGCCGCGTACAGCGCCCCGAGGACCGCATCGCGCGCCGTCTCATCGAACCTCCCGCGCGGATTCACCTGGCTCTCGAGGCCGAGCGCGCGGACGAATTTCTCGCGCTCGCCAATCGGCTGCGCCTGCCACCACACGGTCAGAGGTTCGGTGTCATGCGTTCCGGTGGTCGCGAGCGAAAGCTCGGGATAGCCGGTGGGGCTGAGGAACGGTTCGTCGTCCTGGCCCCAGTTGCGTTCCCACTGCATCACCTTGTATCCGGGCACGCCCAGCCGCGTGAGCGATTCGCGCACCCATGGGGGCACCGTGCCGAGGTCTTCGGCGATCAGCTCCGCCGCGCCCGCTTCTTGTTTGATCACGCCGATCACCTCTTCGCCCTGGCGTAGCTGATCCGCTTCGTTCGCCGGTGTGAAAGTTCCCTCCGCGTCCGGCTCCGAACCAAAATTGAAAGTCCGATAAAGCCCAACGACGTGATCGATTCGAATCAAATCGTAAAGCGAACTGGCGTGACGCGCACGCGCGCGCAGCAGCTTGAAGCCCCCGGCCCGCATCTGCTCCCAGTTGGGCAGCGGCAGGCCCCATCGCTGGCCCTTGGGATTGAAATCGTCGGGCGGCGCTCCAACCGTGCGCGACAGATCGAACTCGTCCTGGTTGGCCCACACCTCGGCGCTGTCGCGGCATGGCGAGAACGCAAGGTCTCCGCCGATCAGCGCGCCGTGCGAGGATGCCCAGGCGCGCATCTGCGACCATTGCCGGTGCGCAATGAACTGCCAGTAACGGTACATCTCGATCGAGTCGGCCAGCGAGTGGCGCACCGCTGCCAGTGCGGCGGGATCGCGCTGGGCAATGTCGGCCGGCCACGTTTCCCAACTCATCCAGTTGAAGCGCTCCTTGAGCGCGCGAAACAACGCGTAGTCGTCGAGCCAGTAGGAGTTGGCCTCGACGAACGCGTCGAGTTGCGCACCTTCGTCGCCTCCGCCGCGCGCTCGAGCCGCCCGGTATGCGCGGCCGAGCAGCGCGAATTTCTCCCGCCGGATGATCGAACGCGGCACAAAGCGCGCCTTCCCCACCAGCGCCCGTGCGCGCGCGAGCACCACCCGCCCGACGCCGGTCAGCCCGCTGGCCGAGATGTACATCGGATCGATCGCCATCACGCTCATCGCGCTGTATGGGCTGAGCTGGTCGGGGCCGGTTTCGTCCAACGGCAGCAGTTGGACTACGCGATGACCCATCGACAGCGCGAAATCGATCATCGGCGCGAGATCCAGTATTTCCCCGCGGCCGAGACTGGCGCGGGTGCGGATCGAGAACAGTGGAATCAGAATCCCGGCGGACCGCGTCAGCATCGTGGCAACATCCCGCGGTGCGCTCGATGCTCGGGGTTCAAATCACATAGCCGCCGTTGGGGCTGAGCACCTGGCCGACCATGAACTTCGAATCCTCGCAGGCCAGGAAGAGCGCCGCCGCCGCGATATCGCTGGGCTGGCCGAAACGCCCCATCGGCGTCATCGCCTCTATCTGCTTGCGAATCTCGCCCGGGATCGGCGCCGTCATCGGCGTCTCGATGAATCCTGGCGCGATGCAATTGACCAGAATCCCCATCGTTACCACTTCGCGCGCGACCGACTTCGTGAACCCGATGATCCCGCCCTTGGCCGCGCAGTAGTCCGACGCGAAGGCCAGCCCCGTGGTGCCGGCGACCGAGCCCATATTGATGATGCGTCCGGACTGCCTGGGGATCATCACCTTGAGCGCTTCGCGGGTGCAGAAAAACGTCGCGTCCAGATGCGTCGCCAGCATCTTGTGCCAGTTCTCGTCGCTTCTCTGGTGAGTCATCGTTATTTCCGGGCTTGCCACTTCGCTCGCCCGCGCAATGCCCGCGTTGTTGATCAGGATGTCGATGGTGCCGAACGCGGCGATGAAGCCGGCGAACATCTTCGCCACCGCCGCGCTGCTCGACACGTCGGCGACGAACGGCCGCGCGTTGCCCCCCGCGCGCTCGATTTCCGTCACGACGTTTTGCGCCGATTCGGGCCTGATGTCGTTGACGCCGATTTTCGCGCCCTCGCGCGCGAACGTCAGCCCCATCTCGCGCCCCAGGCCCGAGCCGCCGCCGGTGATCAGTACAACTTTGTCCTTCAGTTTCATCGCGCCCTACTTCTTGCCTTCCTTGAGTTGTCGCTTCCAATCCAGCCGCCGCGCCTCGGCGCCAGCCGCCTCCGCTTCCGCTATCATGCCCTTCTTCTGATAAAACATGCTGAGGTTGGTATACGCCAGGATGTCTTCCGGTTCCTGCGCGATATATTTTTTCGTCAGCTCGATCGCTGCGTCGAGATCGCCCTTGGCCTGGTAGCACATCGTCAGTCCGTGGAGCGCGTCGGCGTATTTCGGATCGATCTCGAGCGCCTGTTTGTATAACTCGATCGCTTCGTCGAATTTGTCGTCGGCGTATGCGTCGATCGCCTGATCGTAGAGTTCTTCTTTGTCCGACATACCTAGTCTCCGGTTGATGCGCGCGCCGCACGTTGCGCGATCGCGGATTTCGCCCGCACCCACCCTTTTATATACTAGACTGCATGGACAATGCGCCCGCACCGACCGAAGCAGACGTTTACGAAGTGCTGCGCGAGTGCTACGACCCCGAGATTCCCGTCAATCTTGTGGACCTCGGGCTCATCTACGGCGTCTCGATCGACAACCACGTGGTCAATGTTACGATGACGCTCACCGCGCCCGGCTGCCAGCTGGGCATGATGATCACGCAGCAGATCCAGGAGAAACTGCTCGGCATCCCCGGCTGCGACGACGCCTGCGTCGAGATCGTGTGGGATCCGCCATGGACGCCGCACATGATGAGCGACGCAGCGAAAAAACAACTCAACCTCGACGACTAGCGCCGGCGCCGCTCAAACCGGATCGATCAGCACGCCTGGATTGAGAATCGCGCGCGGATCGAGCGCGTGTTTCGCCGCCCTGAGCGCGCGCGCGAATCCATCCGGTCGCTGGCGGTCGTACCACGGCCGATGATAGCGGCCGACCGCGTGATGATGCGTGATCGTGCCGCCGAGCGCGATCAGCTTGTCCGACACCGCCGCTTTTATCTCGTCCCACTGCTCGATCTCGGAGCCGCGTATCCCCGGCGCCAGAACCGTGTAGTACGGCGCCGGCCCGTCGGGATAAACGTGGGTGAATCGGCACGTGACCGAGCCCTTGCCGCACACCCGTGCGATTGCGTCGCGCGCGCACTCCATCACCTGGCGATGAAATTCCGCAAATCGCTCCCACGTGATCGCGGTCTCGAACGTGTCGCTCACCATTCCCATCGCGGCTACCGCGTCCATCAGGTAGGGCGCGCTCAGAAACGCGTTGCGCCACGCGCCCGCCGATCCTTCGTGCGTTGCGTCGGCGTCGGTGCGGGTCCTGGCGGCGTCGGGCGGGATTTTTCCGCCGTGATCGGCGCAGCACTCCAGCGCGCGCTTCATCCATGCTTCCAGCGGATGGTCTGCCGATTCGAATGCGAGCACCAGCACGGCCTCGTCGCCATTGCCTGCGCCCGAGTTGAAGGCCTCGCCTTCGTCGAGCACCCGGCAATTGGCGGGATAGAGCCCGGCCTGCGAAATCTGGCGCACCGCCTCTGCCGCCTTGATCATGCTTGGAAACGGGATCGACGCGCCCGCGCGAAAGGTCGGCCGATCCTGAAGGCGCATCCAGGCCTCGGTGATGATGCCGAGGATTCCCTCCGAGCCGATGAACATCCGGTCCGGGCTCGGACCCGCGCCCGAGCCGGGCAAGCGGCGCGATTCAACGAGGCCGCTCGGCGTCACCACGCGAAGCGATTCGACGAAGTCGTCGATATGCGTGTACAGCGTCGCGAAATGTCCGCCCGACCGCGTCGCGATCCATCCGCCGAGCGTCGAGAATTCGAACGACTGCGGAAAATGACGAATCGTCAGGCCGTGCGGCTTCAATTGCGCGTCCAGCGCCGGACCGTACACCCCGGCCTGAATTCGCGCCGCGCGCGAGACCCGGTCGACCTCCACGACTTTGTCCAGATGCATCAGATCGATCGAGACCGCGCCGCGATAACCCCCGCCCTCGGGCGGCTCGACTCCGCCGACGACGCTTGAGCCGCCGCCGTATGGCACCGCTGCGATCTGCGCGCCGTCGCACCATTCGAGCACCCGGGTCAGTTCTTTCTCATCGCGCGGAAACGCAACCACGTCGATCGGATTGGGATAGTCGCGCCGAAACGCGCGCCTCAGATCGCGCGATCCCTTGCCGTAGGTGTGGCCGGCGCGATCGTGGATGCTGGTCGAGCAAATCGGCTGGAGCGCCGCCGGTGGTTTCACGCGCGGCGCGCGCAGATTCAGCTCGCTTTCTTTTGGCGGCGGCGTAAGCTCGATTGTCCCGAGGCCGAATCGCTTGGCCATTCGCTCGGCCATGCGCTTTTGCTGTTCGGGAGTCGGCCCCTGGTCCTCGTAGCCCCATCCCCAGAACTTTCGCCTGCGATTCTCGGCCATCGGATTGATCCTCGTGATGGTGCAAGCTTGATAGCTGTCGCGATCTTGCGCCCGCGATGGCCGCCAGCGCAAATGCGCCGCGCAACGGCATACGTCATCGCCGCTTGCGAGTTCGCTGGCTTCGTCGGCGCTCGCCGATTGCGATAAATCGCTCCGACGTTATAGCCTTTAGACACATGGAAACGGCGCAGGACTACTACCGGCACGATGGCCCGATGACGGCTCTAGGAGCCCACGCAGCCGAAGTCAGCGCGCTGCCGATGGACGTCGCGTCGCTATGCGAAGTCAT
>Ga0187805_10000586_pt1 | contig 12206 bp, 11 predicted proteins | sample NC_wetland_sal_i_6_FD_132965 | JGI IMG/M metagenome (GOLD analysis project Ga0187805, IMG submission 132965) | Wetland sediment microbial communities from Neuse River Estuary, North Carolina, USA - Control_5 | ecosystem: Environmental > Aquatic > Freshwater > Wetlands > Sediment | place: USA... | reverse complement strand
TCCATCAACGACGGCAAGTATGCGTACAACAATCTTTCCGCCTACTACCTGACCTGGTATCACAGGATCAATAGTTCGTGGCATACAGCAACCGAGAGCTGGTATCAGTACGAGAGCCAGACGGAGAACGTGCTGAATCCCGCAGCCTCTTCGCTGCTCGAGACTAACGCGAACGGCGCGGTGTGCGCGACGGCGACGCAGCTGACCTGCTTCGCTCCGGAATGGGCGGTCGTGAACTACGTCGAGAAGGAACTGAATAAGCACAACTACTTCACCATCCGCAACGAATATATGGATGACATGCGCGGCCAGCGCACCGGCTTCAAGACAAAATACACCGAGCACTTGATCGGCTGGGGGCACTGGATCGGGACAACGGTGCTGCTCCGTCCAGAACTGCGCTTCGAGCGCTCGTACGACGTGCCCGCATACGATAACGGAACGAAGAAGAACCAGCTCATGCTGGCGGGGGATGTGATTTATTTCTTCTAGCGCTTTAGGTGAGTGCGATCGAGATTTTTCGCCGCTAGGGCCGACTCGGCTTCGGTATCTCTACGCCGACCACAGGAATCACTTGTCGGAGACAAGGCCCATGGCTCATTAGCATCTCAGGCGAAGTCCCTCTCATCCTTCGTACTTGCAATACGTAGGAATCCTCGTCGCTGTCCAGGACAGGTTTGCCGCACACACAACATGTAAATTGAATTGGCTTTTCCATTCGAGTATCAGTTTCTTGGGATTTTGAGCAATGGCGATGTTTCAACAGTCGTGCATAAGTCCAGATCAAGCCCGAACATCCCATCACTCAGACTTGCAGACACTGCCGTAGACCAACGGCGCGCCTTGCAGCCACGGCTTATAGGTATTCGCGAATTCGATCCGTTTGGTGTCAGAGGGGTGCGTAGCCTGCGAGAGCAGGAAGAACGTATCCCATTCAGGCACGTCGCCGGACTGATCCTGTTTGGCGAACATCGCCGCCTCCGCGTGATTCTGGTGGGTCAGTTCCAGGCCGAAGCGGTCGGCTTCAAACTCGATGTGGCGGGCAAACAGATTGAAAAACGGCCCAACCGCAAACACGAGAAAGGTCAGCAGGAACATCATCAGCGGAAAGGATGCCGGGTCGGAAAGTTCGCGGAATCCCCAGCGCGGCGAGAACCGGCGGAGGACGGCGCGGCCCAGGCGGTCGGTGAGCCAAAAGCCCGCCAGCAGGAAGGCCGCGATGATGGCCAGCGCCTTCCAGTTATCGTCCATGACGTAATGCTTCAATTCGTGGCCGATGGTGAATTCAATTTGGTCAGGGGTTTCCACCGTCGTCAGGTTGCCCTGCAGGACGATGCGATTGGTCGGGCCGAGGCCGGTTACGCCCGTGCTGTTGCCGCCGACAAAGATCGGAATGTGCGTGACGCCGCAACGCGCGGCCAGCGATTCGATCCGCCGTTCGAGCGCGGGATCGTTAAGAGGTTTATAAGTCGTGGTCAGCGGATCGACCCACACCGGCCAGGCGACCATCACGAGAAAGGCGACCGGAATCAGCATAAGGGAACCATACAGACACCAGCGTCGCGGACTTCGGGCGATTAAGCGATACGGAAGCCAGAGCAACAACGATGCGAGAACCAATCTGACGGCCAGTTGCACGCTTTCGTTCTTGAGCCAATTTGACATGGTCAACGATCCCATGGCGTGTGCCGGGAGATAGCCGAAATAAAACTCAAAAGGCAACACGAGCAGCTCGGCCAGAAGCAGATAGGCGCAGGCAAAGAGTGTGAGCGTCCAGAACCAGCGGTCGCCGCAGATGGCTTCGCACCTCCGGCACAGGCGTGCTCCGAAACCGGTGAACAGAAAAAGCAGCGGGATTGCCAGCCCGAGAAGCCGCACGACTGCCCAATGAATGTTTACGGCGCGCATCCACGCGAGCGCGGACTCCGTTGCCTTAGGCACCTCGACCGGCAGTTCGGCATTTCCGATGGTGGACGCCGTGATTCTTGCGCCCGAGTCCGTTGAAGTTTTGGCGGTTTGTGCCAGCAGCATCAAGGAGGCTGTAGAAATAGCAATCACAAACAGTGCGCGCAGTAAGACTTTGAAATGGAACATGGGCGTAATGACCTTCTGGTCTTCAGATAACCGGGGGCTATCTTCGCCCGCTGACCAGGAAGCGAAGAGGTTTGACGGCTGCTATGAGCCCAAACGGAGACGATTCGCATATTCGAACTGTCTCTTACAGCTTGATACGCTTTGCGATTTGATTTTGTTCCGTCAGCCTGCAATGCATTGAGTATTACGAGCAAAAAACCCGTCCGAGCAGCAGAATACCTCCCAAGGTAGTCGCCGCCGACCTCGGTCTTGATTGGAGAGAGTTGCGGGGGTGGGATGTAGAACGCTGGTTGGAGCGCTTGCCGATGTACCTGCTCGAAGAGCCGAAGCGCCCGAAGGTGCTGAAAGCCCTCCACAAAACACTTTCACTCGTGGAAACTGGCAAACTCTGATGAGTAGATGAGTGTAATCGAGATGGACAACTTGCCCAATCATCTGGCTTCGACAGCCTCCTTCGGAGCCTGCAAGTGCGTGCTTTTCCAGTCTCGCGCCATTCGCTGGCCTTGGGCGATTTGGGATTTAGTCAGATGCTTTGCAGCCCGATTTGCATCCTCGTAATAAGGCGGATCCAGAGAAGAACCGATGATCACCAACCACTTGTAGGCTTCGAGATGATTCCGCGACAACTCGGTGTCGCGATAAAGGTACGCCAGCTGGGTAACCGCGGCTTCAACCTCCAGATAGTCCGCGGCATCATCCGCTGACTTCTTGAACCAGCTGGCCGCGACGGAATCGTTCTCACGAACGCCTTCACCCTCTCTGTACATCTGGCCGAGAGAATATTCTGCCAGCGAGTGTCGTTGGGCTGCGGCTCTGCGCAACCAGATGAGAGCCTGGTGATAATCGACCGACCCCAACCGTCCTAGCGTGTAGCCTTGACCGAGCCAGAACTGCGCCTCGGAATCGCCCGCAAGAGCCGCCCTGCGCAGCCACTCATCGGCTTCGGCATATTTAGGAACGGGCGAGTATACGGGGAGGTGAGGAGCACCTTCTCGAAGATAGCTCATACCAAGTTCGCATTCGGCGGGCACGTATCCCTGCTCAGCCGACTTCAACATCCAGCTGTGAAAAATCCCCCGATCTTTCTGCACAAACGCCAGCTGGTATTCTGCAGATGCGTCCCCAGCCTGAGCCCGAGCTGTGATTTGATTGAGGTCGGTCGGCGACAGATTCTCCACGCGATCGAGAAGGGTGCGTCGCGCTTGGTGAGAATTGAGACTTCCTTGCTGAGCGGATAAGGCAGCTGCGAGGAGAAGAGGGACGATGGGGAGTGAGCGATGGAATGTCACGCGATACCTCCCGATGCATTAATTAGAATCTTACACCCTAGACAAGTCAACTTACGAAACCAGGCCTTGGCACAAGTGAGCACGAGGAAAACCATTTTGACTCACGGTTGACGACGATAACGCGATGTTGCGGATTCTGCACTTCCTGCCCGTTGAGTTTCTGAAGCATAACTCATATTCTTCTCATAACCTTCACGAACGGGAACGCTGTGATGGTCCACCCTCCCAAGGAGTACCGATGAAGGACGTTTACGAAGTTCTGCAGCAGAAGGAAGCAGACGTTGCCAGTGTCCGTCACGAAATCCAGAGCCTGAAACTCGTCTCCTCTCTATTTTCCGAGGAATTAACTTTGAAAGATGCTCGTGAACTTTTGCGGCAAAAAGAAGCAGAAGTTGCTCGTGTCCGCCACGAAATTGAGAACCTCAAGATCGTCGCCCCTCTACTTTCGGAAGAACTGGCTTCTGATGAACTGCCTAAAATGCGCGCGGATTCAGCAACAGAGGAAGCACGGGACATTGACGACCGTTCTAAGGCAACCGGAACGGACGGTCTGTTTTCCTCGGTGACCGCCAATCCGCGCGCAACATTTTGGAAACTCCTAAAGCGGAAAACGTAGGAGTCATCGATGCTCAAGGCTGGTGACTCCCATTGCTGATTCGTTGAGTCTTCCCAGCTGTTTAAATCAGTCCGTAGCGCTCAAAACTAGGGACAATCGACCACGTTATAGTTTGCGAGAGGCTGGGAATCATTGCGTGCCGCCTAGCTACCGGCTTTGAGCTCGGTGAGAACCTGCTTGGCGATTTCCTTCAGCGTTTCAAATACGCCCACGCCCTGGAACGCCACCGCCTCGACGACGGGTTCGTTCTTCTTGCGCAGTTCGGTGGAGAGCATATCGACCGGCAGAATATTGGGCAGGTCGCGCTTGTTCAACTGCAGCACGTAAGGAATTTTGTTGAAGTCGTAGCCGTGCTCTTTCAGGTTCGACATCAAATTGTCGAGCGCTTCGACGTTGGCGTCCATGCGTTGTTCCTGCGAGTCGGCGACGAAGACGATGCCGTCCACGCCGCGCAAAATCAGCTTACGGCTGGCATCGTAGAAGACCTGCCCGGGAACGGTGTAGAGGTGAATGCGGGTCTTGAAGCCGCGCACCGAGCCCAGATCGAGCGGCAGGAAGTCGAAGAACAAAGTACGCTCGGTTTCGGTCGCCAGCGAGATCATCTTGCCCTTCTGCTGGTCCGCCGTCTTCTGATAGATGACCTGCAGATTCGTGGTCTTGCCGCCGAGGCCGGCGCCGTAATACACGATCTTGCAATTGATCTCGCGGGCTGCGAAGTTGATGAAACTCAAGGCTTTCCTCAAATGCGCCCAGACCTTCCAAGGGGCTGAGGCGCACACCAACGTCCTTTTTGCAGGCTCGCGGTCTTTATATCACACGGGGGGTACCGGACGCAGGTTACTCACGTGCTCCCCCAGGCAGTAGACCCCGGGGCGATCACTGCGGCTGCACTGGCGGCGGACGGATGGAGGGCACAAAATAGAACCCGTCTTTGGCGTAGATCTTCAGCCCCTTCTTATCCACCAGCACCTCGAGGCTGCGGTAAGGCGAGCCTCCCGCAATCGGCTTGGGGTTGTAGCCAAGCGTGTACTGATTGCGGGAATCCGAAGTGATGCTGGTGTAGGCATCTTCGATCGAGTTGCGAGTCAGTTCCTTATAGACGCTGCCACCGCCGGTCGCCGAGGAATATTTCGGCAGAATGTCGTCGTATCCCTGGCGGAATAGATGGTGCATTCTCTCCACCTGCTTGTAGACGGGAAGGGCGCCCTCATCGAGCACCACGGCCTTCAACTGAATGCCATGGGTCTGCAGCACCCGAATCACTTCTTTGTAGCTGGCTTGGCTGCCGAACTCCCGGCCATCGCTGATGACCAGAATGACCTTGCGCCGGGTGCTGTCCCGCCTGCTCAAATCCAAGGCTGCCTGCAGAATCGCGTCGTTCAACACGTACGATTCTTTGGGGGGAGTATTGACCGGCTGGATAGGGGGGCCGCCGACCGGAACCCCGTTCACCGTGGGTCCCGTGGCCAGTGGTCCGTTCAGTACGGCTGGGCCATTGTTACGCCCTCGTACCAGCTTCAGCGCATCCAGCGAGGAGGTAAGCAACTCGGGATGTCGAGTGAAAGTGGTGACCTGGCTCACGGTGCTGCTGTAGGTGTAGAGGGCAAACTCATCGTACGGACTGAACGATCCCACGAGCGCTTCGTAAGTCTGATTCACCTTCTGCAGGGTTACATCGGGCATTCCGGTATCGAGCACGATGGCCACCGACAGCAGAAAAGGGTCGCTGGTGAAGTATGTAAGCTTTTGCGGTTTCCCGTTTTCCAGCACGGTGAAGTCTTGCGGCAGCAAGCCGTCTACGCGGCGGCCGCTGCTCTTCACCATCACCGGAATCTGCACAAAGTTCGTGGTGACGTGTAGGGTATACAGATCTTCCCTGGGATTGATCTGATTGCGCGGAGCCGTGCTTCCCTGCGAAGCGGGTCCGACCTTCGTTCCTGGAGGAATCGTCTGGACCGGCGGCATGGGAGGCGGAGCGGGATGCTCTTCCTGCTCGCCCGGCTGTTCCGGCGCACGCGAGGACGATGCGCCGGGCTCAAGGTTCGGGTTTTGATCGTTCGATTGCTCCACCGGGGCCGACGACGTCGCCTTGGGAAGTGACGGAGGCGGAGGCTGCACGGTCGAGGGAGCGTCCGGGATATCTTGCGCCGACGAGCTAGCCGGAGACTGGCTTTGGCTGGTTCCAGACTGCGCCTCGGCCAACGTAACCGCCAGCAGGCAGGCGACTGCGAGTATCACCAGCTTCGTTCCGATCGGACGACTCCATTGTTCAACGTTTATCAAAGATGCCACTCCCTCGTGACGGAAAAGGATATTCTGCTCTTGGGATGCCAATCCAAACCCGTTTGGTGCATCCAATGCTACAGGATTAGACTAACAAAAGAACACCTGAGAGTCCCGGATGCTGAAAAATCTCGTTTTCCAGTGCCGAATTCTGCTCCTCCTCACCGTAGCGCTGGCTTGCGCTGCCCAAATCTCTGCGGCTCAACAAAATACGTCCCAGGGGACGCCGGGCCAACAGCAGGCTGGCCAGTCTTCATCGGGCCAATCATCGTCCGGGCAGTCGCAGGAACAGCCTACCGAGACCCTGAAGGTGAACGTCAACGTCGTCCAGCTTTTCTTCAACGTGAAAGACAAGCACGGCGCGTTGATTCCCAACCTCACCAAGGACGATTTCACCATCGCCGAAGACGGCAAGCCGCAGACGATTAAGTATTTTACCGCCGAGACGAATCTTCCCCTCACCATCGGTATGATGATCGATTCCAGCGGCAGCCAGCGCAATGTCATCGACATGGAAAAAGAGGTGGGCGGGGCGTTCTTGCGCCAGATCCTCACCGATAAGGACGAAGCCTACGTCATCAGTTTCGATATCACCGTGGATCTGCTGCAGGATTTTACCCGCGACGTCCACCGCCTGCAGGCCGCGCTCAACAAGGCCAAGGTCAACGTGGACTATACCAGTGGGGGCATCCCTGGCATGGGCGGCGGCCCGGTTCCGCAGGGTGGTAATTCGCCCGGAACCTTACTTTACGATGCCGTGTACCTCTCGTCCCACGACATGCTCTCGAAAGAAGTCGGACGCAAAGCGATGATCCTGCTCACCGACGGTCAGGATGAAGGCAGCCGCCTCAAGATTCAGGATGCCATCGAAGCCGCGCAGAAGGCCGATGCCATCGTCTACGTGCTGCTCTGCGCCGATCGCGGATTCTACGGCGGATTCGGCTACTCCGGCGAGTCCGACATGCGCAAACTGACCGAGCAGACCGGCGGACGCGTGATCAACGTCGGCAACAAGTTCGACAAGCTGCGCGACGCCTTCGATCAGATCGCCGCCGAACTGCGCAGCCAGTACAACATCGGCTACACTCCCACCAATACCAAGCACGACGGCAGCTACCGCAAGCTCGAAATCAAAAATAAGCAGAATTACAAGATCCAGGCACGAGCCGGATACTACGCCGGCCGCACCCAGGACTAGTGGGGAGGGCCAGCTATAGCTAGCCTGCTCACCGGGTTGATTTGAACCTTACGCTCATCGTGGGGTTTTGAGCGCTATGGGGTTACACCAACCATCGGCCACGCCTTAGCTTCCGCGCGAACGAAAATGATTTAACATCCTCTCTCATGTACGCTCCCTCTCCCGAGATGACCGCGGACCAGGTCTTGCGGGCCTTTCAGCGCGACGCTCCTTGGCTCTTTCTCGGCGCCATGATCGTAGCGGTGGGGCTGGTCGCGGCAGCGTTTTCTGCCATTCGCCGCAAGTACGATCGGGTGTTGATTTACTTTGCGCTGTTCGCCGTCCTGTACGGCCTGCGCATGTGGCTCCTGTCAAACCTGATGGGACTCACCATGCAAGGTTCATGGCTCTATCCAAGACTCAGTTCTGCGGTCGATTTCATCGTACCGATCCCAGCATTCTTTTATTTCAAGGCGGCCGGGTTTCTTCGCCGCCAAGCCACAATCGCGAGCTACATTCTGGGAATCGAGTTGAGCTCTTTAGCGCTTGCGTCGGCCGTCTTCGGACCGCGTCGCATCTTTTACCTGATCGCGAATGTCTCGATCATCGCAGTTCTAGTGATTGTGGTCGCACGGTCCGTGCGGCAAAAGGCGGACAATCAGGATCTTGTTGCGATCCGGCGTGGAAGCGTGATCTTTGTCGCCTTCATTTTATGGGAGAACATCCGGAGTGTGCTCGGGCTCTGGTCTTTGCCGAACATCGAGCCGATTGGCTTTGTGGCGTTTCTGGCGGCTCTCGGATATGTCGCCGCCCGCCAGACCCTGCAACGCGACCTCCAACTCGGCGAAATTCAAAAGGAACTTGAGGTGGCCAAACGGATCCAGTTGTCGATTCTGCCCTCCGCGTTTCCCGACTCCGCCAACTTCCGTGTCGCCGCGCGTTATGTGCCAATGACTTCGGTTGCTGGAGATTTCTATGACTTCCTCGTAGCAGACGACACTCATGCCGGGCTGCTCATCGCCGATGTTTCTGGCCACGGCGTCCCCGCCGCGCTCATCGCCTCGATGGTAAAAGTGGCGGCTAACGCCCAGCACGCTCACGCCGCCGATCCATCTCGATTGCTAGCGGGAATGAACGCCGTACTCTGCGGCAATACGCAGGACCAGTTCGTGACAGCGGCCTACGTTCACCTCGACTCGCAATCGCGGGAGCTTCGTTACTCGGCAGCCGGGCATCCGCCCATGCTCCTGCTGCGCGGCGGGAAAGTGCTCGAAATCATCGAGAATGGTTTGATCCTCGCGACCTTCGACTTTGCCACTTTCGCCACCGCGGTCCATCCGCTGGAACCCGGTGATCGCTTCTTGCTCTACACCGACGGCCTCGTCGATGCCGTCAATGCCAAGGGGGATTCCTTCGGCCAAGACGCTCTGTCCGCCGTGTTGCGGCAAACGGCTGAACTTGCCCCGCCCGCCGCCTCGGATCGGATCATCTCCGCAGTCCAGCAATGGTCCACTTCGCAGGACGACGATCTGACAGTTCTCATCTGCGACTACATCCCGAGTGTTAGGAACGCATAGGGCCGCGGGCAGCTTACGAAAAAGATGGGATGAGAAGGCCACCTAACTGGCACCGAGCGAACAAAAACCGCTCATCGAGAGTGCGGATGGAAGGGTGGCGACTGTGGCGACTCGGCGGAGAGAGAAAAACCTTGTCTAGCAAAAACCAAGATCCGACTTGACTCCGACCGGCCTTCTCATGGAAGGCCTTTACACTCAAGACCGTTCGTCCATTGTGCGGCCACGCAATCCCTTGATAGCAACGATCAATTGTTTGCGTTTCCATTCCCATCCGAGATGCGCTATCAATCTTTCAGTTCCGAGAGGAAGTGCGATGCCCCAGCCAGATAAACAATCATGGCGAAAACTGCGTTCCCACGGCGTCCGAGCCACCGACCTGGACAAACTCCTCAACGCGCTTCGCGCATTGGATCGGACTGTAGTCGAGATTTCCATGAACGTTTACAAAGTCCCTCGGCGCGATCGGGCAGCCATGCTCGAACAGCACCGCCGACTGCACGACATGGTCCGAGAACGACTGCCGCGATTCCTGTATTGGCCTGAGAGAGACACCTAACTGTTGTTAACAGGCCCCCAAAATCCCCGAGGCAATGAAAATCTCCCTAATTGGATTGCGGCTGTCCTTCCGCAGCCAGCTCGACGAGATTTGTCCGGACTCGGTCTCCGACCTGCGCGCTCTTTAGCGTCGCCAGGAATCTCTTGGTGAAGTCCTGCTGCAGATGGAAATCCTGTGCCGCTTGCGACCTGTAAATCTCGTAGAAAACAAATGTATTGGGATCGTCTTTTCTTGCCGCGACATAAAATGCTTCCACGCCCGGCTCCGCCCGCACCAACGGCAGGTACTGGCGCGCGGCCTCGACAACCTCTGCGCGGCGCTGCGGCTGAATTTTTGCTTCGATCAGCATGATCACCTTTTCATTCGTCATATTGGACTGCTCCTCTCGATCAGCGGCACTCCCGAATCGGCTGATGAATGCCTGATGTAACAGACGAAAGCCCGAGGTGACGCGTCGCTCCATGGAGACGCTCCATCTGATGGCGCTCAGTGGCAGCACGTCGCAAAAACCTGTGCCCCAATTATTGCAATCTGGCATTTCGCTCAAACACCCGCCTCTGCCCAAATCTCTCCACAATTCTCTCCCTGCCTCTCTGATACACTCCTTCCTCGTGGAGGTCCCGCATGCCCCGCTTCTCGCGCCGTTCCTTCCTGCATCTGTCCGCCGCCGCATCCGCCGCTGCCGCATTCCGCGTCATGACCGAACCGATGCTGGCCGCGGCATCGCGCCGTAAGCCGCACGCCGCTGACGCCGTCGTCATCGATTCCAACGAGAATCCGCTTGGCCCCTCGCAACCCGCGCGCGATGCCATCGCTGCCATCATTCCCCAGGGCGGCCGCTATTCCGACGATCTGACCGACGAACTCGTCAACACGTTTGCGCAAATGGAGGGCCTCGATCCCAAGTGGATTCAAGCCACCGTTGGTTCCACTCCGCCGCTGGCGCTCAGCGTGCTGGCCTTCACTTCGCCTGAGAAGAGCTACGTCACCGGCGATCCGGGATTCGAACTTGGCATGTTTGCCGCCGAGCATAGCGGGGCGCGCGTGGTGAAAGTTCCCTTGACCAAAACCTACGCGCACGATGTGAAAGCCATGCTGGCCGCCGCGCCCAATGGCGGCGTCTTTTATATTTGCAATCCGAACAATCCCACGGGAACGCTGACTCCACGAGGCGATATCGACTATCTGGTCGCCAATAAGCCGAAAGATTCGATCGTTCTGGTCGACGAAGCGTACATCCATTTGACCGAAGCTCCGTCCACGCTCGACTTGGTGAATTCAGGCAAGGACATCGTAGTGTTGCGCACTTTTTCGAAGGTCTATGGCATGGCCGGACTGCGCTGCGGATTCGTAATCGCGCGTCCGGACCTGCTGGAAAAAGTCATGAACCGCGGCGGATTCAACTTCATGCCCATCACCGCCGTGGTCGCCGCGACCGCCAGCCTGAAAGATCCCAACCTGGTGGCGGAGCGACGCCGCATCAACGCCGGCGTCCGGCAGGAGACCTTCCAGTGGTTCGACCGCAACGGATTTTCCTACATCCCGTCCGAATCGAACTGCTTCATGGTCGACGTGAAACGCCCTGGCCAGCAGGTCCGCGACGCCATGGCCAAAGAAAATGTACTGGTCGGCCGCATATGGCCCATCATGCCGACCTATGTCCGCATTACGGTGGGCACCCAGGATGAAATGCGCCGCTTCCAGAGCGCGTTCCTGAAAGTCATGACGGCGTAGAGGAAATTACTCCCGCCCCACTCCCAGCGCATCCGCCACGCGGTTGATGTAGTTGAACCACGACGCGATCAGCGTGATCTGCAGAATGCCGCGATCGTCGAATCCCACCGCCCGCAGCCGGTCGATGTCATCCTTCGAAACCTTGGTAGCATCCTTGGTCAGCTTGACCACGTAGTCGAGCATCACGCGATCCTGCGGCGAAATCGGCGCGGTCGTGTAGTCCTTTTCCAGCGCCTCGACCAAGCCCTTATCCAGCGTCACCCTACGCAGAAACTCTGCGTGCGACTCGATTCAATACACGCACCGGTTGGTCACCGAGACCATGGTGGCGATCATCTCGTGCTGCGCCCGGGCGAGCGGCAAGTCGGGCGACATGAGCGCGCCAAACGTCGCGAACGCGTGATAGAGCGCGTCAGGAATCAGCGTGTGCGATCCCACAATCGACGACGCTCCCGACGGGTCAGGATGCACGGGGTCGGCATACTCCTTGGGATACAGCAGCTTCTCGCCTTCGATCGCCTGGCGCAGTTTCTCGTCGGCCTCAGCCAGTGAAACGGTTCGAATCCACGTCATAGATGGACTTTATCTCCCCCCTCAGGATTCCCAGATTCCGCCTAAGGTACATGCTGGCGGCTTCCTTCCCTATAGCAAATTCATACTAGAGCAGATTCGTCCCATAAATAGGCCTGCGGAATCCGCTTCTGAGCGGTACTGACCCCTGGTTCCCGAGGTAACCCTTTCGTACACTCCCTTTCGGTAACCCTTGGTAACCATGCGGTTCATGACTTCCAGACGTACAATTGGCCTTGTCCGGTAGGCCGTCTGCCGATATTGAGGATGACCCGCCGCGACCTGTACCCGGCAGCAGTTTCCCCGAACG
>Ga0187805_10000585_pt1 | contig 12206 bp, 15 predicted proteins | sample NC_wetland_sal_i_6_FD_132965 | JGI IMG/M metagenome (GOLD analysis project Ga0187805, IMG submission 132965) | Wetland sediment microbial communities from Neuse River Estuary, North Carolina, USA - Control_5 | ecosystem: Environmental > Aquatic > Freshwater > Wetlands > Sediment | place: USA... | reverse complement strand
GAGAAAGAAGAAAATCAGTTTGACGAAACCATCGAGTCAGGAGTAAAAAACAACACCCGCGTCGCTACGCTCCGACTGTCCACTTTGCCGTGGACTGGTTGTCCAGTTTGCGTGGAATACGCACGAAGATGATCGGCTACGTCGTATTTTGATGTGATCTCTGCCATTTGACGGCCCTGTCAAGCCCGAGTTATTGCTGCACGACGAATCTTTGGTTTGAAAGTTTTTCGTGCCTGCCACAAATCGTATGCAGCCTGCTCGGCTAGCAATACGTCAGCTCGTCCGCCATTTTCCACACCAAGCCATTGCTCAATTCTTAGAGCCATTTCCGGTGAAATGGCAGCGCGCGCATTTAATACCCGTGACAGCGCTGCTCGCGTCACGCCAAGTTGAGCGGCAGCTTCTGTTACAGTCAATTCAAGCGCCGGCAAGACATCCTCGCGCAGCGTTTCTCCCGGATGAGGGGGGTTATGCATACCGGTCATATACTATCTCTTCAGTGATAATCCTGATAATCCACAAGTATCGCGTCAATTCCTTCAAAGGTGAATGTAAGCCAAGTCTGGCAGATTCAGGATGTTGACGGACATCGTGCTGATTCCAAAATAGGGAAACCCCCGGCATCAAAGATGCACGGGGGTGGTGTTAAATCGGCAGGAACAAATTGAGTGGATGGTCCGACATCTGTTCAAAGCCGTACTGTTTGTAAAAGTCGATAGCTGACGGTTTTGCGTTGACCACAATACCTACTCCACCAACCTCCTGCGAAATGCGAGTAATTCGATCTATGGCATCGAACAGCAATGATTCGCCAATCCTTTGCCCTTTATGCCGAACTGAAACAGCCAACCTTCCTAATCGAAATACCGGCACCTTATCAGGCAACCGTTTTCGATACTGCTCTGGAAGATCAACATTCATCAGCTCAGCAACCGTGATTGCGTAGTATCCGAGAACTTCTGCGCTGGTGTTGTCCGTGGCAGCCACAAAGGTAGAGGAAACACCTCTATCCTTGTGTTGCCTAGCAACTTGGGAAAACCAACGGTTTAGATCATCATCACCACAATCAAAGCCCTTCCGGTCATGCTGGCCGTTTAGTGGTAGAAAGATCATTATTTTTCATCCTCTGATATCGATCCATAGCCTGAAGGAATTTTTCATTCCTGGGTGGAGGATTTTCAATCAGTTCCAGCAAACGCAACGATTCTCGACGTGTCAGGACGATTGTTGATTCGCTTTCAATGACCTTTTCCGCCTTTTCCAAAGCTGCCTGCACAACAAACTGGTTCATCGTTGCACCAACAAGGTCAGCAGCCATCTGCAATTTATCCTGCACATGGTCTGTGATACGTGTGGTGAGACGTTTTCCGGTATGAGCTAACATGGCAGCCTCCTGTATAGGCGAATGTTCAATGTGCCTAGTATATGACGATGGCGTCATTTTGTCACCTCCTTGCTGAAGCACGGAAAGCTCATCGCCCCTAACGGGACGCAAATTGGCTGCACGCACGGGTTAATGGCACGATGTTTTGCGCCCACGAAACCTAATTTTCCGGTTTACTGTATATGGAATTACAGGTTGGTTTTGAATGCCAGTTGCGCCTGGCGACGATCTTCCTCACGAGGAGGAATAATCCGGGACGATAAAACGCTCACGGTTCTGCCGAAAAGCGCAAGCGGGAACGTTTTCTCTGGACGGACTGGCTGATTTAGGTACTACAGATGCCCGAAGGCTGTTTTGGAATGCTGCGTCACTTTTATGCCCACGCAGCGCTGGCACACAAAATAATACACTTACCACGTTGTGAAATCAATGAAACCGTACCACCCACCGGAAAATCCGGAGACTAAAAATACAATCACCCGCCAGCGGTCACCTCAAACCCACCGGAAAATCCGGATACCCTAAAATTGATACTTTAACCCTACAGAAATCAGATTCTCTGATTCTGCGCCCTGCCTGAAGTCTTCAGTGACTCTGTAGTGAATGACTTGACTCCGAACCGCCCAATGGTCACTCAGCGTAAAGTCAAGGCCCCCGCCAATGTTGTAGCCCGCTTTCCCCGTGCCGGTAACGACGCCGGCTTTGACAAATGCCGGGCATGAACGGATAAAGCCCAGCACGTTCAGGCTGATCTGAGGTCCTGGCTTGGTAAGGGGTTCTTCCTTCCCCCTATTTAGTGCCGCCGCTTCGACACCAAAATTATTTGCCTGATAGCCAAGTGAGACTTCCGCAGAACCGGGGATAAAGTCGTACGCCCCCTCAACGTAGTATCCGTCTGCCGATGCAGCATCAATTTTCAGCAGGAGCAGTATGAAAACGATCGTTTTTTTCATGTTCTATATGATTTTTAAGCCTAGCAAGATGAGCGCCTGAAACGACGGCTCTTGAGCAGCCAGGGAATATCTGCACCATTTACCATGCACCCTCGTGCAATTTGCAGACTGAAGACGTCAAGGCCAGCCCTCACAACTGAAACGCATTGCGCTCTCGCGCCAACTCAGGGGTAAACGTCAAGAACCCGCAGATTATCAAATGCGCCCGCGCTCGCTGCCTGTTCAATGCTCGCCAGAACGGTCCTGGTCATCCGTTCCGCGACTTCCGGTGAAGACGCTTCTGAATAACATCTCAACTCCGGAGCATTTCCCGAGGGACGCAAATGAATAATTGTCTGGTCATCAAACACAAGCCGCAGCCCGTCAGTGAGATCAACACTGACTGGCGTCCCAAATTCACCGTTGAAAAATGCACTGAATTGCGCCGGGGCGTTTGCCCAGGCCTTGATAAGGCCCTTGCTCAGGTTCGCGGCAAAATTCTGCAATCGATCACTCGACGTGTATCGGCCAGGCAAGCCGTTTAACAGGCCGGAAAGTGTGACACACTCCTCCCGGGCTGCCGCCAGGACCGCTAGCGCAGGCAATACCGCGTCCCGCGTCGGCAAAGGCTCCAATATGTGACCACCGCGCTTGACGGTTGATCCGAGCAAAAAGCCGCCATTGGCCTCGAAACCAGCCACGGAATCTACGTCATTGCCCAGTTGCTGCATGCCCGCAATGACATAGGGAGAGCCGATCCTGGTGCGTACCACACGATCAAAGGCCGCGCACTTTTCTATGGCAGTATTGCAACTTACCGGCACGGCCAGGCATTTCACGCCCAGATAACGCGCGCACAATAGTCCCACAATGTCCCCGCGCAACCAGTTGCCGTGTTCATCGCCTATCAGCGGGCGATCGCCATCACCGTCTGCAGAAATGATCGCGTCAAATCCGTATTCAGCAGACCATGCACGGCCTCGATCAATATCTTCATTCGACACCGCCTCGGTGTCGATTGGAACAAACAAGTCGGTTCGCCCCAGGCTCACGACCTCCGCCCCAAGCTGTTCCAGAATTTGCCGAAACGGGTCTCGCGCGACGCTGGAATGCTCGTACAACCCCAGGCGCATCCCCGCAAGCATGCCGGCTGGAAAGAAATCGAGGTAGCGTCGTTCGTAGGCTTTGATCGCTGACTGATTAGCGGGAGGCAAGGCCCCGGAAATATCGCTTCCCGGCAAAGCGACGCGCAACTCCGCCATTGCCGATTCGTCCGCCTTGCTGATTTCCCCATCGGGCCGATAGAACTTGATGCCGTTTCGATCAAACGGGATGTGACTGCCCGTGACCATGACGGCCGGAATGTGGCCGTTTTGTGAGTAAAGCGCCAAAGCAGGCGTTGGCAACGCGCCGCAGAAATCAACGCGAAAACCCGCCGATAGAATTGCTCTTGCGCACGCGCCAGCGATACCTGGGCTACTTGGGCGCAGATCCACGCCCAATGCGACCCGCTCAAACTGGAAGGACCGAGCAACGACCATCAAAAATGCTACGACGTACGCCTCGCATACCGCGTCGGTCATTTGCACGACCAAGCCGCGCGCACCGCTGGTGCCGAATGCAACCCCGCTCTGCTGCATTACCTCACGAATAGTGATTGATCCCAAATCAGATTTCCCCTTGCCTTGCTTTGCTACATTGCTACTTGAATAGGTTTGGCATTTCGCCTCCGGCTCAGCCGTGGTTCGTCAGATCACGCATCAGGAGCCTAATGTGGGGTATCTAGGGCAACTGGAATCAGTGCCGGAAATGTTCCCATTTTTCCGTGCCGAATATCAAGGCGGCTGCAGTTTATTCTTGTCCGTTGCCAGTCGTTTGCTTGCGTGCAGCCAGAGAATTTTACCGTATTTTTGACAAATGGCGCGGCAAATACAGGTCCTTGCCCCTTTTTGGCGGAACGATATGATTCCCGTCTCGCCGGCCATCGCATGAAAATGGATATCGACTTGCTGGAGCACATCGTAGTGATCGCACGGGAGGCCGGCGCTGCGATCATGGCAATATACGGCACGCATTTTTCAGTGTGCTACCCATGCGACGGTTGCCGCCGGATTGGGTCATCATAGACTTTGGTGTGCGCAAAACGTGCACCATTACCAACCCTACCAGTTTCCGGAAAAACAAAAGGCAAGAAGCACAGATTAGTCATAACCGCGGTAAACCCCGCTTGGAGCGGCTTCGCCGCAAATCGACCGGCTTCGCCGGAAAGTGTCGTCGCTCCGCTCCGACCCGACCGGCTGCGCCGGCTTCAGGTGATTCGTGCCCTAGCGTGGATGTAGTTCACATATATTTCTGCCCGCCAAAAAGCCGCAATTCTCCTCTTGGGCGTTTCGAGTTCTTGCGGAGTAATGGTCGTCACATTTGGAACATGCCACTCGGCCGGAATTTTGACTTCAAGGGCACTAAGCCCCAGGTCCCTGAAGAGTTTTTCCTGCCGCTTTGTATTATTGTGAGTGTCGGTGAGTTCGACCGCGATTCGGTCGCCGAACTTTTTTCGGATATCGCTTCCTTCTCGCACGTGAAGCATCACGTCGACATAGGCGGTTCGTGCCGGATTATTCGGATCCACGATACGCACTTCGTCTGCTGGATGTTCTAACCGTGGGTGCTAGGTCGCTCCCGCGAGTCTCCAACGGCTGCTTTCTAGCAATGCCAAAAGGGCCAAGATGCATCCGCTAGCGGCAGCTATGTCGATCATCGGACGCTACTTCTTAAGTCTGACCCGGACCAAATAGACCGCAAACTTGGGTTGCGTTAGATTTGTCTCACGAGCCCGCCGACCTCAAACACTATCGGCCGCCAACTGCCTTGGCACCTCAGTCGACTTGTTCCTCGGCTTGGTGACATTCGGCTTGCCCAGGGCTGTGGGTGGTCGCTTCAGCAGGCGCCGATACAGTTCGGCCTGGATGCTACCTTCCTGATCGATGATATTTCCCGCGTCTTCATTGAGCACCTCGCCGATGCGCTTCAGCTTCGACTCGATGATATCGATCATCATTTCGTCGAGGTTTTCACTTTCCATCTGCGCGATAACCTGCAGGACCTGGCAGTTCCTTTTTTGGCCACTGCGATGGATGCGGTCCTCGGCCTGCAAAAGCGCTGCTGGCACCCAGTCAAGTTCGGCAAAAATTACGGTGTCCGCCCGCGTTAACGTGATTGCCTCCCCTGCGGCATGAATTCCGCCGATGAACACGTCCAGCATGCCTGCCTGGAAATCGTCAACGATGCGAGCGCGCTCACGCGGCGCAGTTCTTCCATCGACCACGGCCGCCTTGATTCCGGCCTTTTCCAATTGACCCCTGAGTGTATCGCTGACCTGGTGGTGGGCACAAAATGCGACGCAACAGCCTTTGTTCTCGACGACGTCGACAATGAGGTCGGCTACATCCCCGCTGAGAACCTTGGCTAGTCCCAGGGCCGTGCGAGCCTTCTCAATCGCCGGCCGCATTTCCTGGCGCGCTTCAGCATCGGACGCGCCCGCCGCCAGTGCCTCCGCAAAGCATTCCATGGCATTCTCCAGTTCCATGCGATATATTTTTGTTGAGCCTTCGTCCAGCCGATCAAGATCGATCCGTTGCCGCGTCTTCTCGGGCAACTCCAGCAGCACTTCCGCCTTGGTGCGGCGGATCATGTAGTATCCGAGATAATCCTTCACGTCCTGGATGGTGTAGCCATTTCTCTTGCTCAACGCTTCCTGAGCCGAAGCATCAAGGAAGCTGAGGAGAACGGCGGCCTCATGCTCGTGGTTCCGCAAGGGCGTTCCGGTAAGCAGCAATACCTGCCTTTCTTCCGCCGTGATGCGCTGGATTGACTGTGTGCGCTTTGCGTCGCGGTTCTTGGCGCGGTGCGCTTCATCCAGGATGATCAGTAGGTTCTCGGTGGCGAGAACCTGTTGAACCAGTTCACCGCGCAGGCGCCGCATCATCTTTTCCCAAGCGGTAAGTCTTTTGGGGTCGGAGAAGGATGGCGTCAGGTCTGAAGGCTCACTGACCTTCACCTTGCGTGGCCACTTATCACCGGCAATATCGGCCCCGCGCTCCCCGAATAGCTTCAGGAACGCGCTCTGTTCGTCCTTGTCCTGCAGGCTCCAGGTTTCCGTGCGCGCAACAAGCTGGTCATAGGTCACCACATGCCAGCGGGCGCCGGCATCGAGCGTGTCGAGTCGGTCCGCAATATGCTGTATGCGGCCGCCAGCTCCCCAGCCTTTGATTTCGCGCTCCCATACGTATCGCGCGTTCGCCGGACAGATCACCAACACCCTTTGCGCGGCTGTCGCTTCCGCAGCTGCGATGGCCTGAGCCGTTTTGCCGATACCCATTTCATCACCAATCAGCGCGCGCATTCCACGGCTGGTGCAGAACCGCACTCCCTCCCGCTGGTACTCGTGCAGCGTGTAGCCGTTCGCGGCGGGTTGCTCCCAGCCCGGAATACGGCTTTCATCGAGCGCGACAGAGCGTGTAATTTCCTCGCCAGGGTCGTCACCTTCCCACTTGATGCCAGCGGCGTCGATCTTATCCCTCCATTGTGGCCAGAGCTTGCGGGTGGTGCTGATGGCCCCACCCCAAGGGACCGGAACCTTTACCCCGTACGGATAAGCGCCCCGCCACTCGTATGTTTGCTCTGGGCTGACAAGGTAATGCAAGGGGTTGTCAAGGTCGCACATGATTTGAACTGCCCAGCCTGAAACTTTTATCTGGAGCCTGCTATCGGGTGAAAGTTGCCACCGCCTTGCGAGCGAGTCGGTCTGCTTTGCGCCCTGATTAACTAAGCTGTCAATGCATTCCTCAATAACGCGTGCTTCGCCCACCAGCAGGCAGACCGCATCCGTCTCCTTTTTTCCAACAAGGCGGACCAGTTTGACTCCCTCAAGTGATTGGAGCAGGGAGAAGTACGGCAATGGAATGGGCACGAGGCACCCCTTCTGCCCGCCGGGCAGAGGCAAAGCTGAGATTTGGATGCCGGCCAGGGGCTGTATTGGGCGCGGCTCAGCTTTAGTGATGACCGGCCAATCTGGGTGTTTTTCGCGAATGATTTGCAGGAGTTTGCTTGCCTTTGACGGATCGGCAAATGTCCACCCTCCCGCAGCCTTGTTCCATATGCCGTCTCGTTTTTTTGCCATCCGATACAGCCCGCCGTCAGCTGTCTCAAATAGCCAGCTGAGTGCCAGGATCGCTCCGTCGTCGTCGTAATTAACTTCGATGTGCTCGGGCTTCTTCCAATCACGCAGTTCGCCGATCGTCATCTGAACGGCACCCGTGATCCGTTTCGGAACGCGTGCCACGGAGGATTTTGTGCTGCTTGCCGAAGCTGTCTTCTTTGTCATAACCGATCCCTGTTGTGGTGCGATTTACGTCGTCAATGCCGCAGCCAATATCTGCACATATATATGAGGTGGTGGCTAAGGCACAGCTCAATTATGCGACAGCTGCTGAAAGGGCGCAAGCTTTTATCATTACTAATCAATATGTTGCACCAGTAACCATTTATTGCAAATGGCTGGAGCCCTTGCCTGGACGGGCCGACGTGGCGCTCCCTAGTCGGCGTTTGTTCTGATTACGACCAGTGCTTTGCGTCGTTTTTCCTGTCTCGAATTTCCAATAGGATGCACAGGGTGGCTGATTGTGAAGTGCGTCGCTGCGGCATGGCATCACGACGGGCTGCAGCGCGTCATCACCGTGGAATCCAGATCGAGCGTGATGCCATTGATGGATAGTTGCCCGAACATCCATTGGTACAGGGAATCCATCACCGTTTCATTGGTGGCGGGCGTGAATTTATTAAACAGCCGCAAGGCCTATCCACTTTGGCGTCTCGAAGCGGATGGTTTTCTCCATCTCATTGATGTAGTCACGGAACACCGAGCGCACCGTGGATTCGGTGCAGCCGACTTCCCCGGCAATACTGGCGAAAGTGCGCCTGATTGCCTGCTTGCCCATCCACACAGTCAGGCGCCGAGTCATTGAACGCCGTTCGTCCACCTCCGGCAATGCCTCATAGAAGGTCTTGTTACAGGTGCGGCACTGGTAGCGCCGGGTGTCGATATAGAGGCCGACACGCCGCCCATGCATGGGCAAGTCCTTCACTAGCCGCTCGCGCCGACCGAAGCCGACTATGCTGCTGGAATGGCACTCCTAGCAGCGTTTGGGCGGCTCTTTAACCTCCGCCTTGATGTGGTAGTCATGCTCAGTGTTATCGACGCCGGTGACGGTGTAGGCGGAAAGATTGAGGATGTTGACCGGCATAAGATACGCGTTGCGAATCTTACCGTCCGAATCCCCGATCCGGCGTCCGTTTCCCGGTTTGTCCCTGCAGCACTTTCAAGGCCCGCTCCAGAATGATGCGGTCGGCCACGTCCTTGTCGCGCATGGTTTGCTTGGTGCGCAGCAGGCCTTCCAGATTGACGGTGCGGATCGGCAATCCGTCCATATCAATCGTCTCGGCATACTGCTTCAGCGTTTCGTAAGTTTCGCCGCCGGCGTTGAGCATGATGTCCACCACGAACGCATCGGCCACGCGGATGTTCTCGCCTTCGCTGAACCAGGCCGGATCAAGGTCTTTTGCGGCCTGGTCAGGAAGAACCATCAGCGCCTCACGCACCTTCTGCCCGGATTCCTGCGTTGCTGGCACCAGCACGTCGATGTCGGTGGTGGCTCGGTGGTAGCCGTGAGCAAACAGGGCGTACCCGCCAATGAGAAGATAATTCGCGCCCTGCGCGTTCAATGCTGCGATCAGCATCTTTAGGTCTTGGAGCGTGGCAGGACGGCTGTACTCTTGCATCAGGCACGCTTGATGGCTATTTGGGCCATACCTTCCACCAGGCAATCGAGGTCATGGCGGTTAGCTTCCTCGAAAGATTTGAAGCGATAGATCCCCTTCGGGATGAACGTCTGGTTGCCGGTCGGCAGCTTGTGAATTTCGTCGTTGAAGCGAGCGCCCTCGGCCAGCAATGTGGCAGAGGGCGAAAAGGTGATGGGGTGCTCCTTGCGATGGCCGACTGTGCGCATTTAGCTACTTTGCTGAATCAATCATGGAATGCGGTGTAAGAATAACGATACGACCCCTCGTCGTCAATCACATAATGCTGCTTTGCAATTTATGGTCAAGCCACGGCTGCACAGAAGTCCGGACAACGGAATATGGCGCAAAGCAGCCGCATCTAGTGATGTGACACGGCGCCCGACCGCGGGCGCCGTTGTGAGACAAGCTTAGTCGGACGAGTCCAGCTTGCCGTGCTCGTCGCGATAGCGCTTGCAGACGCGGTCCAACTGCTGCTTCAGCTCCATTGTGCGGGACTGGAGCCGGGTGGCGCAGAACTTTGCCCCCGCAACCACCTCCGGCTGCTGCGCGTCATCGGCAGACATGACGGTGGCCAGTGCGTTCACCAGAAAGGCGGTAACGCAGGCGTGTTCGGCGAAGTCATCGCCCAGCATCAGCAAGTCGTGCATCAGGGGTTGATTGGTGTTTTTGCGTTTCATGTGTGTTCTCCTTGTACGCCCCAGCACTCACAGCGAGCGCTGGTTGCGCAGGTCCAACAGCGCCGAGCGCAGCGCAGTCAAGGGCGCGCAGCGGCGAAGCGCAGCGAAGCTTTACCCTTGACTGTGTGAGCACGGTGCTATGCTGTCCTGCCAACAGCGGGAGGCCTTCCAGTTCCCATGATTGGTTTGCACGGTGTTTTTTGTGCATCATCGGTATGGATGGGTGAATCGAAAGACTATGGCGCGGCACCAATCGCTACTACGGAAAAGAATATGGTGGCCACGCCCTGAGGGCGGGCGGCTGTCAATGCCGGAGAACTGTCAAAGGCTCCGTGCGCTGCATAGAAGAGCGCCCCACCTGTCCACGCCCCAGTCTTTCAGGCTGCGCAAGCCTTCGTCTTTAGATACCTTCAGGTAGATTTGCTCCCAGGCCAACTGGGGCACATGGATATGGCGGTCATCCTCCACCCATTCGCTCCCCACCGACACCCACCCCGGGATTCCTTGTTGAACATATTGGGTTGCCAGCCAAATAAATTTCTCCTGCAAGCGCCCCGTGCCGAAAATGAAGACTGTCGGCCGAACGACCACTGTCGCAAACAGGCGATCAAATTCGCCGCAAGTGTTCGACCACTCAAACAATTCGACCCGGACGTCGAATTCTCGACCACCTGTGCATATCCATCGGGCAACGGGGCCTGTTTTTCCGGGAGATCGCTTGAAACTGTAATCTTCGATCCCAAATTCAACAGCCGACACCAGGGTTTCGTACTGCGCCATGAGCGCACGCTGCAGGCCCGTTTCTTCCAACTTCGATAGATTGAACGGCATCCCACCTACCACTGAAGCGCCTTTCTTGGTTAACGTGTAGAGAAACCAATCTGCATCTGATATCTCCTGAGACCACTCTGCATCTGGTATCCGCCCTCCCCTCTCAATGAATTTCTCATTAATTAGAAACTCCAAGAACCCGGGACTGATGGTCCCGGCGGCCAGTTGAAGATGGAGCAGCGGAGCAAAGTGGGCGCCGGCAAGAAATTTCAGGGCCCTGAGGGCCGGCCCATGTCGTCCGTCGTATTCAAAAGTCATGATCTGATGGCCCCTCTTCTTGCTTCTCGGAATCACGCTTTCTTCGGTTTTCGGAAATTTGTTCCTCGATGTCGGCAAACGGCTTTTTCTCCTCGATGCGGGCAAAATCTCGATGAGACCTTTCGGCCCGCCCCCGCCATTGCGCTAAATTCGTCAGGGCGCGCAGAATTTCCTCCCTTTTCGTGAGAAGGAATTCGAGACGGCCAACTAGCACTTTTGTTTCCTCGAGATTGTCCGCGAAGTGCCCGCGCGAGTTGCACCGCCGCATCAACCCGCTCCGACCGAGCCTCCTCATTTTGGGTTCATCCACTTGCGCGTCGACATCCCACTGCACCACGACTGGCGTCGCGCCGCCAGCGGCACTCGTGTGCCACCTGACCTCGATCTTGCCCCGGGCACTAGGCTGGCTCTTGTTCAGGAGATCCGCACACGTCGCAATGGCGCGATGATTTGCATCCAATATCTCTTTGATCGTCTGGATGTCGCTTCCTGCCCTTCCGATGCGCGCCGCATCCCCGGCGAAGCCTGGAGTCGGATCCCGCGCCGGTTCATTCCAAAAGGGCGGGCGCACAAGTTTGGGTCGTGCGTTGCGCTCTTGTTCTGACTGCATGTGTTCCGGCAGGAATTGCGTCACGCCTCTCCGGTTCTTCCTCCCTCTCATCTTCATCGCTCACCTCCTTTTCTTTATCAAGACAAGCTCATTCTGTCCAAAATTTCCTAACAATGCAAGCTTTTTATCGTTTATAACCAAGCACTTAAGATAAGTTCTCCCTCGGCCTCCGCCGATACAGCAAGACAGTTGGCCTTGCTCGCCGCCGTGCTCCTCGAAACAGGGCTAGCAACAAGATGAGTTGTTGCGCGGCTTGATAAAAATCGCGTCCTTTGCTTCGTACAGGAACGCGCCGGGGCCGGGTACATCGGTAATAGGAATTACGGGCGATTCCACTATTTCGAAGAATCAAAACGAACTGGAATGGAGGCAGTGCCACCGTGCCTCGCAATTCGCAAGCACTCAAGTCGGGCGTACAGTTCGCCGAGAGCAATATCGGCTCGAAGGCGGTGTTTGGCTCAGTATCAGGGGCGTCTTCAGAAGACGCCGCCCTGCCCACCCGGTCAGGCAGAAGTCAGACGGCCAACGGCACATCGCGCCCGTAATGCTTAACGTCACCCAGATGGCTGACGACAATCGGGGTGGCCTGTGGGTGTGGGTGTGGGTGTGGGTGTGGGTGTGGGTGTGGGTGTGGGGGTGGGTGTGGGTGTGGGTGT
>Ga0187805_10000584_pt1 | contig 12234 bp, 9 predicted proteins | sample NC_wetland_sal_i_6_FD_132965 | JGI IMG/M metagenome (GOLD analysis project Ga0187805, IMG submission 132965) | Wetland sediment microbial communities from Neuse River Estuary, North Carolina, USA - Control_5 | ecosystem: Environmental > Aquatic > Freshwater > Wetlands > Sediment | place: USA... | reverse complement strand
GTAAAACAATCCCACGGGATTGAGCAAGCCTCCGAGCGCGGCCAGGATGCCGTCGGTGAAATACGGCGTCCAGCACAGCGCGCGCAGTCTGCGGGAACCGGCGTCCTTGGTCCGAAAGGGCATGAGCTTGGCCCGCACTACGAGCATGGACGCATAGTACGAAGACACTCCCAGAACCACCATCCCTAGCTGCCAGAGCCAGTGCGGTTGCAGGCCAGAGATCACGGCGGCCCAGTCACCGAAGTTGGTGATGCCAGAAAAGAAGAAATATCCGGTGCCGGTGAAGAGATTGCCCGCCATCGCCAGCACGAGGAAATAGCGCGTCGCCGGCTGGTAGCCGTGGGGCCGAAGCAGAAGCAGCCAGAAGATCGCGCCGAAAAGAAGATTGACCAGGGTGCCGTTGGCTGAGATCCATCTGGTGTCAATATCGCACTGCAGAGCGACCGTGCTCATGGTCACTTTATGGGCTCCGCTCAACCACGCGGTCACGCCGTGGCCCAGGCCTTCGTGCAGGACATCCTGCAGGATGCAGGCAAGGGCTGAGATGGCAATCAGGGTGAGCCGGTCGTCTGTTTCGGAGGCCGCATCGGCAGGCATGCTGTCTTTTGTAGCACAACGAAGCCGCGTTTACCGACACCCAACCACGGAGTAATGTATTCTCTCTACCTCGGCCTCGAACAAGGCTAACAGCAAACTTTGGAACCCATTACCCACTTTCTGACTGGCGCCTGCATGGGACGAGCCGGACTGAATCGCAAGACGGCGTTCGCCACAGCCACGGTCACGCTCGCCGCCGAAGCCCCAGATCTGGACATCCTCGGCGAGTTCAAGGGCCGAGTCTTTGGCTTCGCCCATCATCGCGGCTTTACTCATTCCTTCCTGGGGATCGCGCTGGTATCGGCAGTGGTGGTCGGTTTCATGTTCGTGATTTGGCGGCTGCGAGGGCGAAAGCTAAAAGATCCAAATTTGCCGCCGCGCTGGGGATTGCTGTTCGGGTTCGCGTATCTTGCCGGGCTCAGCCATATTCTGCTCGATTACACCAACAACTACGGCGTGCGCCCGTTCTGGCCATTCTCCGAAAAATGGTATTCGTGGGACATCGTCTTCATCGTCGAGCCAATGATCCTCATCCTGCTGGTCTTCGGACTGGTGCTCCCCGTGCTCTTCTCCTTCATCGATCGCGAGATCGGCGTCCGCCGCAAGCAACCCGCAGGCCGCTGGGGCGCAACCGTGGCGCTGCTCGGCATAGTTGCGCTCTGGGGAGTGCGCGATTACGAGCATCGACGCACCGTGAACGCGCTCGAAGCCCGCACCTACGAGAATGCGGACCCCATCCGCGCCTCCGCCTTCCCGTTGTGGTGGACTCCATTTCAATGGGTCGGTGTGGTCGAAACGGGGAATTTCTACGCCACCATGATGGTCGATTCAACCACTCCCGAAGTCGATCCCAATGGCGAAATGCAGATTCTCTACAAGCCCGAGGAAACTCCGGTCACGCTCGCAGCCAAGCGATCCTACCTCGGCCGCGTCTATCTCGACTGGGCACAATATCCCATCACCGAAACCGAGCCCCTAACCTCAGGAGCCCAAGGCGACATCGCTGGTTTCATAGTTCGCTTCGAAGATCTGCGCTTTCAGCAGCCCGGACGCCCCAGCCGAAGCGTGCTCTCAGCAACCGTAGAACTGGATCGCAATCTGAAAGTCGTCGGAGAATATTTTGGCTTGCAGCCAGGCAGACCCGCGTCGCGAGGCACGGGACAAACCGCAGCGCCTGATTAGGCTTCTCCGCGTGCTCTGCGGATGTTCTCAGCGATCTCTGCGATTCAAGATTTGAGGCGTGCACCAGACTGATGACAACTCTTCGACTTGACGCCGCCGCTCTCACAGGCCACAATCTTCCTTGACCCTATCGAGGTGATTCATCATGCTGGCCTACTTGTTCGTCGTGCTCGCCGTCGCCGTCCGGTTCATGCCGCATCCCTGGATGTTTACCCCGGTAGTCGGCTCGCTGCTGTTCTTCGGGGCCCGCGGATCGCGCCGCCAGCTCTGGATCCCGTTCGTGATGCTGGCCGCATCGGACGTAGTGCTCACAAGATGGGTTTACTCGTATCCGTTCTCGTGGGACCATTACGTGACCTTTGCATGGTATGCCGTCGTCCTCTGGCTAGGCACAAGCCTGGGCGCAAAGACGAAGTGGGTGCCGGTGATCGGTGCGGCGCTCGCCAGTTCGGTTTCGTTTTACCTGTTGAGTAATTTTGCGACGTGGGCTTCCTGGGACATGTATCCGAAGACCCTGAGCGGCTTGATGGAGTGCTATGTGGCTGCACTGCCATTCTTCCGCCACGCGCTCGCCGGCGACCTGATCTTCACCACTGCAATGTTCGCTGCGCCGATGGCTTTGCATGCACTATCCGGAGCGTTCGGCCGCCCGAGCGATCATGCAGCAGCGGCGTAAACCTTGAATCGCTGAGTTCGCGGAGAACATCCGCAGAGTACGCAGAGAGAATCTGATCGTTAGGTGGCTCTTTGCGAATCCTCAGCGCCCTTCGCGATCAGGATCTTTTTCTTTCTTCTTCGCACCACCAACCAAAGCACCAATCCCACAAGAATGGCTTCCAGGATTAAATAGTAATGCTGCCGGAACAGAGTTCCGAACATGTGCACGACGCCTGGACCGAACTTAATGGTTAGCACGCCCAGCAACAAGAAGCGCACCATGCGGCCAGCGAAGATCGCCCCGAGAAAGCGGACGAATCCCATCTCCGAGACCGCCGCAGCCAGCGCGAATATCTTGAAGGGAACCGGCGGCGGAAGCATTGCTGGCAACATCAAGCTCCAGAACGGATGCTTGTCGAATGCCTCATGAATCCTTTCGAAGCGCTCGGCTGGAATGCGCTTGCGGACGAGTTCCTCGCCGCCTTTGTAGCCGATCACGTAGATTACGATGCTGCCTAAAGTCGATCCCGTCGACGCCATCAGCGCATAAAGCAGGAATCGGCCCGGATCCTGATAGATGTAGCCTGCCACGACCGCGTCCACAGGAAGACCGATGAAGGCACCGTCGAGTGCCGCGACGACCAGCACCCCCCAAGCGCCCAAAGGCTTCAGAATTGCCCACAGGAATGCGGTGTAGCGGGCGAGGATGTGCTTGATCGTCTTCAAGGTGTAAGACTAAAAGTGTACGCGAAAGTACACCATTGGTAGAGACGTAGCTAGCTACGTCTCTACAGACTATCATTCGTGTTTCGTGTTTCCGCTGAGCAACTGTAGCGCGTGGGGCAGAAGATCGATCACGGCCTCGAGTGAATCGACCGCCCCAGCAGGACTGCCGGGGAGATTCAGAATCAAAGACTTTCCCCGCACTCCGCAGATTCCCCGGCTGAGCGCGGTAAACGGAGTCTTCTTGGCGCCTTCGTAACGCATGCGTTCGGCAACTCCTTCGAGCAGGCGTTCGCAGACGGCGCGGGTGGCCTCGGGAGTGACGTCGCGCTCGGCGATTCCTGTCCCGCCAGTGGTTACTACGAGCTGCGCTTCCTGGACCCAGTACGCAATTGCGTGTTGAATCGCTGACTGCTCGTCGGGAACAACTTCCGTCCCAATGACCGCAAAATTTCTTTTTCTGAGCAGTTCGCCGACCGCTGGGCCGGAGAGATCGACGCGATCGCCGCGCGCGCAAGAATCGCTGACGGTGATGACGGCTGCGGTCAGCCCTTCAGGAGTCGAGGAGGACATCTTCTTCCTCCTCCTCGGCTTTTCCGCCGTCACGCTGCGCTTCGTCGAGCTGGCGCAAGCCTTCCATCAGTAAGCCTTGCGTGTTTAAATTCGTCGTCTGTTGAGTGGTCTTACCTTCGAAATTGACTTCAAAGTTTCCGTCGGTCCAGCGCAAAACATTGAACACAGCCGGATCCCCAACCAGAGAGCCATAAGTGGCGTGAGTCACCTGGCCTTCTTTGAGGTACAGTTCGCATTTGTCGTCGTGGTTGGTAAGGGTAAGGGAACAGCTTTTGCGGCCCATCTCCAGAGATTGCACCAGGTCGATCACATTCATCTGCAGCAAGCTGCCGCGCAACACTCCGTCCGAGGGAGCGCTCTTGGCCATTTTTTCCAGTGCGATCTTGTCGATCACCCGCTTAATGCGCTGGGTAGCTTCTCTCAGGAAGAATGGTTTCTCGACGAAATCGTCGACGGGAAGATCGGGAGTGCTCAGCTTCTCGCTGATATCAGCTTTAGTCGCCACCAGGATTACCGCGGCTTCGGCGGTTCGAGGCCGGCTTCTCAGCTTCTCGACCAACTGGCGCCCATCCATACCCGGCATGCGATAGTCGCAGACCAGCAGGTCAGGGGGATCATCAACCGCCTTCAGGAGTGCGTCGGCCGCGTCGGTCGCGGTCGTGACCTTAGCAAGCGAAGTCAGCGCCCCGCGCAGCAACCCCAAAACCATCGGATTGTCATCCACCAGCAGGAGTCGAACGTTGTTCGCCATGGAACGCGTTACATCTTTTTGCGGACGTGGCGGTATTCGCCGCTTTTGCCGCCGGATTTCCGCTCCAGCACGATTTCGCGAATCTCGATGCCCTTGTCGAGCGCCTTACACATATCGTACACGGTGAGCGCGGCAATGCTGGCGGCCATCAGGGCTTCCATCTCCACACCGGTCACCGCCGTGGTGGAAACTTTTGAGGCAATCGCGACGCCATTCTCGCACAGCCGCATACGTACATCAACGTGGGCAAGGGGCAAGGGATGGCACATGGGAATGAGATCAGCAGTTCGCTTCGCGGCCATGATTCCCGCCAACCGCGCCACCCCCAGCGGATCGCCCTTGGGATTCTTGGGCAACGCTTTGAGGACCTTGGGCTTCAAGACTACGAAGGCGCTAGCCTCAGCTTCGCGCTTGGTGGGGGATTTTGCGGAAACGTCGACCATTCTGGCGTGTCCGGAATGATCGTAATGAGAGAGCTTCTTGGGCATCCGAAAGAACTATCTTACTAGAAGCTGTCTAAGCCATCTCATAAATGGCTCGGTAGGTCCCGCCGGGGAATAGATGGTGTAATGTCCTCTTAACAGCAACTGTCGGTAAACAGATGGCTAATTTGCGGACTTTCCCGCTATTGCAGCTTCGCGTATGCTGCCTTGGCTTCTTTGAGGACGGGGATGTCGGGGTCGGCATCTTTCCAGAGGGTAAGGAAATCTCGGTAGGCGGCGAGCGCACGGACGCGGGCGGCATCGGCATCCGCTCCCTGTGAGGCCCTCGCCTGCAACGCGTTGGCGCGAGCCACTCCCAGATGCGCTAAAGCTCCCGTCCAGCAGTTCCAAACGATGCCGCCGTGATCGAGAATCTTCTGAAACTCCGCGGCGGCAGCGCTGCCTTGTCCGGCTGCTAGATACGCCTCTCCGCGCATATGCACCGGATAGAGACAGGAAAGATTGATGACGAACCCAATCTGCCCCAACTCGATAGGGGAAGCAGCTTGCAGAGTATTCAGCGCAAGCGAGGGATTCTTCCTGTACAGCGCCAATTGTGCCTGAATCGGTGGCAGCCAAAGCGACTGCATCTGCGTGTCCAGCGGCAAGCGTTTTCCCAGGTCTTGCGCCAGGGACTCGGCTCGCGCGGTATCGCCCGCCATGGCAAACGCAAGCGCGGCTTCGGCTTCCGCACCCGGACTAACGGGAGCAAGTTTCAGAGCGTCTGCCGCTTTCTGCCGGCCCTCCGCGGGATTGCCGAAAGCAGCTTCTCGCTGAGCTGCAATCGCCTGCCATATCGCTCCATTTTCCTTGCTGTCCGCCCGGATTGCCGAGTCCACCGCCCGCTTGGTCAGTTCCCGCGCCTTGCCAAGATGACCGCTATACGCCTCGGTGTCGGACGCGAGCGCAAGTCCCCAGTTCTCAAAGTCAGGCTGGCCGGCAAACCACCGCAACTGTTCCGCCATAGCCGCGGAGTCCGCTCCCAGAAAGGCAAGAGCGTAGAGAAGGTTGTGCATTACGTTATCATTCAGTTTTCGCGCCTGGGCCTCGTGGATCATCTGCCGCGCTTCGTCGAATCGCTGCAAGGCCAGGGCACAGTTGGCGAGATTCTCATACGAACTTACATGATCCGGCGCAAGGCGCACGGCTTGCCTCGTGACCTCCGCGGCTTTCTCATACTGTCCCTGTTGGACGAACACTGCTCCCAACTCGGTGTACGCTCCAACTACCCGCGGGTAGCTCTCAATCGCCTCTTGATACGTCTGGGCCGCTTTTCCCACTTCTCCGGTTACATTCGAATAGTAGTCAGCGGTAATGTCCAGCTTTTCCCGCTCGCTGGCATGTTCCCGCAACTGAAATGCCTTGGTGAAATACTCGCTGGCCCTCCCTAGCTGTCCGAGACTGTCGTAGTCACCGCCCAATGCCCTATAGGCTAGGGCAAAATTCGGATCAAGCTCGATGGCGCGTTGATGGTACGGCAGCGCAGCGGCGGCACCTTTCTCACCAAGAGCCTTTTTGCCTAAGCTGTACGCTTTCAGAGCTTCCAGCGAAGACGTGGTGGCCTCTGCCAGTGGAACATCAAACTTCTGCACCGTCGCCAGCGATTCGCCTAGCTCGCCCCGCAGCTTGGATGCCGCCGAGCCCAGCGCCCCCAACACCTTTTCCTTGGACGCCGCCGTCACCTGCTCCTCGGCCAGCGTGTCCCCGCTCTGGCAGTTCACCGCTTTTAACCCCAGCACAAATTCGTTGCCCAGACTGCCAATCGCTCCGACAAGGTAGGCTTTGCTACCCGCCCGCTGGCAAACCTCACGGCCCACCTCGGGCGTGAGTTTGGTCCTGGCCGGACGCGTCATCAATTTCAAGATCTTCGCGACTTCGCTGTCGGAGAGCACGTTCAAGAAAGGCGACTGCCGCAGGGAAAGGCTGAGCGCCATCTTCAGCGTGTCATCAAATACCGCATCGCCCGTGCTGTTGGCAAAATCGGTGAGAACGATGGTGTCCTTCTCGGTCAGGCGCTGGCTTCGTTGCCAGCGATAGTAAAATCCACCCGAAATCAACAAGGCGACCAGCAGAACGGTAGTCGCAATCTTCCAGAGCTTCGCAGCCCGAGCCGCAGGAGGTTTTGGCGCCACCAGCGCGCCTGAGCTTGCCGCTGAACGGTATCCGCTCTCAGAGTCCCGCTTCAGCCGTTGCAAATCCATGCGCATGTCAGCTGCGTGCTGGTAGCGCAACTCCCGCCTTTTTTCCAACGCCTTTTGGATAATCTCTTCCATCGGCGGAGGGAGTTGAGGATTAGAGCGCGTCGGCGGATCTTGGATCTCATGCAGGATCGCTCCAAAAGTGGCTCCCATAGTCGCCCGCTCAAAAGGCGCACGACCGGTTGCCATCTCGTAGAGAACCACTCCAAACGAGAACAAATCCGTACGCCCATCCAGGGGCTTTCCTGCAATCTGCTCCGGAGACATGTAGGTCACCGTTCCCAGCATCCTGCCCGTGGTGCTCAGATCCTTCTCGGTGACCGTCGGATCATCCGAGCCAGACCCGGTTCGCGCATGTCGCTGGTCCATTTTCGCCAGCCCGAAATCCAAAATCTTGGCGCGCCCACGCTCGGTGACAAAGATGTTGGCTGTCTTGATGTCGCGATGAATGATCCCTTTGGAATGGGCGGCATCCAGTGCGTCGGCAATCTCAATCGCCAAACCGAGCAGCGCGTCCGTCTCGACTGGCTTTCCTGAGATCCGCCGCTTCAGCGTCATCCCGTCCAGAAATTCCATGGCAATGAACGCCTGCCCGTGCTGCTCGTCAATCTCGTAGATCGTGCAGATATTCGGATGATTCAACGCAGACGCAGCCTGCGCTTCGCGTTGGAAGCGGGCCAGCGCTAGCTCATCTTTGGCAATTTCGTCAGGCAGGAATTTCAAGGCCACAAAGCGGTGCAGCCTTACGTCCTCGGCCTTGTACACCACACCCATACCACCACCACCGAGCTTCTCGACAATGTGGTAGTGCGAGATGGTTTGACCGATCATTGGCGCGAATCTTACGTCGGTTGAAACGGGCAAGTCAATGAAAGCTGCGAGTTGACGGACCTCAAAGGGTCATCGGCGAAAGCATCACGTGGGTGTTGAAAAAGTCCGTGATCGGAATGTCTTTTTGGCTGCGATTATCGCTGCTGTCGAGTTTTTCCTTCTCACCTCAGCTAAGTGGTAGCTTCCACAGCGGGGGCTGGCGGTTGGCTGAGGAACCGCACCAGTCGCTTGAGGTTCTGGGCCGCCGCTGCGAGGAAGAACTGCTCACGAACGAACTTCATCCCGCGTAGGCGCAGGCGACGCAGCCCGATCAGATTCTTGAGTTCCGCAAACAGCGCCTCTACTTTTTTCCGCTCCCGTTGTGCACTGGCGAATGCCGGGGTGTTCGACAGGTCCCTGGCGCGTTGTCGCGCGGGTTCATGCATGTGAATGGCGTGATACTTATATCGCCCACTTGTGCATTGCGCCTTTTGCGAACATGCCCCACAACGCTTGCCGCTGCCGATATAGGCGTGAGCGCGGTTGCGAACATTCAGGCCGACATAGTTGAGCTGTTCTCCAGCCGGACAGAGATAGCTGTTGCTTTCGGGAAGATAAGAAAAACGCTCGGGACCGTAGAGTGGGTTGTTCTTGCGGAGAGCGCTGTCCCGCGAGCGCATATACGGTGTGATGCCCCGTTTCATTAGCCATTGCAAGAACTCATCGTTGCCGTAAGTGGCATCGGCAACCACCGACTCGGGTTCTTGTCCTTGCCACCCAGAGAAGCGAGCAATCATGTCTTTCGCAGCCACCGTCTCCTGGCTCATGCGCGCCGCCGTCGCTTGTACACCCACGATCACACAGCTTTGATTGTCCACCAGATAGTTGTCGTAGTAACCCAGCCGTGCAGGGGTTCCACCCTTGGTCGCATAGTCGCATCGGGATCGGTTGTGGACACCAGTTTCTACTCATGCACCGGCTCTTCGGTCGGATTCTGCTGCTCCAGTTCCACCAAGTACTGGCGCACCGTTTGGTTCACCTGCGCCGCCTCTGCTAACTGCTCGCGCGGAACGCGGCTCTCCTTGCTGGCATTGGCTTCGACGAAACTACCATCCACCGACAGATCATCTCTCCGCACCAAGCCCACTGCCACACACTGCCTCACGATCTGCTCAAACAACTGCTCGAACCGCTTCGATTCCTGGAATCTTCCAGGCCGATTGATTTCTTCCTTGTACCATGCTTCTGCCACCACTCCGCCTGCTAAGCACAGTGACTTTTTCAACACCCACAGGCGATAGCACTCACAACCCGTCAATGAGTGAAACGGCGATGTTACGCCAGCAATTTTCTTAGGCGCCGCCAACTCCACGGCTTTCGTTGACTTGCTCGCTTCACGGACGTAAGATTCGCGCCAGTGATCGGGCAGACCATCTCGCACTACCGCATCGTGGAGAAACTGGGCGGTGGTGGCATGGGCGTCGTCTATAAGGCGGAAGACACCCGGCTTCACCGTTTTGTCGCACTCAAGTTTCTCCCCGAAGACGTTGCCCGCGATCCGCAGACACTCGCCCGTTTTCAGCGGGAAGCCCAAGCCGCATCGGCACTGAACCATCCCAACATCTGCACGATTCACGATATCGGCCAGCAGGACGGGCAGGCGTTCATCGCCATGGAGTTTCTGGACGGCATGACCCTGAAGCGCCGCATTGCTGGGCGTGCGTTGGAAACTGAAACCCTGTTATCGCTCGCCATCGAGATCGCCGACGCGCTTGACGCCGCGCACTCCAAGGGAATCGTGCATCGCGACATCAAGCCGGCGAACATTTTCGTTACCGAACGCGGGCACGCCAAGATTCTCGACTTCGGTCTGGCGAAGATAGATTTCACTCGCCGGCGCCTCGAGAGTGGATCCGGCTCCGACGATCCCACGCTCGAAGACAAAGAACTCACAACCGGTGGCAGCACGATGGGCACGGTGACATACATGTCTCCGGAGCAGGTTGCGGGCAAGCCCTTGGATGCGCGCACCGATCTGTTCTCTTTCGGAGCTGTGCTCTACGAGATGGCGACTGGCCATCTGGCTTTCGAAAGATCGACGGTAGGTGCAACTTTCGCGGCCATCATGCACGAGAATGCGGTTCCCCCCAGTCACTGGAAACCTGACTTGCCGCCTCCGGTGGAAGAAATTATTGGCAGGGCGTTAGAGAAGAATCGGGAGCTGCGCTATCAGCACGCTTCAGAGTTGCGGGCCGACTTGCAGCGAGTGAAGCGGGATATGGAGAGCGGGCGCGTTTTTTCGGCAAGCTCGGGTACGATCGCCGTGCCAAAAGCTTCTGCGGCTCGGTTTGCAACACTCTGGAAGATTGCGGTTGCCGTTCTGCTGGTTGCAGTGCTGGTATCGGGCGGGCTTTACTATCGTTCGCATCAGCCAAGCAAGCGCCTGACCGAGAAAGACACCGTCGTTCTCGCCGATTTTGCCAACAGCACGGGCGACGCGGTGTTCGACGACACGCTGAAGACCGCGCTCACCGTTTCCCTGCGGCAATCGCCCTTCCTGAATGTGCTCTCCGAAAGCGAAGTGGCGAAGACCTTGCGACAGATGACCCGTCCCGTGGGCACGAAACTCACTCCCGAAGTGGCGCCCGAGCTTTGCCAGCGGGTGGGCAGCAAGGCCTACATTGCCGGAGCAATTGGTAGTTTGGGCAGCAAGTATGTGCTGGAATTAAGGGCGGTGAATTGCCAGAGTGGAGACACGCTGGCCGAGAAACAGGTATCGGTGGGGTCCAAGGAGAAGGTTTTGGACGCACTGGGGGAGGTCGCATCCAAGCTGCGCGGCGAACTCGGCGAATCGCTGGCTACGGTGCAGAAGTTTGATGTTCCTCTCGAACAGGCCACGACGTCTTCGCTCGAAGCGCTAAAGGCGTTCAGCCTTGGCGACAAGGCCTCGAATGAGAAAGGAGCGGGTGCAGGCCTGACATACCATCAGCGTGCTATCGAGCTCGATCCGAATTTTGCCCTGGGCTACAGAGTGGTGGGCGGCGACTACAACGCTCTCGGCCAGATGGGACGGGCCATTGAGTACTACACCCGGGCGTTCCAGTTACGGGACCATGCCAGCGAACGCGAGAAGCTGTCGATTACAGCTGCGTACTATCGCAATGTAACTGGAGAACTGGATAAAGCGGCGCGGACCTATCAGGAGCAGATGGAGAGCTACCCGCGGGAATCTGGGCCGTATAACAATCGAGGCCTGATCTACGGCGAAGAGGGGGATTATGACAAGGCTTTAGATGTGACGAGACAGGCCATGCGCCTGGGACCGGACGTGGCGGTTTACTACGAGAATCTCATCAACTACACCATGGCTTTGCAACGCTTCGACGAAACCCGGCAGATTATTCACGAGGCGCAGGGGCGAAAAATCGACATCGAAGCGTTCCACGAAACGCTCTACGCGCTTGCCTTTCTAGGGGCGGACACAGCGGCGATGGCGGAACAGCAAGAGTGGTTTGCGGGCAAGCCCGATTACGAGGGCGACGGACTGGCGCTCGCATCGGACAGCGAGGTTTACGCTGGTCATGTGAGCAAGGCGCGGGAGTTGACCAGGCGTGCAGTGGACTTCGCCGTCCGGACCGACAACAAAGAAAGCGGGGCCATCTATCTGGCCAATGCGGCTTTCCAGCGAGCGGCTTACGGCAATGCTGCGGAGGCCCGGCAGTTAGCGGCAGAAGCATTGAAGCTGGCGCCCGCGAATCCTGGAGCTGCGGTCGAGGCGGCGATGGCTTTTGCCATGGTGGGTGATTCGGCGCGATCCGAATCCCTGGCTCAGGACTTAAACAAACGCTACCCGGTCGGTACCCAGATGCAAGCCCTGTGGCTGCCTGCGATTCAGGCGCGACTGGCGCTGGATAGGAAAAGCCCGACTGTCGCTATCGATGCCCTGCAATCTGCTTCCGCGATCGAGTTAGGGCTGGTTCCGTTCTACAACAACATTTCCTGCCTCTATCCCGTGTATGTACGAGGAGAGGCATATCTGGCAGCCGGGCAAGGCAGTGCTGCTGGTGCCGAGTTTCAAAAGATTCTGGACCACAGCGGGATTGTGTGGAACTGCTGGACTGGAGCGTTGGCGCATCTGGGCGTGGCTCGTGCGAACGCGTTGCAGGCGAGAACCTCGCAGGGAGCGGATGCGGATGCAGCACGCGTGCGGGCGCTCGCTGCCTACAAAGATTTCCTCAGGCTCTGGAAAGACGCCGACCCC
>Ga0187805_10000580_pt1 | contig 12271 bp, 9 predicted proteins | sample NC_wetland_sal_i_6_FD_132965 | JGI IMG/M metagenome (GOLD analysis project Ga0187805, IMG submission 132965) | Wetland sediment microbial communities from Neuse River Estuary, North Carolina, USA - Control_5 | ecosystem: Environmental > Aquatic > Freshwater > Wetlands > Sediment | place: USA... | reverse complement strand
TGAGAAGAAAACGATCGACATCAGGCACGAAGGTCCCTGCATTGCCTTTGCCATTAAGACTCTCGGCGAACAGCGCCATGAGCCCGCGATTCCCGTCCTGACGAAGTTCTTGCAATTCCGCTGGCCTCCCGGCATCAATCAGAAGCAAAAGCGATTCGTCGTCGAAGATGACGGGTTCACCATCTATCCCGCGGCCGAGGCATTGGAAAAAATCGGAAAGAATTCTTTGCCGGCTGTTCTCGACGCAATGAAGTCTCCGACAGCAACCCGCGAAGCCGTGGATGCTGCAGTTTCCGTTTGGATGACCATTCAAAAGGACCAGGCGCCCGCCGGAGTTGCACGGCTCAGACAAGAAGCTGACAAAACCACGGACAAGGTGATCAAACAGCAAATGTATTGGGCTGCATTCCGGGCAGCGACGGGGTGGTGCGCGCCCGAGGAGCACGAACAATGCTGGGCGATACTGAGCGCAGGTTTCTCGAATAAGGCGGTGATGCACCCCTCTGCCAGCCCAACTGCCGAAACACGTTCTCCTGAATAGGGTGCTTTTTCCGTTCGCGAGACGAGAGGACAGTCCCGCCTCGGTCAACTGTCGCAATATCCCCATTACACTCATCGTCCATGCGCTTCCTTTTTTTCTGATTTTTTTTTCAGATCGGAGAGGCGAAAATGCGTCGGTGCGTCCGCATACCCCCGCCGACTTGGACAACCTTTCGACAGTTCCCCACGGGCAGAATGTTGTCCAATTTTGGAAAACTCCGAATCTGTGCGTCGAGGGCGTTTGAGGGGTTCTTGCCCGGAACTGAGCGGGGCCGAAACCTGCGTATGATTCCGGATTATTTTGTGTCGTGCATTGTGTCGTAACCTTCGCATCCCTTCCCGCATCTGACGGTGTCGGGTGTTGTCGCTCAGGTACAGGTAAGGGGCAGTGAAGATGCGTCGGACCCGCATGAACACTGCCCCTTGCTATCACTCCCGCTTTGCTCCTGTCGCTCGGCTACAGTCGAAGATGAGAAATGGCATGGAAGAGGTCGTCGGTTCGATCCCGACCAGGTCCACCAAAACTTCACAATCTAATCGAAGCCCATCGTCGCCACCGCCGTTCTCCCGCAGTCATAGCACAGCGCCTTGTCCCGTTCGATTTCCCAATAGAGTGTCGGTTTCCCGCACCTGTAGCAGTACTCTGGTTTCGGCTCAGAGCCGGAGCGGCGTTTGCTCAGCTTGGCATCGTAGATCATTCGCTTTAGAGGATTCGAAAGAACCGCGTAGGCTGCGTTGATCTCCCGCAGACGATCCCCTGCCCGCGCTTGTTCTTCAGACCCACTGACAAAAAGGTCCGGATGGCAGCTCTTCACCAGCGCCCGGTAGGTTCGCTTGATTTGCTCGGGAGTCGCTTTCTGCGAGATCCCCAAAATCTGATAGTTCGTTCTCATCCTGGCCAGAGATTCGGAAGATCATAGTCCAATCCCAGGAAAACGTCGCAACTTTTTCCGCTTCCTGCGGGCAGACCTTCCGAATACTTTCCCCAATTGGAGCTTATTTCCAAGACTAACTGCTCGAGTCGTCCCCACGTATAGCTCCGATGGGCTAGATGAGGGGCCCACTGGAGGCATTCCTTGTTCGGTTCCCACCATTCATGTCCTCCAGAGACCCGCAGAAGGACCTTCCGTAACCATCCACCGTTACCGCTTGCGACTACCATTGAGTCAGCAATAACTTGAGCTGGAGTTCTCTCAAACCATGGCCCAGACGCAGTTACAAACGCGAGTACCCGTGGATCTCGACCTGCGGGTGTGGGGTATGGGAGCCGACGGGCGTCCGTTTTCTCAGCATGCTCGCGCCCGCAACATCAGCACCGGAGGCGCCTGCCTGTCCGACATCGAGCGCGACCTCAAGATCGGTGACACCATCGGAGTGCAGAGCGGCGCCAAGAAAGCCCGCTGCAGGGTGGTTTGGTCCGCGAATACGCAATCGGCGCAGAAGATTAAGGTCGGCGTTCAGCTTCTGAGCGAGCAGGATTGTCCCTGGAGTTCGTTGCTGCCAAAAACGGACGGCTTCGTGGCGCCTATTGCCAAAGGCCAGCGACGTTGGGAGCGTCACAAGATTTCTCTGGTAGTCACGCTGCACAGCGACCGGTCGCCGGTTCCCTTGCGCGTGACCGCGACCGATCTAAGCGCGAGCGGCTGCTACATCGAGACCCTGTCCCCTTTTCCCGTTGGTACCAGTCTCATCGCGGAATTACGCTTTGCCGGTGAAACCGTCACCACTCGAACCTTCGTCCGCAGCTGCGATCCGCAGGTCGGCATGGGCGTCGAATTCATCGGCCTGCATACGGAAGAGCAACAGCGTTTCCAGCAATATCTGCGGGCCATGAATCCCTGGGCCTGCTCGATCGACAAACCCGGACTCACGCACTAAATCCGTGTAGCCCCGGCCGCATTCGTCCGGGGTTGCGCGCAAAGCGCGCAATCAATCGCTCCAAGCGCTGCCGCTTATCGGAAGACTTCAGCAAACCAGCCCGCATTAGCCGCGCGAACCAGATTTCACCAACATTTTCAATTCCAGATTGCTGATGCCCCGCTTCCCCGGCGCTTACTCGCTCCTCGGTACCCCTCTACGGACGAATCTCGATCGGCGTTCCATCCGCAACCGCCGCCCAAATCTCGTCGATCTCTTCGTCCGTCACGGCAATGCATCCGTCCGTCCAATCTTTCAGCCGATGAGATGCACCCACCCACCGATACCCGTTGGGTAAACCGTGCACGAACACATCCCCGCCCGGGGAAACGCCTTTCGAGCGCGCCGCCGCCCGATCGCGCGCGCCGGGATAAGAAATATGAATCGACTTGTAAAACTGGCTGTGTGCGTTGCGGGAATCGAGCACATAAACTCCCTCTGGAGTCTTGTGGTCGCCTTGCTGCGCCTTAGGTCCCACCGGATCTCCGCCCAATGCGACCTTGTATGTCTTGATGACCTTTCCCTGGCTCAGCAGTTGCAGTGTGCGCCCCTTCTTAAGTACAACTACGCGGTCGGCGTGCAGTCCGCTGGCAGCCCGCTATGCAAATGCCGGACCGCAGAGCAATCCCAAACCCAGCCCCGTAAGAACCCAGATGCGTATGCCCCGGCATTATAGACGGCATAATCCCGCAAGATGCTACGCTGATGAAATCATGTTCCTCAGCCTTCATCACTTCATGTGGAAAGCCCCACGGCTCATGCGGAGACAGCCGCCTCGGCTACCTGCCCTGAGCAAAGTCGAAGGGTCTCATCCGAGAACTCTCCCAGCCGCACTGGCTCTCATTTTCCTTCTCTGTTCTGTTCTTCCCGCCAGCGCCACCCCCTGGACGGTCCGCGCCCAGCCCACGCGCCTGCTCAACGGCGCGCCGGTTTTATTCCAGGTGAAGGCTCCAGCCAAACTCGAATCACTCAGCGGCACATGGCTCACGCATCAAATCACCTTCAGCTACAACGCGTCCACGAAAACCTGGTTTGCCTTGGCGGGCGTAACCTTCGAAACCGCGCCCGGTAAGTACACTCTTACCCTCACCGGCACACGCGCGGCAACGAACGCTCCCCTGGCCTTCACACGCACGTTCACCGTCGCCCGCGCGCAATATCCCAAGATCAAAGTTGAACTCGCGGTGGAAAAGAAATTCACCGAACCCAACCCCGAGCAGCAGGCGCAAATCGCAGAGGGTGTGAAGATCAAACAGGACTACCTCAGCCGCGTCACCCCCGACCGCGAATGGGACGGCACCTTCACCGCCCCCGTCGACGCGGCGACCTCCGACGTCTACGGTTCCCAGCGCATCTTCAACGGCGTTGCGCAGCGTCCGCACTGGGGACTCGATTACCGCGTCCACACCGGCACTCCCGTTGCCGCCATGAACTCCGGCACCGTCCTGCTGGCACGCTTTCTATACTTTGAAGGAAATTGCGTGGTGATCGACCACGGTCAAGGTCTGCTCACGCTCTACTTTCACCTGTCCGAAATCAAAGTGAAGGAAGGTGACAGTGTGAAGCGAGGACAAGAAATCGGCCTAAGCGGCGGCACCGGACGCGCCACCGGCCCCCATCTTCACGTGGCCGTCCGCTGGCAAGGCACCTACCTCGATCCCGCCCGACTGCTGCAACTTCCTCTACCGTAGGCAAAAGGAACGAACCATCGCGCTTGTCATCCTGAGCGCCGCGTATTTTGCGGCGCGAAGGACCCATGAAATTCGTGCCCGCCCGGTGCTCCGTCCCTCGCGTTCTGTGCGAGATAGTGTGCTTTCCCCATGTGGAAGATCGAGCCGTGGAGAGCAAAAAACAAATTAGAAGAAGAACGAAGCCGTCACCATTACTCCAGCCGCGAAGCGGCGGCACGTGAAAGCCCGGCACGGAAGTGCCGGGGAAGAAATGAAAAAAAACCAACAAGTCCCGTAGGGACGGCACCGTGTTAGCGCGGCGTCACCACCCCCTCACCTGTCTATGCCGAATGCTTGCTCCTCGCCCGCAACGCATCTTGTAACGCCTCCTTCAATCCCAAATTCCGAATCAACCGGTGCAAATAATTCGGATGCACTCCCAGAATTCCCGCTGCTTCCACATAGTTCCCAGAGGTCTGCTGCACCGCGTCCACAATCAACTGCCTCTTCAACTCCTTCACGCTTGCGTGATATTTGCCCTCATGCATCTCTGCCGGCGAATTCTGCTCCAGTAGCGATTCCGGCAAATCTTCCAGCAGCACCATGTCCGACGATCCCATCACCAGCGCCCGTTCGATCGCATTTTCCAACTCCCGCACATTTCCCGGCCATTCGTAATTCACCAGCGCGGCCATCGCCTCGCGCGACAACGGCTTCGGCTTCACCTTGCAGCGCTTGGCATCTTTCTGAATAAAATGCCGCGCCAGCATCGGAATATCTTCCCGCCGCTCGCGTAGCGGAGGCATGGTTAACTTCACGACTGCCAGCCGGTAATAAAGATCCCGACGGAATTCCTTCTTGCGCACGGCCTCTTCCAGATCGCGATTGGTCGCGGCAATCAGCCGCACATCAATCTTGATGGGATGCGTTCCCCCCAGCCGCTCAAACTCCCGCTCCTGCAACACTCGCAGCAGCTTTACCTGCAACGCCGGAGCCAGTTCTCCAATCTCATCCAGAAAAACGACTCCGCCGTCGGCGACTTCCAGCCGCCCTTTCTTCTGCGCTGCCGCCCCCGTGAACGCGCCGCGCTCATGCCCGAACAGTTCGCTCTCCAGCAAGGTCTCCGGAATCGCCGCGCAATTGATCGCGACAAATGGCTTGCCGCTGCGACGGCCGTTGCGATGCAAAGCTCGCGCCGCCAGTTCCTTCCCCGTCCCGCTCTCGCCTTCGATCAACACGGTGGAGTCCGACGGAGCGACCCGCGCCAGGAATTCGAAAATCTCCTTCATCCGCGCGCCTTCTCCCACCAGGCTCTGCTCCTGCCGAACCTCGCCCGCCAGCCGCTGATTTTCCTGTTCCAGCCATTGCCAGCGCCGCGCGTTGTCCAAAGCCACCGCCGAGATTCCGGCGACGGCCGCCGTCAATTGCAGATGGTCCTCATGAAACCGGTTCGCGGAATTCGTGCTGTCCAGATAAATGCACCCGATCGTGCGCTGGAACACGCTCAGCGGCACGCACAGCAGTGATCGCACGTCGGAACTGGCGAGGCTCTCGACATCGCGCAGCTTCTCGCTCGCGGGCACGTCGACGCCCAGAATCGCGACATTCTCCTGCATCACCTGGCGGGCAATCGTGCGGCTCACCCGGACCAGTTGCGGCTGCGCCGCATGTCGCGTGCGCGCGTACGTACAACTGAATTCCTGGTTCGCGCCCTCGGCAAGCAGGATCGCGCCTCGGCCCGCCGGAATCACTTCGAAGATCAGATCCAGCAACTGCGCTTGCAGTTCTTCAAGACCCCGAATCGCATGCACCACCCGGCTGATCTTGAGCAGCGCACTCAGATTCCGCGCCACATGCGACGAGGCCGGTAGCTCGCGCAGCAGGCGATCGGGCTGCAAGTAAACCACTTCTTTGGGATACAGGATCTTCGTCTCAGCCGCCAGCTGGCTGTCATCCAATTCAACTCGACTGGCCTGCCCGGCCAGGTCGCCTTCCTCCATCAGAAACAGGAATACGGAATCGCCCGTCGCGATCTCATCCCCGTGGCGCAGCCACTGTTGTTTCACCGGGAGCCCGTTCACCAGAGTTCCGTTGCGGCTGTCCAGATCTTTGATCTGAAAGCGCCCGTCTTCCTGCCGCAGCAAGCAATGTTTTCTGGAAACGGACGGATCGATAATAGCGACCAGGTTTGCTGGATCGCGCCCGATCGTGGCCTCTCCGTCGGACAGCGGAATGGTGGAGTCTTTCGATGGTCCCGCAATCACCAGCAGTCTAGGCCGCAATCAGGTCCCCCACTTCTGTGAAGATCTTCTTATCACAGAGTTCGCCCCAATGCATGCCCTGCCTCGCCCTTTTCTAATATCCGAACAGCTAGTGCGCCTATCCGATCAGATAGCTTCTTGGCCGGTCCCCGACGCCGGGGTCGAACCAATGAAGTTCGTGCCTTGAAAGGCTAAATAGCCTGAATTCAGGTGGATTGGGTGCCATTAGAGCAGGCGCTGGCGGCTCCGCCAGATTGGAATGTCGCATGCACTCAGGAAGATTGGCACAGTCGGCAAAGCGATGGGGGAAGCGCTTTCGAGCGGTATCCGCCGGCATAGCCAAGTCAGGAGCTCGGGGGACCCCCTCATCGAGCTCCTGACCTTTTTTCTTTTAGATCAACTCTTCAGCTTGTCATGTTGAGCGAGAATGAGCACCTTGTCACGCCGGAACGTGAATGGCAGAACGTGAATGGAAGATTGAGAAAGACTATGTGGGGACAGCCGCCCTCGGCTGTCCGGTCGAGCGCAGCTCGACCGCTGCTGCGTCAAAACTCCAAAACCGTAGTGCACCTGTTATCCCGCCGCAGCCTCTCCGGCCGTTACCGCCTCCGGCAAAACTGCAATCCCATCCCGATAGCTCACCGTCCGGCCCGAAATCGCGGGTACTCTTTCGCCCGGAACCAGAATCCCCACCAGATTGAGCGGGTCCGCCGCCGAGAGTGTCAGCGTCTCTCCACTCAACGGCAAATTCCGCAGGGCCCGCACCAACTCGACCGCAACCGGCAAGGCAAACTGCTCGCCGAGAAATCCATCCACAAACCTTCCGCCGCGAATTTCTCCGCGATCCTCCAGCCGCCGGAATCCCATCAGCAATTCTCGCCACGAAGGCAAATTTGATTCCCGCGCCAGCACATCGCGAACGACAATTCCATATCTCCGCAGCAGCATCCAGCACGCCGCATCCACCGCTCGCGGACGGTCCACCGCCGCATCCGAATGCAGCAGCGCCCACCGCCCCGCGCTGTGCCGTGGACGATTCGTCTTCCCCACACCCTGTCCCGCCCGCCGCTTCGGATCGATCAGCGCCCGCAAATTATCAAACCCGTCGGCCGTTACCAGTCCGGCCGCAACCAGTTCCCACAAAGCCGTCTCGATCTCGGCCTTCAGCTTGCCCGTCCCGCGCACAATATCGGCAAAGAACGAGGCCCCGCGCTGTCGCAGAAACTCCAGGACCAACTGCGCCCCATGACCAAGGCCGCGCGCATCCTCCGCAACCGAATCGGCGCGAGGGTACCCCACCCTTGTCGCGTTGTTTGCGACAGGGTGGGGGTTTTGACGTGAAGAATCTCGACGTAGAAGATTTTGGTGCGAGGACTGCTGCCGTAAAGCCATCCAATCCGCTTCTTCCCGCACAAAGAACGTAATTGGCGCCACGCTGGTAGGAATCACCCGTCTTTGCCGTGGAGCGCTCGCGTCCGAAGCCCCGCCAGACTCCAGCGTCGCCGGATGGGGCGACAGCCGTCCCCACCCCACCGCCCCCATCATACAAAGTTGGTCGAGCCACTTCGGATCGTAATCCGCAACCCGGCGCGCCAGAATCTGCCGCTCCCACGCGTTCGCCGGAATCTCAAATCCCTGCAACTGCTGCAACACTTCAAGCGTTCCGCGCTCTCCGGAGACTTGCGCTCCCGGCGTCACATGCTGCCACCGCGCCAGCCATCGCATAAACTGCGCCGCCGTCACCGGCTCGATCTGCTTCCGCAGCATCCCCACGGTCAGCCGGTGAATCCGCGCCAGTAACCGCCGCTCGCACCACTCCGTCTCTGACTCGTTCTGGTGTGGCGCGGGCGCCCCCGCCCGCGTGCCTGCAGCGCCACTAAACTTCCCACGCAGTACAGTCCCCGCAGCCTCCATCCGCAGCAAAGCCTTTTCGATATCCGAACCCGCCAGCCCTAAAACATCCCCAAGCTCCGAAGCGGTAACAGGCCCCACGTGCGACATCCATCCAGTCACCAGCGTAAGCAAAGCCTCATCGCGAGAAATCGTCCCCGACTCCACCTCAGCCAGACTCTGCTCAAACCGGGCCGCAGGAAACAGCGCCTGAAACGATCGTGCCCTCTCCGCCGCCACACAGTAGCGCTGGCGTCCCGCCGGCTGTCCCGAGAGCCTGCCCTGAGGTTGTCGAAGGGGCGTCTCGCCCTCGCCGACGACCGCCGCTCCAGCCCGCCCTTCGTTCAACAGTCGTTCAAAGTAGCCACGCCAACCGGCGACACTCATGTGGGGACGGGCGCCTTCGGCCGTCCGGTCGAGCGAAGCTCGACTCTCCTCTCCGGGCCCAACCTCCTCCGGCAGCGCCACCAGCGTATGCAGCACATCATGCAGTTCGTCCGCATCCCGCACATCCGGCCAGGCCTCTTCCCGCACCTGCGCAATCGCCCCTGGATCCAGGCCGCCTACCTCTTCCAGCACCGACTCGGGCAGCACCCGCCGCATCTCGACGGCCCGAGCCCGCCGCTCCTCCAGCGGCGCGTCATCCAGATACGCATAAGGATTCGCATTCAAAATTTCATGCGAGAACTGCGACGGCACCGGCGTGTCCACCGCAAGCACCCGAATCGCGCCCGAAGCCATCCCGCGCAGCAGCGTCTTCAATCCCTCTACATCCATTGCCTCAGTGAGCACATCTTTCATCACCTCGCCCACCAGCGGATGGTCGGGTATCTTCCGCTCGCCCTCGATGTTTTCAAAGCAAGCCGCCGCGTCCGGAAACACCGACGCCAGCAGATCGTCTGACCGAATCCTCTGAATCTGTGGCGGCACTTTCTTTCCATTCTGAAAGCGCAGCAGCGCCAGCGCCCGGTTCGCATCCCAGCGCCAGCGCGTGCCGAAGATCGGAGAATCCAGCGCCGCCTGCTCCAGAATCGGCTGCACCGTCTCCGCCTGCAGAAAATGAAACACATCTCCCAGTGGAAAACTATGCTGCTCGGCCAACGCGATGTTCAGCCCGTTATCGGTCGCGGCCGCCTGCAACTCAAAATTAAATCCCCGGCAGAATCGCTTCCGCAGCGACAATCCCCACGCCTTGTTGATCCGCCCGCCAAACGGCGCGTGGATCACCAACTGCATCCCGCCGCCTTCATCAAAAAATCGCTCAGCGATCACGGTGGTCTGAGTCGGCACCGCTCCCAGCACGGCGCGCCCCTGGAGGATGTACTCAATCGCCTGCTCCGCGCCCGAATCGTCCAGCCCACACTCTTCTCTCAGCCAAGCAACACAAGCGGCCACTTCGGGCTGCGTTGCCGAAAACCCCACCGGCGAAGTTCGCGGCAGCATCTCGCTGATCTTCTGCCGCAACTCGCCCACGTGCGCCGACAATTCCTCTGTCCGCGCCGGAGCCTCGCCTCTCCAGAATGGCACACTCGGCGGCGCGCCATGCGCATCCTCAACCAGCATCCGCCCCGAATTCGTCTCGATGCGATGAATCATCCACGACGTATTCCCCAGCAGCATGATGTCGCCGCGATTGCTCTCCACCGCGAAATCTTCATCCACAGTTCCGACCACAACCTGATCGGGCTCGGCCACGACCGTGTACAAAGAATTGTCGGGAATCGCTCCTCCGCTCGTGATGGCCGCCAGCCGCGCCCCGCGCCGCGCCCTCAACTTCTTGTTCACCCTGTCGCGATGAATGTACGCTCCATACCGCCCGCGCCGCGCCGCAATCCCCTCGGAAAGCATCTCCAGAATCGAATCAAATGTCTCGCGCTTCAGATTTCGATACGGATAAGCCCGCCGAACCAAGGCAAACATCTCATCTTCATCCCACCCGGAACCCTGCGGCTCGGGCACTTCGTATGGCGCGAGCGACTCGTGTGGCGCGGGCACTCCTGCCCGCGAACTCTCACCCCCTCCACTGGCGCAAGCCGCCACAATCTGCTGCGCCAGCACATCCAGCGGCGCCTCCGGAATCATCAGCCGATCCAGGTCTCCCAGCTTGATCGCCCGCACCAGCCCAGCACACTCCATCAAATCGTCGCGCGTCGTACAGAAGAATCGGCCTTTCGGCACCGCTCCCCGCCAGTGGCCCGACCGTCCCACCCGCTGCAGCGCCACCGCAATCGCCCGCGGAGAATTGATCTGCACCGCCAGATCCACAAACCCCACATCGATTCCGAGTTCCAGCGAGGCCGTCGCCACCAGCACCCGCACCTGGCCTTCTTTCAGCTTCCTCTCCGCCGCCAGCCGCAGCTTTCGCGACAGCGAGCCATGATGTGCCGCGACATTCTCCTCACCCATGCGCGTGCCCAGCTCGTGACACAGCCGCTCCGCCATTCGCCGCGTATTCACAAACACCAGCGTCGACCGGTGCTGCTTCACCAACTCCACCAGCCGGTCGTAAATCGCATCCCACATCTCATTCGAAGCCACGGGCCCCAGCGGCATCGGCGGAACTTCAACGGCAAGATCCAACTTCCGCGTATGCCCCACGTTGACAATGACCGGATCATTCGGGTGCCCCACCCTAATCTCGCCACCTTTTGGCGAGATTAGGGTGGGAATTTTCTCCGCTGAAAAATCGAATGCCGGCTCTTCCCCTTCAACTTGGGAAGGGCACGACTTCAGTCGTGCCGTCAAAGCGTCCTTTCGGCAATCGGCTTCAGCCGCTGAGGTCCGCTGATCGCGGTTCCCCGTCAGAAAATGCGCCACCAACTCAATCGGCTTCTGCGTCGCCGACAATCCAATCCTTACCGGACGCCGGTGCGTCAGCGCATCCAGCCGTTCCAGCGACAGCGCCAGATGCGCTCCGCGCTTGTCATCGGCGACCGCGTGAATTTCGTCGACAATCACCGTCTCCACATCGCGCAAAATCGCTCGGCTCTTATCCGCCGTGAGCAGGATGTAAAGCGACTCCGGCGTCGTCACCAAAATATGCGGAGGCCGCTTCAGCATCGCTCGCCGCTCCGGCTGCAGCGTGTCCCCGGTTCGCACCGCCGTGCGAATCTCCGGCATCAGCAGGCCGCGCTCGCCCGCCAAGGCGAGAATTTCCCCCAGCGGAATCTCCAGATTTTTCTGAATGTCGTTCCCCAAAGCCTTCAAAGGAGAAACGTAGAGCACTTCGGTCCGGTCGCTCAGATGCCCCGCCAGCGCCTTCCGCACCAGCCGGTCAATGCAAGCTAGAAACGCCGCCAGAGTTTTGCCGGATCCAGTGGGCGCGGAAATCAGCGTGGTTCGTCCGGCCAGAATGTGCGGCCAGCCTTGCTCCTGCGGCTCGGTCGGCGTTCCGAACCGCGAGACAAACCACTCCGCCACCAGAGGATGCGCCCAGGTCAGGGACTCAGCAAGGGACTGCATCCGGGTATTCTAGCTCGAAACCAGACTTTCGCCAAATATTCGCCAACTGAGCCGGAACCCCATCCTTGATTCGAGAACCCAGCCCGTGCAGCGTCGTCCTGACCCGAGCCGCTTTTCAGGCGGAGGGAAGGATCTCCCATGCCCCCACAGCTTTCCTTCGTGGACCTTCGTGTCCTTCGTGGGAAAAGATTTTCAAATCGAAACCCGCATGATCAGCGGCAATCGCGCCGTGGTCCTGTGGGTCTATCGCAAGATGCGCTGCAGCCAGCCTTGGCACATCCACGGCGTGGATATCTTCACCGTCCGGGACGGCAAAGTAGCCGCCAAGCTCGTGTGTGTGTGTGAAGGGCTGAGGTGATGTCCCCACCGGATCACTTGAGTGAAATGGTTAGTGCCTCATATAGACAAGAGAGTAGAGTCGAGAACAGGCGCAGTGACTGTAGTCTACCGGTGGGCATGTGACTCAGCTTTCGCCTCATCCCCGCAGTCCGGTCTGGCTTGGTTCTGTTTCCTGTTCCCGCTCATCGAACC
>Ga0187805_10000579_pt1 | contig 12275 bp, 5 predicted proteins | sample NC_wetland_sal_i_6_FD_132965 | JGI IMG/M metagenome (GOLD analysis project Ga0187805, IMG submission 132965) | Wetland sediment microbial communities from Neuse River Estuary, North Carolina, USA - Control_5 | ecosystem: Environmental > Aquatic > Freshwater > Wetlands > Sediment | place: USA... | reverse complement strand
GCGCCCGTCTGATACAAGCCAGGAATGGGCATGCGATATTGCGCCCACCCAGCCATGGGCCGCAAGGCGCCGGTTTGCGCCGGGCTCTGCGCCCCGGCGTGGCAGCTCCCGTGCCAGTTGTGCGGATTCATGCGCTCCAGATCGAGCGGGCTTTGAATCACTTCCGCCAGAATCTTATCCGGAGTCAGATTTGGCGAGAACCGGCGCATATAATTCAGGCATGTGTCGGCCACCTGTTTCTTGATGCCGTCCCAAAGTTGCGGACCTTCTTTCAATTCGTATGGCTGCCAGCCAACGACTTTGATCGTGTGCATACCGGCTGGCGCGCGCGTAGGATCGGCGGAGGTGGTGCAATGAATCGCCAGCGGCGGGTCTTCCCAATTGATAACCGACCGTGCGAAATCGTAGGCAACCCGTAAAATGCTGTCTGGACTCGCCACCAGCGCCGAATTGACGGGCTTGATTACTCCTCCGTCAATAGCGTAGGTCGGCGGCTCGCTGGCCGCGTAATTGACCACGAACATTTGCACTTCGGCCTGCCACGTGTCTACGCCGTCTATGAAATCCTGTCCCCACAATTGGTGCGGGGCCATATCGACAAGGTGCTTGATGTGGATCGTCGATAGAACCGCCCTGTCGGCGCGGTAGGCAGACCCGTCCACGCATTCGACTCCGGTGCAGCGGCCGCTTTCGATAATCAGTTTGGCGACGGGCTTGTTCGTGAGGATCACGCCGTCGTGGGCTTCAATATATTTCGCCAGCGCTTCCGTTAGCATTCCCGACCCGCCCTTTGGAATGGGGCGGCTGTGCCGCTGCTGCGCGAAAATGCCGTACGCGGAGCGGCCCGTCATGGGATTGATGACAGGTTGCACCGGAAGCGGGCAGCCCATCATGAAGGTGCGGACGTGTTCATTCTCGAAATTGGCGCGGATGATCTCCCAGCAAGACATCGCCGAAAGGCGCTGCCACAATTTTCCTTTGGGATGTTCCGCCAAACGGTCATTCAGCGATTTCCCGAACCCGATCGGCGAGAAGGTGGTCGCCTCAAAAATCGGGGAGACCGATTCGATTTCTGCGTACATGCGGCGGTACGTGGCCGCATCCTTCTTGGAATGTTTCGCAATTTCCGCGCAGGTGCGGTCGAGGTCGCGCCATTGCGTGATGTAGCTGCCGTCCGCAAACGGCATGTGATAGACCGGATCGGGATAGACGTACTCGAGGCCGTAATCCTCCAGGTTGATTTCCTTATCCCTCAACATCGGATTGTCCTGGATGGAGTTATGCGCGGTTGAGCAGGTGTCGTGTTTGAAACCGCGCATCGTGAACTGCGCGGTCTTCACTCCGCCGCCGACAGTCGGGCGGCCTTCAAGGAGTACGACTTTGTAGCCGGCCTTGGCCAAGTACGCGGCGGCAATCATGCTGTTGTGGCCTGCGCCGGCAACTACGACGTCGAAGCGGTCGCTCGTGCTAGCCCGGTCGGCGGGTGCAGAGTTTTGCGCCATACTGTTCAGGGAACTGAGCGCTAATGGGGCGAGCGCCGCGCTCTTCACAAATCCGCGCCGCGTGATTTTGGTCATTGTAACCTCCCGCTATACACGGGTTTCCGTCTTGCTGGGTAAGCCAGACCGCCAAATCTTTTTGTAATACGGCCATCCGCCGCGGTGGATGGCCGTGCTACTCAACTTCCTTTCGCCACCACTTCCTCGATGCTAGTGCCGAGATCCTTGAGCATTACCATCGCCGCATTTCGGCCCGGTGCGCCGGTCACCGAACCTCCGGGATACGTGGTCGAACCGGTTTGATACAAGCCGGGGATCGGCATGCGATATTGCGCCCAGCCCGCCATGGGACGCATCGCGCCCGACTGCGACGGATCGGAAGAGCCTCCGTGTATGCTGCCGTGCCAGAAACTCGGGTTTTTGCGTTCGAGATCGAGCGGGCTCATTGTGAATTTGGCGAGGATTTTATCGTCCGTCAGATTCGGCGCGAACCTACGCAGATAAGCCAACTGAGCGTCGGCGACCTGGTTTTTGAGCACGTCCCAATGCTGCGGCCCCTCTTTCAAGCTGTAAGGATGGAAGCCGAGCACCTTGAGCGTTTGCATTCCCGCGGGAGCGCGCGAAGGATCGGCCACGGTGCTGCAGAAGATGGAAATCGGGGGCTCGTCAATATTGGATATTCCAGCAGAGTCATCGTAGGCAAAGCGCAGCAGCCGGTCAGAGCTTGCCAGGATCGCAGACTCGGCAGGCGAAATGGTGCCGCCCTTGATCGGATACTTCGGCGGTTCCTTGATGGCGTAGTGCGTGACGACTTCGGAGATTTCGCCTTCCCAGGTGTCCACTCCGTAAAGAAAATCCGCGGGCCACAAGTCGTGCGGCGCCATCTCAACGAGATTCTTAATGTGCATGGTGGAGAGTACGGCCTTGTCGGCGCGATAGGAACTGCCGTCGGCGCACTCCACGCCCACGCATTTTCCGCTCTCGATGATGAGCCGCGACACGGTTTTGTTGACGAGGATCACGCCGTTGTGCGCCTCGATGAACTTGGCAAGCGCTTGCGTCAGCATTCCCGATCCGCCCTTGGCAATTTTGCGCGCCGACGTGCGAATCGCCGAATACGCGGCCCGGCCGGTCATTGGATATTGCGGCGGCTGCATGCTCCACGGCGTCCCCATCAGGAACGCGCGGCAATGATCGCTCTCAAAATTTTCACGGATCACTTCCCACTGCGACATGGCCAGGCGGCGCTGCCAGAATTTCCCCATGGGATTCGCGGCGAGCCGCTCGCTGAGCGGCTTTCCCGTTCCTGGAGGCGCAAACTGGTCTCCGCCGAGCAGATCCCTGGCGGCCTCGCTCTCGTGATACATGCGCACGTAGGCTTCGCCGTCTTTTTTGGAAAATTTCGCGAATTCCTCGGCCGTGCGCTCAAGGTCGGTCCACTGCGTGATGTAACTGCCGTCGGCAAAGGGCATGTGCATGATCGGGTCGGGGGAAATATATTCCAGTCCGTAATCGCGCAATTTCAGTTCGTCATTGCGCATCAGCGGATTGCCCTGAATGCCATTGTGCGCCGTCGAGCAGGTGTCGTGTTTGTAGCCGGGCAGGGTTAGCTCTTCCGATTTCACGCCGCCGCCGATGACCGGATGGAATTCGAGCACCAGGCAGCGGAAGCCCGCTTTGGAAAGATAGGCGGCCGTGATCAGGCTGTTGTGCCCCGCCCCCGCCACTACAATATCGAATCGATCGCCTGGAACCGCCGCCGTCTTCTTCGCTTCAAGCGGCAGCCCGGTAAACGCCAACGGAGCCAATGCCGCGCCCTTCACAAATCCTCGCCGTGTGATTTCGCTCATGTCGTTGATCCTTTCATCTGGAAGCAACTCTGCCCAATCCGTCCCGAAGTTCACGGGACGGGTTGGCCTCTACAAAACCGAGTGGCGCCCAAGGCTTTGGTTTTGTAGAGGCCGCCCGTTTTGGGGCGGGCAGCTTTCCCCACGATCTGCAAAACCAAAGGTTACGCCTGCGAATCTCGCCTCACGCAACGCCAGCTCAGATGCTACTTCGCGGTTGGCGCCGGCTCGCCCGGACCTGTGTAGCGTAGAACAAATAACCCAAGTTGTCTGTCGGAAACGAAAATGTTGCCACGCGTATCGACCAGCACGTTTTCAGTCTGATTGACGAGTTTGTCGTAAGGGTACGGGCCTAGACGTTTGGTCGGAGTCGGCGGAATGAACCAGCCGACTTCCTTCGGAAGCCGCGGGTCTGTCACATCATAGATCCGCAAGCCCGCGTTGAAATAGGTCAGATAGATCAGGTTGGCCTGCTTCTCCACGTCGGGAGAGTGCTGCAAAATATTTGTGTTGTGAGGGCCGAAGCGCCCGCCCTTCTCGCAAAAATCCTTGTATGGCACGTCCGGCGGCGGCACCGGGGTAGGGAAGATGGATGCCAATTTCGGCTTCGTGGGATCATTGATGTCAACCATCGCGGTGAGATACATCGGCCCAGTGCATGCCCGCGGCCCGGTTGGCGTGTCAGCTCCGCCGGTTCCTTCCGAATGAACGAAGACAAACGGTTTCCCGGGAATTGGCATGGCGTCGTGCACTTGGATTCCGCCGAAAGGCGGATCGAAGCTGAGCGAGCCGATCAATTTCGGCTGGGCGATATTGCTGATGTCGAGGAGCACGAACCAGGGGCTATAACCCAAATAGGCGAGGTTACCGTCGATGAAGGCCGGCCCGTGGAAGCCGTAGATATTTTTGGGCAGCGGCGGCTCGCCTTCTTTTTGGCCGGGCATCCACCAGCGGCCCGCTTCTTTCGGATTCGCGGGATCGCTGATGTCGAGAAAAACCAAAATTTGTCCGTTGTAGCCGGGCATTCCTGCCGCGAGATTCACATATTTGCCGCCGGGGTAGCCGTCGCGGTGCGTGCCGGTGCCATGCGTCTCCCAGCGCGAAAGCTGTTTTGGATTCACGGGATCGCTGATGTCCCAGATGATGACGCCTTCATCGCGCGGCACGCTCGGATCGTGCGAATTATAGGCCGCGCGATTCTGCAGCGCGGTGATCATGATGTTGTCATGCAGATCCACCTGGTTGGTGTCGCCGTTGGGCGGGCCCTGGATGAATTTCACGACCTTGGGATTGGTCGGGTCGGTAACATCCATGATGGTCCAGCCGTGATGCCAGAGGTGCGAGAGGTAGAGATACCAATGATCGTTGACGTGCTTGATGGCCATCTTGACGTTGCCGCCGCGGCCGTCCACGTCGCTGTAGCCGATGGGATGCAGATTGCTGGCCTCCCAACCCTTGGGAATTTCGTCGGCGAATGCGCGCGAGAAATTCAACGCCAGAGTAGTGAAGGCAAAGATAGTGACGAGCAGAATTCGCGCGATGGATTGGCCTGCGGTCGATTTCATTTCACGGCTCCTGTACCTGGGTTGGTTTCTCCGGCGTGGCCGCACGCTGCTCGGCTCCTTGCCACAAGAGCGACACGGACAGCGACTTGCGCGAGTCCTCGAATTTGAAATCGTGCACCTGCCCTCCCGCGTCAACCTTCATGAGCTTGCTCGGCATGGGCTTGCCGGCAAAGCGGTCGCTGAACCATTCCGCGATGAACGTGCCCGTGTTCGGCCCGTTCGTGGTCGAGGGTGCGCCGCTGACGCTATGAAGCGCGCCCTCGTACATGAGCATCTGCTTCGGCGCGGAGAGCATATCCATCAGTTGAAGGCCGTATTCCACGGGAGTGAGTTGGTCGTCTTCGCCGCCGACGAGCAGGTAGGGGCACTTCACTTTTTCGGCCACTCCGTGGAGCGTCCACGATTGCAGGAATTTGTCGAGTTCCGCTTCCGTCTCCAAACCGGTGTAGTAGAGGAAGCGCAGCTTGAACGACGGGGAGGCGGTTTCAAACGCCGTGTGCATGGTCGGCTCGACAGCCATCGCTTGCAGGGCAGCGCCTTTTAGCCGCGAGTCAATCGAAGCAACTTGAGTGCCGAGATACGAGCCGAGGCTTGCGCCGCGCAACGCGATCTTGTCCGGATCGATTTCCTTTTGCGCGCGCAGCCATTCCAGCGCCACGCGGCCCGCATCCTGCCAGTTCGTCTGCGTCAGGTAAATTTCCCGAATGGCGCACTCGTTCTGGCCGGGCCCTTCGAGAGCCAGCGTGGCGATTCCGCGTTCGCGCAGCGAGTCGCCGTAGATCGCCGCGCCGCCCTCTTTGTTGCTGTCCAGGCCGGAGATGGACCACACGCAAGGAACCCGGCCCGACTGGTTCGGCGGCAAGTGCAAATATCCGGGGAGAGTTTTTCCGCCGCCGCCGAACGGCACTTCCACGCGGCGAATTTCGTGGTCCGCGAACTGAATGTATTTCGCGTAGCATTCGTTCTTCTTGTTGTTGAGCGCGAGGTTGTCGGGCGTGTTCTCGAAGATCGGCCACTGCGCGCCCGCATAAAGATGCGCGGCAAGAAAGTACGCTTCACGCGCGGGAATTGTGCGCCCGTCTTTTTCGTATTGCCGCGCTTCGCGCTCGCGGCGCACCGCGGTGCGCGCAAATTCGCGCGAGATGTCGTTGAACTTGTGGATGCGCGCGCGCAAACTTGCCGCGTCTCCCGCCCCGCCGGGAATATTGGTGAGGCCGCCCAGGCGGCCCTGATCCCACTCGGGGCCAAGCGAAGCAATCACCGCGTCAAGGAGCCATCGCTGATCCTGCCACCGCGCCAGCTTGCGCTCCACGTTCGGAGTCATCGACGGCGGCATAGGCTCAGGGGGCGGCGCAGCGCTGGCCGTGCTTTCCAGCAACGTTGATCCAGCGCCTCCCACCAGGGAAGCCCCAGCCAGAGTTGCCGCGCCGCTCAGAAAATTGCGCCTCTCCACTAAATTATTTCGTGAGGGAACTGGAACTTTTTCGCTTGGCATGACAATTCCTCCTGGCTGATTTCCGCGGGGCTGTAGCGCCAACCCCGCACGCGGGGTTGGCATTTCAGCGTCAGGCAGATGCCCACCTAAAGATGGGCGCTACACGAACCAAAACTGGCGAGCATTTTCTTTGACGCAAATAAAGAAGGGGCCGGAGGATTAGTCCGGCCCCTTGTGTGAGACGTAAAGACTACCAGCTGAGTTTCATGCCCAATTGCATAGCTCGAGCGCCGCCGGAACCAAGTTGCGGGTTCGAGCTGTAGGTGTCCGGCGTTAGGCCGACGAAGCCGAACGGTTGGGTGGATGGATCCTGAATGCCGCCACCCGGGCCACCGCTGGGGTTCGACCAGATGGGGTGGTTGAGTATGTTGAAGATCTCAACGCGGCCTTCAACCTTGAGCCTCTCCTTGAACGTGAACACCTTGGTCACTGAGAAGTCCATATTCTTGAAGCCGTCGTCGCGCCAGATATTCGCCTTGGTGTTGCCGTAAGAGCCCCATGCCGCAGGGATCAGGACTGAGTTTCCAACCGCGTAGCAGCCCAGATTACTGAGGGAAGCTTGCGCGAGTGGGCCAATGGCCGCGGCCTTGGCGTTACACGTAGCATTGGCAGTCTCCGCGCCTTGAGGCCCGCCTCCTGCGAAGAAGGGAAGCCCGCCGCCGCCGCTTTGCCACCCACCGTTGGTATCGGTCCATCCATGGACTGGAGTGAAATCATTCGGATTCCCGAAGAAGTTCCACTGTTCACCAAAGCTTTGGGCTTGAGTGCCGATCACGTTGGTTCCGCTGAAATCGTCCGACTGATCGGATAGGCCCCAGGGCAAGCCGCTGGTGATCAATACAACGGTATTGACCGACCAACCTTCCAGCATTTGTCCGAAGCCCTTCTTTCCGGGAAGGTTATAGTCCAACGTAAGCGTGAAGCGATGCCGGATGTCGAAATCGGTGTCCGCATACAGTTGTTGGCGAAGATTTCCGTAGCTGTTCGTTGGAACAGGAAAATTGGCAGCCGTTCCCTGGTCGGAAGCCATACCCAAGGCGTGCGAATAGGTATAGCCAGCTGTGAAGGAAAGACCGTGATAATTCCTGCCGGTCATTGTCACTTGCAGGCCGTTGTAGTTTGCATCATAGATGTTCTTGATCAGGGTAATGTAGTTCAGGTAGGAGAGGCATGAATTGGTGGGATTGAATATTCCGCCTGAACCGTTCTTCGGAGTGACACCCGCTGGGCCAACGCCCACGGAAGCGGCGCAAGGCGCTGTGAATGGCTCCGCCGCCTGTTCCGCACCGCTGTCTGGTGAGCAGTTGTCAAATGGCGTCGCGTCGGTTGCGCTGGCGACGCAGGCGGCTTGGGCAGCCGCCGTCCACCCAGCCCCGGGGGTTGGCTGATTGATGTCAAGCTTCCCCAGCAACTTAGTGCCATGGTTGCCGACGTAACCGACATCAATAGATAGGTTATTGGTGATCGCGCGCTGGATGTCGAGGTTCCATGTGCTCACGTAAGGCGTGCGAATGTTTCGGTCCACGCCGTAGACTTCGCACGGGGTTGGAGGAGCCAGGTAAACAGCTGGGTTAGGGTTATTGATACCGTCGCCGCAAGCCGGATTCGACACAGCAGAGAAAAGAGTCGTCTGTCCGGCAACCGGAAGTGCGGGATTGAAGCCCTGCCATGCCGCGTTGATTGGGCCCAGTGATGGACTACCTTGGGCAAAAGTCAGGGATTGCAGCTGGATGTTGCCTGCCAGCGGAAGCGGTGTCGAGCTGCCGGCGTTGTAAAAGGGCAGACCGGTGGGGAACGTGCGTAGGCCGAGCAGGTTCCCTTCGCCGTTCATCACGTCGAAGCTGAGTTGCTCGTACAGAATCCCGGCTCCTCCACGGACCACCGTTTTGCCATCGCCCTTGACATCCCAGGCGAAGCCGACGCGCGGGGCGAAGTTGTTGTGATCGCCATTGTAAGGATTGTTGGTCTGGACAAGCCCCTGAACTGGGTCGAAGTTCCCCATCAAGCCATCTCGTTCATGAACGACGGCGCTGAGTTCGTAGCGTAGTCCCAAATTGATGGTGAGCCGGGGTTTGATGCGCCAGTCATCCTGCAGGAACGCCGCATAGTTATAGTTGTACAAGGTCCGAACGGCATCTCCGAGAAACAACGCGCCTTGCTTGAGATCTCCTTGGAAGAATTTGTCCAAAGTCTTGAAGCGAATCTGCCCCTTGGCATTCGCTGTTTCGTTGGTGGTGGATATGTTGTTAATGAATTCACCACCAAACTTGAAGGCGTGTTTGCCCTTGAGGACCGACACGTGGTCCAGGAACTCCAGGACCCCGTCCGGGCCCACAATCTTAGGCCAACCAACGCCGATTCCGTTGCTCGGGAAAGCATAAAAGCCCTGGAACCTGATATCTGGGGCTCCCCCATAGCTTGCTCCCCCATAGCCGGCAGGATTGATTCCGGTCGGGAATTCGTAAGTTTGCCCGTTAAAATTGTAGTTGGCAGGGTCCTGGTCGGCGTCGGTACCGAAAAAGGTCTGGTAGTAGTGAGCGTATCCGAAGCGGACTTCGTTCACTACAGTGGAGTTTGGTGTAAAGGCCCAATCGGCAGAAACAGCTTGGGACCGCGCATGCTGCGCCGTGATCCAGCTACTGGAAACTTCGCTAACGGGAGAGTCCACTGAGCTAGTGTCTCCCTGGCTGATGAAATACATGCCCTCCAATTGATTTTTGTCGTTAAGGTGGTAGTTCACCTTTGCCAGTCCGCCGTTGATCGCATTGGTGCTCAACAAATCCGTTAGGACGCTTCCCGTAGCGTTCACCGGGAACAAGCCTTGGAACGGAAGGCCGCTCGGGTCATGCGTCAACTTTGAGGCAATGGGGTTGCATGACGCATCCAGGCCAGCCAAGGACAGACTGAGCGGAGTGGGGGTACCACCACCGGCAATCACATCCTGGCAGGCATTGATAAGGCTCGCCTTGCAATTCACAGTTGTGAGTGTGGTACAGCCATTTCCAGTGGCACTGGGCGCTGAAACTGTCATGGGGGTCGTAATTGAGTTAGGGTTTCCGATCCCGGAGCGTAGACCCTCAAAGTTGACAAAGTAAAAGAGTTTATCTTTCTTGATGGGCCCGCCCAGGGTGGCGCCAAACTGTTCGAGCTCGACAGGCTGCTTCGTTGGGTTGAAAGTTACGCCAGCCGGTGCTGAGTCCGGGTTAAAGTAATTGCGCGCGTCGAACACAGTGTCGCGGCCGTAGGCGTATCCGGACCCGTGCAGGGAGTTGGTCCCTGACTTAATCCCGACAGCGACGATCGCGCCTGGTTTCCAGCCGAACTCTGCACGAGGATTTTCTTCCGTCTTGAATTCGTCGATGGCATCCACGGGCAGGATCGTGCCTGCGTCGCCTGCGGCCATAACAGCGTTAAACACGCTCTGGCCCATCCAGGGGTCGCTGGCCATGATGCCGTTGACCAAGTACACGTTGTCATGTGGGCGTTGGCCATTGGCGCTTTGTGCCATGCCTGCGCCGCCCGGGTAGATCGTCACACCGGGGTTGAGTTGCAGCAAGTTTTCGAAGTTGCGGCCGTTCAGGGGGATGTCCTGAATGATGGCGGCTTGCAGCGTGGCGCCCAGTTCGGCATTTGTGGTCTCGACCATCGGGACAGCTTCGTTCACTGTGATGGTCTGCGACACTTCGCCCGGCTGCATCGTCAGGTCAACTCGAACCTCTCCGTTGACCTCCAAGATGACGCCGGAACGCTCGAAAGCCTTGAAGCCCTTGGCCTCGGAGCGGACCTTATAATTTCCCGGCAACAGGTTTGGAGCGTTGTACTCACCCGATTGATCCGTGGTCAAGGTTCGTGGAACGTTTCGGTCCACGTCCGTAACGATGACGGTCGCGCCGGCGATGGCTCCGCCGCTTTGATCGGTGACCGTGCCGACAATCCGGCCGGCCGTGCCTTGCGCGAACAGTGGAGCGCAAGACAAAATTGACAATCCAAGAATCAGAAACAATGCCGCCGCAAAACCCTTCCACCTAGCAGATAGCAATACTTCTGGCTTCATAGGACCTACCCTCCTCGGTTCGTTTCACAGTCATAGCGAAGGGGGGATCGCGACCTCATTGAGGTCACGCCTTTACCTGGCCAAGCAGAACGACCTGGATTCGCTACGATCTGCCACCCATAAAAGCAAATAAAAACCAATAGAAACCAAAATGCCCAATTACCGGAATTTATGAAGTAAAGCAATTAAATTTATGCCCTGACGACATCCCCAATGACCGCGATACTCGTTCATTCAATTTTAAATGTCAAGTTAAGTTTTGTGCATGACGGGATTTACCTCCAGACATAATGAAAAAATTTCAGAGTCGAGACTGTCCCGGGCCACAGACCGAGAAAGAGAAACTATTCCAGCGGGGGAACACGCCGAGCCCTTCTTCGGGCAAACAAACTGGGGACTTTGGGATTGATAATTCCGGGAGAGGTTTGGGATAGGGATTTACACGGGATGAGAGACGAGAGATCTTTACTCTAGGGGGGATGCGGCGGCAAGGAACCGGGATGGTCCCTTACCGCCTCACACGGATTTCTTACTTTTCAAAGTCTTCGAAGGCGCCGTTATCGGTGCACACCAGTTCCATGATGTCCCAGTCGGGCTTGAGCTGAAAATTCAACTGGGTTTTCCATGCCTTCACGAGCGCCTTGGGGTCTTCGATGGTGAGATCGACCGTCATGTCATCGCGATCGGCGCGGTGGAAGCGCTCGATGACGTGCAGTTGATCGCTGTGCGGATGGCCGTCGCGGTCGAGCCAAGTCTTTTCGTTGAAGCCGACCGTGTCAACCACCAGCGTGTCGCCGTCCCATTTGCCAATCGAGTGGCCCATGTAGGTGGGAGTGATGTCTTCGGGATGCGGCCGGCCATCCGTGAAGATTTGGCGCACGGTGTGATCGTACTCGAAAATCATCATGACTTCCTTGGGAGTCTGCACGATCTGAAAAGGAAACGGCTGGAGATAAATTCGGGGAGTCCCCGGAGGAAGGCACTGTCTCAGAACCGGGTCGTCGGTCTCCTTGAGCGAATGTGTCCGGGGGCCATTGGATGGTTTGTTGGCCATGTATTTCTCTTGTCCCCAGGCAGTCATCTCGGGCGGCTCCGCTGTGTACGTGCTGCCGAGAAACCTTCGCTGGGCGGGTGCGGCGTGCATGTTCCAGACACCCGAAAGATCGTGTTCCGGCGCGGGCGCGGGAGCGGCCGCGGGTTTTGCCGTTCCGGGTTGCTGCGCAGTCTGAGCAGGCAGGGCGGAGGAGAGCGCCACAGCGGCTATCCCCGCGAGAAGGATCGTGACAACGCGAATGCGCATACTAAAACTCTCCCTTGAAGCAAGGATTGTGATGCTCGAAGCTTTGCCGAAGCGATGCCGGATTTCCTAGTTCCCCATACCCGTCGGGAGCTCTTCACCCGTGCCCATCACCACTTTCTGAATCCAAATTTCGTGAGAGCCGCTCTTGGTGGGATAGCCGCTGATGGTGATCGTGTCGCCGGCCTTGACCGAGCTCTTCGTCCACCCGACCCTGCTCAAACGATTGGGGCTGGTGAGTTCCCCTTGCCATTTCTGGGTCGTCCCGGTATCGTCCTTGGCTTCCCAATAAATTTCGACGTGCGGGTTGACGAACTCGAATCCAGTCACCACGCCCTTCACCGTAATCGTCTTGCTCGTATCGTAGTTCGCCGTGCCGTGATGCGCATAGGCCACGCCGGCAATCATCAGAAGCCCCATGCACAGGGCCAGCAAATTCACTCGAATACTTTTCACGTTTTCCCCCATCCATTCGATTCGCGATTTCTCGCGGTTTTTTCGCCGGAAAACACCCACCG
>Ga0187805_10000577_pt1 | contig 12286 bp, 8 predicted proteins | sample NC_wetland_sal_i_6_FD_132965 | JGI IMG/M metagenome (GOLD analysis project Ga0187805, IMG submission 132965) | Wetland sediment microbial communities from Neuse River Estuary, North Carolina, USA - Control_5 | ecosystem: Environmental > Aquatic > Freshwater > Wetlands > Sediment | place: USA... | reverse complement strand
TGTAAAAAAAAGTGGTCGCGACGATGTTGGTGTAGTCCCACAAACCCGCCGCGGAGATTCCGATGAAGTATCCCCAGCGGCTTCGGCGCAATCCCAGGACAATCGTCGCGAGATACATCCAGGCCTGAAAGAAATGAAGCCAGCGAATATCCGCTTCCCAGATCGCCGAGACGGCCAGCACGAGAATAAAGAAACACGCCCCAGCGAGAATGAACCACTCCGGCGCTCCGCGCTTTCGATCCGTGTCCTCCAAAGCGTTCTTCATAGTTGGTAGTACGAAGACGTCCGCCTCAATGTTCCGCGCTCTGGCGCGACATGAAGTCACTCCCGGTGCGCTTGTTAGCCCACCCCCAGCACGTTAGAATGACGGCTGCTCTCATCCGAATCTTTGTCTAATGAAGGAGTCTTCGTCATGAGCACGGCGGAAGCGAAGGTGCGGCGCACGGAATTTGCCAACGAACCTTTCGTGGATTTTTCGAAGCCGGAAAACCGCGCGGCGATGGAGGCGGCGCTGAAGAAAGTCGGCGCCGAATTGGGGCGCGACAATCCGCTCTGGATTGGCGGCAAGCCCGTTGAGACGCCCGATAAAATCCGCTCGCTCGATCCTTCCAAACCCTCTCGCGTCGTCGCCATTTTTTCGAAATGCACGCCGGAACTGGCGGGCCGCGCCGTCGAGGAAGCCGCTCGCGAATTCGAAACCTGGAAACGAGTTCCCGCGGAGGAGCGCGCCGAAATCCTGTTTCGAACCGCGGATATCGTGCGCCGCCGAAAGTTCGAATTCTCCGCGTGGCTCGTTTACGAAGTTGGAAAATCTTGGGCCGAAGCCGACGCCGACATTGCGGAGACGATCGACTTCCTCGAATTTTACGGGCGCGAGATGCTGCGTCTTGCCGGACCTCAGCCCGTGACGCCCGTGCGCGGCGAGAAGAATGTTCTTGTGTACATTCCGCTCGGCGTCGGCGTTGTGATTCCACCGTGGAATTTCCCGTGCGCCATCATGGCGGGAATGTCCGCGGCATCGCTGGTCACGGGAAACACGGTCGTGCTGAAGCCATCGAGCGATTCGCCCGCGATCGCCCATAAATTCATCGAAGCGTTGCACGAAGCGGGCCTTCCGAAAAACGCGCTGCAATTTGTGCCCGGGCCGGGCGGCTCCGTGGGCGACGCGCTGGTCACGCATCCGAAGACGCGCTACGTGGCATTCACCGGGTCCAAGGACGTTGGGCTGCGCATCAGCGAGCATGCGGGAAAGACCCAGCCGGGGCAAATCTGGATCAAACGCACGGTGCTCGAGATGGGCGGCAAGGACGCGATCATCGTGGACGAAGAGGCGGACCTGGACGCGGCCGTGGAAGGAGTCGCGGTTTCCGCGTTCGGATTTCAGGGTCAGAAATGCTCGGCGTGCTCCCGCGCGATCGTCTCCCGGAAAGTGTATGACTCGTTTCTGAAGAAGCTCACCGAGCGCGTGAAAAAGATCAAAGTCGGCCCAACCGAGGATCCGTCGAATTACATGGGACCTGTCGTCAACGAGGCGGCGATGAAAACGATTCTCAATTACATCGAGATCGGAAAGAAAGAGGGCCGCCTGATCGCGGGCGGTGGCCGCGCCCCGGGCGAAGGATATTTTGTCGAACCGACCGTCATCGCGGACATTGCGCCGAAGGCGCGTATCGAGCAGGAGGAAGTCTTCGGTCCGGTGCTCGCCGTGATTCCGGCGAACGATTTTGACCACGCCCTGGCCATCGCCAACGACACCGAGTTCGGCCTGACCGGCAGCGTCTATTCGCGCAATCCGAAAAAATTGGAAAAGGCCGCGGAGAGCTTTCACGTCGGCAATCTCTATTTCAATCGCAAATCCACGGGCGCGCTGGTCGGCGGGCATCCCTTCGGCGGGTTCAACATGTCCGGGACGGATTCCAAGGCGGGCGGTCAGGATTACTTGCTGCTGTTCCTTCAGGCCAAATCCATTTCCGAGAAAGTGGCGAGCTAAACTCAAAGCCGCACGCGATTGTCAAATGAAAAAGGGGGCGCGCGATGGCGCGCCCCCTTGCAGTGCTCAGCGGTTGAAAATTATTGTTTTGTTGCGCGCTCAATGAACGCGCCGATGTTGTCATGCAGCTTCTGCCGGTCTTCGTCATGCAGGTACATCATGTGGCCGGCAGTGTAATACTTCAGCGCGACGTGGCTCTGCAGCTCGGGCGGCAGGCCGAGGTGCGACATGGTGAACTCGGTCGCAAAAAACGGCGTGGCGAAATCGAAATAGCCGTTCTCGACTTCGGTCAGCAGCTTCGGATTGGTGATCATGGCGTTGGCCAAGTCGGGGCCGACGTTTGGCGCGCCGGGGAAGCCGCCGCCTCCACCGCCGAATCTTCCGCCGGCCTGATGCGTCCACGTCCAGCCTCCGCCGCGGCTGGAGTTGTTGTACTCCATGTCCTTCCCGAATTTCAGCTCGTCGTGGTTGTACTGGTTGAGCAGCGCCGTGAATGCGCCGCCGACGGCCGGCCCTTCCGGATCGCCCTGCGAAGATTCCGCCTGGATGTCGTGGTCGTAACCGGTGAAGCGCGCGTCAATGCGCCCGACAGTGATGCCTTTGCTCCGCTCGAGCTCGATCATGAACTTCCCGAGCGTGACGCGCAGGTCGGACTTCATGACGTAGTCTTCGCTGAGCCCGGTGAAGTCCGAAAGCCGCTTGGCGACGGCTTCTTTCTCTGCCGCTGAGATTTTGTCGCCCTTGAACAGCGCCGCAGCGTACTCGCCCTGAGCGTACTGGCGCGCTTCCTGAATGAACGCGGGGAGATCGGCGGGCCGGTTCTTCAGTGCTTTGTGATACCAGGCGACGGCCGCGTAGCTCGGCAGGTAATATTCATAGACGCGGTCGTCGCCTGCGCCGAAGGTGAGAGTGGAAAGATCGAGCACCGATGAAATCAGCACGATGCCATTCAGGTGCATCGAGTAACGGTTCTGGAGGTAGTTCCCCAGGACCGCGGAGCGGAATGTGCCGTAGCTCTCGCCGATTAAGAATTTCGGCGAATTCCACCGGTCGTTGCGGCTGATATAAGTGTCGATGAACTGGCCGAAGGCCTCCATGTCGGGATCAATGCCGTAGAAATCGCGCTCCTGCGCTTTGCCGACAGCGTGGCTGTACCCGGTGCCCATCGCGTCAATGAAGACGAGATCGGTCTTGTCGAGCAGGCACTGCCCGTTGTCCACCAGCTTGTAAGGCGCGGGCGGAGTGAAATCGCCGTCCACGGTCCAGACGCGGCGCGGGCCGAACGCGCCCATGTGCAGCCACATCGTGGCCGAGCCGGGGCCGCCGTTGTAGAGGAATGAAATCGGGCGCGTGCTCAAATCCTTAACGTCGCTGCGCGTGTAAGCCACCGAATACATCAGTCCGGTCGGCTCGCCCTTGTCATTCTTAAGGAGAATCGTGCCCGCCGTGGCCTTATAGGGAATCGTCTCGTTGCCGATGCGGATCGAATGCTCCGTGACCGAGGATTCTTCCTTCGGCGCGGGCTCGGTGGCGGTCTGGCCGCGCCCGCCTTCGCCCTGTCTCATTTCTCTTTCCTGTCCCGGCGCTTGCGCCGCGACTTGCAACGCCGTACCAAACAGCAGCAGCGCGCTCGCTGCGCTGAGACTCCAAACTCTTTTCATCACAGTGCTCTCCTGAACAAAAATTGAAATTGCCGCGAATCGTTTCGCAGCGCGGATTCTATCGAGGTCGGAAGGGCGGAGTCAAAGAAAGTCTTGAGGAATATCGCCGCGCAAGCCAGCCGGCCTGCAGAACAAATGCGCCGGCCCCCGGCCCGCCCAATGGGTCAGCCGGAGACCGGCGCAGCCGAAATGACCGCTACTTTGCGGTGCGATCGATGAACGCCGCGACGCTTTCGTGCAGCTTCACGCGATCGTCATCGTGAAGGTACATCATGTGGCCGGCGCTGTAATACTTCAGCGTGATGTTTTTCTTAAGGCTTTCGGGCAGCCCGAGGTGGTCCATGGTGAATTCGGTGGCGAAGAACGGCGTGGCCAGGTCGAAGTAGCCATTCTCCACCTCCACTTGCAGGTGTGGATTGGTCTGCAGCGCCGTGGCCAGGTCCGGGCCGACATTCGGCGAGCTTGGAAAGCCGACGCCCGGCCCCGCGTGTTTGAAATCCCAATCCTGCGTGCCGTCGGCGAAAACGTGATAGGTCTTGTCCTCGCCGGTTTGCACGAACTTCAGGTCGTCGCGCACGTAGGCGTTCCACAACGCAACATAGGCGCCACCGATGGCGGGTCCTTGCGGATCGTTGAATGCATATTCGCTGAGCAGGTCGAGAGACGGCCCCGAGAACCGCGCATCGATCCGGCCCGTGTTGAGGCCGCGGTTGCGCTGCAACTCGGCCGCAAATTGCGGTTCGTTGACGCGCAGGTCCGCCTTGATCAAGTAATCCTCGCTCAATCCCGTGTAGCGCGAGAGCTTCTTGGCCATGTCCGCTTTTTCGCCGGCCGTGAGCCGGTCGCCTTTGAGCAGGGCCTGGTCGTATTCGGTGACCGCGAAGTGCCGGACTTCATCGAGAAACGCAGTGAGGTCAGCCGGCGGATCCTTGAGCATTTTGTGGTACCACGCAATTGCGGCGTAGCTCGGCAGATAACCGATGTATGGGCGGTCATCTTCCGGATCGAAGCTCAGGGTGCTGAAATCGAGCACGGAGGAGATGAGCACGATGCCATTGAGCTGCATGCTGTCGTGGCTCTGCAAATAGTTGCCGAGGGCGGCGGAGCGGAACGTCCCGTAGCTCTCGCCGATGAGGAACTTTGGAGAATTCCAGCGGTCGTTTCGCGTGACGTAAATGTTCACGAATTGAGCCAGTGATTTCACGTCCTGATCAATCCCGTAGAAGTCTTTGTTCGCCGCTTTGCCGACCGCATGGCTGAATCCGGTCCCCACCGGATCGATGAACACCATGTCGGTCTTGTCGAGCAGAGTTTGCATATTGTCCGCCATTTGGTACGGCGGAGGCGGAGTGAAATCGGCGTTCACCGTCACCGCGCGGCGCGGTCCGAACGCGCCCATATGCAGCCAGATCGAAGACGAGCCGGGGCCGCCGTTGTAGATGAACGAAATCGGACGCTGGCTCGGATCCTTGACGTCGGACTTCACGTAGGAAGTGGAGTAAATCAGCGCGGTTGGCTCGTCTTTGTCATTTTTTAATAGAATCGTGCCGGCTGTCGCTTTGTAGTTGATCGTTTGATTGCCGATCCGAATCGTGTGGTCCGTTGTTGAAGACTCTTCCTTCGGCGCTGGCGCTTCTGCGGCGGGCTTGGCCTCCGCGGCTTTTGCTTCGGGCGGCTTTTGATCCGGCGTTTGCGCGCCCAGATGCGCCGAGAAAACCAGCAACAAAATACTGCTGAACAAACACACCCCTAAATTCTTCCTCATTCGTCGTCCTCCGACGTGTCAATAATTCGATTCAGACCAGCTCGCGCAGCGGATTCTACGCACAACTCAACAGCGAGTCAAAGAAACTCTTTGCGCAAAACGCATGCTGAGCGCAAGGCGGGAAGTAATGCATCGTCTGCGCGGCGATGTGGTATTTTGGTGCCCTCAGAAACTCCCGCTGGAGGCTGATTATGCCTGCGTTCGGAGACAGCGGCGAAGACACGGCACCTCGCGAGAAACCATCCGGCGCTCGGCCGGATGCAGCCAGCGCCGTCCGCGAGGCGCGTGTGGCGTCCGAACCGCCCTCCGCGGAAAGCCCGCGCCTGCAGGATGAAGCTAAACTCGATCTGGTCGAGGAAACTTCTCTCGGTTCTTTTCCGGCGAGTGATCCTCCCTCGTGGGCGTCTGGCGAGCATTCCCCGAGGGAATAGCGTAAAGAGTTTGTCGCAGTTCTTCGGTGCAATTTTCTTGCGGATTCCGGGCCCATCCCTGGGAGTTTCGATTTCCCCGCGTGTGAGCACTTTGCCGGCCCGAAAGGAGATCACCAATGTTTCCAGGCTTGGCGCGCTTTGAAGACTTCGGAATTCTGGCGATGCGGCTGGTCGTGGGCCTGGTTTTTTTCACCAGCGGATGGAACCACTTGAAGGATCCTGCCGCGCGCGCGAGAAGCATCGGGATGAGCCGCGGATTCACCATTTTTCTCGGCTTCGCGGAATCCTTCGGGAGCCTGGGAGTGGCGGTCGGATTTGAAACGCAACTTGCTGCGCTGGGGCTAATCCTCGTCATGTTCGGCGCAATCTTCAAGAAGATGTTCGTCTGGCACACGGGCATCTGGGGAAAGCACGGCACTGACGGCTGGCATTACGATCTAATGCTCGTGGTGATGAACCTGGTCATCCTCCTCGCCAATGGGGGAAGATTCGCTCTTCAGTCATTGTTCACCCCGTAGTGCGTCAGCAACCGCGCGGATTGACGAGGCAAGAGCTTGCGCTAGAATGTTGCGCCGCGCCGTCTGTATTCTCGCCGGGAGATTTCAAGGCGTTGCGGAGGCACAGTCAAGCAAGCCGATTAGTGTCGCTGCGCCGGTGATTCGTCCGTGGCCGCATTTCCTGGCCGCACGTTGACTTTCTCTCCTTGTTCGAGCGAATCCGGCGGATTGATGACAACCGAGTCTTCCGGTGCGAGTCCCGCGAGGACTTCCAAACTGTTGCCGAAGTCGCGGCCGATGGTGAGCTTTCGTAGATCAATTTGACTTTTCGCATCTACCACCGCGGCCATGGTGCCTTCCGGCCGGAACAGCAGGGCATTGATGGGCAGTGCAAGCCGCTGGCCGCTGAGCTTTGCGTCGAAATGCACCTGAGCATAGGCGCCCGGAAGAAGCGTGCCGGCGGGGTTGGGGACATCCACTTCGGTGAGCAGCGTGCGCGTCCCTGGGTCGATCGAATCGGCCGTGCGCACCACTTCGCCGCAGAATTTGCGCCCCGGCATTTCATTTAGTTCCAGGCACGCCTTCAAATCGCGATGAATCGAGGGCGAGTAGGTTTGCGGAACGGAAACGTACACGCGAAGCGGATCGGTCTGCGCCAGGTCAAACATCTCGAGTGTGGAAGTTCCCCCGTTGCCGGCGTTGATCAGGTTCCCGATGTCGACGTTGCGTTTGGTGATGACTCCCGCGAATGGCGCGTAGACTCGCTTGAATGATTCCATGTCTTCGAGCCGATGGACGTTCGCTTCGGCTGCCAGCACCGCCGCTTTCTTCGCCGAGTAATCTCCGTTGGCGTTGTCCACGTCCTGCTTGGAGACTGAATCCGTCTTGATCAGGTCCTGGTAGCGCGTCGCCGTGATCGCCGCCAGGTTCATATTGGCTTCTGCGGTGCCCAGGTCCGCGCGCGCCTGGGCCAGTTGCTGGTCCACTTCCGGCGAGTCTATTTCGGCAAGCAGGTCCCCCTTTTGTATGCGGCTGCCGATGTCCTTGTACCATTTTTTTAAGTAGCCGTTGGTTCGCGCGTAGATCGGCGATTCGACGTACGCATTGAGCGTTCCCGGCAGAACCAATTCCGATTCACCGTTGATTAGAGCGGCGTGGATGACCTGTACGAAAGGGACGGCCATTCGATCCGTCTGCTCGGCCAGGACGCGGTGCTCGTTCTTTCTCTGCAAAATGTTGTAAAGGCCCACGACCAGCAGAACCGCGAACACGACAAAAAAGATCCCGACCATGCGGCCGCGGCCGCGCCCCGGCTTGGGATTCCCCGCGAGAGGATTGTTATCGCTGGATGTTTCGCTCATTCCCCTGGATCTCCTGAGATCAATCCCCGCTGCCCGAAAGCTCGGCCGCCCCCGCCGCGCTCAGCGGAGCGCCGGGCTTGTGCCCCCGGTGCAGGATCGAAAATACGCACGGCACGAAGAAAAGCGTGGCGAAAGTTGCCACGAGCAGTCCGCCGATCACGGCCCGGCCCAGCGGGGCATTTTGTTCTCCCCCCTCACCCAGACTGAGCGACATCGGCACCATGCCGATAATCATGGCCAGCGCGGTCATCAGCACGGGCCGCATGCGAATGTACCCCGCGTCCATGGCCGCGCGCGCTGAGTCCATCCCGTCGCGCATTCGTTCGCGCGCAAATGAGACCATCAGAATGCTGTTCGACGTCGCCACGCCCATGCACATGATCGTCCCGGTCAGCGCCGGCACGCTCAGCGGCGTATGCGTGACCAGCAGGATCCACAGAATTCCGGCCAGCGCGCCCGGCAGCGCCGTAATGATGATAAACGGGTCGAGCCAGGACTGGAAATTCACGACGATCAGCAAATACACCAGCACAATCGCGACCACCACGCCTGATGCCAGCCCGGAGAACGATGTCGTCATGGTGTTCACTTCGCCGCGCAGCTCAAGCTCCGTGCCGCGAGGCAATTGGCTGCGAAACTTGTCGAGCAGTTTTTCCACGTCCTTGCCGACTCCGCCGAGGTCGCGCCCTTCCACCGACGCGTAGACGTCAATCATCGGCTGCGCGTCATAGTGCGTGACCAGCGCCGGCTCGCCCTGCACGCTTATCTGCACCAGATTCCCCATCACTTGCGGCGCCGGCGTGTGCGAGGATGCCACCGGAATGTTTTCCAGCGACTGCAAGGAATCCACCTTGTACTGAGGCACCTGGACGGCCACGCTGTACTCCACGCCGTTTGCCGGGTTGACCCAAAAAGAAGGCGACGTCTGAAAACTCGAGCTGAGCGTCAGCAGCAAGCTCTGCGCCACGTCATTCTGGTTCAGCCCCACGGATTGTGCGCGCGTGCGGTCTACGTCCAGGTGAAGCGTCGGGTCCGAGAACAGCTGCTGCACGTGCACATCCACCGCGCCAGGAATATGCTCAAGCTGATTCGAGATCCGCTGCGCGACTTCATAGTTGCCCGTCTGATTGGGGCCGATCAGCTCGACGTCAATCGGAGCGGGCACGCCAAAATTCAGAATCTGGCTGACGATATCGGCGGGCTGAAAATAGAATTGCGTTCCGGGAAACTCCTCGGCGAGCCGCGTGCGCAGTTGGTCCATGTACTGCGAGGTCGGCAGCCTGCGTTCCGGCCTGAGAGCGATCAGGATTTCCGCGTCGGAGGTCCCGATGGTTCCCGCGTTGCTGTATGCCATGTTCATGCTGCTGTACGGCAAGCCGATGTTGTCGAGGACGTTCCCCAGGTCTTCCGGAGGGATGACCTGCCGGATCAAATTGTCCACGCGATCGCAAGCTCGCGCGGTTTCCTCGACGCGCTGCCCGATCCGTCCGCGCATGTGCAGCCGGATCAAGCCCGCGTCCACCGTTGGGAAAAAATCCCGTCCGAGCGCCGTCGCTAGCGGGGCCGAGACGATGCAGGACATCACGAAAAACGCGACAAACGTCCAGGCGTGGTCCAGGCAGTAGCCGAGCGCTCGGCGATATCCCTCGCGCATGCGGTCAAACGATTCCGCGAATCCCCGCTGGATCCGCGAAAAAATGCCGCTCCCGGTGGCGTGCTCTTCGCCGCGATGCCCGCGCAGCAGGTACATCGCCAAAGTCGGCACCAGCGTGCGCGAGAGAATGTACGAGGCCAGCATGGCAAAGACCACCGCTTCGGCAAGCGGCACGAAAAGATACTTTGCCACGCCGGTCAGGAAAAACATGGGCACGAACACGATGCAGATGCAAAGCGTGGAGACGAAGGCGGGTACGGCAATCTGCTGCGCGCCGTCGAGAATCGCGCGCACGGTTTCCTTGCCCTGCGCCAGATTTCGGTTGATGTTTTCGATTTCCACCGTGGCGTCGTCCACCAGAATGCCCACGGCGAGCGCGAGCCCGCCCAGCGTCATGATGTTGATCGTCTCGCCCAGAGCGCTGAGGACGCAGATCGAGATCAGCACCGACAATGGAATTGAGATGGCGATGATCAGCGTGCTGCGCCAATTCCCGAGAAAGAGAAGAATCATCAGCGCCGTCAGGCCCGCCGCAATCAGCGCTTCGCGGATCACGCCCTGCACCGCGGCGCGGACAAAAATGGACTGGTCGAACAGCGGCTTGATCACCAATTGCTGCGGAAGCGTCGCGGCGATGCGCGGCAGCAGCGCGTAGACTTGCGAGACGATGTCCAGCGTGGACGCGCCGCCGATCTTGTATACGCTCAGCAGCACGCCGCGCTGCCCGTCCATGCGCACGATATTGGTCTGCGGGGAAAAAGAGTCGCTCACGTAGGCGACGTCGCGCACGTAGATGGTCGTTCCGTTGACCGTCTTGATCGGCAGGTTGTTCAATTCGGCGATGGTCTGCGGCGTGCCGTTCATCTCCACGTTGTATTCGGTTGAGCCCAGCTTGATCGTGCCGGAAGGAAGGATCAGGTTCTGCGCGTTGATCGCATTGATGACGTCCACCGGCGAGAGTCCCTTGGCCTGCAGCGCGGGAATGTCCACGTTCACAGCTACCAGCCGCTGCTTGCCGCCGTACGGATAGGGAATCGCGGCGCCTGGGACCGTGGCCATGCGCGTGCGAATAAAATTCTGCCCGAAGTCGTTCAATTCCTGTTCCGACAAGCCTTCGCCGCTCAAGCCGAGCTGAAGAATCGGGACTGTCGAAGCCGAGATAATGATGATGAAGGGCGGATTCGTCCCCGGTGGCATGCCGCGGACCACCGTTTGCGAAATCGCGGTGACCTGAGACAGCGCCGTCTGCACGTTGGCAAGGGGCTGGAAGTAAACCTTCACGATGGAGCGCCCGTTGACCGTCTGCGACTCAATGTGTTCGATGTTCCCCACCGTCGTCGTCAGCGAGCGCTCGAAATTCGACACGATGCGGTGTTCCATCTCCAGCGGAGACAGCCCGGAGTAATTCCACACGGCCAGGATGACGGGGATATTGATCTCGGGAAAAATGTCGGTAGGCGTCCGCATGACGACCAGCGGGCTGATCAGCAAAACCACGAGCGCGAACACAATAAACGTGTACGGACGCTTCAACGCAATGCGGACAATCCACATAAGGTCAATCTAAACCGTCACGTCTGGACGCGACGTACGCGCATCCTCAGACGATGGAAGTTCGCCTTTCGCCACCCCCGCTCAGCATACTATACAGTTTGGATGCGTCAGAAGTTTTCGCGTTTCAATATCTTGCCAGCGAAAATTGCTGACACCATCTAATCGAGAATTGAAATCTCATAGCGGAAAGGCGTGGAAACGGAGAGGCCGGAAGGCAGGGAAGCAAGAATTTCGACGGATCCGCGATCGCCGCACCTTACAGCGCGTTGGCCGCGGCCCTGGCCAGCCGCATGGCTGCCTCGGGGGAATCCTCTGTGACCACAATCGCGAGCAGTTGTTTGGATTCAAACCCTGCGACCTGTTCGCTGGCGTCGTGCGCGGCGTGGACCGCTCTTCCGTTGACGACCTCGCGCGTCGAACCGGGCAATGGAGTGCCGTCGCTTGGCCGCAGAAAAAGCGAGTACTCTCGCGCACCGTCCGTGACGACCAGGTGCAGATACACGTGGTCTTCGAGTTGGCAGATTCGGCCGCGCTCGAGCCGATAGCCGCTCCCCCCCAGTGCGTTTACGGCCTCAGCAGACACTCCGCGCGTTTCGGCCAGCGCCTGGATCTCTGCGAGTTCGGTTCGCCAGTGTCTCGGCTGCGCCAGCGTGACTTCATCGCGATGGTCCTCCGCCGCGTCGGCATACACTCGCGCAGTTCGCTGACCCAGCAGCACGTTGTACGCGAGCACGCTCGCCAGCACGGTCGCCGCCGCGCCGATGGCAAGGCCAATCCAACGGCGCGGCCAAAGCGCGTGGCTTCCCGGCTGAACCTGCGCGGCCGCTTCGGCGAGAATACTCTGTTTGACGCGGAGCAAGATTCCGCTCACGTCAGGGTCTTCGGATTGCACCGCGGCTTGCAATTGCAAATCGAGCGACTTCTGCTGCTCGGCTTCGCGCGCGCAGGCCGGGCAACCCAGCAGGTGCGCTCCAATTGCCTGCGCTTTTGCGGGCTCCAATTCGCCGGTCAAATAGGCCGGGAGGACCTCGATGACTTCGGAACAGTTCATGACGCTCCCTTTTGGGCGCAGGCCGCGCCGTTCGCGCCCCGACGAATTCCGCCCTCATTGTTCGCCGCGAGCCGGCTGCGCATGGCCTGACGCGCGCGGCTCATTCGCGACATTACCGTGCCGATTGGCACGGCCAAAATTTCCGCCATCTCCTTGCAGGTGAAACCTTCCACAACGCCCAGCAGAAGGACTGTGCGATGCTCTTCACTCATGTCGGCCAGCGCTTGGTTGACCTCCGCGTTGGCGAGCAGGGAAGAAGGCGCCCGGAACCCCGGCTCCGCTTCGCTCTCGGGGGATTGGAGCGAAACCAATAACGGCGTCG
>Ga0187805_10000576_pt1 | contig 12297 bp, 8 predicted proteins | sample NC_wetland_sal_i_6_FD_132965 | JGI IMG/M metagenome (GOLD analysis project Ga0187805, IMG submission 132965) | Wetland sediment microbial communities from Neuse River Estuary, North Carolina, USA - Control_5 | ecosystem: Environmental > Aquatic > Freshwater > Wetlands > Sediment | place: USA... | reverse complement strand
GATGGTCATGATTCACCTGAACCCGTGCACTAAAACGTACGCGTTAGTGTCAGCGGGAGATTTTCAAAAGGAGGGGACTCAGGAAAGACGTAATACAACGCCGGGCAGGAAGGGCGGGACTGGGTTAAGCAGCCCGCCGTTGTGCTTCGGCAACGTTCTCTGGTTCCGACAAAACAGCCTGTCGCTCCGAGTCGGCGATCCGGTCCAAAACGCCGTTCATGGTTTCCTGAATGCGGGTGCTGGGCCGGTGGAACTTCCGCGTGGCCTTGGAGGCAAGCTGGCAAAGCATATAACGATTTCGTAGAGTCTGTAAAGCGTCAAACACACGATCAGAGCGCATGCGTCGTAGTTCTCCTTACTTTATGATTGTGACCTTTCGCTTTCGTCCTTTTGCCAGGGAGGGTGACCGGAAACCCCATGTTCCGACCTAAGTCACTGATTCCGAGTAGGTTGTAAAGGAGTTAGCGTAAAAACTCACTCTTTGTGATAGATGCGCGATGGGGACCCGAAGATGCTCGATTTTCTGGGCTTGGCTTCACGGGCGTAGGATACATAACAATGGCCCGCAAACTTCGGATGTCCCTGGAACACGTTAATTTAGACGCAAGGATTGAAGAGGTCAAGCATTTATTTGTAAATCGGGGTAAAGGCGACCCCTGGATTTGACGAATTTGGTTCAAGATACACGATTTAAAAGAGTTAGCATTCTTAACCGTGGTCCTGGGGATGGGTCAAAAGTGAACCCGGCGATGCCAGCTGGGACCGGGATCTCAGTTCGGTTCCGGCTTGCTCAGAGTCGATTGGGATGCCAGCACCCGGCGATCATCTAGTGAGAAAATTGGGCGCATGACCGGCGTGAGAATGGATGCGTGGTTGTGGGCGGCGCGATTCTTCAAGACGCGGACGCTGGCGAAAAAGGCATGCGACCTGGGAAGGATTCTATCGAATGGGCAAGTCGCCAAAGCGGCGCGGGAGGTCCGGGTCGGCGATCGGCTGCGCATCACGAATGAAGGCGGCGAGTTCGAGGTGGAAGTGCTGGCGCTCAGTGACGTGCGCGGTCCGGCGTCGGTAGCGCAAACCCTGTATCGCGAGACGGAAGCGAGCCGGGAAGCGCGTCAGAAGGCTGCCGCCGAGCGGAAGGCGATGCGGGAGTTCGAGATTTTGCCGCAGGGCCGGCCCTCGAAGCGCGACCGCCGCAGGATCATCCAGTTTCGCGGCCGCGGATAAAGAATAGAGTCCAGTATCAATGCCGCGGGATCTTTTTGGGCGGTTGACGGTGTAGCTCGATCCACCTACTATTGCCGCGATGGTCACCCCGTCGGAACTCGTCGGCCAAACTATCTCCCACTACCGCATCTTGGAAAAACTGGGCGGCGGCGGGATGGGTGTGGTGTACAAGGCGGAAGACCTCAGGCTGGACCGCTTTGTCGCGTTGAAGTTTCTCCCCGACGACGTGGCCCGCGATGAGCAGGCGCTCAGCCGCTTCCAGCGCGAGGCCAAGGCGGCATCGGCGTTGAATCATCCCAGCATCTGCACGGTCCATGAGATTGACGAACAAAACGGGCGTCCGTTCATCGTGATGGAGTTTCTGGACGGCGTGACGCTGAAGCACCTGATCGGCGGCCGCCCCATGGAGTTGGAAAGGGTATTGGAGATCAGCCTCGAAGTGGCCGATGCGCTGGATGCGGCGCATGCGCAGGGGATCGTCCATCGCGACATCAAGCCGGCGAATATTTTCGTAACGAAGCGGGGACACGCCAAGATTCTCGACTTCGGGCTGGCCAAGATCACGATTCAAAAGCCTGAGGCGGCAAGCGCAGCACCCACCATCACCGTCGCCGAGGAGCACCTGACGAGTCCGGGAAGCACGCTGGGCACGGTCGCTTACATGTCCCCGGAACAAGTCAAGGGGCTGGAACTCGACCGGCGGACGGACTTGTTCTCATTTGGGGTAGTGCTGTACGAAATGGCGACGGGCAGGCTGCCGTTTCGGGGCGACACTTCGGGAATCATCTTCGATTCGATCCTGCACGGAACCCCGGTCGCGCCAGTGCGGCTGAATCCGGAGGTCAGCCCGAAGCTGGAAGACATCATCGCGAAGTCGCTGGAAAAAGACCGCGAGGTGCGATACCAGTCAGCCACGGATTTAAAAGCTGATCTGAAGCGGGTGAAGCGCGATAGCGAGTCGCAGCGGGTTCTGGCCGCCTCGGGAATGCACGCGCCCTCGAACGGAGGACGAACAAGCAGGAAAACGTGGATGATGGCGGGCGTAGCGCTCGCTGTGGCAGTCCTGGTTCTGCTGGGATTTCGCGCCTACGATGCCGCCGTCCGCAAATCCCGAACCAGCGCCGCGGACCTGAAGGCATCGACCGAAACCATCGCGGTACTTCCCTTCCGCGACATCACGGCCGCGGCCAGCGATAGTTGGGGCATCGGGATCACCGACGCGATCATCAGCCGTCTGACTTCCTTGCAGAATCTGGCGGTGAGGCCCACGACATCGGTGCTGAAATATGCGAACACAACGCCGGAGCCGGCGGAAGCAGCTAAGGCTCTGGGCGTGGAGAGTGTGCTGGAAGGGACCTATCAGCGCTCGTCGAATGTGATCCGGGTGACGGTGCAGCTGATCGACGGGAATACAGGCAACACGAAGTGGTCGCAGCGCTACGATCTGAAGAGCGCGGACATCCTCAGCTTTGAAGATGAGATGGCCACGAAGGTGGTGGAAGGGCTGCAGGTACAGATATCGTCTACGGAGCAAAAAGCGATCCAGCAGCCGGTAACAACCAACGTGGAGGCCTACAACGACTACCTGCAAGCGCGCTTTTACCTGAACGAGTACTTCATGTATTCGCGGGTCGAGAGCATCGAAAAGGCCAAGCAACTGCTCTTACATGCGGTTTCTCTGGACAAGAACTTCGCGGATGCATACGCGGTGCTGGCGGAGTTCTATTCCCTGCAGAGCGCGAACTTCTTCGCCGACGCTGACGCAAATCTTAAGCGCGGCGAGGAGGCGGCGAAGAATGCGCTGCGGATTAATCCGCAGTGCGTAGAAGGGATGACATCGCTGGGCGGCATCTACAGCGAGCAGGGCCGGGAGCAAGAGGCGATTCGCACGCTGAGACAAAGCGTGGCGCTGGCTCCGAACAAGGGGAACGCCTGGCAGATGCTGGGCTACGCCTATTACTATGCCGGATTGAACGACCTGGCAGAGCAAGCCTACCGCCGTTATGTTGAGCTCAACCCAACGTTGGTGCAGCCACGTTGGATGCACTCGCGCATGCTTCTGTACTCAGGGAAAGCCAGCGAAGCTGAACAGGAAATGCGGGAGCTGGTTGCACAAAATCCAGACCAGTTTAAAGCGCTGGCATATTTCGGCGCCATTCTTTACTACCAGGGAAAGCCCGACGAGGCAGAGCCGTATCTGAGCCGGAGCGTCCAGCTCGAGGGCAACTCCAGCGACAACTCCGGTCGGATGATGGCGGCGTTCCTGTATGCCTCGCTCGGCCAGCGGGAAAAAATCGACAGCAAAATATTTCAGTACCGTCCCGAGCAGATCATTGACGGCGACGGGGCATACTGGACAGCCGGGATTTACGCGTTGCTCGGCGATAGGCAAAATGCCCTGCTCTGGTTGAAGCGGGCAGTGACTCTGGGAGATGTGAATTATCCCTGGTTCCAGCGGGATAAAAATTTCGCCAGCCTGCGCTCCGACGCCGAATATCAGAACATCATGGCCGGCGTTCGCGAACGCTGGGAAGCGTACAAGAACGAATTCGACCCCGGTCGTTGATCGAAAAAGCCTCGGCGGCGGGTAAGTGTGCCCGCCACACCTGCGTGTGATTGAAATCACAGAATGATTCAACTCCCCCCAGTAGCGTTAAATCGGATCTCTTTCCGATTGTGAGGACGTATCTATGTCTACTGTCTCCCCAACCAGCAACCGCATTTTGAACCCGAAATTAGAGCGAAAGATTATGAGCGCCGAGACCGCGGCGGCGCTGATCCAATCCGGCGATCAGATTGGCATGAGCGGATTTACCGGATCGGGGTACCCGAAGTCCGTGCCGATTCAGCTGGCGCATCGCATTGCGGAAGCGCACTTCCGAGGGGAGAAGTTTCAGGTGAGCGTGTTCACCGGAGCATCGACCGGGCCGGAGTTGGATGGGGCGCTGGCCATGGCGGGAGGGATTCATCTGCGGCTGCCGTACCAGTCCGATCCAGAGACGCGCAAGCGGATCAACGCGGGCGAGATGGAATATATGGACATCCATCTGAGCCACGTGGCGCAGTTTGTGGAATACGGATTTCTGGGCAAGATGGACGTGGCGCTGATCGAAGTAACGGCGATTCTGGAAGATGGGCGCGTGGTGCCCAGTTCGTCGCTCGGCAATAACAAGACATGGGTCGATTGCGCGGAGCGCGTGATTCTCGAAGTGAACTCTTGGCAACCGGCCGCCCTGGAAGGGATGCACGACATTTATTACGGCCTGGAGCCGCCGCCGAATCGCCACCCGATTCCGCTGACGAAGCCGGGACAGAGGATTGGGTCGCCGTATCTCAATATCCCGGCAGACAAGATTGTCGGAATCGTGTTGACGGACTCGCCGGACCGCAACAGCGCCTTCAAGGCTCCGGACGAGGCTTCCAAGCGCATCGCCGGGCACATCCTTGAGTTTCTGAGCTGGGAAGTAAAAAAGGGGCGGATGCCAGCGAACCTGCTGCCCCTGCAATCGGGCGTGGGCAACATCGCGAACGCCGTTCTGTTCGGTCTGGAGGAAGGACCGTTTGAAGGGCTAACGTCTTATACCGAAGTGATTCAGGACGGAATGATTCGACTGCTGAAGTCAGGAAAACTGACCACGGCATCGGCGACTGCATTCTCGCTCAGCCCCGCGATGCTCGACGAAGTGAATGCCGACATGGCTTCCTATCGGGAGCGCATTGTGTTGCGGCCGCAGGACATTTCGAATAATCCGGGAATCATCCGGCGGCTGGGCGTGATTGCGATGAACGGCATGATCGAGGCCGACATTTATGGCAACGTCAATTCAACCCACGTGATGGGATCGCGCATCCAGAACGGGATTGGCGGATCGGGAGACTTTGCGCGCAACGGATATCTGTCGATCTTTATGGCGCCGTCGTCGGCGAAGAAGGGAACAATCTCCACCATCGTGCCCATGGTCTCGCACGTGGATCACACCGAACACGATGTGCAGGTCTTGGTGACAGAGCAGGGATTGGCCGATCTGCGCGGGCTTTCGCCGCGGCAACGGGCAAAGCTGGTGATCGAGAAGTGCGCGGCGCCGGAATATAAGTCTTTGCTGCAGGATTATCTGTCGCGATCAGAACAACTGTCGTACGGGAAGCACACGCCGCACCTGCTCAACGAATCGCTGGGCTGGCACAACCGGTATCTGCGGACCGGAAACATGAAGCAGCGGCAGGAAGACTGAAGCAAAGAATCCGGGCAAATTGTCGGGGATAACGCGGGGACCAAACGGTCTCCGCGTTTTTTTCTTTGGGACAAACTCGGGCGCCACTTGCAGGTGAAAACTTTTGCAGCAAGGCGGGGAAAAATCGTGAAATTAAGGAAATCTCCCTATTGACAGGACGTCGGGGTCGGGAGCAGCATTCATGCGATTTATTAAACCCTTTCAATAGGAGGCTCCTATGAGGCCCAGCGGCGCAGGTCCGGAATCGAATCGTCGACCGCAAGCCTTCTCCACCCTGACTTCGATTCTGGCTTTGTGGGCGCTCACCGGCGCAGCACTGGCACAGTCGGCGCTGGTTCGGGTCAACCAGGTGGGTTATGTTTCCAGCGCCTCGAAGCGCGCGTACTTGATGGCCTCCGGTTCCGAAACTGGCGCGACCTTTGTGGTGAAAAACTCAAGTGGCTCGACGGTATTCGGACCTGCGTCCATCGGCGCAAATCTGGGTTCGTGGAGCAAGAGCTATCCCGATGTGTATGCCTTGGACTTCGATAGCTTCACGACTGCGGGGACATTTTCAATCAGCGTGAGTGGACCGATGGCCGCATCGTCGCCAAATTTCAAAGTCGACACCGCGGCGAATATTTATACGGGCGCCCTTTCAAACAGTCTTTTCTTTTACCAGAATGAACGAGACGGCCCGAACTTCATCGCGACAGCGCTGCGCACCGCCGCGGGCCACCTCAACGACGAGAGCGCGAAGGTATACGTAACACCGACCGTCAACAATAACGGACGCTTTTCTGGCGACCTGACTCCGGCGACGCTGAATGGAACCCAGCCAATCATCGATGGTGCCGGGGGTTGGTGGGACGCCGGCGACTATATGAAATTCGTCCAGACGCATACTTACACGGTGGCCATGATGCTGGTGGGTGTTCGGGACTTTCCCAACCAGATGGGCAGCACCGGTGCGACAGAAAATGGGCTGCACTTTCCGGATGAGGCTAAATTCGGTCTCGACTGGCTGCAGGAAATGTGGGACGACACCAATCAAATCCTGTATTACCAGATGGCGATCGGAAACGGTAACGCGCAGACCATCAGCGATCATGACATATGGCGTTTACCGCAGGCCGACGACACCTACGGCGGATGCACTTCGCTTTACCGCTACATTTGCCACCGTCCGGTATTCGTGAACCCCGCAGCGCTCTCGTCGAATCAAATCGAACCCGGCGCACCGATCAGCCCCAACCTGGCGGGCCGGCTGGCTGCCGATTTCGCCCTGTGCTATCACGTGTATCAGACCAGCAACACAACCTATGCCAACCAGTGCCTAAGCTCTGCAGAGCACATTTTCGATCTGGCCAACACTGCTCCCAGTGGAAATCTGCTTACTGCGATTCCGTTCAGCTTCTATCCTGAAACGGAGTGGCGCGATGATCTGGAACTGGGAGCTACCGAGCTTTATTTTGCGGTGCAGGGCTGCGGCACCAGCTGCCCCGTCAACCTGCATCCCGCGTCGTACTACTTGCAACAGGCTGCCCACTGGGCGAACGCCTACATTACCGGACCCAATGATGCCGCCGACACGCTGAATCTCTACGACGTCAGCGGGCTGGCACATTTTGAGTTGTACCGGGCGTTAGCGCTCGCCGGAAATCCGAACGGCACGGGCCTGGAAACGAATCAGACCGCACTGGTGGGTGATCTTGTGAAACAGCTCAACAAGGCGATTGCCCAGAGCGCCACGGATCCCTTCGGCTTTGGATTCCCCTGGGCTGCCTATGACACGACATCGCATGGGGGTGGACTTTCCGTGATGGCGGCGGAATGCGATTACCTAGTCACCCAAGGCGCGAATTTCACTTTGAATAACAGCACCTCTCCCGCGGTTTATGCAAACCGGCAGTTAGGGAATGTTCTGGGAACGAATGCCTGGGGAACTTCGCTCATCGTCAACAACGGAACGACTTTCCCGCTCTGCATGCAGCATCAAGTCACGAACCTGGTTCCCACGCCGCCGAATGGTCCGCCATTTTTGTCGGGGGCGGCGGTGGAGGGCCCGAACTCGATCGCCACAAAAGGCACTCTATCTGGCATGGTTGCCTGCCCGCCCAACGGAGTGGACGTCTTCTCACAATTCAACGGCAAAGCCGTCTACAAGGATTTCGTGCAGTCCTATTCGACGGTGGAACCTGCCATTGATCTGACGGCATCGTCATTTTTGGCGTTCTCGTGGCAGATGGCGGGAGCGCCCTCGGGGACCCCGTAGCTGAGCGGGAACGTCAACACCCCCATCCTCTCGCCAAATGCACGAGAAGGGTGGGGCATCGCAAGGATCTATTTGTTCCGATTACGAATTCAACTCCGGACTGACAAGTTTAAGGAGACTTATATGAAGCGAAAAATCCTGGTTCTGTTCTGTGCTGGCATGGCTGGGCTGTTGCTCAGTACAAGCGCGAACGCGCAAACGCAGATGCAGATTTATGGTGCGTGGCACTGCTATACGGACGGCTGCAGTTGGGCTTCGGTGCCGAACATGACGACCTTCGATACCGATAATCACTGGATGATCGATCGCGATATGAACGACACTTACGAGCCCTCGGTAAACCTGGTGATCCTGAGCTTTGTAGATCCAGTCAAGCTGATGAACCTGACCACCGATTCGGGAGACACCAACGGTATTCCCGTTGGGATGAATGCGGCGGTCATCAGTTACTTTCAGAGCCGGGGCGTGCGCGTGATGATGTCGATTGGAGGAGCCAGCTATCGGAAGAACTGGGACAAGGCGTTATCCGGCAATCCGACGCAACTGGGCCTCAACGCCGCGGCTGCCGCCAAGGCGTTCAACGTCGGGATGGAAATTGATTATGAAAATAGCAGCAGTCCGAATCTGACCGGGCTGCAAAAGTTCGTGACCGCCTACCGCTCGCAGATCGCGTACGATGCCACGGGTGGGAACTATTCCGCACGGCTGACGATTGATTTAGGGAACGACGACCTTTATCTGACCAAGCTAGCCAATTACGCCGTGACGAACTGGCTACAGACCAGCGCGCCCGTGCTCGACTACGCCAACGCGATGGTGGCTTCGCAAAAGACCAGCGTCGCGACGTTGGAGACGGGCTGGCAGCAGCACGTCGATGGAGTGTCAGGATCGGTGCCCCCGCAAGCGCCGGCCAAGCTGACGGGAAGCTTGTGGCTGGTGGGTTCGCAGCCCAATTGCGATAACTTCAGCAACTCCGATCAGAATACGGCGGCAAGTTTCGTGGAAGACCTGGCTCCGGCGGGCGCGGGAACGACCACGGGGATGCTCGGATATATGTTCTGGGCTGCGGGATGCCAGGGCAACGGCACAGGATGCACGTTCCCGCCCAATACCTGCCAGAACGGTATGGGAGGCGCGGCCACGGCGTTCAACATTCCGGTTCCGATGCCGGCGCTGCGGCAGAATTAAGATCGTGTAGCCCCGGACGCATTCGTCCGGGGTTGCGCGAAGCGCAATTTCGGGTGTGCTGGCCCGGAAGAGTTCAGGAACTACTGCACCTGTGAGCACTGCTCGCTTCGCTTGTAGGGGCGGACGAATGCGTCCGCCCCTACATAAAACATTAGCGCGGCCAGAGCCAGCCGAAGGTTCCGGCGGTCAGCAACGCGTAGACGAGTCCATCGATCACTTCCTTGATGGTGAAGCCCCAGGTCTGTCCTTTCCATATGCCGTTGCTGATCGTTCCCAGGCCGTAGCCGAGGAAGGCTGCGGTTCCTACCACGCGAAAAACTGCTAGATAATACGTGCCGGGCGCAACCGTGTGCGCGGTCAGGTACGCCACGAAGAACGTGATCAGCAGGCAGTAAGCGAACCATAAGCCCAGGAACTTGGGAATGACCGGCGGTCCGACGGGAAAAACTGTCATCATTCCGACGGGCCCCTGATTGTACTTTTCGATCGAGGCCGGGGACTTCATATCCTGGTGCGTGCAGTAAGGAAAAACATAGAGTCCGCGCTTCAGACCTGCACTGCGAAGGGCGGGAAGCACTTTCTCTTCATCGGGCAGCTTCAGGTAGTCGCCTTTGTGATAGGGCAGCAGCATGTGCATGATCGAACTTGCAATGAAGACGATGACCGCCGAGAGCACGATAGGCAGCCAGAGAGCGGAGAGTGGGACCATGGACGCCTCCTGCGGCGAAAAAGCTGGTTTCAGTTGACTCCGGGAGGTTATTCTTCGCGATGCAATCGGTCAAGAGGCTTGCGTTCTTAGGAATGGGAGTGAGCTCGGAAAAATCCCGTCCTTCGCTCCGCATTGCAGGTTGAGAGCATCAAAGAGGATCATGACAGCGGAAGGAAATCCAGCGCGCATGCAAGTGATTCATTCCGACGACGACCGCGCCGACGCTCAACTGAAGCACTGGCTGGGAGAACTGGTGTCGCGCAAGGGCAGCGATCTGCTGCTGGTGGCCGAGGCTCCGGCGGCGATTCGCGTGGAGGGCTCGTTGTGGGCGATTCAGGAAGGGACATTGAGCGGGGACGAGATCGAGGCGATGGTGCTCCCGGCCCTGGCGGTGCACGCCCGTCACGCCTATCAGCAGCAGGGCATTGCCGATTCGTCGTATCGCGTGGAAGGGCTGGGGCGGTTTCGCATCAACCTGCACCGGGAGCGCGGACGCGCGGCGGCTACGGTACGTGCGCTTCCTTCGAAGATTCCGGAGCTCGAGGAATTGCGACTGCCGGCCGGAGTGGCAGCACTGGCTCGCCTGCAGCGCGGCCTAGTGATCATCGGCGGGGCGACGGGATCGGGGAAGACCACCACGCTGGCTGCGCTGGTAAATGAGATCAATCAGCGCGACGCGCGGCATATCGTGACCATTGAAGATCCGATCGAGTACGAGCATGCGCATAACCGCAGCATGATCGAGCAGGTGGAGATTGGGATTGATGCGCCCGATTTCCCTGCCGCATTGCGCGCGGCGATGCGGCAGGCGCCCGACGTCATTGTGGTCGGAGAGATGCGCGATCCGGAGACGGCGCGGATTGCTTTGTCGGCCGCGGAGACGGGACACCTTGTGTTTACGACCCTGCATACGACCGATGCGGCTTCAACGGTTTCGCGCATTGCCGATTCGTTTCCGCAAGAGCGGCAGCATTCGGTGCGGGCGGAGATGGCAATGGCGCTGGCGGCAATGCTGACGCAAACGCTGATTCCGCGGCGGAATGGAGGGCGCGTGCCCGCGGCTGAGTTGTTAATGGTGAGCTACGGGGCGCGGCAGCATGTTCGCAAGAACGCGCTGCAGCATTTGCATCAGGAGATCACCATTACGCGGAAGCAGGGGTCGTTCACCATGGAGGAATCGCTGGCGCAGTTGGTGTTCCAGCAGGATCTGACGCGCGAGGATGCGATGATGCGGGCAATCCATCCCGAGGATCTGGATACTTTACTGAAGACCAAGGGATTCTAGCGGTTTCGTGAAGCTCCAACGAAGATCAAAATCCCCACCCTCTCGCAAAGAACGCTAGAAGGACGGGGCACCCGCTTCCAGGCACCCCTTAGTTAGTACGCCGTCAGGTTCACTTCGTCTAGCCAGACGTTGTACGGCACCGCGGGCTCCGCCATGTCCGTTTGAAATGCGACGTCGATTTCTTCCAGAGTCCAGCCTGTCTGATTGTCATAGTAGGTATCAACGTTGTACACCTGAGTTCCCACCTGCAAACTGATGTAATGCACTTGATTGCCCGCGCGCTCGAGGGTCCAGATGAGATGCACCCGGGTGTTGGCGGGGAAAGGATTGCAGGGAACGTTGGTCTCGCGCCAGACACCGGAAGCGTCGTCCCAGATATCCCACATCGGCGGCGTCTCGCCCTTGAAGTCGGGCGGAGTGCACGTGGAACTCGGCGGATCGCACGCGGGAGGCGCCGGCAATAGGCTAGTGCTCGGCGACCATGTGATCGGGACGGGCGGCGTCGACGGATACGACGGCTGCGGTGGCGGCGCTGGAGTCGTCGGCGTTGTTGTCGTCTTAGAACTCGTCCCGCAAGCTACCAGGGCGAACGCTAACAGGGTGGGCGAACACGTTGCAAGTACCGCCGACCTGCTTACAGCCACGGGAACTGCGCGCATTCACGACCCTCCAAGGATTTCGTTCGCCCCACACACAAATCCGGGGTCGGAGCGGCGAACCCTTGAAAGCCCACTACAGGCGGAGGCTGTCAAATTCTGCGTTGGTGGCGCTTTGGTCGCAATAGGGCCGGAACCTTAAAGAGGACCTACTTTCTCCTTAACTCGGGGTGTCTTTACGCCCAGTAGGTCCGATCGAGACTGCGATATTGGATGGCTTCCGCGATGTGCTTGGGCTCGAGGTTGGGAGCGTCTTCCAGATCGGCGATGGTGCGGGCGACCTTCAGGATGCGATCGTGAGCGCGGGCGCTGAGTCCTTGCTGCGTCATGGCGCGTTCCAGCAGGCGCTCGCAATCGGCGGAGAGTTCGCAGAAAGCGCGGATGTGGCGGGAGTGCATTTGGGCGTTGCAGTAGAGTTTCTCGCGGGAAGTGGCGAAGCGTGCTAACTGCTTCTGACGAGCTCGCATGACGCGTTCGCGAATCTTGGCGGAGCTTTCCGGTTCGTTCGTCGAGCGCATTTCTTTGTAGTTCACGGCCGGCACGTCGATGTGGATATCGATGCGGTCCATAAGCGGGCCGGAGATTTTCGAGATATAGCGCTGGATCATGGGCGGGGTGCACTGGCATTCGCGGCTGCGGTCGTTGTGAAATCCGCAAGGACAAGGGTTCATGGCGGCGGCCAGCATAAAACGCGCAGGGAAAGTCAGCGACATGGAGGCGCGCGCGATGCTCACCGTTCCATCTTC
>Ga0187805_10000575_pt1 | contig 12306 bp, 7 predicted proteins | sample NC_wetland_sal_i_6_FD_132965 | JGI IMG/M metagenome (GOLD analysis project Ga0187805, IMG submission 132965) | Wetland sediment microbial communities from Neuse River Estuary, North Carolina, USA - Control_5 | ecosystem: Environmental > Aquatic > Freshwater > Wetlands > Sediment | place: USA... | reverse complement strand
TGGCCGGCGTGTTTTCCATAGGCTTCTATGATCCGCGACATGAGCGTTGCCGCTTGGTCTTTCTCGAGATGCGGCGATTCCTTTGTTTCTTTGGTCGAGCTCCACTCGACCATGTCACCTTTCAAGAGGAAACCCTGGCCGAAATCCGTGACCATGTGCGCGAAGCTTGTCCACCGATTGCGCGATGCGCCTTCTGCCTCCCGGCAAAAAGTGATCCCCACAAAGCAGGAGTCCCCCGCCGCATCGGCCAGGCGCCAAGGGGTAAGACCTGCTTTAAATAAGAGCCTTACGGTCAAATCCCATGCCTGCGTGGCCTTGTCTTGCCGCGGTCCATCCGTTTCCGGAATTTTTCCATCACAAAGGATTTCGGTTGGCAGGGATTGCGTGCAGGCCGCATTCAAGAGAGCGCGTTCCAGGCGCGCTGGAATTGCGCAGATCACCAAGTCTGGCGGCAATTCGAGATTGCCCATCACCCGAACCTGCTCTCCAAACAACTCTCGGAGCATTCCAAATTTTTCGATCGAATCACTACAATCCTCGGCGAGCCGCAACGCTTCCGCATTGACAGACCGGTGCCACGAGGGCTGCGTAACCAGATCCACGGAAAATGGCTTGCCGGAATTCAGACCCGGAAAGGATGGGTGGAGAACGCTGTCGAGCTTTGGATCTTGTTCTATTGGTTTGGAGATCTGACGCAACAGCGAAAGCGTCTTTTCAATGCATTCGCCAGTCCCGACGATTCCCACGCGGAGTTGACCACTACTTGTCCCGCCGGCGTTGCTGAAAAGCCCGTATGCCGCCAGCCCTGTCCGCGGATCAACGCACCGATGGTTCTCACCAAATACAAGTTCCGGCTCTTGGAGCTTTATGCATTCAAACTGGTCCGCGGACCGGGATAAATGAATTTCGAGCAGGGGCGAGCTAAATACGCGCCTGGGAATTTCAGCTCCAGGGACTTCGGTGGGTTTCGGAAGATATTTCTTCCCCATGTCCGGCGCAGCTCTACCGTTCGACCGGGCCGAGCTCCGGAATCAATTGGGCGTGGTCAATTCCGGTGAGCGCTAAAGTGTCAAAGTCCATTTGATCGTTCGAGATTACAGATGGGCTGGAACTGGAAGCGGGAGTCAGCCTGACGCGAATCGGGTTCGTGCCCGTTTCGATACGAAGTTCCCGATGGCCTTTCGCAAACACGGCTGACCAGAAACGTAAGGTCCGCAAGACTTGCCCGTTCCTTTCTTGATTTGGCGGAAAGGAATCCAAAGCTCCGACAGGTTGCGTGGTTGAAGGTGTCTTCCCGTCTAACTCAGTCAGGAACCAGGCCGGCTCCAACCGCAAGAATAGGGTGCCGCGGACGTGGATAAATCCGGCGCGGATGGCTTCGTGCCTCCAGCCGCACTGGAATTCAGCCATAACTTGGCCCTCGATTTCATTCCACTTAATGTGCGGAGCGGTCACTTCGCGCTGGATTGTTTTCCCGCCAATTTCCCACCACATGTTCTTCGGCTTGGAACGAGTGAAATAGAAGAGGCTCTGGCTCTCGTCGAAACGCATGCCCCGCTTCCAGGCATGATAGCGAAGCAAATGGTTCAGAAGTTCGATGGCCCACGGCGCGCGCTCCGGGTCTGAAAGCCATTGCGCGAGTTGTTCCTGCGAAGGCTTGCTGCCCTCTTTCACTGCAGGCGCAAAAACTGAATTTTTTGTGATTGATGCGACCGTATAAAGTTTCGAGCCTTTCAGCAGGAAAGGAAGCGGACCGGGACCGCCACAGGTTTCCATGATTTCGGACTCGGTCTGAAATCGTGATTCAGCGGAGATAATATCTCTCGGAATCTCGACCACCGGAAAAAGGTTGGAGATCATTCGCTCCCTGACTTTCTTTTCACCCACAAACAGTGGCCTTGTTTTCCAGACAGGTTCAGTCAACTTTCCCGGACCGGTCGCGATCGGCACTTGCAGACTTTTCCCGGGAATCGGAAGATCTTCGCGCAGAAGTGTCAGGAGATCGCAAACGCTCTCCTCAAATCGATGGCCATCTCGAAAATCGACCCATTCTCGCAGCCGAAGGAGCGGCGGCATGGTCACATTTTCCTTCAGTATCGTGACGAAGCGGCCCTTTGCCAAATCCAAATCCGAAAGAACTGAAATCAATTGTTCCAGCGCGGGCCAATCTTCCTGCAACATCCTCGCGGAGACCACAAGCCCCAAAAACCGGCTGGCGAGCAGGTATTTCTCGGCCTCTGCCAGGATGTCCGTGGCGCTAGAGAAATTCCAACTGGCAAGCTCGGTGACGAATCGGCGATTTCCAGAACGTTCGCCACGAACGCGGTCAGCAAGTTGCTGGGACCATGTGCCGTCAGCCGTGTTGTGGTAAAGGACAAGATCAGTTGCATGAGATAGGGCAATTTCACGGTCTAAAACTTTGGTTGAATTTCGTTCTCGGATCCGATTGATTTTTGTATGCAGCGGAGCAAGTGGCCCGGGAACAGAGGTTTGAATGGGGAGCGACCGTGTTTTGCTTGCCATGCCTCAGTCTAGAAAAGGCACTGTCAACAAGTCGTAAGGAAAGCCTTATCAATCCGTTTATTGCCTGGCAAAAACAGAAAATTAAAGACCTTCGCGGCTTTCGCTCCGACGCTAAATAAGAGGAAGGCTGCCATTAAGTATTTCATTATCAATCTGCTACACTGTAGCGGCTCCATGCTGGTGGCAGGCGAGCATCTGGATTCCTGATGGATCAGATATAAACAAAAAATAAATTGAACGGTTCAAAGGAAGGTGTATCCTATCTCCGTACTCGTCACAAACCAGCGCAGGCTCCGAAATTTGGCGAGTGCGGAGAGAGGGATCAATGAATCGTAAACATGTTCGCGCGCGAATCCAAGAAATTGGCATCATTCCTTCCATTCGAGTTTCTTCCGCAGAAGATGCCCGGTTCGCTGCGGAAACCCTCTCCCAAGCTGGAGTTCCGATTGCAGAAATCGCGATGACGGTACCAGGTGCGGCAAAAGTGATCTCCGACCTCGCAAAGAATTCGCCGGATATGATTGTCGGGGCGGGAAGCGTCCTGGATCTGGAAACTGCGCGCCGGTGCCTCAGCGCAGGGGCAAAGTTCTTGACGACGGACGGCCTTTTTCCGGAAATCGTGGAATACGCCACGATGGAAGATGTAGTCGTTTTTCCCGGTGCGTTGACTCCGACGGAAGTGATTGCGGCATGGCGAGCGGGTTCGGACTTCGTGAAAGTGGTCCCCTGCGCCGCGATGGGCGGCGAGAACTATATTAAAGCGCTGAAGACTCCATTGGGACAGATTTCATTGATTGCAGCCGGTGGCGTGAATCAGCAGACCGCGGCCGGCTACATAGTGGCTGGAGCGGCCGCGCTTGGCATCGGCGAGGCCTTGATCCCCTGGGAGGCGGTCGCGCTTCGCCAAGCGAATCGCATTCGCGAATTGGCGCGCAGGTTCCTGAACTCTGTAGAGCTCGGCCGCCGGGAAAACGGAACGCGGGTCGGCGAAGTCGTAGTCAATCGAACTCCTGTTTTGGCTTTTAAAGAAGCGTAATTTTGAGGACTTCGCAGTTCGGACGGGCGTAGAAACCGCAATCTTCACGTTGCAAGTGTGACGAATTATTCCAGGGGGCGACGCCAATTCAATGGCGTGAGGCTTAGGTCTTCGCTCTTCATTTCCCCTTTCAGCAAGACATTTCACTCCCTCTTCGGTTCGTCTTTATCGGCCCCGCGCGCTTCTAGCACTGCTCGAGAGGACAGCTTCAGACCAACAATTGGGTGATAAAAGACCCTTGCGTGCTGAGATCTCGCCCTGATCCTCGAATTTTTTTGCATTGCGCGCACTCGGCCGTCTCAGGCCTTGTGCCGTTCGCCCTTGCGGTGAGTGCAAGCTATCTATAGAATCCATGATTTGCACAACAGGGGCGTAGCTCAGTGGTAGAGCAGCGGCCTTTTAAGCCGAAGGTCGTGGGTTCGATCCCCACCGCCCCTACCAAAGTTTTCTGTTTTCAATCGATTAGATCGTCAAGGACTCTCCAATCGGAACAAAGGCTTTGCCCAAGGTCACGCTTCGACTCACCGAAGCCCAACAGCTTCAAAGATTTGCGTTGTCATTGCGCAGACTGCAAGACGCAGAGTCGAGCGCAAATCCCCACCGCCTCCGCTAGCATTGCGTAAGATTGGAAAGTGAATTTCGTCAGTTACCACGAGGTGCGTGATCAGGTGTTTTTCGACGGGTCGCAAGGTCGCCCAGAGTCAATCTTCGTGTCACGCAACCCCGTTTGTTGATAACTTTCGGCTCACCGACCATACGATCATGACTACCTGCCGAGTCAGAGCACTACGCTTCTGGGCAGCCGCGACGAAACATCGCCGGCTGATATCGATTGAGAGAGATTCGGTCACGCGTTTGGTATTCTCCAAAAGGCACACCCATGACGGAACCTCAGGAATTTGCTGACAACCTGTGGGTCGTGGAAGGGCCGAACGTCCGCGACATGGGAATCATGTTCACGACGCGAATGAGCATCGTGAAGCTCGCCGACGGTTCCCTATGGGTGGATTCGCCGGTCCCGGTGCCGTCGGATATCCTCGAACGCATCACACGACTGGGGCCGGTGAGATACCTTGTTGCGGCGACGCCGAGGCATGTTTGGCGGCTAGCGAGTTGGCACGACTTATTCCCAGAGGCAGAACTGTGGGCATGCAAGAGCACTCCATTTACGCTGAAGAAGGGAAACCTGGCCTTCACCGGCACGCTGACAGACCAGCCGCCGCGGGGCTGGGCCGACGATCTCGATCAGGTGGCGTTCAAGGGAAACCCGCTTATCGAAGAAGTCATTTTTCTCCACAAGAGATCTGGGACGGTCATCTTGGATGACTTGATCCAGATTCACCCGCAAGTGAAGGGAAAGCTGCTTCGCAATGCGCTGTTCAAACTAGAGGGTGTGGTATCTCCGCACGGGGGCGTCGGGCTCGATATCAGACTGTCCTTCATTCATCGAGACCTCGCCCGACGATCACTCGCGAAGCTGCTTTCCTGGGATTTCGACAAGCTGATCATTGCTCACGGAATCTGCATTGAAAAAGGCGCAAAGCCTTTCGTGGAGCGGGCATTTCGATGGCTTCTGTGACTGAGAACAGGACAACGCCTCAGAAAACCCTCCTCTTCGCTCCTTGCGCCTTCAACTTGGCGGAGACGAGCCGAATGCTGGAGATCGCCAAAGAAGTTGCGCGTGACCCAATCGCCAGCAAGGTCTTTGAATGTCACTTCATCTCCGATGGCGGCGACTTCGAATCGCTGATTGAGAAGCACGGCTTTCCCTTGAAGCGCATGGAGCCGCGCCTGACGCCCGAGAGAATCGAGCACATTGCTAAGGTAGATCGCGGCGAAAAGTTCGCGCCCGCCTTCACAGATGCGGAAATGATCGAGCGCGTTGAGAACGAGGTCGCGGTTCTCAAACGGCTTGCGCCTGTCGTAGTCATTACCGGGTCATATCCTTCGATTCCTGTCAGCTGCCGCGTTCTCAACATTCCCCTCGTTTGGGTCGTGCAGTCCACATGGCTGCCGGACTTCTTTGAGCACGGCGCGGGAATGACTGACCGAGTGCGGCCTGATGCGATCAAGGCGATTGCGGACCGCTGCGTCCTGGCGTTTATCAATCTCTGGATCAAGCATGGGTTTCTGAACTCTGTAAACCACGCCGCAAAACACTTTGGTGTTCCAGGATACGAATCGATTTTCGATTACTGGCGCGGCGACATCACCATGGTCGCGGAGCCTCCGGGATTCTCCGGTGTCAAACTTCCGCCCAACCATTTCTTCACAGGTCCCCTGATTCCCCAAGACGAGTTTCCGATGCCCAATACAATCAGGAACATTCCAAGGGACAAGCCGCTCATCTACTTCGCCATGGGAAGTTCGGGCACACGCGAGATCGTCGCGAGAATCATCGAGAGTTTCGAGGGTAAGCCGTACCGGGTGATCGCTCCGGTGAAGTTCCAACTTTCGCAGGTTCCGAACGTACATATCCCGTCGAATGTTCTGGTCACCGATTGGGTTCCGGCGGTCCAGGTCAACAAAATGGCCGATCTCACGGTGATTCATGGCGGAATCGGTACGGTCATGACTGCCGCGCTGGCGGGCAAACCTGTTGTCGGTGTCGGCATGCAGATGGAACAGGTTGCAAACCTGGCATGTCTGGAAAGGTTAGGCTTCGCGATACGCGTGCCAAAGTCACGCAATCCGTCCCGAAAGGTTCAAGAGGCGATTGCGAAGCTGTTGAACGACGAAAGCGCCAAATCCAAGGCTGCCGCCTTTGCCGAAGTCGTTGCACGATGGGATGGACCGAGACTGGCGGCAGGGAGACTGGTTGAGCGTTACGGCGGATCGAAGTGAGCACTCAGTAAGAAAGGAATTACTTTGCGAGTGAGAGCCACATATTCATCGAAGGCCGGGCCCTAACCTTCCGATAGTTATTCCCGAGCACGCATCGCTTCTGGGTAAGTCTCTTCCGTCTGCGCGTGGTTGAGGTTGCCTGTTTCCAAGGCAGACCCTCAGTTGTCGTTCTGACTTCTGCATCCGTTACGGGTCGACCTGAGGCGGATGGAGTTAACGCTTGTTCCATTTGATCCAATTAGTGGGCAGGGGTGGCCGCAACGCATAGGGGGCACGAGCCTTATTTCTTGGATTGTCCGTTCGATCCCCACCGCCCCTACCAAGCAACTAGTTGACATGCAGTGACTTCCTCTCGGACTTGGCCATATCTGGCCGCAAAATGCGGGCTACTTTCTCCGCCGCATCGCGCTGCTCAGAGTCGACCACGTGGAGATAATCCCGAGACGTTGTACTCGCGTCCGAGTGCCGCGACTGACCCTGAGTGACTCTCAACGATGCACCGCTCGAATGCATCACACTTTCGTGCCCGTGCCGGAATGCGTGCATCCCACAGCGAGGAATCGAGAGAGCATCTAGAATCGGCCAGAGCCGATGCTGGACAACCTTGTTCTCACTGCAGGGATTGCCCCGGCGATTCGAGAACAGCAAACGCTTTTCATTAGGACGCTATGACGCGAGGAAGTTTGTCAGCATTTCGGCAAGTGGCCCAGGCATCGGCACCGCCGCCACACTGCGAAAACTCTGCGGCGAGATGAGATGACTGTACCAGGCCGACCGCCGCACCAAGATCACTTGTTGCTCGAAGTCCAGATCATCAATTGAGAGTCCGAGAACTTCGCCCGGCCTGGGTCTGGTCATCGCAGCGAGCGCGAAAACCGCGTGCCACGGCTCGGACGCAAGCGCGAGAATCGAGCGCACCTGCTCCGCCGTGAAAAACCGTCCAGGCTTGCCCGGCCCAAAAATCCACAATGATCCCCTAGAGCGCGCCGCCTTTGCTTTTTTTTATTATCCTGTTCTGATAGACTCCGCCGTGAAACAGGCCCCCATGTTCCCGTCAGATGAGGCACCCAACTATGGTGCAACCGGTTGACCTGGAGCTTCGGTCACGGATTAGCGGAAATAACATCCGATTTTTCAAGATCCAGGCACAAACCCGGGCACAAAATGGAGGACTTTGAAGATGAAGAGAATCCAAATTGACTTGCCGAATGCGACGGTGGCCTTGCTGCTGATATGTGCTTGTTGCACGCCTGCTATTTCGCAAACGAGGGCCCCCGCCACTGCAGCTACCCCGAATGTTGCCAACACCCCCCAATTGGCAACCGCGCCTCCCACCGCGACCGGGACCACCTTCGAACTCGTAGTCGCCGGGCAATCACAGGGCACGTTTCGGTCGTGGTCCAGCGGGACCGCTACTTCTTTCACGCCAGGTCAGACATCGGCCGCAACAAAAAAGCCTCCCATGGTCATGTTTTTGAGCCAAGGGGACGCAAAGGCCAATCAGTACATTTCTAGTTGGTATCAGGCGATGTTGCAGGGGAGTGCCTATGCACGACGCAACGTCAACATTATCGCTCATGCCGCCTCTGGCGCAGCAGTGGAAACCATGAGCTTAACGAATGCCTACCCAATTAAATTGACGATTTCGGCGGTAAAAAGTGGCGCGACTACTCCGCCCGATGAAACTCTGGAAATCTCTTACGAAGCTCTTTCAATAATATATAACAAATAAGTAATAGATCGAATTCTCTCCGAACGGCAGCAGGGCGCATTGCGCGGGTCGCGCGTAGATTCTGCCCTGCTGCCGGCCGTAGCGCTCGGGCGACGTCTCTTTCATCCAAATGAAACTTAACCGAGTGAGGACAAAACAGCGCTATTCAATTTCGGAATTCAATCTTAACTTTCCTCCCGTTCATTTCCCATGACTCACAGGCGTCAGGGGCCGTCTGGGGCACGACGGGGGAATCAAGACCGGGCCAGGAACTTGGCGCGGCGTTGGATATCGTACCTGAGCACTAGACACCTACAGGGCGGGCGAGCTCACTGGCTTGGCTGGCGCCTGCTGGGCCGACGTGATGCTAAAAGATATAATCAGCGATGCAAACGCAAGGGCAATGGACAAACGGACAGGAGTGGAGCGCATCGGACCCTCCTTAGCGTAGAGTTGTGATTTTTCCCCCGACAGCGGAATATTAGGTTTGCTGACCCGGGAAACTGGGAATCCCCAAATCTCGAACGTTTACTTCACTTCACCGAGAACGACCAGGCGTAATTGAACAGCAAGCCTTCTCCCTGGTTTCTCCCAACGTCATCGCCTGCAAATTTTTTGGACTTGTCAATGGGCCTGAACGCGACGGCATATTCCCCTGGGCCAATTGCTGACGAAGCCGTTAAGGTTGCGTGTCCTTGACCGAGTTTCTCCACCTTCGCCGGGACGCGATCCTCGACGAAAGACGAATAAATGGGCCAGTCCTGCTGCGTGCTCTGCTCGGCGGTGGTCGACGCTTCCGTGGCTCCGACGAGTCTATAGGTTGACTGCGGCGTGGCCGTAAGCTTTACAATTACCGGTTCAAACTGGTCTGGATTCACGCCTGGAATCCCGCCATAGTTCACCTCATAAGTCGGGACAGTGCCCGCCGCGATGGTAGTTGAGGAGCTTCCACCTGCCAGCGCCCAGACATAGGTCACCTTAGCTTGTTTGGCATGCGCACTCAGCATATTGGTCATAATGTTTCCACCAGGCACCAACGTGGATATGGCCATGGCTGAGCCATTTTTCATGATTGCCTGCTGAGCCATCTGCTGAGCTGCTTGAGTCCCGATCTGCAAGGCTTGGGTCAGAGTCTGGTCTGCGGCCAAGGTGGCAAGCGAAGTGGGCTTTGATTTCGTCTGCACGATCTGCGTGGGCTCTGCGGCCAAGGTAATTCTCGTGTTGCCCTGAACAGTTGAGACGGTTGGCTGCCACGCTGGCGCCGAACTTACAGGCGCCGCGACAGCCGCGACAGTCGCAGAAGCCGGAGTTGCGCCAACACTGGGCGTGACAGCGCTACTTCCGTTCGCGGGAGCTGCTGCGGAGGGGGCCGGGGCGGCCGCGGCATTTTTCTTACTGTTGGCTGCGGCCAGCATAGCTTCCATTACCTTCGACGTCACGCCAGCCTTCTTCAACCCGATCAGCCCAGTGGCTGAAATATCGAAATCCGTGTCGTTCGTTTTGATGGCGTCGATGATCACGCTCTCGGGCAAGAGATTCTTCACCATCAAGATGACATCCTGGTTGGTCAGCGGCTTGCTATTTTGCTGCGCTTGAACAGTTGAACCTGCAACAAGCGCAACCACAATCAGCATCAAGATTAATATAGTTTTCCGCATCGGATTACCTCCCAAAATGATTTGCGACCGTTGAGAATCTGAACTCTCGCCCCTTCGCGCCTGGTGTTGTGTCGCGTGACTCTCATCTCCTCGGCAGTTGGTACTGGGCCGGTACTGTAAAGAAAACGGTGGCCTGGTTATTCGCCGGATTCAGATCGCCATTTGCGGTCACGAAAACCACGAGCTGCTTCAGGCCTGGGGGAATCACGGCAGTCCATACGGCTTGGAAAACGCCGCGACCAGGGATGCTAAATGTCATAGGCGCAGAGGCCACGGTCTGGCCACTTTCAGCAATGAGCTTGAAAGTCACAGAGGCGCTCTGAGTTCCTGTGGTGCCGAGATTCCGCACGGCAGCAGTGAAAGTCGTACGCTGGCCCGGCAAAAGCGTGGTCGGATTGAAACTGATATCCGGCACGCTAACGCTCAGATCAAGGCCGGCTTCCGCACTTGCCGGCGAAGTACCGCTCTTCGGGGGACCCGCAGGAAGTGCGCCCTGCCCTCCACCGGGGCCGGGGCGAACAGGGATGCCATTCGAGGGTGTGGTCAATGGTGTCACTGCTCCGTTTGGGCCAGGCCTCACCAGAGCACCGCTGGAAGATGCCTGAGGTGTCCCAGCAGGGCCCGGCCGGGGGGGAAGAGAAGTGATGGACCTAACGCCGGCCACTCCAGTCGGTGGCGCATGTGGCGCTGAAACCGTTGCCGCGGGGGGCGCCGCCGTTTGTCCTGCCGGGGGGGCCGGCCTAGGCGGAGCCGCGCCGGGTGTTGACCCGGAGCTTCCAACGGTCGCCGTGGGCAAGGCGCTGGGGGAAGGACCGGGCCTGCTGGGCAAAACCGCGCGCCCGATTTGAAAAACCTGCGGCAAGACGGATCGCACGGACGCTGAGGCATTCACGGAGGTGACGTTTCCCACGGTGCTCACCGTTGTTGACGGCGTGCTTGTGTTGCTTGCGGTTGAGGTTGTGGCGCCGCTCTGACCGGAGGAGGTCGAACTGGAAGAGCTGCCAGCAGTTGAAGTCGTCGCACTACTTGCGTCAACTACGGTGACTTGCCGAGCCGTCGTGCTCGTCAGAGGATCAGAGGCAGGCCTCTGGCTAGTCACGTTCACCGAGATCTGATGTTGCCCTGACGGAGCGAAGGTCACTCCCTGAAAGATAACGGTGTGGCTCTGTTGCGACAGCAGAGTGGACATTGTTTGCGTCTGCAGATTTTGTCCGTCGAGGAACAAAGTGGCCGTGACGTTACTTAGGGGGACCAGATAGGGATTCAGGAGTGGAACCACTACGGAAGATGCCTGTCCAGCCACGATTGGCTGTCCCGGGATTCCTACTTGAATGGTCGAGAGCTTCACGGAGCCGAGTGGGCTGGTTGTGATTGGAGAGGTTCCGGTGCCGTTCGCTGCGCCGCCAGAGGAACTGCCTGAATAGGCCGAGGTTCCGTTACTAGAATTGGAAGCAGAAGTAGAGGCAGAAACAAGAGTAGAAGTCGTGCCGCAGGCTGGCGCTGTCGAAGTAGCCGCACCCGGCCCACCTGTAGTAGCCGTGCCACTGGTGGCACCGGTTCCGCAATTGGTGGTTGTTCCCCCGGCCGTGGACGATCCGCCAGAGGGACTGGTCGTGCCAGCCGTCGCAGTGACCGTGCTTCCGGATGAAGTGACGCTTGGCCCCGAATTGCTGATTACCGGCGCGGTCACGGTAATCGGGCCTACCTGCGCCGAGGTAAGTTGGTTACCCGAACCATCGCTTACGCTAATCGAAATGCCGTACGATGATGAAGGAGCGGATGGCGACCATTGTAGTTGCAATGGGAGGCTGGAATTCGGTGCAACATGTACACTTGCCTGCTGGGCAAGCGTGGCTCCATCGCTGCCTCCGGCTTGTACAACAAGTCCATACGCGTCCACAGAACCTGGATTGTGCAGGTTCACGTTGATGGTCGCGGGAGTCCCGACTTGCGGGCTCACGGGTTGGATCGAAACATCCTGAGGTCCGATCTGAACTGTCACCGGGCCGGTTCCCGCCGGTTGAGAAGGCGTGGTTGAGGGTGAAGGTTGTGCGGATGCGGGCGTGCCGCCGTAGTAGGTGTACGGACTTCCAGGGTTGGCGAGATTACTCGGGCTCGTGTTGGAGTAGTTGCCGTTGTTGAAGGCGGCCCCACCCGTTCCTGAGGCTGTGACCACGAGACGTTGCAGAACGCCATTCAACAACGCCATCATGCTTTGCTGTGCGAAGGCCTGAAAGATTTGCACGGTGCCTGAAGGAGAGCAAGCCGTTGCGGGTTGCTGCGGATACATTGCAGTTGCTGGCTGTTGTGGATACGCCGTTGTTGCAAGTTGCTGCGGATACATTGCAGTTGCCGGCTGCTGTGGATACGCCGCTGTTGCGGGTTGCTGCGGATACATTGCAGTTGCTGGCTGCTGTGGATACGCCGTTGTTGCGGGTTGCTGCGGATACATCGGGGTTGCTGACTGCTGCGGATACGTCGTTGTTGCGGGTTGATTTCCGTACATCTGCTGCCCATATGGGACCGGGGAGGGC
>Ga0187805_10000573_pt1 | contig 12312 bp, 9 predicted proteins | sample NC_wetland_sal_i_6_FD_132965 | JGI IMG/M metagenome (GOLD analysis project Ga0187805, IMG submission 132965) | Wetland sediment microbial communities from Neuse River Estuary, North Carolina, USA - Control_5 | ecosystem: Environmental > Aquatic > Freshwater > Wetlands > Sediment | place: USA... | reverse complement strand
GGGTGCACGGTGCAGAATGTGACCTCGGCTCCGGCGGCGTGTTTCGCGGGAGTGCGCATCCACGCGACCGACCCTAACTATCGCCCCGCGGTTTCCAATCAATGGAACATCACCATCCAGCGCGAGCTTACGCACAAGCTCACCGCGCAGGCGGGCTACGTCGGCCAGCACAGCGATCACCTCGCGGCGATTTACAACATGGGCCAGAATCTGCTCACGTCGACGCCGCCCTACAGCGCGCCGGGTCCGTATCTCGCGGGGAATCCGGCGCTGAAGTTCGACGGCACCGGCCAGCAGCGTCTGAACACCTCGACCGCGGTGCAGAACTACGACGCGCTGCAGATGGTGATTCGCCAGCAGGTGTGGAACGGGCTGGCGTTCCAGTTCAACTATTCGTGGGGCAAATGTTTGACCGACAACCAGGGCTACTACGGCCGCTACGGGAACCAGGCGGCGGCGCAGACCACGGCGGACGTCGCGTTCCAGTCGTATGTGTACAACGTGCGCGGGCTCGATTACGGATATTGCGACGCCGACGTCACCAACGTGTTCACCGGTTATCTGAATTACGATCTGCCATACGGGCACGGCCGCGAGTTCGGCAAGAACGCGAACAAGGTGGTCAACGCGGTGCTCGGCGACTGGCACTACGACACCATCATCACCGCGCACGGCGGCCTGCCGATTTCGATGATCCAGTTCGGTTACGATCCGACCGGCGCGTACTTCCAGCCTCGTCCGGATTGCAACGCGCCCTCGCGGGAGACGCCGTACAAGAATTTCGTTGGCGGCGGATATGTGTGGTTCGATCCGACCACGATGTCGATTCCCGGGCCGGGACAGCTCGGCACATGCGGAATATCCTCGGAGCGCGGGCCGGGGATCAAGCAGCTCGACATGAGCCTGCGCAAGCAGTTCAACATCACCGAGCGGCAATCGATCGAGTTCCGCTTCGACGCCATCAACGCGTTCAACACGCCGATCTTCGCGGTGAACGGATACTCGACCGACGTGTTCCCGGGCGGCGGAATCGATCCGACCAAGTACGGCTCGAACGCGGCGTACACGGCCAGCATTCCGACGGGCGTGGTGAATACGTCAATCGGGTCGAGGAATCTGCAGTTCGCGCTGCGGTATCGCTTCTAGGAAGGACCATCACAGGCTGAAGCCCGTGCCACGGTGGCACAGGCTTTAGCCTGTGGAGTCTATTTCGGAATCGCCAGCAGATAGCTCACAATCCGGTCCATGTCGTGCGAATTGAATTTATACGCCGGCATGGTCGATCCCGGCGAGAACTTGGACGGATCGTTGAAGTGACCCTCCAGCCATTCGCGGGTGCGCTTTCCCGCCTCGCCGTTCAGCGGCGGACCTAACTTCTGGCCCACTCCGTTCAGCTCGTGACACATCGCGCATTGGCTGTTTTGGTACACCATCGCGCCCTCGACCGCGTCCGGCGGGGCATTCTTCCACGCGTCCACCGCGTTGTCATCGCGCTTGACCACGAACGTCGCCAGAGCCTTGAGCTGCGCCCCGTTCAGCGTGGTCGCGGGAGTGTTCGGCGCCGGCTGCCGAAAGTGCTGCATCAGCCAGTCCACCGGTTTCTGCGACGGCGCCACCGCCAGATCCGGCGCGGAGCCCGATTTTCCGATGGTGTGGCAACTGGTGCAGTTGTCCTTGCGGAAAAAGCCGACAGCGGCGAGCTGATCCGCGGGGATCTGCTGCCATGCTTCGACGGGTTTCAATCCTTCATCGGCCGCTTCGGTGCTGGGCGGCGTCGTCATCACCGCACGAGCCGTCAGGCCCGACCATCCCAGCGTGAAAAATACCGCCAGCGCGATCGCTCCCGTGCGCCGGCGAACGCTGAGCATCTTTCCGCGGTCGATGAACGGAGTCAGGAACAGCAGAATGATCGCGAGCGTCGGAAGCACCAGGCTGCCGACAATTTCGAGCGGCCCCTCGAATAGCTTCAACATCTGGAACAGGAACAGAAAATACCACTCGGGGCGGGGAATGAAGCTGGTATCAGTGGGATCGGCGACGTGGCCCAGCGGAACGCGCGCGAAGATCGCCATTCCGACCAGCACCGCGAACCACACGAACGTCGCGACCGTGTCCTTGAAAACCTGTTCGGGATAAAACTTCTTTTTTGGTTTGAAATCGTCGGGCGACGGCGCCACTCCGTGGCGGCGCACCAGAATGATATGGATGGCGATCAGCAGCATCACCAGCGGCGGCAGCAACAGCACGTGCACGGCGTAAAATCGCGCGAACGTCACCACCCCGATCGAGCCGCCTTCACTTCCCAGCAGCCGCAATATATAAGGACCGGCGCCGGGAGCCTGCGAGGCGATCTGCGTGGTCACCATCGTGCCCCAATACGCCCGGTTGTCCCAGGGCAGCAGATATCCGGTAAGCCCGAAGGCGAGCGTGACCAGCAACAGCGTGCACCCCACCAGCCACGTCGCTTCGCGCGGCTTCTTGTAGGCGCCCCACAGGAACACCTGCGTCATGTGCAGGACCACCACGATGATCATCAGGCTCGCGCCCCAGTGATGCAGCCCGCGAATCAACGGGCCCCCGGTCAGTTGCGTGACGATGTAGCGCAGGCTGTCGTAGGCGTCGCCGGGCGTGGGCGCGTAATTGAACGCCAGCAGAATTCCGGTGAGCACTTGCGTCAGGAACGCGAACAGCGCCACGCTGCCCAGCACCTGGTGCCAGCCCGCCGAATCGGGGATGTCCTCGTACAGAAAATGTTTGACGGCGCTCTCAATGCCGGTGCGGTCTTCGAGCCAAGCGAGAATATTTCTGAACATGGGTTTCCGTTAAGCCGATTTTTGAATGGTCGGCCCGATCAGCAGCTTTCCGCTCTCGACGCGCGTCACGTAACGGTCGAGCGGGCGCGGCGCGGGTCCGGCCAGCACCTTGCCCTCGATCGAAAACGCCGAGGTGTGGCACGGGCAGATGAAGTTGTTCTGCTGCGCGTCCCAGTGATATGCGCAGCCCAGGTGCGTGCAGTTGGGCGAATACGCCACCACGCTCTGATCGTCCATCTTGACCACCCACGCCGTGGTTTTTTCATTCACCGTTCGCCAGCCGTCGATGCGCTTACGGCGGAACACGACTTCCTCGGGCTTCTTGATCTGCAATTGATTGAGATCGGCGGCCTCCACCCACTGCGCTTCCTTCTGACCGGTGGGCTTATACAGGAGATAAATGGCGGCGGGGACGGCGAGCGCCGCGCCGATCATGGCTCCCAGACCCTGGATTGCGGCGACGTAAAACCCTCTTCGGGTGCTTTCCTGTGTTTCCATAGAACCTTCGATGATCGCACATTGTATACTGATGGGCGAGTGCCCTCCTCTGTGTTTTTAATCACTATTGTCGCCGTCGTAGCGGCGATCTGCGGGGTGCTGCTCGAATCCATCCGGGGGGCCTCGCGCAGGCTGGTTCCGTTCAGCGGAGGCGTGCTGATCGGCGTCGCGATTGTGTGGATTCTGCCGGAAATGGCGGAATTTTTACATTGGCGCGCGGCCTTGGCCTGGACCTTCGCCGGATTCTCGCTGCTCGCCGTCATCGACCGTTACATCTATCCGGTGTGTCCCGCCTGTTCCGCCGATCATGCGCACGCGGAGTGCTCCACGCGCCTGCATGGATTCGCGGTGCCGCTGCTGATCGCGGCTTCCGTCCACAGCGCGCTTGACGGATGGACCCTGGCGGCCGCCAATGAGGCGCCGGTATTCACGCGGGCTTTCGTGATCGCGATCGCGTTTCACAAGGTGCCGGAGGGAATCGCGCTGGGTGTGATGGCGCGCGCGTCGGTGCGCTCAAGGATGACCGCGATCGTGTGGTGCGCGATCGCCGAGGGCATGACGCTCACCGGTGTCGCCGCCCAGGAAACCGTCGCTCCACACCTGAATCCGTACGGGCTGTATGCGATTCTGGCGATCGCGGCCGGATGCTTCCTCTATCTGGGCGGCCACGCGATCGACGGCGAGCTTCGCCGCAGCGGCGCGGTTCCGGCATTCTGGCCGGCGCTGACGGGAGTGGCGGGCTCGAGCGTTCTGCGCTTGTTCGTTTCTTAGTCGTGAGTCGACCGGCGAAAGCCGGTGCCACGCACCAGGTGGCACAGGCTTCAGCCTGTGGAAAGTTTCCTCAACCCAAATGGACGCAGAGCCGGATTCTTATCCGCGTTCATTCGCGGCTAACATCTGCGCAACACCAGCGCCGAATTCTTGCTCCCGAACGCGATGCAGTTTGCCACCGCGTATTCGAAATCGGCCCGGCGGCCGGGCTCGGGAACGTAATCCAGATCACACTCCGGATCGGGAACCTCGACATTCGCCGTCGGCGGCAAAACACCGTCGCGCATCGCCAGCAGCGTCGCCGCGACCCCGGCTGCTCCGCAGGCTCCCTGCGGATGTCCGATCAGGCTCTTGAGCGACGATCCGGGCAACTGATACGCGTGCTTGCCGAAGGCGAGCTTCACCGCGCGCGTCTCGATTCGATCGTTCAGCTCCGTCGACGTGCCGTGATAATTCAGATACCCGACGGCATCCGGCGCCACGCCGGCTTCTTCCATCGCCATCGAGATCGCGCGCGCGGGCTCTTCGCCGCATTCTTCCAGGCGCACGCGATGATACGCCTCGCAGGTCGAGCCGTAGCCGGCGATCTCGCCCAGAATTTTCGCGCCGCGGGCGAGCGCGTGCTCGCGCTCTTCCACAACGAAAAACCACGCGCCTTCGGCGATCACGAAACCGTCGCGATCGCGCGAAAACGGCCGCGAGGCGCGCGCCGGCTCCTCGTTCCAGCGCGAGGCGAGAATCCGCATCGCCATGAATCCGCGCAGGATCAGCGGTGCGATCGGCGCATCGACGCCGCCCGCGACAATCGTATCCAGCACGCCCGCCTGGATGGTGCGCATCGCGTGGCCGATCGCGTCGGTCGAAGACGTGCAGCCGGTCGAAATCACGTGGCTCAGCCCGCGAAATCCAAAGCGCATGGATACTTCGCTCGCCAGCGTGCCGATGGTGGATGTCGGCACCACGTACACCGAGCATTGCCTCCATTTTCCGCTGTGGTACAGCCGATATTGTTCCTCGGTGAACTCCTGGCTGCCGCCGCCCGAGCCGAGAATCACGCCGATCTGCCGCAGCTCGTCTCTGGACATCGACGAGGAATCCAGGCCCGCGGATGCGAACGCCTCGCCTACCGCCGCGACCGCCAGCGGCGCAACCCGCGAGACGTGCGGCCGGTCCTTGGGCGCGACGTAATCGTCCTCGCGGAAGTTTTTCACCTCGCCGGCCACGCGCACCGCGAAATCGGAGGTGTCGAAGCGCGTGATCGGCCCGATTCCGCTGACGCCTTCACGCGTCGCGCGCGCGAACGCCTCGGTCCCGATTCCGTTGGGGCTCACCACCCCCATTCCGGTAATCACCACGCGGCGCTTCATCGACCGTCATGATACCAGCCGCCGCTGGCAAACCTGTTACTTTTTTGTGGCCGGAGCGGCGGGCGCGGGCGCGGCTGTCACCGGATTCGCCTTGTCGTACAGCTCGATGATGTCGCGCGTGATGTCGATCATATTGGAGATATACAGCAGCGGCGTGTTGGGATTGCTCACGTCGAAGATGATGGTGTAGCCGTTCGCCTGCGCGTACTTGTCGATCACCGAGGTCATCTTGGCCTGCATCACGTCGACGATCTTGCGCTGGTCGTCGTTGATTTCGGCCTGCGCGTCTTCCATGTCGCGGTTGTAGGCCTTGGTGCGCTCATCGATCTGGCGGGTCAGGTCCGTTTTCGCGGTATCCGACATCGCCGCGCCGCCGCGCTGCAGCTTGTCCTGCAACCCGCGGATCTCGGCCGCCTTGCCGTCGATCGCCTTCTTGCGCGGCTCCAGCTTTTTCGACAGCTCATCGGCCGCTTTCTGGCCTTCCTTGGTGCCGGTCATCGCGGCCTGGATATTGATCGCGCCGATTTTCTGCGGAGCAGGCGCCTGCCCGGCGAGAAAAGCCGGTGCCAGCAGCAGGAAGTAAAGCGGTCGCATCACGGCTGCTTCTTGGGCGTCGTCGCCGGAGCGGCGGGTGGCTTCGCGGCCGGCGGCTTGGCGCCGGGAACCGTCTTATCGTACAAGTCGACGATGTCCTTGGTGATGTTCACCGCCGCGGAGGCATACATCACCGGCGTCTGCGGATTGCTGACGTCGATGATCACCGCGTAGCCGTTGGCCTGCGCGTATTTGTCGATCACCTGCGTCATCTTCTGCTCCAGCTCGCCCAGCAGCTTCTGCTGCGCCTGCTGGAACTCCGCCTGCGCGTCCTCCATGTCGCGATTGTACGCCTTGGTCTTGGTTTCGATCGTGCGCTGCATGTCCGCCTTGGCGGTATCCGACATGGCTGCTCCGCCGGCTTGCAGCTTGGTCTGCAAATCGCGAATCTCGCCGGCCTTCTGGTCCAGCTCTTTCTTGCGCGGATCGAATTGGACCTTGAACTCCTCGCTGGCCTTCTGGCCGTCCTTGGTGTTCAGGATAGCCGTCTGGATTTCGATCACCCCCACCTTGGTGGGCCGCGCCGCGGGCGATTGCGCCGGCGGCGGAGTCTGGCCGGGCGCCGCGCTTTGGGCGTATCCGCCGGCTGCCGCCCCGATCAGACAAAACAAAACAACTGTCTGTCTTTTCACGAGAAAACTCCTCATATCCGATTTTAATATCCTAGCATCAGCCCTAACCACTACCCAGGCGGCCGCCATCGGAACCCCTGACCGTAAGGGAGGGGAGAGCGAAACGCCGCCAACGTGGATTTAGCACACTACTCACTAGCCTAACCACTAGAATGTCCGGCCAATGGTGAAGCGGAACGTCGACGCCCGCTCGAAAAACGGAACCGCCTGCCCGAATTGCGCGATCGCGTTGGCGAACGTCGCCGCGTTGGCGAAATACGTCCGGTCGGCGACGATCGGCGGCTGAATATTCTCTTCCACGCGCAGCGGGTTGTACGCCCAGTAAACCCGGAACGGAGCGTTCACCACCGGCATCAGCACCTGCAGCTCGATCCCCGTCGACATGCGCGGAACCTGCGTCCCCGGCGCCACCAGCGCGTGATTGGAGAACGCCGCTTCCGGGAACAGCCCGTTCAACTGCGAGATGCGGTCCGGATTCAACTCGAGCTGGCTGGTGCGCGAAAGCTTGTCCACGCCCGCGTCGGCGAATATGGCCATCGTCACCGGCCCGAAAATCGGTATCCGGTATTCGAGATTGCCGACTCCCATCGTGTCGCCGCCGGGGAAAACCATCTGGTACGTCGGGATGTTCTGCGTAACGTTCACGAATGTCGGATTCCCGTTCGCATCCAGGCCGCGCTGCTGGCGTGGGCTGCCGTCGTTATTCAGAACATTTACCGGCGCCGACGTGGGAACGAAGGCGATCGGGCTGATGCCCCAGATATCGAATCCGCGGATGTCGTACTCGCCGCCCATGTAGAACCGGTTGAACGGCGGCGCCACTTTGCCGTCGAATCCGGTCACCCATTTTCCGTTCATATGGAACCCGATCACGTGCTTGGGATTCAGCGGCGATTTCCAGAAGCGCTTGTAATCGAGCACCGGCTCGATCTGGTTGACGTTCCCTCCAATGGGTCCGCCCGCGTAGGACGTCGAAAACGAGAATCCCGTTCCGCCGGTGGGGTTAATCGGATTGTTCACCGAATTGTAGGTGTAGCTCGGCGTAATCGTGGAGGAGCGGATTCCGCTCAGCGAATTCGGCCCGTTGATGTGCTGGAAGTTGATGTACGTGAAATAGGTGGTGGCGGCATCGGTCAGCGTCTGGATGTTCTGGATGGTGTAGCCGTAGCTGATGCCCGCGCGCGAAAATCCGCGCCGCAGCGGATAGCTGGCGAACGTCGTGAATCCGTACGAATTCGAGACGTAATTCAAAAGGTTCTGCGTGCCCAGCTGGTTGTACAGCGGGATCAGGTTGGTCCCCGAAAGAATCGACGCCTCGCGCGCCTGGTTGAAATCGAAGCGCGAATAGAACACCGTGAAGCCGACCGTCAGCGGGATGTCGAACATGTACGGTTCCGTGAATCCCAGCGTCGCGCTGCGCATCACCGTCCCTAGTTGGGTATTCAGGCTCAGCGTTTCGCCCAGGCCGAGGAAATTGTTGGTCGAGTAGGAAAACCCGATGAAGCTTCCGGCGATAGCCGAGACCCCGCCGTTCAGCTGCACCGAATTCTTCCCCCGCTCCTTCACCTTGAGCGTGATGTCGACCGTATTGTCCTTGGTGTCGCGCTTGATGTCGGCCGATTCGTTTTCCTTCAACACCTCGAAATAGCCGAGCTGGTTCAGCTTCAGAATGCTCAGTTCCCACAGGTGCGTGTTGAACACGTCGCCTTCGTCGATTAAAAGCTGGCGGCGGATGATCTTATCGCGCGTGGTGGTGTTGCCCGAAAAATCGATGCGGCGCACGAAGAACTGGTGCCCTTCATCGAAGGTCAGCGTCAGGTCGATCTTGTCGGTGTTGGGGAGCGGCTCAAAATCCGGCTGCGCAACGAAATCGATATAGCCGAACGTGCCGTACACCTTCCCCATGTCGGTCATGCCCTTGCGCAGCTTCGCGGTCGAGAAGATGTCGCCCTTCTGCATCCCGAAGACGCGCTGCGGAACTTCCGGCGTCTTGAACAGCTTCATCCCCACCACGTTGAAATTGTTCAGGTGATACAACCGGCCCTCTTCAATGCTGATGTGGATGTTCGCGGCCTTCCCGATCTTGGTCGATTTGATCAGCGGCAGCCGGAATTTTCCGCCGCCCACGTTCACGATCTCGACCTTGGCATCCGTCGTACGCGCCGTGAAATAGCCGTTGTCCTGGTAGAACTGCTGGATGCGCTCCTGGTCCTCTTCGAGCTTGGTCGAATCGTAGGTTTTCGGGAACAGCTCCTCGAAGAAGATGGAGTACGGAATGCCGTAGGCGTGCAGGTTCTTCATGGAACGCTTGATCGCGCGCGGGGTCTCGTTATCGTTGCCGCTGAATGTAATCTGACCCACCTTCACCTTGGGCCCCTCATCCACTTTGAAGACCACTTCGAGCGACGCCGGCGGCACCTGGTGAATCTCCGGCTCGACCGTGGCGAACTGGCGTCCGCGCTCGGCCAGGTAGTCCTGCAACACCACGCGGGCGCGCTGCACTTTGTTGGGATCGTATTGCGATTCCACGCTCAACCCGACCTTGCGCTCCTTGAAGCGGTCGAGAATTTCCGACACGCTGATGGATTTCAGCCCGTCATATTTGATCGTCCGGATGATGCGCCGCTCGACCACCACGAACGTGATCACCCACCCCCGGCGCCCGGGCTCGCGCTCCAGGCGGATGTCCTCGAAGCGATTCGTGTTCCATAGCGCCATGAAGTCGCGATTCAGCGTCTCCGGATCATATTTGTCGCCGACCTTGGTTTGCAGCAGCGCCCGCAGCGTGTCCTGCGGAACGCGGCGCGCGCCGCGGAACTGGATCGATTCGATGACGTCCTCGGGATTCGCGGTCGGCTGATTTTCCGCGCCCGGTTTAGGCGTTTCCAGTTGTGGCTTGGGAGGCTGCGGCTGCTGCTCGGTGGGAACCGACTCAAACGGGTTGTTCTTTTTCTGCTGCGGCGGCTGGGGCCGGTTCGGCGGATTCTGCTGCGGCGGAGGCGGCTGTTGTGGAGGCGGATTTTGCGGCGGCTGTTGCGGAGGTTGTTGCGCCAGCAACGGAATTGAAAACAGCAGGCACAGCACCACCATGCGCAGGCTTCCAGGCCTGGGACACGTCATTATTTAAATCATCAGCCTTCGGACGGCCGAATTCCTTTCCACTCTGCGCTTTTTCATCAGACGTCCATCTTCAGCCCCCGGTTTCACCGGATCAGGCAGTCCAACGGAGGCAAGACCGACGCGACGTGAAACCGTTAGTGTACCATCACCCCATCGGCGGCGGTTAACAACTTTCTCCGCCCGCCTGTTAGTCTTAAGTTTTCGTGACTGGCGTTCTCTTTCGCCGCCTGCTGCTGATGGCCCTGCTGCTGCTCACGGCCACCCTGCTCGCGGTCGATTACACCCTCGCGCACTCGGTCGGCCTCGGCGCGGCGCAGCTCCGGGAACGGATTCTCGCCGTCTCGGCCGGATCGTTTCTGCTCGCGTTTCTGATCGCATTTCTGGTTTCGCGATCCCTCAGCCTGCGCGTGCGGCGTCTGAAGCTGCTCGCCGAAAGGATTCCCGGGGGCGCGGCGCAGGACCGGCCCAGGGAAGAATCGCGCGACGAGCTCGGCTCGCTCGAGCGCTCGCTCGGCGGTGTGGCCATCGAAACACAAAAACTGCTGGATAGCCTGCGCTATGAATCGGCGCGCCGCTCGGCCATTCTCTCCGGCATGGCCGAAGGCGTTCTCGCGGTCGATCACGAGCTGCGTGTCACCTTTTGCAACGCCGCGTTTCTGCGCGCCATCGAGTTCCGCGGAACGCGCTTCGAGGGGCGATTTTTGCTGGAGCTGGTCCGCGATACCGGCCTGCATGAGCTGCTGCGCTCCGTGCTCGCCACCGGCGAGTCGCAAAAGCAGCGCTTCCGCCTCTCCTCGCTCAACGCGCGGATCTTCGAGGTACAGGCCACGCCGCTCGAAACCCCCTCCGGCCGCGGCGCCATCGCCATTCTCCACGACATCACCGATCTCGAGCGCCTGGAGCAGGTGCGCAAGGATTTCGTCGCCAACGTCTCGCACGAACTACGCACGCCGCTTGCGGGAATCATCGGCTACGCCGACACGCTGCTCGAAGGCGCGCTCGAAGATGAGCGGCATAACGCGCAGTTCGTCGAGATCATCCGCAGCAACGCGGTGCGGCTGGCCAATATCGCGCAGGATCTGTTGATTCTTTCCGAGCTCGAGTCCGGCCAGGACCCTCCCGAGCCGGAATCGATCTCGATTCGCGCGGTGGTGGACGGCGCGCTCGTCACCGTCGCCTCGGAAGCGCGCAGCCGGGAAGTGACGCTGCTGAGCGACGAGATCGGCGATCTGTTCGTCAAGGGCAATCGCCTGCGCCTGGAGCAGGCGCTGCTGAACCTGCTGGCCAACGCCATCAAATTCAATCGCCCCGGCGGCGAAGTCCGGGTGCGCGCCGCGTTGAATGACTCCGGCCGCGTCGCCATCACCGTTTCCGATACCGGCGTCGGCATTCCATCGGAAGACGTGCCGCGTATCTTCGAGCGCTTTTACCGCGTCGACAAAGCGCGCTCGCGCCAGGTGGGCGGAACGGGACTCGGTCTGTCGATCGTGAAGCACATAGTCGAGCGGATGAACGGAACGGTGACGGTCGAAAGCCAGTTGGGCCGAGGCTCGACCTTCACGCTACTCTTGCCGGCCGCGCCATGAATCCAAAACCGTTGGGGACGTTGCCCCATCGTCATCAAAAATTCATGTACTTTCGCTGCTGTCTTTGTGTACAGTGGATAGCGTGACTCCCAGCCGATCCGAAGACCTAAAAATCGAAATCCACGACAGCCCCAAAGGCGCCTGCGTCATGAAGCTCACCGGACCGCTGACGCTCAAAACGCTGTTCGATTTCCAGCAGACCTCGCGCACCGAACACACGCGGCCCATCATCGTCGATATCACCAGCGTCCCCTACATGGACTCGGCCGGCCTGGGCTCGGTAATCAGCCTGTTCGCCTCCTGCCAGCGCACCAATCGCGGATTCGGCATCTTCGGAGTCTCCGACCGCATCCGCACCCTGTTCGAAGTCACCCACTGCGACGGATTGCTGCCTTGCTTCGACTCGCTCGAAGCCGCCGATGCCGCCATCGGAACCAAGTAATCTGTTTTCCTCTGTAACGGTACTGTCATCCAGCCGTAATTAGTCGCTCATTTCGCGACGTTACACTTTGCCTCTGCGCACGATTTTAGCTTCCAAAACACAACCGAGGAGTTGGATGAAAATGACCAAGAGGGTACAGCAGTCGTGGTCCGCCGCAGCGATTCTCGCCGGCGTTTTAACGATGGGGCCTGCTGTTCGGGCCGCAGGTTCCGATGATTCGGATACAAAGCCCGCCGCCACCAGCGCGCCGTCGGAGATCGAACAGCTCAAGCGGATGCTGCTCGACCAGCAGCGCCAGATCGATGAATTGCGCCGCGCACTGGCCAAGCAGAATAACGATGCCACCACGGCCGTCGCTGCGCCCGCAGCCGTTCCCGCACCGGCAGCCGCAGCCGCGCCGACCGTTCCGCCCGTTCCGACCCTGTCCGACATCGTCAAGCACAGCGTCGGCACGAGCCTGGGCGAAGTCGCCAGCACGACTCCCGCCGT
>Ga0187805_10000571_pt1 | contig 12350 bp, 11 predicted proteins | sample NC_wetland_sal_i_6_FD_132965 | JGI IMG/M metagenome (GOLD analysis project Ga0187805, IMG submission 132965) | Wetland sediment microbial communities from Neuse River Estuary, North Carolina, USA - Control_5 | ecosystem: Environmental > Aquatic > Freshwater > Wetlands > Sediment | place: USA... | reverse complement strand
GGGCAAAGAAGTTGGGCGCTATAAGGATCCCTATAGCGACTATGGACGCCTGGAAAACGAAATGTGGCGAGCCATCCGCCTGGTCATCGATACCGGCGTCCATGAGAAGCGCTGGTCTCGCGATCAAATGGTCGACTACTTTCATCGCTATACCGCGATGGATGAGCCAAACGTGCAGAGTGAAGTGGACCGTTACATTGCCTGGCCCGGGCAGGCTCTGGCATACAAGCTCGGACAGTTGGAAATTCTCAAGCTGCGACAATACGCGAAAGGTCAGTTGGGCGAGAAGTTCGACATCCGCACCTTTCACGATGAGATCCTTGACGGCGGGGCGCTTCCCCTGGACGTGCTTGATAAACGAGTCCACGATTGGGTCGCCAAACAAAAATTGTCCTCTGGTCCTTCCGCCACCAGCACCTCCTCCGCGGCGGCCGGGACCTGACGGTGGAAACAATTCTTGAGTTGCGTTACCAAGTTTCACTTTGGTCATCCGCTTCCCAACAGTGGTTGTTTCCTGTTGATGCGCCGCCGATCAGTAGTAGTCTGACGTAAAGTGCAATGCACGCCGGTCACAGCGTCCGACCAGGAACAAGCGCGTTGCTGTTCGCGCTCCTGATTGTTTCTGCCGCTTGGGCAAATCCGCCCGGGCAGGACCAGGCTCAAGCCGTATCAAACTTGCGTTGGGAAGAAGGCCGGCCGGGTTGTACCTTCAGTCGGGATGACGATGGCAAGTACCGTTACGGTTTGTGGAGCGGCGATTTCGGAGTTGTTCTTGCCGTAGATTCGCAGGAATTGGAGAAAGTGCGACGACGCACGCCGCCCATATTCGCGCTGCTGCTGACCGTGCATTATCGCGGCAAAGATTCGCTTGACGTAGCGCCGGACAAGATCGCGCTGGAATTCGTCAAACACTACCACGATGTACAGAGCACGCTCGACCCGAACATTCTCGTAATCCAGCAGCAGAAGGATGCCGATGCCCTGGCGGAAGTAACCGAGCGTGAAATCCGCAGACACCCGGAGAAGAAAGAAGAAAAGGACGCAACGCTAGCCGGGCGTCAAAAGGATTTTGCGGAGATGATCGAGTTCCTGAAAACCCGCAGCCTTCGGGCGACAACACTAGACTCCAGGCATCCTGAGGCGAGCGGCTGGGTGCTGTTTAGCACCAAAAGCAAATGGATCGACGGTTTGCGGAAGCAGGAACAATTTGTGCTGCGGGTTCCCGTCGGAGAACGGGTGGTCGAGTTTCCTTTCTCGCTACCGCCCAGCGAGGGCGATTTGATTCTGCGAACGCGGCCGGAAAATTAATCCAAAACCACACGAGCGGGGACGCTCATGTCTACAACTACGCGCCCGAACTTAGCCGCAGGATTTCCACGGTGATGTTATCGGGGCCCCCGCGATCCTTGGTCATTTTGATGAGGGCCCGGCACGCTTCGGTTGGTTCACGCTCGGCCACGACGGTCTGTATCTCGTTCTCACTTAGCAAACTCCACAACCCGTCGGTACAGAGGACCAGCACATCGCCGTTTTGCAACTCGATGGCATGCTGCGGAGTTTCGGGCCAGAGCTCGGCGCCCGCTCCCAGAGCGGCGGTGAGGATGTGCCGCTGCGGATGGATCTCGGCCTCGGCAGCGCTGATCACTCCATTCTCGACCAGGCGGCCTACATAGGAGTGGTCGTGAGTCAGGCGGGAGATGTGCGCTCCTCGCACCAAGTACAGGCGGCTGTCACCGACATGCGCGTAGTAAAGCTGTTTCCCTCGCAGAGCGATCGCCGTCGCGGTCGTACCCATACCGTGCAGTTCGGGATGTCCGGCAGCGTATTCCAAAATGCGTTCGTGTGCGATCTGGAACCCAATGGCTAGCAGAGATTGTGCATCACTGTCGGGAGTTTCGGCAAAAACCTCCTGGATGGCTTCGACCGCAATGCGGCTGGCTTCCTGGCCGCCTTCGTGACCACCCATGCCGTCGGCCACAATGGCTAGCCTGCCCTTGCGCGCAAACTCATTGTCGTCGGCGGGCTCCCAGTACGTATAGTGGTCTTCGTTATTTTCTCGTTGGCAGCCGATGTCGCTCATGCTCGCCAACTCAACGCCGGGCCGTATTCGCATCACACCTCGTACGCCGCCTTCGATGCCGATCTGTAGTGAACTTGGGATTATATCGAACCTGACAGTTTTGTTTGTCCATGCGGGTTGTTTGTTACGCGAATCGGACAGGGTCTGAACCAGGATGACATTTGTCACCACCGGTGGATGATGATCGGCACTGGTGCGTCGTGGTCGATTCCCCGATGATGAGTTCACTTGGTTGAGGCGGCCTCGCATGGCGAGGAGGGGGAGAATTGAATGATCGCAACACTACAAGAAACCAAGAAAAAAGCTGGTCACGGCGGAGCGGTGATCGCGAGCCTGCACCGAGCCAGCAAGAACTTCGGCGAAGTACAAGCGTTACGGCAGGTGGATTTCGGCGTAAGAGCCGGCGAACTCGTCGCGCTTTTGGGACCGAACGGCGCGGGCAAGACTACGGCGGTCAAACTGTTTCTTGGCTTGGCCAAACCGACGGCGGGCACGGTGAGTGTGTTTGGCGGGGATCCAATTGACGCGGAGGTTCGTACCCGCATTGGAGCCATGCTGCAGGTGGCGAAGGTGCCGGAGACGCTGCGAGTCAGGGAGCACATCGATCTGTTTTCATCCTACTATCCGCAGCCGTTGCCCCTGGCCGAGACTTTGGCATTGGCGGGTCTGCAGGAAATCAAGAACCGAGAGTTTGGCGAGCTATCCGGCGGACAGCGGCAGCGGGTGCTGTTTGCGCTGGCGCTTTGCGGTGATCCCGACATTTTGTTTCTGGACGAACCCACGGTCGGCCTGGACGTGGAATCCCGGCGGCAGTTGTGGGAAGAAATTCGCAAACTGATCGCGCGAGGCAAGACGGTGCTGCTCACGACTCACTACCTGGAAGAAGCGGATGCGCTTGCCGACCGCGTGGTGGTGATCAATCGCGGCGAGATCATTGCGGGAGGGACACCGGCGCAGATCAAGGCAGGCACGGCTGGACGCCGGATTCGCTGCGTGAGTTCGCTTGATATCGAGACGGTGCGGACGCTGCCGGGCGTGATCGAAGTTCGCAGAGATCGTGATGGGCTTGAGATTAACGCGGCTGTGGCTGAGCCCATTTTGCGCGAGTTGTTGATGCGCGATGCAACGCTATCAGGCCTCGATGTCAGCAGCGCAGGGTTAGAAGAGGCGTTTCTGGCGCTGACTCAGGATCACAACAACACTGGAGAAATGACCCGCTAGTGCTGCTCAGCCGAGGAGGCGAGACGCCTCCACGACAGTCGCCGAGAGAGCGGCGCTAAATCTTGACGAGGTGATGCAAATGGCTACTGCTTCGACCACATTCGCGCATGGTACATGGGAACGGCCGCTGGGTAAAACTCTGGCGATTTATTTCAAGGAAGCGAAGTACGAATTTCTGACGCGGCTTCGGCTTCGGGCTTACTCGCTTTCTACAGTTTTGTTTCCTCTGATGTTCTACGTTCTGTTCGGGCTGGTGCTGAATCAGAAAGACGCGGCCGTGGGCGGCACTTCGATTACGACCTACCTGATACCGACGTATGGCGCGTTTGGGGTCATGGGAGCTTCACTGTTTGGCACGGCGTCGGGGCTGGCCGCGGAGCGCGGGCTGGGGTGGTTACAAGTGAAGCGCGCCAGTCCCATGCCCCCGTTTGCATACTTCACGGCGAAGGTCGCGATTGGCATGATCTTCAGCACCGTCGTGGTGTTGCTCCTGCTGCTGCTGGGAGTCACATTTGGCGGAGTGCATATGCCCTTGCTGGATGTCGCGAAGCTGGTTGGAATCCTGGTCGCTGGTTCCCTGCCCTTCTGCGCTATGGGATTGGCCATGGGGTATTTCGTAGGTCCAAACTCGGCGGTGGCGACCATCAATCTCATCTATCTGCCATTGTCATTTTGCTCCGGGCTCTGGGTTCCGATCATGTTTTTGCCCAACCTCATGCAGAAGATTGCGCATCTGCTGCCACCGTATCATCTGGCGCAACTGGCGCTGGGCGTGGTGGGAGCGGGGCAGCACGAATCCAGCCTGGTCCATTGGGAAGCTTTGATCGGATTCTTTCTTATTTGCCTGGGCGTCGCTCGCCTGGGATTTCAGCGCGATGAAGGGAAGATGTATGGCTAAGGGTGGGGCATCGTTTGCAAGGAGAACTATGCCCATCGAACAATGCTTTGGGTGGGCCATGGTTTGCGGGGCGATTCTACTGCTGGTCACTCTGGAGAAGCTTGAGTTGCTGTTGATCCTGCTTCCGCTGTCGCTTCTGCTGGCCGGGATCGTATGCTTCGCACGCCACAAAATCCCGGCTGACGGGCGGGCTCAAAAAGGGGTAGCCTAGAGCTGCACAATGAGGCTTTTACCTGACCATCGCGAACACGGCTGGGCGCCTTACACTTGGCTCTTTTACTTCTGTTTCTTTCTTCTTAATCCGATACTTAATCATGCCGGCTGGAAGCAGTGGCTGGCTACCGGACTGGGCACGATCGCGTTTCTGGCTGTTTATTTCAGTTTTTTCTGGATCAAGTGCCCGTGGAATCTGCTTAACATTGCGGCGTTTGTGGTACTGGGAGTTGGTTTTGCGCCCTTCAACGAGGGTGCCTGCACGTTCTTCGTATTCGCGGCTGCCTTCAGTCCCTACGCGGTTGAAACGGAAACATCCGCACTCAAGCTGCTGGTCGGGGTGTTGGTGGTGGCCACATTGGAATGGTGGCTGCTGCATCTGTCGGGCTGGTTCTTATTCTACGGCGGCGGACTTGCGATGGTTGTGGGTTGCAGCAATATCTACTTTGCGCAACGAGAACGTGCCAGAAACCGCTTGGAAAAGGCCCACGAGGAGATTGAGCATCTGGCCAAGGTGGCGGAACGGGAACGGATTGCGCGCGATCTGCATGACGTGCTCGGGCACACACTTTCCGTGATCATCCTGAAGTCGGAGCTGGCCAGAAAACTGATTGACCACGATCCGGAGCGCGCGAAAGCGGAGATTGGCGACGTGGAACAGACCTCCCGTGAGGCTTTGGCGGATGTCCGGAACACGATACGGGGATATCGTGGTCACAGTCTTGAGGCCGAACTCAAACAGGCCAAGGCGACGCTGGAAACTGCGGGCGTAGCCGTCAAGTGCGAGTCCGAAGAGGTTCGCTTGACGCCGGCTCAAGAGAGCGTGGTGGCGCTGGTGGTGCGGGAAGCTGTGACCAACGTAGTGCGGCATGCCCAGGCTCGCAATTGCCATTTGCGGCTGACACCGGTGAATGGAAATTGCCGGATCGAAATTCAGGATGATGGCCGCGGCGGCGGCGCGGTCGAAGGCAATGGCCTGCGCGGAATGCGGGAACGGATTGAAGCTCTGGGCGGTAGGCTCGAGCGCGAGAACAGCGTGGGAACGCGGCTTAGCATTGAATTTCCGCTGACCCCGAAAGTGAATGCTAATCATTGAATCCTCCATCCAAAAACGGACGCAAGACGATTCGCGTGGTGATCGCCGAAGATCAGGGCATGGTGTTGGGCGCACTGGCTGCATTGCTCGAGATCGAAGGTGACATCAGCGTGGTGGCGCGATCACGCAACGGAAAAGAAGCGTTGCAGGCAGTGCTTGAGCACAAGCCCGACGTCTTCATCACTGACATTGAAATGCCGGAGATGACCGGGCTTGACGTTGCCGGAGAACTGAAACGCCGGCGCTCCGGAACCCGCGTGATTATTTTGACCACGTTCGCGCGTGCAGGTTATTTGCGACGGGCGCTGGAAGCCGGGGCTTCAGGGTACTTGCTGAAAGATATGCGCTCCGAAGAGTTGGCTGACGCGGTGCGGCGCGTTCAGCAGGGCTTGCGGGTGATCGATCCGGAACTGGCCACGGAAGCCTGGGCAGAACCGGATCCGCTGACCGACCGCGAGCGGCAGGTGCTTCGACTGGCGGGCGATGGCGTGACCAGCGGAGACATTGCGGCTGAGCTTAGTCTTTCCGAGGGGACGGTTCGCAATTATCTGTCGGAGGCTATCAGCAAACTGGGGGCGAATAATCGGGTGGAAGCGGCGCGGATTGCACGGACGAAAGGTTGGTTGTGAGTGCTGAATGAGGGACTTAGCTACAGACATATTCAGGCGATGGGATCAGCTTTGAAATCTGCGTTTCCGCTTTAAATCTGAATTGATTCTTCAGGATGGAGGTCGGGTGCCTCCGCCCGGCGGGACGGGCGAGACGCTCGTCCCCCATCGTTCCCTTTGCGAGGGCAGGATGCCGTCGCTACGTGGGACGCTTCTGTCTTGTTCGATCTTTCCCGCACACGCTCTCAGAGCATGCCGCCGGTTTTCACGGTGAGAATGTTCAAGGCGCTCTCCAGTTTGGCTATGGCTTCGGCGAGTTCGGGATGCTCTCCAATTCGTTTTCGCAGGGCGTTTAGCAGTTCATGGGCGCCTGAAACGTGCTCAACGATAGGAGCGTGTTCGGGGTTTTGCTTTGGCTCGGGTGCGTTTGGTGACGACATGGGGAAATCACCCTCGGGGTTGCTCTGTCTGTTCGGTTTGACGTTGCCATGCCAGTAGGCATCGCGAGTCTAGTTTGGCGGTGAACTGAGACTGTTGTCAACCCGGGCTGGCGGCACAGTTCGAAATACTGCGCGCCAGATCCCCCTCAGCTTCGCTCGGGGCAGGCTCTCGGTCCGCCGGCAAAAACGCGGGGAGCGGGATGATGCCATCTAAAATCATTTGCAAGGTTCGGGCCGGATTCACAGACAATGTAGACGGACTCCTCAGGGGTTGAAGCCCATCGTGATTTCATGCTTTGCGCCACGAGTAAAGTCGTGCCCTCCCGAGCGCGGTATCCACTCGGCGGTAATTCGAAAAGGGTGAGGGACGAAATGAAAAGGTTTGTACTGACCGGGACGCCTGGTTCGGGAAAGACGGCGATACTCCGTCAACTTGAGTTTGATGGCTTCGGCGTGGTGGAAGAAGCGGCTACTGACGTCATCGCACTGCGGCAGGCGGAGGGTATTGCTGAACCTTGGATGCATCCGGGGTTTATCGAGGCGGTCGCTGATCTGCAGAGGCTGCGGCAGCTTCGCGCTTCCTGCGAGCCGAACGCGATACAGTTTCACGATCGCGCGGCCATCTGCACCGCTGCATTGGCGGTCTACCTTGGACACCAGGTCTCGGAGGGGCTTGCGCGTGAATTAGAGCGTGTCAAGACGGAGGTGATCTTTCAAAAGCGAGTTCTCTTTATACGGAATCTTGGCTTCATCACGGCGACCGAAGCGCGGCGGATCAGCTTTGAGGAAACTCCGCGTTTCGAGCAGATCCATGAAGAGACCTATCGCAAATTCGGTTTTGAGCTTGTGTTCGTTGAAGCGGGGAGCGTGTTGGAGCGAATCGGTGCAATCAAGGCGGCGCTCTATTGAGTTGCAGAGGATATTAGCAAACCTCCACGTTTCTGTCATTCCGAGCGGAGTCGAGGAACCTGCTGACCGGCACGAGAGAAACAGCAGGTTTCTCGACTCCGCTCGAAATCACAATCGGAAATTGGATGTCGCTATATTACGCAAGGCTCAAAGGCAGTCGACAGCCGGTCGTGGTGATGAGTCCCCGGCTCCGACCTATCCGGCTTCGCTGGTCATGATGAACAGGGGCTTCATTTCGAAGCTGCTGAAGTGCGGGCGGAGGCGCTCGGTGTTGTAGTGCTCCTTTACATTCACGACTTTCTTGGAGGCGATTACGGCGTCGACCGGCATGTTGTCGTAGCGGCCGTTCTTCAGGACCACGAGCCGACCGTGGATCCGATTCAGGAGCAGGTCCAGGGCGAGATTGCCGTAGGCCATGGGAACAATCGAATCGATGGCATCGGGATCGCCGCAGCGAACCAGGTATCCCAGCTTCTGGTTGATCACTTCGACGGTCTTGCCGCCGTTGTATTTGGGCGAGAGTTCTTTCAGCTTTTCGGATACCAGATCGCCAATGCCACCCAATTTCTTGTGTCCAAAGGCATCGGTAGAGTGGTCCTCGAAAATCATTTCGCCGCCTTCGAACATGGCGCCTTCGGATACGAGAACGACCGAATAGTGGCTTGGGTTCTTGCGGCGGTCGGCGACCAGCAACTCTGTCAGCCGCTCGATGTTGAAGCGATGCTCGGGGATCACGCAACGGTTCGCAGCTCCCGCCATGGTCGGAAGCATGGCGGTAAAGCCAGCATAGCGGCCAAACACCTCGAGAACCAGGAAGCGTTCGTGCGAGCCAGCGGACGTCCGCAGGTCGTTGGTCATTTGGATGGTGCGGGTGACGGCGGTGCTGAAGCCGACGCAGTAATCGGTTCCCGGGACATCGTTGTCCATGGTCTTGGGAATGGCGACTACCTTAACCCCTTCCTGGTAAAGGCGCACGCCATAACTGAGCGTGTCATCGCCGCCGATGGGTATGAGGTAGTCGATGCCGAGCCAGTCGAGATTCTTCAGGACTTCGGGGGTGAGATCGTTGGTCTCGGCGTTGTAGGTTCCCTGCAGGTGCTGGGGAACACTGGATTTTTTTACTTTGCCAGGGTTGGTGCGGGAACTGTGCAGGAAGGTTCCGCCGGTGCGCCCGGCGCGGTTGACGATCTCTTCGGTCAAGGTTTGAAAGTTGTCGCTGTTGTCATAGTCTTTTTCGCGAACGATGTCGACTAGGCCTCCCCATCCCCGGCGCAGGCCAATGACCTTGCAGCCCTCGCGTATCGCCCGGAAGGTGACGGCGCGGATTGCGGGGTTGAGACCGGGTACGTCGCCGCCTCCGGTCAGGATTCCGATTACGCCTTTTTTTGTGTTCAGATTCGCCATTTTTCTTTGTCCTTAACTTGAGCAGGCAGAGCGGGTGAATCAGACTCTGCTTCCGCTGAGTAGCGCCGGCATTTTGCGCGCTCGCCTGCGAGGGCGGGATGCCCTCGCGACAGCCGCCGGGACGGCGGCGCTACATTCATGCTTCACTTCCCGACCGAAGGCTTTCCACCATCCGGTACCAAACTTTTTCTTTATCGGAAGACCCGCTATCATTTTTATCTTACTAAATGGGACGATAAAAACTTCAAAAGTAATTGAGTCTGCGGTTGGAGTCGGAAAGCGGGAGTGTATGCTGTTGCAGGGGTTTCCTGAACGGTATAATTTTCGCCATCGGTGAGCGAGGTTGATGAGCACGACGTGACGGTATAAGAGCCACAGGCGGCGAAGGCCCCCGGGTGAACGGGAAATAAGCACATGCCTCCAGACCAGCAGTTAGTGACGCAGCTTCTACAACAGTGGGGCAGCGGGAATAAAGCGGCGCTGGACGAGTTGATGCCGGTTGTCTACGAGCAGCTTCGCAAGCTGGCATCGCGTTGCTTGCGCGCCGAGCGGCCTGACCATACCCTGCGGGCCACGGCCCTGGTGAATGAGGCCTACTTGCGCCTGGTGGATGCGGACGTGGCCTGGCAGGACCGGGTGCATTTTTTTGCAGTTTCGGCACGTCTTTTGCGGCGAATTCTGGTTGATCACGCGAAAGCTCATAACCGCGACAAGCGCGGTGGTGGCGCGGCGAAAATTTCGCTGGATGAAGCTGTACTGGTTGGTCCGCAGGCAACGGGAGGGATCTTGGAGCTAGACGAGGCGCTGCAGCGTCTGGCGACACACGACCAACGCAAGAGCGAACTGATCGAGCTGCTTTTCTTCGGCGGGCTTACTTATGAGGAAACCGCCGCCGCCCTTAAGATTTCCCCAGCCACGGTGCATCGGGAGTTGAAAATGGCCAAAGCCTGGCTGCACCGGGAACTCACACACAACCTTTCCTAGGAACGAGCGGCGATGGCTTCCTCTTCCGGTTCCGACCGCTGGCAGCAGATCGAAGGCCTGTTTTACCGGGCACTCGAGTTGCAGCCTGAGGCGCGCCCAGAGTTTCTCAAGCAGAGTTGCGGCGGCGACACGGAGCTGCGAAACGAGGTAGAGGGGTTGCTGCAATCCGCCGAAAAAACAACGGATTTCCTGGCGAAGCCGGTGCTCGACGCAGCGCAGCAGATGGTGAAGGACAAGCGTCACCAGACTATTGCTCCCGGCACGGAGTTGGCGCATTACAAAATTATTTCCATGCTCGGAGCCGGCGGAATGGGAGAAGTGTACCTGGCCGAGGATCTGCGTCTCCGACGCAAGGTTGCGCTCAAAATGCTTGCGCCGGAGCTCACGCGGGATGAACGCGGGCTTCGTCGTTTTGAACACGAAGCGCATGCGGCTTCGGCGCTCAATCATCCCAACATTCTTACTATTCATGAATTCGGGCAGGCGGATGGGCTTCATTTTATTGCTTCCGAGTTCATTGAGGGCGTAACCCTTCGTGAGCGTCTGTCGACCGGCAAGCTGGAGGTGAATTCCGCGGTTGACATTGCAATCCAAATTGCTAGCGCTCTAGCGGCAGCGCATGCCAGCGGAATTGTTCATCGTGACATCAAGCCGGACAATGTGATTGTGCGAACCGATGGAATTGTGAAAGTGCTCGACTTCGGGATCGCCAAACTGATCGAGAGGCGGGTGGGCGAGACAATTCGTCGCACCGCATCGGCCATTGCATCCTCGACCAGCGAACCTGGAATGGTGATTGGCACGGCGAAATACATGTCTCCGGAGCAGGCGCGAGGAATTGAGGTTGATGCACGCAGTGACATTTTCACCCTGGGTGCGGTGATTTATGAATTGGTCACGGGGCGAGCGGCATTTGAAGGGGACACGGCTAGCGATGTCATCGCCGAAATCCTGAAGGTTGATCCACCCCCGGCGGTTGAATTTGTTCCGGACGTGCCAGCGGAACTCGAGCGCATGATCAGTAAAGCGCTCCGCAAGGACCGGGAGAGCAGGTACCAAACAGTACGGGACCTGCAGATTGACCTGCAGGATTTTAAGAAGGAGATGGAGTTTCAGGCACAACTGCGACGGTCAGGTCGTTCGGGAAGCCGATCGAGTGGGGCCAGAAGAGCGCAGCTGCAAAGGGTCGATCTTGAACCGGCAAAGCCGGGATCAGGTAATCGCAGGCCCGCGGAGTTGGAGCGTCAGACTTTCGACTCGCCTCCGGCGTCTTCGCGGGTCAGGTGGCTGGCGCTCGCGGTACTTTTGTTCGCGGGGTTGATCGTTGGCCACTTTCTCGTACGGAAATCGAATACTGCCCCCACGGCGGCACGGCCGCGCAGCCTGGCGATTCTTCCGTTTCGAAATCTCAAGCAGGATCCTGAAACCGATTTCCTGGGATTCTCCCTGGCGGATGCGGTCATTACCAAACTCGGCTATATCAAGGCGCTTACCGTCCGTCCATCATCGTCAGTGGACAAGTATCGCAATCAGATGATCGATCCGAGGAAGGTTGCGGCGGATTTGAACGTGGATACTCTGCTCACTGGCACGTTCATTAAGGATGGCGACGATCTGCGGATCACCACACAACTGGTCGATGTAAAACCGGACAAGATTCTGTGGCAGGATGCGATCGATCTCAAGTACGACAAGCTGTTAACGGTACAAGATCGCGTAGCACAGCAGATTATTAAGGGATTGGAGTTAAATCTCTCGCCCACCGAGGCTGCGAATCTTAAGCCTGACAAGCCTATCAATTCGCAGGCTTATGAATTCTACCTGCGGGGAGTCGACCTTTATTCGCTGAATGAATTTGGAGCGGCGATCGAGCTGCTGGAAAAGTCTGCCGCGCTTGAGCCCGAGTATGCGCCGACCTGGGCGCATCTGGGCCGGGCCTATACCACCAATGCGTCGCTGCGGTTTGGCGGGCGCGAGGATTACAGCAAAGCGCAAGGCGCGTATGAGAAGGCAATTGCGCTGAATCCTGCATTGGTTGAGCCGCGAATCTACATTGCCAATTTGCTGACCGATACCGGAAGAGTGGAGCAAGCGGTGCCGCTGCTGCGATCAGCCTTGCAGACCAGCCCCAATAACGCTGAGGCGCACTGGGAGCTGGGGTATGCCTACCGGTTTGGCGGAATGCTGGAGGAATCGGTGGCGGAGTGCGAGAAAGCGCGGCAGAACAATCCGCAGGTGAAGATCAACAGTTCCGCGCTGAACAGTTATTTGTACCTGGGCGAATATCAGAAGTTCATGCAGAGCTTGCCGGTGAACGATTCGATTTACATTCTCTTTTACCACGGCTTTGGATCGTACTATCTGGGCAATTACGAGCAGGCGGCGAGAGATTTTGACCGGGCGTACGCGATGGAACCTTCGCTGCTTCCTGCGGATGTGGGGAAAGCGCTCAGCGATTCGATTAAGCATGATGATGCGGGGGGCCTCGAGCTTCTCC
>Ga0187805_10000570_pt1 | contig 12367 bp, 12 predicted proteins | sample NC_wetland_sal_i_6_FD_132965 | JGI IMG/M metagenome (GOLD analysis project Ga0187805, IMG submission 132965) | Wetland sediment microbial communities from Neuse River Estuary, North Carolina, USA - Control_5 | ecosystem: Environmental > Aquatic > Freshwater > Wetlands > Sediment | place: USA... | reverse complement strand
GCCCGGGCGGGGTATGAGGTGAGCACGGCGATCGACGGTCCGCACGCGCTGGAGGCGGTGCAGCGGGAGAAACCGAACCTGATTCTGCTGGACATGTTGTTGCCCAAGATGGCAGGGCCGGAGGTATTGAAGACTCTGAAGAAAGATCCGGCGACGGCGGAGATTGCGGTGGTGGTGTTCACCGGATTGTCGCAGAAGAATGCGGTACCGCTGCAGCATGATGGAGCCTACGCATTTCTGGAGAAGTCGGAACTGGCTCTCGACAAGGGCTGCGAAAAGTTACTGATGGCGCTGGCAAAGATTGTGAGCGATCTGGGCTTGCCGGTGCCGGAGCGGATGGAAGCGCGGGCAGCAGGCGTAGCGTAGCGGACGGTTTCGCAAAATCGGGGACAGACGGGACGAACCCCATTTGCGGAATTAGGCAACTGAGGTCAGGCCAAGCTGGCGCAGATCGACGTTTCCAACGCGGTCACGAACTCAGGACTCCCCAATGACCGACCCGTGTGAGTAAAGCGTCGCAGGGTATCCAACTCCGTGGCCGACTCTGCCTTCCCGAGAAAGGAGCGCCACTAGTCCGCGACCCAACGCTTTCTGCAGCGCTCGACCATGGCCACTGCTCCGGCCTTTCCAAAATTCCTGCTCGCCCTGGATTCAGCTCGACATACCGCAGAGCTTCCCATAAATGCCTCTCCTCCGATTTTCCGGATTGCCTGGCCTGTTGGCTATCTCCTAGTACCCACTGCCTGTCCTGATCCAAAAGATTCGCATCCTCACCGCCCGATCTGATTGAAAATAAATTGCTTGTAAGCGGGAACCAGGAACTCGCCGGTGGAGTCTATGTAAAGTAGAGATCTTGTCATCGCGACTGGGCCGGGCGGGGCTGACAAAGAAATATCCCGGACGCGATGGGGTGGAAAATCCTATAATCAGGGGACGCCGATATGGCGGGAGCAACCACCTTGGGAGAATTAGCAAGTGCGATAGGAATTCGGTCGCAGGAAGAAGCGGCGATCGTCGCGGAATTGAAGGCCGGATCGGAAGCGGCATACGCATGGCTGATTGGAGAATTTCAGCAGCCGGTGTATGGATTGGTGTACCGCGTGGTGAATGATCCGGCGGACGCGGCCGACACCACGCAGGATGTTTTTCTGAAAGTGTTTCGCGGGATGAAACATTTTCATGGCGAATCCAGTCTAAAGACGTGGATTTACCGGATCGCGCTGCACGAGGCGGCGAACCGGCGGCGGTGGTGGTTCCGGCATAAGGCGAAGGAAACTTCGATCGAGCCGGCGGAATCAGAGACATCGGGCGCGGCGGAGAACGCGATGCAAGTGGCGCTGACCGATCCGGCGGATTCCCCGTTTGACAGCGTGGCGCACCGCGAAGTGAAGCATCGCGTGGAAGAAGAGTTGAGAAAAGTTCCCGAGCCGTATCGCACGACATTAATCTTGCGGGATCTGGAAGAAATGTCGTACGAAGAGATTGCCGAAGTGCTGGAGATTTCACTGGGCACAGTGAAGTCACGACTGACACGAGGACGAGAGGCGCTGCGGCAAAGGTTGGCGCCGTATGTGCGCGAAGTTGGGAATGAACTGGGGCTGACTGCACCGGAAGAACGGACGCGGCCGCAGGTTGCTGGAGGGGGTAGAAGGGTCGAGGTGATGCCATGATTGGCGCTGGGAACATGGGCACAAAGAAAACAGAAAGACTGCAGTGCCCCCAGGCGAAGCGGTTGTTCTCGCCATATCTGGATGGAGCCGTGACGGGCACCGAGATGCTCGCGTTGCAGGATCATTTGTCGGAGTGCGGTGCGTGCAACGAAGAGTATCAGGGATTGCGGCGGGCGCAGCAGTTGCTGATCAGCGTAGGGCGACCGAAGGTGCCGGCAGATCTGGGATTGAAACTTCGGCTGGCGATTTCGCGGGAAGCGGCGCACGCCAGGCGTCCTCGGTTTGAGGGCCTGATGGTACGGCTGGAGAATACTCTTGAGGCATTCATGGTTCCGGTGACCGCGGGCTTTGTCAGCGCGCTGATCATTTTTGGCATTGCGATGGTGTATTTTGTGACGCCAGCGTCGCTGCAGGCAAAAAACGATGTGCCGCTGGTGATGGTCAACACCGGTCCGGAGTTGCAGCCAAGCGCGTTCGGCATAACCATGGATTCGATCGACGACGATTCGCTGGTGATTGAGGCGCTGGTGGATGCGAACGGCCGGGTGCAGGATTACCGGATTCTTTCCGATCCAAACAATTCCAAGAGCGTGCTGCCGCAAGTGAAGGAGATGCTGATTTTCACGACGTTCCGTCCGGCGCTGTCGATGGGGCGTCCGACGCCGAGCAAGGCGGTATTGTCATTCTCGAAGATCAGCGTGAAGGGGTAGGAAAGTACTCGTTAGATCTAAAGAGGGCGGGACTTGCGTTCCGCCCTTTTTGATTTCCGCTCTGATTCTTTCTATTGCTCGCAGATCCACCGAGTTTGTGGAGGAGGTAGGTCGCGGATTCACCGGTGGATGTTGCCGCTGGTACACTGCGATCGTGAGTGAATAAGGTGCGTCCCGGCGAATTGCAAGAGGCCTTTCGGCGGAAGGGTTTGTTACGTCGCTTCGCGACGGGACAGCCGAGAGCGGCTGTCCCCACAAAGCTACTTCTTACTTTTTATTTCTGACTTCTGACTTCGTCATTGCAGATTGGTTGGCTTTGGAGTGGACGATGATTTGATCTCCGGCTTCCAGGGATTGGGATTGGCGGGGGCTTTGGGGTTGACGCCGAAGTCGTAGACGTAGAGATTCATTCCTTCTTTTCCCATCATTTCGACGACGGCATATTCCCCCGGGGCGAGGCTGTCGGAGGGAGTGAGCTTGAGCCATCCACCGGCGAGTTGGGTGGTGGTGGACTTCATCAGGTGCTGCTCCTGGGTGAGTTTTCCGCCGACCTGGCGCTTGAGGTTCCCGAGGATGCGCTTGTTGCCCTTGATTTCAACGCGAATGATTTGATAGCGGTCGGAGATGGGCGGCTGCGGCTGCTGCGAGTGCTTCGCCTGCTCGACGGGATCGGGCGGGGCGTCGATGTTGAGGTAGATGGAGGGAACGTCGACGTGGGCCTGGATGGCGGCGTGAGATCCATCGATCTGGATGACGGCTTTGAGTCCAGCGATAGGGGTAATGGCGTCGCGGAAGATGTTGCCTTTGGCTTGCTGATCGACGTCGCCTTCGGCGGGATGAAGCTCGAGGAGCTGCGGCTGGCTTTCAAAATTGTCGAGAAGGAAGACGCCGGAATCTTCGGGGATGCTCAGTCCGGGAGCGACTTGCGGAAGCTTGGCCTCGGCTAATTCGTTCTCGTGATCGAGTTCTTTGTCGAGTTGGACGGCTTCGGGAGCCTCGGTGGTGCGTCCTTGCTCGTATTTCTCGGTGGCGGGCCAGTCGACGAGAGAACTGGGGAGATCCTCCCAATCTTCGCGCTCGGAACTGTAGTAGTGGACGCGGTCGCCCTTGACCTCATATTTGGTGACGAGCTGATAGGAGCCGTCTTTGAGGATGAGGCGGTGGACGGTGTCTTGTTGCTGGGCGAGCGCGGGAATGGCGAGCAGCAGGCCGAGGAGCAGGAGCACAGCTTGCCGGAGGTGAAAATTCGAGGGCATATTCAGTTTCATTATCGTCCTGTTATTGGGATCGAGTCGAGAGAGTTCAGGCATCAAGGAAGATAATCATTCTTCACGGAAGGAGCTGTGAGGTTCAGGCGCGGTTCAATTTGGTGCCGGCAGAGTGCATGGGTCCTTCGGGCCAAAGGCTGGCCCTCAGGATGACAAGGGTTAATCGGATGGTCGAGGATTCACCTGATAAACGTTGGAGCGCTGCTTGTAGTATTCTGGTGCCCGAACGGGCAAGCTCGAACATGAAACGAAATCTCCTGCGGTTATCTCTCATTTCTTTCCTGTGTACCGTGGCTGCGCTGGGGCAATCGGGCCCTGCGATTTCGGCGGCGCCGGCTGGCGGGCAGGGACAACCGGTTTCGTACGCGTCGGTAACGCAATTGAACGGACTGCTGTCGCAGCTGGAATCGACGTCGAAAGACACCCAGGCAGATCTGGTGAAGCTGCGAATTGAACATTGGAAGGCGGATTCGGCGTACAAGAGACAGGCGCTGGGAAATGTGGATTCGATCCAGAGGAATCTGCAGGGAGCGTTGCCGGAGATGCTCGCGCAATTGCGGTCGGCCCCGGAGGATCTGCCGGCGACGTTCAAGCTCTATCGGAATCTCGACGCCTTATACGACGTGTTAGGCAGCGTGGTGGAGGGAGCGGGAGCGTTTGGATCGAAGGACGATCTGCAGGCCCTGTCGAACGATTTGAGTTCGTTTGAGGGGACACGGAAGCAGCTGGCGGAGCGGATTGAAAATCTGTCGTCAGCGAAAGAAGCGGAAATTGTGCGGCTGCGGACGGACTTGAAGACGGCGCAGGCAGCGGTCCCGGCGGAGCCGCCGAAGAAAATAGTTGTGGATGATACGGAACCGCCGAAGAAGCCGGCGGTGAAGAAGAAGCCGGCTCCCAAGAAGCCGGGTGATACGACGAAGCCGGCGACCGGGCAGCAGCAGGCTCCAGCGCAGCAGGCTACGCCTTCCAAGCCGCAATAAGAGCACGCCGAGACTTGTTGCCCCTTAGCTGAAGTCAAAATCCCCACCCCTTCGACTTCGCTCAGAGCAGGCTCTGTCTCGCCAAAACCGCGAAAAAAGGATGGGGCACCGCCTCGCTTACCGCACCCTCCACTCCTATTTCTGGTTGCGAATCTGATAATCTTTCGAGCGCATCTAGATTGAACATTCCTATGAACGGACATGACAGCATTGTCGGGGTGGTGTTGGGGACCGTCATCATCTGGGTGGTACTGCTGGATGCGTTTGAGACGGTGGTGCTGCCGCGGCGGGTGCTGCGGAATTTCAAGCTGACCGCGTACTTCTACCGGCGGACGTGGATCCCGTGGCGCAAGATCGCGAGCCGCATCAAGACGACCTCGCGGCAACAGAATTTTCTGGGATATTACGGACCACTGTCGGTGATTCTGCTGATGGGAGTTTGGGCGGCCGAACTGATCCTGGGGTTCGCATTGATCCAGTACGGGATCGGGGGACACGAACAGCTCAGCGGCGAGCGGCTGACGTTTGGCAAGATCCTTTATCACAGCGGCGAGACTTTTTTCACGCTGGGATATGGCGACATTGTGCCGACTTCGGGCCTCGCGCGGGCGCTATCGGTGATCGAAGCGGGTATGGGCTTCGCGTTTCTGGGCGTGGTGATTGGATATATTCCAGTGGTGTATTCGTCGTTCTCGCGGAGAGAGATTCAGATTTCGATGCTGGATGCGCGAGCGGGATCGCCTCCGTCGGCGGCGGAGTTGCTGGTGCGACTGGCGGGGCGAACGGAAGAGCCCGGGGTAAATCAGAGGGTCATGGATGAAGTGCTGCGCGACTGGGAGCGCTGGGCGGCGGAGTTGCTGGAGTCGCAGATTTCGTATCCGGTGCTGACGTTTTTCCGATCGCAGCACAGCAACCAATCCTGGCTGGCGGCGCTGACGACGATGCTGGACGTGACCGCGCTGGTGTTGACGGGGATCGAGGGAGTGCATCCGGGGCAGGCGAAGTTGACGTTTGCGATGGCGCGGCATGCGGCGGTGGATCTGGCGCAGGTGGTGAATGCAAAGCATGATCCGTTGGCGCCGGAGCGAATGCCGGACGCAGAGTTTGAGGCGTTACGCGGGGCGCTGGACGCAGCGGGATTGCACTTGCGGAGCGACGACTACGGGCGGGAGAAGCTGACGAAGCTGCGATCGATGTACGAACCGTATGTGCATGCGACCGGGCGGAATCTGATGATGACGCTGCCGGCGTGGAGACATCCGGAGAAGCTGCGGGATAACTGGCAGGCGGGGCCGTGGGATCGGGTGATCCAGGCGCGGGGACTGGCGATCCTGGGGCAGAAGCCCGCGGCGACGCCGACAGTGATTGGGGAAGATCATTTCTAGGGAAATGAAAACGCTAGAAGAAATGAAAACCGCAGAGGACGCCGAGGTCGCGGAGGATGGGAAGCATTCGTATCTTAGGACGTTCTCTTTCTCTCGTTAGGCATAACGTTTGGTCCTCGCATTTTTCCTTTTCTGCCATGATTCCTCCGCGTCCTCGGCGTCCTCTGCGGTCGTGATTGCGTGCTAACATCCTTCGTTCTGGAAATCTGAATTCATGAGAGATACGGGCGAGAACGTGGTGCGGATTGAAGCTGAGGCGCTTGGGGCGCTTGCGGACCGAATTGGCGGTCCGATGGCGGAAGCGTTTCAGCGGGCGGTGGATTTGATGTTTCACTGCGCGGGGCGCGTAGTTGTGACGGGGATGGGCAAAAGCGGGCTGATTGCGCGGAAGATTGCGGCGACGCTGAGTTCGACGGGGACGCCGGCGCTGTACCTGCATCCGGTGGAGGCGCTGCACGGGGATTTGGGGATGGTGGTGCGCGGAGATGTGGTGCTGGCGCTGTCGGCGAGCGGGGAGACGGAGGAGATTCTCGCGCTGCTGGCGACGATCAAGCGGCTGCGAGTACCGCTGATTACGATGACCGGGGATGAAATTTGCGGGAGTGTTCCTACTCGGGGAAGCTCAGGACAAGCTTCGAACAGTGAGGAGAGGCGGACGGTGTCTGCGGGCGCGCAAAGTCAAAATCCCCATCCCTTCGACTCGCTTGGCTCGCTCAGGGCAGGCTCTGTCTCGCAACAATCGCGAGACAAGGATGGGGCACCGATGCTCGACAACGATAGGACACCTGCATCGGTGGCTCCTGAGGGACAGTCAAGAGCAGCGGGCGGGGGCGCCCGCTCCACACAAAACATTTCCACTTTGGCGGGGGCAGCGGATGTGGCCTTGGATTGTTCCGTAGCGCAGGAGGCCTGCGCTTTGGGATTGGCGCCTACGGCTTCGACTACCACGATGCTCGCTCTGGGAGATGCCTTGGCGGTTACCTTGAGCGAGCGACGGGGATTCAAGGAAGAAGATTTTGCCAACTTGCATCCGGGAGGAAAGTTGGGGAAGCGTCTGGCGCGGGTGGAATCCCTGATGCACAGTGGCGATGCGCTGCCCTGGGTTGCGCCTGCAGCGAAAATGCCGGATGTGATCTACGAGATGTCGCGGAAGAAGCTGGGCGTGACGGCCGTAATTGAGGGCGGCAGACTGGTGGGAATTATCAGTGACGGGGATCTGCGGCGGTTGCTGGAGAAGCGCGGGAAAGACGTGATGGATTTGACGGCGGGCGAAGCGATGACGCGGGAACCGAAGACCATCGCGAAAGAAGAGTTCGCGGCAACCGCGATCGCGGTGATGGAAGAGAAGAAAATTACCTCGTTGATTGTGGTCGATCGGGAGCGGCGGGTCGAAGGGATCGTACATCTGCACGATTTGTGGACTACCGAACTGATCTAGAAGCGGCGTCCTTCCAGGAAATTCAAGAACAAGGTCAAAGGCGGCGGACAGGAGTGTCCGCTCCACACACACTGGTGCTAGGCAAGCGGGCGGAAATCGGGCACAATGCAGGGCGGGGCTGGAGAGTCGGACGTGAAGATTTCGCAAAAGGGGTTGTACGCGCTGCAGGCGATGATGACGCTGGCGCGGCGGCACGAGCAGGGCGCGATCAAGATCCGGGACATCGCGGCGGAGAGCAATCTGCCGGAAAAATTTCTCGAGCTGATTTTGCTCGAGCTGAAAAATGCACGCATTGTGGATAGCGTGCGCGGGGCGCGCGGGGGATACCAGTTGCGGCGAGATCCAGCGGAAATTCCGTTGAGCGATATCATCCGACTGGTGGATGGTCCGCTGGCGCCGATGGGAGATGCCGAGCAGTTACGGGGGCTGATCGCCAAGGACGCCGATCATCGGGCGCTTTACGAAGTGTTTCTGGAGGTGCGGGACGCGGCGGCGAAGATCCTGGAGCATACGACGGTCGCCGACCTGGTGAGCGGCGGGAAAGGAAGGAAGACGGGCGGAAAATCTGCTGCCGTCGCCACCAGGAAAAGAACCGACGGCGCTTAGACAGCCGCCATCGAGTTTCGTTCGACAGACTGCGAGGGCGGCTGTTGCGACATTTGTTTTCTCTCTACCTTCCCACGAGCATTCATGCTGCAAAGAAAGCCCCACCTCTCGCGCACGAGACGTGCGAGAAATGGGGCCTAGTTACTTCGTTCGCTCAATGCGACTTAGAGCAACGTTTCCAGGCGGGCGTAGCTGGCTTCCATGCCGCCCTCCATGCCGGTGGCTAGCATCGCCGCTCGCGTCTGAGCATCGGGCAGGGTCATGCGCATGGTCATGAGGGTGCCGCTGCCGTCCGGCTGGAAGCGGGTTTCAACGTGATTATCTGGAGTCGGGTCGGGCAGGTGCATGCGCTCGACGTGAACGATCCTGGAATACGGCTCCAGCTCCAGATATTCACCGGTGAGATGAAATCCTCCGCCTTTGTCGTTCTTCCATTCGAAGCGGATCTTGCCTCCGGGTCGAGGGTCATTGATGCAGACGGGCATGGTCCAGCCATCTGGGCCGAGCAGCCATTTCTGGAGTAGTTTCGTGTCGGTATGCGCGCGGTACACGGCCTCGGGCAGCGCGGCGAAGTGCCGGGTCACCACGATATGCGTATCGCCTTCGGTTTTCAGCGTCAGTCTAGTCATAGTGTTCATCGTTTCCTCCCCTTAGGATTTGATTCCATGGCGGCCAGAACTTCGTCGAGGCGCTCGTAGTTTTTCTCCAAAGCTTTGCGCAACATCGCCAGCCACTGATCTATCGCATCAATCCCGGCCTTGGCTAACCGGCGAGGACGCTTCGTGCCATCAACGCGCTGGACAATGAGCCCCGCCTCTTCGAGCACCTTCAGGTGTTGGGAGATCGCGGGCTGGGTCATGTCGAACGGCTCGGCCAGTTCGTTGACAGTCGCTTCGCCGGAAGCGAGACGCGCCAGGATGGCCCGGCGAGTGGGATCGGCGAGAGCGGCGAACGAAGCGTTGAGGTCGAAGTCGGCTGACATAAGTTTTAACTTATATAAGTTATTAATTGTTTTCAAGTGAAATCTTATCTTCAGGTAGATATTTGGATTCGTGTCGGACAGAAAGACTGCGACCCGGGAGTTTGGGTTGAGTGCGGAAACGGTCGATGAGTGCTAACGTCAGTGACCAAAAGCACAGAACTGAAGATCCGCGGAATCTTACTCAGGCAATCCCAGCCGCCGCAAGAGGACAGAAAATCTCGGGTCGCCACGGAGATTCTTCCAGGAAGGTACGACCTTTAACAGAGTAATGTCTTCTCCGTCTCGGTCTTCATAGGCTTGGTCTAACCATTCGAAGGCCTTATCTTTGTCATCCACCAGAGCATACGCCGCAGATATCTCGCTGGCGGAAACCGATCTCTTTCCGGCCTTCCGTGCCTTTAACTCGACCTTGAGATTCCACTGCCAAAATCCCCTCGGTCCTTCAATCCTGAATGCTTTGAGGGCACCCGCTGCTTCGGCAGCCGCTTCTTCAGGGCTTGAACCGCTCAGCAATCCGCTTTTCTCGTGCTCTTGAATAGCCTGCACGTAGCGACCGGTTGAGCTCAAGAACCAGGAAAAATACTCGTGCGCAAGTGGAAACGTGGGGTCCATTTCGATCGTGTGCTGGAATTGCTGATAGGCCTTTTCATTGTCGCCAGCAAAGAAGTACGTCATCCCCATAAAATTGTTGATCGGCAGCGAAAGCGGATCCAGTTCCAATGCCTTCCGGTTCTCCGCAATGGCTTCCGCCGTTCGACCCATAGGCATGAGGTAGCAATTGGAGTAAAACAGGTGCGCGTAGGCGGAATTCGGATTTAGTTCAATTGCCGTTAGAAATTCTCGTTCCGCGCCGGAAAAGTCAAATTCGTAATGCGATTTTTCCATGCCCAGTGCGGCATGCGCCTCGGCCAGCGATGGGTCCAGCTGAATCGCCTTTTCCGCTGCCGCTCTTGCTTGCGGCAGGCTCTCCCTCGGCGTGTAAAGTCCAAGAATATTACCGATGTTGTAGGCGTCGGCCAGACCGGAATAGGCCAAAGCAAAGTTGGGATCCTTCGCGCTGGCTTGTTGAAAGTATCCAATGCTCTCCTTGATCCCCGCCGGAGTTCTCTGATTCCAGTAATAACGGCCCTTCAGATAAAGATCGTATGCCTCGGCGTTCACGGTGTGCATGCCGGACAGCGCCATCTCCCGTTGTGGCGCCAGATTGGCCTGCACCTGTTCCGCAATCGCCTGTCCCAAGTCATTCTGCACCTCGATCAAATCCTTCAGGTCACGGTCATAATTCCGCGCCCAGAGATGGGTTTGATCGCTCACGCGGATCAACTGGGCACTGATGCGAGCCTTTCCGCCCTCTCGTCGAACGCTTCCCTCGAGAATGTAATCAACCCCGAGTTCGCGCCCGATCTGACTGACGGTCTTGTCGCTATGTTTGTAAACCATCGCGGATGTGCGAGCGATAACCCCCAGGCGTTGTGGACTGATTTGGCCCAGGTCGGTGATCGTCTCCTCCGTCAGGCCATCACTGAAGTACTCCTGCCCTGGATCATTGCTCAGATTCTGGAAAGGCAGGATCGCCAGCATCACCCGCTTCTGGGTGTCGGAGGTAGAGGAGGAACGTGGGCGCTGGACGTAGATGAATCCCGCTAAGACCAGGGCCAGACCTGCCGTCGCGAAAATCGCCAGCTTCCACGACCAGGGCTTGGTCCTCGACAGCGACGGGAGAGCGGCAGACACTGTCATCTGCCCATTATCGGAAGTGAACTCTGCTCTGGCCACCTTAGAATTCCCGCCCTCTGCGGGCGCATCTGCGATCGCGTCCTCCTGCCTTAGCATCTGGAGCTGGGAGATTTCGCTCACGGGAGCGATGAAGCGATATCCGCGTCGGGGCACGGTCTCGATGAATCGTGGGTTGTCAGAATCGTCGTCGATCGCACGGCGCAGCTTCTTGAGAATGACGTTGAGGCTGCCGTCAAAATCGACGTAGGTTCCTTCCGGCCAGAGTTTCTGGCGGAGTTGGTCCCGGGTTACGACTTCTCCGGGGTTCTCCAACAGCAGGATAAGGACGCGAAAAGGTTGGTCGTGGATTTTGACGCGCACACCCTTGCGCGTCAGCGTGTTGCGCGTACCATCCGCCTCAAATAGCCCAAACCGGAAGATTTGCCCCGAAGAGACTGCCCGTTCCATCTGGCGCGACCGGAAACGCGGGGAAGAATCATAGCACGCCTGGCGCGGTGAGTCAGCCACGCCCGTAAGTACTACAAGTGAAACTTCTTATTGAGTCAGGCCGGAGTAACAATCAGTTCCTTTGACCCCGCCTTCAAATCGTTGCATTCTGCTCCCGTTTCGAGCTTGCGTCGGCCAGAGCGGCCACGGAAACTCACGATTCGGGACCGACCTGACCGCAAATGGTGATTGCGGCGAACACGCCCAACTGAAAGCAATCTGGCAGAGATCAGCGATACAAATCAAAAATCGACGATAGGGGAGGAGTTATGGACAAGAAGCGATTCGAAAACATGGCGGCGTTAATTTTGGTCACTTTCGGGGTGTTGGGCTTGGGGCACGCGCAGACCGATTCCCCGTTCTGCAGAAACGCACTGCTAACCGGCAACTACGGATTCACCATCCAGGGCACCAAACTCGCTGGCATGGGCCCCACGGGCGCTCAGGTTGGAGTCGCCATGGCTCATTTCAACGGCAACGGAAAATTCACGCAAATCGATACGGTAACGATCAATGGCGAGGTCGTCGCCGACTTCACCCATACTCCTGCCAACGGTACCTACAGCGTGAAACCCGATTGCACTGGTACCTTCACCATCGATTTCACCGATGGCCGTCCTCCCGTGGTCGCGAATTTCGTCGTTGTGAACAATGGCTGCGAGATCGATACTGTGGTAATCAGTGCCGGCGGAAACCAGGGCATCCTCGCTACCGGCAGTGTCGGGAAGAAACGCTTCTGCGGCTTCTGATCGTGTGCCGGGCTGAAAGGGCGCTCTTTACAGCATCCGCGTTCCTGACTCAGTCCCGAAATGCCTTGTCCGGCGCGGGAAGTGCGCAATATTCACAGAGTCGTCACGGGATTCGGTTTCATCAGCGAGGTCGATTGCCGTTGATGAATCGCATGCAAAGCCGAGTCCAGCAAGGGTTCTGGCGGAATTGCAGTTGCCGGTTGCACAATTTCCGGTCATGGGCTTGTGAACGACGTGCACTTGATTGAAAAGACACGTACTTACAGACCCGTATTTTCCGTTGACTGGAAAAATAGAAGGAGTACAACAAGATCGTTCTTTGACAGCTTCTTAAGTTTTTCCGGTTGGTGCGGCGT
>Ga0187805_10000569_pt1 | contig 12368 bp, 12 predicted proteins | sample NC_wetland_sal_i_6_FD_132965 | JGI IMG/M metagenome (GOLD analysis project Ga0187805, IMG submission 132965) | Wetland sediment microbial communities from Neuse River Estuary, North Carolina, USA - Control_5 | ecosystem: Environmental > Aquatic > Freshwater > Wetlands > Sediment | place: USA... | reverse complement strand
GCTGATTAAGATCTTCCGCGAGGAGATCGACACGCTTCCGCCCGCGGATTGGGACAGCGTCATCGTGGCGACGGGTCCCCTCACCTCGCCCGCACTCGCCAAGTCAGTGCAATCGCTCACAGGTGAGGCAGAGCTTGCCTTTTTCGACGCCATCGCGCCGATCGTTCATCGCGACTCGATCGACATGAGCGTGTGCTGGTTGCGATCGCGCTACGACAAGGCCGGTCCAGGCGGCGGCAATGCCGACTACATCAATTGTCCGCTCGACAAGACTCAGTACGACGCCTTCATCGACGCGCTCGTCGCCGGCGATAAGACCGCGTTCAAGGACTGGGAGGAATCGACGCCCTATTTCGAGGGTTGCCTGCCCATCGAGGTCATGGCGGAGCGCGGCCGCGAAACCTTGGCGCACGGCCCGATGAAGCCAGTGGGTCTCACCAACCCACATCGCCCGGGGGTAAGGACGTACGCGGTGGTGCAGCTCCGCCAGGACAATGCGCTCGGCACCTTGTGGAACATGGTGGGGTTCCAGACCAAGCTCAAACATGCCGAGCAAGTGCGCATCTTCCGCACCATCCCTGGACTGGAGCAGGCCGAATTCGCACGGCTCGGCGGTCTTCACCGCAACACCTTCCTCAACAGCCCGGTGCTGCTTGATGAGAGTCTTCGACTGAAGGCCGATCCGCGGCTTCGCTTCGCAGGTCAAATCACGGGCGTCGAGGGCTATGTGGAGTCCGCCGGTATCGGGCTTCTTGCCGGCAGCTTCGCCGCGGCCGAGCGCCTTGGCAAGTTCGCGTCGCCGCCACCGCCGACCACGGCACTCGGCGCGCTCCTCAACCACGTCACCGGCGGGCATTTGAGCAGCGGAAGCGCTGGGGCCTCGCGCAGCTTCCAGCCGATGAACGTCAATTTCGGCCTTTTCCCTCCGCTTCCCGCGCCTGAGCCGAAACGTGTAAGGGGCGAGCGCGGTAGCAAGACGCTCCTCCGGAAGCATGCGCTTGTCTTGCGCGCGCTCGCCGATCTCGATCGCTGGCTCGCGCCTGGTGCCTCGATCGCCGCGGAATAGCGTGCCTCACTCGGTCTGCTTCAGCACCAGCCAGAAGCGGATGAGCGAGAAGTTGAAATTGGGCTCTTTATAGCTCCCGTTCAGATTGTCGATCAGGAGCACGCCTTTCAGGTCGTTGCTCGATGCCTTCAGGCGCAAAGGATGCTGCTCCTTGCTGAGCGGATTGGCGAGCGCGCGCGCCGCGTCCATGAGGTTGAAGCGGAGCTCAGACCTGCCCTCCACGCCCGCGATGCCGGCGACCCAGGCCATGACCCGCGTTCTTCGGGAGCGGCCCTGAGACTCGACGAAAAGGTCCACGGCCACCACCCAGAGGAAAGAGGCGGCGAGCATGCCGAGGATCTTGAATTCGGCTTCGCTCCGGTTGTCCGCCCAGAGCTTGAACAGAGTGAGGAAGGCGGCAAGGAGAACCGCGAGCGGAAAGCGCGAAAAGGCCGCGCCGACGTCGGGAAGCCAGCTTCGCCACGACCAGCGTCTCCTTGCCTCTGCCATGAAGCGCCTCCTTATGCCGATGGGAGAAACCGATAGGTGCCGAGCCGCCAAAGCCGATAGAGCGGATTGATGTTGGCGACCTGCCGCAACGAATCGACCCTTTGCAACGAGGAAAGATAGGGATTGACGAGCGCGAGCGGCAGAAAGGCCGTCCGCGCCGTCGGCGGAAGCGTCGCCACGTGGCGCCTTGCCGAAGTCAGGGCGACCTGCGCCGTCTCGCGGAATTCCGCTAGAAGCTCGGCCAGCCCTTGGCCCGTCTCTCCGGCAAGGATGTTGGCGGGCGATGTACCGCGGCGGAGAAGCGCGTCGGCCGGGACGTCGACACGCCCCCTCGCCCCATGGACCGGCAGCGCGCGCATCAAACCGGCGAGGCCATAGGCGATGCCCGCGGCTCTGATGGCGGGCTCCATGGAGCGGGACTCTTCTGCCAAGCTCCCTGTGGTAATTTCTGCCGCAAGTTTGAAGAGCGCGGCGACGGTCTTGGCGAGATAGTCATCAAGCGCCGGCGTGTCAGGCATGATCTTCACCGACACATCGAAGCGCCTCGCATCGATTAGGTCGGCGAGGCTCGAGCGCGATAGGTCACAGTCTCGAACCGCAAGACCGAGCGCATCGGCCACGGGATGACCCGTGGCTTCGCCGCGATAGGTGCTATCGAGCGCGTCGCGCCACCACTGAAGGCGAATTTCGCCAAGCTGCGGCTCGCTCACCTGCTCGCTGACGCGCGCAAGCTCGACGTTGAAGGCATAAAGGGCAAAGAGGTGGTCGCGGGACGCGCGGGGAGCGAATAGCGCGCTCGCGTAGCGATCCGGATCCCCATGGCGCGCGATCGCCCGGACCGTGGCGTCTCGTTCGCGTGCATCCAAGGCCTTCCGTCCTAAAGCACCAGGCGCGCCTCACTTAAGCGCGCGCCGAGGCTCGCGCCTTTGGCCTCGCGGGGGCGGCAGCCATGCCGCCGTCGCGCTTGACGCCGAGAATCAGCTGCAGCGGCGCCGCAACATAGATCGACGAATAGGCGCCGATGACGATGCCCCAGCACATGGCGAGCGCAAAGCCATGGATCGCCTCGCCGCCGACCAGGACGAAGGGCATCATGGCGAGGAAGGTCGTCACATGGGTCAACACGGTGCGCGACAGTGTCTCGTTGATAGAGAGATCGAGCAGTTCGGTGAGCGGCATTTTCCTATATTTGCGCAAGTTCTCGCGAACCCGGTCGAAAATCACGACCTTGTCGTTCAGCGAATAGCCGATGATGGTCAGGAGGGCGGCGATGCTCGACAGGTTGAACTCGAGCTGTAGCGCCGAATAGAGCCCGATCGTGCCGGTGACGTCATGCACCAGCGAAGCGATGGCCGCAACCGCGAACTGCCATTCGAAGCGGAACCAGATGTAGATCAGGATTGCGATCATGGCGATGACCACGGCGACCGTTCCGCCCGCGATCAGCTCGCTTGAGACCGTGGGTCCGACCACCTCGACGCGGCGATAATCGAGCTGGTCGCCAAGCACCTGTTTGACCTTGGTGATGGAGTCCTGCTGTTCCTTTTCCGTCGGCTGGGCGGCGATGCGTATGAGTACATCGTTCGGCGCGCCAAATTCCTGGACTTGCACCTCACCGAGATTGAGCCCATGCACCTTGGCGCGGATATCGGCAAGGTTGGCGACGCTTTCCTTGGTCTGGATCTCCATGAGCGTGCCGCCCTGGAAATCGATGCCGAAGTTCAGGCCAACCTTCCACACGAGCAGAAGCGGTACCACGGTCAGCAGGGCCGATATGACCCAACTGATCGTGCGCAATCGGACGAAGCCGATCTTCGTATCCGCGGGGATAAAATGAATGCCTCTGAACATTGTGGTTACCCCCTAGATCGGAATCAGCGCAGGCCGCGTCCAGCGCAGCCAATAAGACACCATCAGCCGCGTCACGGTCACAGCGGTGAACATGGACGCGAGAATGCCGATGGTCAGCGTCACGGCAAATCCGCGCACTGGGCCCGAACCGAGCCAGAACAGGACGAGGGTCGAGATCAGCGTCGTCATGTTTGAGTCGATGATTGTGGACATCGCCCGGGTATAGCCAGCCTCGATCGAGGCCACCGGCGACTTTCCGGAGCGCATCTCCTCACGTATGCGTTCGTTGATGAGCACATTCGCGTCGACCGCAATACCCATCGTGAGCACGATGCCGGCGATACCAGGAAGGGTGAGTGTGGAGCCGATGAGCGAAAGCACGCCGAAGATGAGCGCGATGTTGACCACAAGCGCGATATTGGCGAATAGGCCGAACAGCCCGTAGGCAGCGAACATGAACAGCACCACGAGCAGCAAGCCGAGCATCGTGGCCTTCTTGCCGGCGGCAATCGAGTCGGCGCCGAGGCTTGCTCCGACGGTGCGTTCCTCGATCACGGTAAGCTTGGCGGGAAGCGCGCCGGACCGCAGCAACACGGCGAGGTCGTTCGCCCCCTGCACGGTGAAATTGCCGCTGATCTGGCCCGACCCGCCGAGGATCGGCTCCCGGATGACCGGCGCCGAGATAACCTTGCCGTCGAGGATGATGGCGAAGGGCAATCCCACATTCTCTTGCGTCACCCTGCCGAAGCGCTTGGCGCCGGTGGCATCGAACCGGAAGGTGACAATCGGCTCGCCGGTGCGCTGGTCGAAGCCCGGCATTGCGTCAACCAGGTTCTCCCCACTCACCAGCGTCTGCTTCTTGATCACATAGGGTATTGGCGGCGTGCCCGTCGAATAGAGCAGGTCATCGTCGACTGGAACCTGCTTACTCTCCACTACCTGCTGGGCATTTGCGCCGGGATCGACCAGCCTGAATTCGAGCTTGCCGGTCTCACCGATGAGCTTCTTCAGCCGCTCGACGTCGCTGATGCCCGGAACCTGCACGAGCACGCGATTGCGGCCCTGACGCTGAATGCTCGGCTCGGTCGTGCCGAAGGCATCGACGCGGCGGCGGATGGTCTCAATCGAGGCCTGAATGGCCGACGTCATGCGCTGGGTTAGGCCTGCATCGGTGATCTTGAGCACGACGCCGTTATCATCGCTGCGGCTGACATCGAGGTTGCGGACGCCCGACAGGGCAAACGTGCCCCCTACCGGCGCGGAAAGCTTGCGCAGATCGTCATAGGCCTTGTCGTAGTCCGTGCCTTCACGAATCTTCACCGACACGGTGCGGCCGGCGACATTTTGGGTCAGGTCGGTGTAGGAGATGCGATCCTTGCGCAGCGTCTCGCGCACGTCGTCGCGCAGCTTGTTGAGCCAATCCTCGATCATTTCGTCCTCGTCGAGCTGATAGAGGAGATGGGCGCCGCCCTGAAGGTCGAGACCGAGATTGACCTGATGGTGGGGAAGCCAGCCCGGCATGGACTCCATGGTCGAGCGCGGGAAAACATTGGGAAGGGCAAAGATGATGCCGGCAAGCACGATGCCAAGCACCAGAGTTACCTTCCATTGGGGAAAATGCAGCATTGCCGCTTATCGACTCCGGATTGGGCTTGTGAGCTAAGCGCTTAGACCCGAGCAAAAATCACTTGTCACTTTCCGTCGCTGCCTTCGCTTTTGGGCCGGCTTGAGCCTCACCCTTGCCCCGGACTTCCGAGACCGTTCCGCGCACGACCTTGACCCTGACGCCCTCGGCGATCTCGACTTGCAATTCCTGATCATCGACCTTGGTCACCTTGCCGAGAATGCCTCCCGACGTAACCACGGTGTCGCCGCGCCGGATTGCGGCGATCATCGCCTGATGCTCCTTCAGCCGCTTCTGCTGCGGCCGGATCATCAGGAAATACATGATGCCGATGATTAGCACGGTCGGGACGATCAAGCTATTCAGCGCCTCGAAAGCGCTGCTTGGAGCGGCTTGAGCGTAAATGGCTTCCATCATTGCTCCTGTCCTGGGCTTGGCTTAAAGCTGCCCGCCCTTGGGCCTTTCAAGGCCTTTTACCGTCCATTTGAGCGGATTGGCTTACGGAAAGTGCCGCGACTATAGCGGCCCGTCTCGGCTTTGCAACGGGCGCCGAGAGCCTTAAACCAAGGGGCCATGAACTTCCAAGAACCGATTGGGGGCCTGATCGAGCGGATCGCCAGCGCGCTTGAGCGTCTCGCCCCGTTGCCGCCACGCAAGCCCGGCTTCAATCAGGGCCACGCCTTCGTCTGGCAGGCCGAGCCCGAGGTCTTTTTGCCGGTCGCCAACCCCAATCGCGTGCCGCTTCCGCTGCTCAAGGGCATCGACCGCATGCGCGACGTGCTGTTCGATAACACCGTCCGCTTCGCCAAAGGCCTTCCCGCCAACAACGCGCTGTTGTGGGGCGCGCGCGGTATGGGCAAGAGCTCCCTCGTCAAGGCAGTGCACGCGGCCGTGGGCCGCGAAGTCGATGGCAAGGCCGGCGATCTCAAGCTTGTCGAGATCCATCGCGAGGACATCGGCACGCTGCCGCGCTGCTTAACGCATTTGCGCGAGACCGAGGGCAAGCGCTTCATCCTGTTCTGCGACGACCTGTCATTTGAAGCGCGCGACACCTCCTACAAGTCGCTGAAGGCTGTGCTCGAAGGCGGGATCGAGGGCCGCCCAGAACATGTGCTGTTCTACGCGACCTCGAATCGGCGTCATCTGATGCCGCGGGAGATGCTGGAGAATGAGCGCTCCACCGCCATCACTCCGTCCGAGGCCGTCGAGGAGAAAGTGTCGCTGTCGGACCGCTTCGGCCTGTGGATCGGCTTCCACAATTGTAGCCAGGACGTCTATCTCGACATGGTGCGCGGCTATGCCGAGTACTATCGGCTCAGCATTGCCAATGATGAGCTAGAGCAACAGGCGCTCGCCTGGGCCGTTGCCCGTGGCGCGCGCTCTGGCCGCGTCGCCTTTCAATACATTCAGGATTTGGCCGGCCGCTTGGGCGTGCGGCTCGACGGCGAGAGCGGGCACTAGTCCGCGCTCGCCTGGTCGTTGCCCATGAACTTGGTCGGGTCGACCGGGCGCGAGCCCTTGCGCAGCTCGAAGTGAAGCTGCGGCTGGCTCACCTGACCCGTCCGTCCCGCTTTGGCGATGACCTGGCCGCGGCGAACTTGGTCGCCGCGCTTTACCAGGATCTCATCGTTATGGGCGTAGGCCGATACCCAATTGTTCGCATGCCGGATGAGCACCAGATTGCCGTAACCCTTGAGCTCATCCCCGGCATAAGCGACGACGCCATTCTCCGCCGCCTTCACCGAGGTGCCGAGCGGGACGGCGACATCGATGCCGTCATTATGGCCGCCGTCAGCCTTGGTGCCGAACTCTGAGATGATGCGGCCCTGCACCGGCCAGCGGAAGCTGTTACCGGACATGGGCTCCGGCGCCGGCAGCTGCTGAACGCTTGCGACTCGCGGGTTCTGTCCGCCGGTGACCTCAGAGGAGCTTGCCACCGCAGGCGCGCTTTGCGTTTTCGAGCCGGATTGAGATTTGTCCGCCGCCTGTCTAGGCGCCGGGATCGCGGTGGTCTTCACCACATGCACGTCAGGCGCTGGACCTTGTGCCCGAGCGGACGGAGCAGGCTTGCTTTCGTTGGCAGCCACGGGCGGCCGCTCGGCCGAAGCCTTGCCACCCTTCGGCAGGTACAACACTTGGCCGATCTTGAGGCGCGTCGGTGCAAGATTGTTGCGTTCGACGAGCGCCTTCTCGCTCACGCCCGTCTTCTGGGCAATGATACGGGGCGTATCGCCTTGCTCCACCTTGTAGGTCTCTTCGGCGGTCGAATGGCCCGCGGCGCGAACTTTGGCGAGGCTGGACTGCGGCGCCAGCGGCACATAAGCGGCCTTTTGCGGCTTCAGGCCAGGGGCTGCCGGCGAATAGGCGGCTGGTGTCGCTTGTGGCGTATAGGGCTGGGTGACCGGCGGCAGGCTCGAACGGGAGTAAGATCCGTTCTGGTTGTTATTCGGGTAGTTATTCGGGGCCGCGGAGCCCGAGGCATAGACGGATTCCGATGGAACCGGAGGAAGCGATGCGGTCGTGTTCGGGTCGGCGAGCGGCGCATCCTGCGAGCGCGTTAAGCCGAAGGAGGGAAAGTCGAAACGAGAGACGCCGGAGCTGCAGCCGCCCAGCAAACTCATTGCCGACACGGCCACGGACACCAGAGCGCAACGGCCAAATCCTGACCAACACACGCCCGCTCGCATACCCCCCGTACCCCTCGAACGCATTACAGACCGAGAGCCCGAGTTAAGCGCGCGAACGGTAAACAAGCTTTTAATGATGTTCCCGGCCTGATCGAAAAAGAAGCAATCGGCCCTTACGATCGCTCCTCTGGCTTCACCCGGCCGTGGAGCAGCGGCACGAAGCGGACCGGGAGCAACGGCTTCTCCGTGATCCCTATCTCGGTCTTATCGATCTGCACGAGCGACTGCGTGTCGCGGCTCTGCCCCAGTGGAATGATCATGCGCCCGCCCGGCTTCAACTGGTCGACCAGCGCTCGCGGAGCTTCCGGCGCCGCTGCAGTAACAATGATGCGGTCGAAGGGCGCCTGAGGCGGCCAGCCGATCCAGCCATCGCCGATAATGGTGGTGATATTGGTGATGCCGAGCTTGGCAAAGCGGCGGTCGGCCGCCTTTTGCAGCTCGCGCCAGCGCTCGACGGTGTAAACGTGGCGGCAAAGATGCGAAAGCACAGCCGCTTGGTAGCCCGACCCGGTGCCGATCTCTAACACCTTGTGGCTGTCGGCAAGCTCGAGCTTCTCGGTCATGAAGGCAACCACGTAGGGCTGGGAGATGGTCTGGCCGCACTCGATAGGGAGCGCGATGTCCTGATAGGCGTGATCGGCGAAGGCCGGGTCGACGAAGAGCTCGCGCGGCACTCGTTCGATGGCGCGCAGCACCCTCGTATCGCGGATGCCGCGGCGCCTGAGCTGCATGATCAGGCCAATCTGGTCTGGCTCACTCGCCATTGCGAGCGATCCCCTTCGCAAGAGGAGTCATTTGAGTATCCGACGATACTGACCTCGTCTCTCAGCGAGCGAAAGACCTATTCGCCGAGCGCGGCGGCGAGCATCTCGCGCGCCCCCTCATCGGTGAAGTCGAGCTGCAGCGGCGTCACCGAGATGCGCCCCGACTGCACCGCCCAGAGGTCGGTACCTTTGGGCGGGCGGGATTTACGGCGCTCAATGCCGACCCAGTAATAGGGCTTCCCGCGCGTATCGAGCCGATCCTCGATGTGGAGCAGGTCGGGGCTACGCTGGCCTTGGCTCGTCACCGCCACGCCTTTGACGGCGCCGGGCTCGCAATCCGGAAAATTGACGTTGAGCACGACGCCTTCCGGCCATCCAGCGTTTAGGAGCTTGCGCAAGAGCTCCCCACCATGGCGCATGGGTGTGTCCCAGATGGGCTGGCCAGTCTCGTTCTGGCCGATAGCGAGGCTGAGCGCGATCGACGGCACGCCGAGCAGCACGCCTTCGATGGCGCCGGCCACGGTGCCGGAATAGTTCACGTCGTCGGCCAAGTTCTGGCCGCGATTGACGCCGGAGAGAACGAGGTCTGCCGGCTTGTCCTTCAAGAGGAACCGCACGCCCATGATCACGCAGTCGGTCGGCGTGCCTTTCACCGCAAAGCGGCGCTTAGCGAGTTCCCGCATGCGTAAGGGTTCAGCGAGCGTGAGCGAATGGGAGGCGCCGCTCTGATCGGTCTCGGGCGCCACCACCCAGATATCCTTGCTGATCGCGCTCGTAATGTGCTCGAGCACGTCGAGGCCGGGAGCCTCGATGCCGTCGTCATTGGTGATCAGGATGCGCATCAGGACTTCGCGGCGATGCGCTCCAGGCCGCCCATGTAAGGCTTGAGCGCGTCGGGGATACGGATCGAGCCGTCGGTCTCCTGGTAGTTTTCCATGACAGCGATCAGCGCGCGGCCGACCGCGACGCCAGAGCCGTTGAGCGTGTGCACGTAGCGCGTCTCCTTGGCATTTACCGGGCGGTAGCGCGCATTCATGCGGCGGGCCTGGAAGTCGCCGCAGTTCGAGCAGGAGGAGATCTCCCGATAGGCCCCCTGCCCCGGCAGCCAGACCTCGATGTCGTAGGTCTTCTGCGAGGCGAAGCCCATGTCGCCGGTGGAGAGCACCACCACGCGATAGGGGACGCCGAGCCGCTTCAGCACCTCCTCGGCGCAGGCCGTCATGCGCTCATGCTCACCTTTGGACTGCTCCGGCGTGGTGATGGAGACAAGCTCGACCTTGGAGAATTGATGCTGGCGGATCATGCCGCGGGTGTCTTTTCCCGCCGCGCCAGCCTCGGCGCGGAAGCAGGGCGTGCTGGCGGTCACGCGGATCGGGAGCTTCGCCTCGTCGGTGATGTCCTCGCGCACCAAATTGGTGAGCGGTACCTCGGCAGTTGGAATGAGCCAGAGTCCGACGCGTCGCGCCTTAATGTCCTTCCAAATCTCGTGGAGATTTCTCCAGATATAATCCGTAAACGCGACCCGCTCCGGCCCAGACTTGCCCTCGAATAGGGGATCATCAGTCGCCATCCCTTCCGTCAGAAGCTTCTCGATTATTTTCTTAGCGAGAGTTGGCTCAAATGTTGTTCGCGCGGACGGATACTCTCGGGCAAGCTTCTCCGCAGCATCCGCTATGTCGACAGGGCGCGCTGTAGCGAACTGATCATCGGCAAATTTCGGCAATTGGGCTGTACCGAACATGGTGTCGTCGCGCACCAGCAGCGGCGGGTTGACCTCCGTGTAGCCGTGCTCGGTGGTATGCAGGTCGAGCATGAATTGCGCCAGCGCCCGTTCGAGGCGCGCGAGCGCCCCCTTCAGCACCACGAAGCGTGAACCGGAGAGCCTCGCCGCGGTCTCAAAGTCCATGAGCCCGAGCGCTTCCCCAAGCTCGAAATGCTGCTTGGACTGAAAGCTGAACTTGGGTGGCGTGCCGACCTTGCGCAGCTCGACATTGGCCTTCTCGTCCGGCCCGACCGGCACATCATCGGCCGGCGTGTTGGGAATGCCTGCGAGCAACGCGCGCAGCTCATCGTCGAGCCGCTTCTCCGCCGCCTCGCCACCCTGGATCGTGCTTTTGAGTGCGGCAACCTCGTCCATCAATCGCTTCGCGGACGCATCGTCCTTGCTCGCTTTGGCTTGGCCGATCTCCTTGGAAGCAGCGTTGCGGCGGGCCTGGGCCTCCTGCAATTCTCGAATTGTTGTGCGGCGTTGCTCGTCCAGGCTCAGGATTTGATTCAACGTGTTGCCCGGCGCTTCGAACCCGCGGTTCGTCAGCCCCTTAACAAAGGCGTCCTGGTTCTCGCGAATCCAATTGATGTCGAGCAAGGGTCTGTCCTTGAGGTTTGAATCGAGGCTTCCCTATAAGGCCGAGCCTCACCCTTGTCATCGCCTTCTCCCTCACTCCCCCTCTCCCTTTGGGGCGACTGGGCTTCGCATTTCTTCGACTCATAAGCCCCCTCACCCGACCGCAAAAGCGCGATCGCTTTGCGGTTGACCTCTCCCCACAGGGGAGAGGAGGAAGGTGTTCATTGCCCTGGATTGTCTGGCGCGGCGGGACCGCGCAATAGCACGATGGCGAGCCGGCCGTCGGTGCGCCAGGGATCGCCGCCGCCGTTCTTCCCTTCAAGCTCCGCGTGGAAGCCGTCGTTCCAGTCGATCGACTCCAACACACCGGCCTGTTGTAGCTCGCCGACCATACGGTCGCGCTCCGCATCCACATTGGGCGCGATGTGATGGGTGACCTGTCCAGTCGTGTGGCTGAGCCCTACGCTTTTGTCGAAGGTCGCAGCGCCGAACCAGGCGATCCGGCTCTCATACAATTCGTCCCAGCGCCAGAAGCGCACATGGTGCCGCTGGCGCGGACCGCCCGCGACGGGCTGCTCGAAGGCAAGGTCCTGCTTGCGGCCGAACAGAAACAAATTGCTGACCGGCGCATCGTCGTCGGGGCGGTGCAGGACGGTGTCCGCGGCGATGCGGGCGCTGCTCGCGACCGTGATCGGGCTGGCCGGGAACCAGCCTGCAGCCGTCATGGCCCGCACGAGTTCGGCCTCGGTCCCAACGAGCGCGATGTTTATCGGATCGCCAGGGTGTCCGTCGCTTGTTTGCGTGACACGAGCGAGTTCGGCGAGAAAAGGGTGATGGCGAAAATAAAGCGCCCAGAGCTTTGGCGCGATCAGGTAGGCGGCCACGGTCCAGGCGAGCGCAATCAGAAACAGTGTTTTCGAGTCAGTCATGGGCGCCCCGGGCCTTTATCCAGCCCAGGCGCGGCCTGGATGCCGAGCTCGTCGAGAATTTCGAGCCAGAAGGCGAAATAGAGGATGGCGGCGACTCCCGCGAGAATAGCCGCAAGCACGAGAAGCCGTCCGTTCTTGGCGAGGAGGAGAGCGGGCAGGCTGAACGGCAGGAAAATGAGCATGAAGGCCGCGCTCGCGCCCACCAACTCCATGCCGTCACCCTTAGGGTCGGCGTGCTTGAACAGGAAGGTGGTCAGGAACACGATGAACGCGAATTCGACCGCGACCGCGATGAGGTCGCTGGCGCGGAGCCTTTTGTCGCCTAGAGAAAGTGGCTGGGTCATCAGGCAGGCTTACCGGCGGGTTTGGCGGCGGTCGTCGCGGCGTGGCGCTTCTCGGCAAGCTTCACCGCGTAGACGGACAACTCGTAGAGCGCGATGGTCGGCAGCGCGAGAGCGATCTGGCTGATCGGGTCGGGGGGCGTCAGCACCGCGGCGACAATGAACACGACGAGAATGGCGATGCGGCGCTTCGCCTTGAGTTGCTCCGATGTGATCAGCCCGGCGCGGGCAAGCAGCGTAAGCAATACCGGCAGCTGGAAGCAGATGCCGAAG
>Ga0187805_10000568_pt1 | contig 12402 bp, 12 predicted proteins | sample NC_wetland_sal_i_6_FD_132965 | JGI IMG/M metagenome (GOLD analysis project Ga0187805, IMG submission 132965) | Wetland sediment microbial communities from Neuse River Estuary, North Carolina, USA - Control_5 | ecosystem: Environmental > Aquatic > Freshwater > Wetlands > Sediment | place: USA... | reverse complement strand
GTTACCTCCCGGCCCCGTGCCGCCGCCGGTCGCCGGCGCCCCGGTCGGGGTGGCCGTGGCGGTTGGCGTGGCCGTCGCGGTGGCCGTCGCCGTGGCTGTCGTCGTGCCGGTCGTGGTCGGCGTCGGCGTCGGCGTCGCCGTCGTGGTGGTGGTCGGCGTGGGAGTCGGGGTCGCCGTCCGCGTCGAAGTCGGAGTCGGAGTCGGAGTCGCCGTTCTGGTCGGCGTGGGGGTCGCCGTCGCGGTCGCGGCCACCGCCGCGGCGGTCCCCGAGGTCGCGGCGCGGGCCGGCGCCGTGGCGCCCAGCCAGGCTGCCAACATCATGCTCGCGCCCGCGAGCATGGCGAGCACGCCCAGCGTTCGGACGGCATCCGTGAAATTCCGCGATCGCAGCAAGGCCTCTCCCCCGTTTTCTCCTACAGGCCGGAGTTGTCACCCCATTCCCTAGCAGCCGAATGATTACGGGCACGCCCGCATTCTCTTCATGGCGGTGAACATTGCCCGACAGGCGCACGAACACCCCGGTGCCGACGGCTATCCCGCCGCCTGCCATCCGCCCGCCAATTCCGCGGTCCCTAAGCTATGGATAACTACGACGAAGATGCGGAGCAGGCGATGCGGTTCGCGATCAAGACACGGCCCGAGCACCAGACCTGGGAAGAGATGCGCGACGTCTGGGTCGCGGCAGACGAGATCCCGCTGTTCGAGTCGGCGTGGAACTGGGACCACTTCTATCCGCTGACCGGCGACCTGACGGGCCCGAACTTCGAGGGGTGGACGATGCTCGGCGCCATGGCGCAGGCGACACGGCGGATCCGGATCGGCTGCCAGGTCACCGGCATGGTGTACCGGCACCCGGCGGTGCTCGCCAACATGGCCGCGACCGTGGACATCATCTCGGGCGGCCGGCTCGAGCTCGGTCTCGGCGCCGCCTGGAACCAGATGGAGTGCGACGCCTACGGGATCGACCTGCCGCCGCTGAAGGAACGGTTCGACAGGTTCGACGAGGGCGTCGAGGCGATCGTGCTTTTGCTAACCCAGACGGTGACCAACTACTCCGGTGAGTACGTGAAGCTCACCGAGGCTCGCTGCGAGCCCAAGCCGGTGCAGAAACCGCACCCCCCGATCACCATCGGCGGCACCGGCCGCAAGCGCACGCTGCGCACCACGGCGCGCTGGGCGCAGCAGTGGAACTCACTCGGCCGCGGCGGCACCGCGGAATGGCTCGACCTCAAGGGCGTGCTTGCCGCCCACTGCGCCGACGCCGGCCGGGACGTGAACGAGATCACCTGCTCGGTCAACATCCGCTTCGAAGGCGACGTGGACGACGCGGTCGCGCAGGCGGCCACCTGGCAGGCGGCCGGCGCGGACCTGCTGATCGTCGGGCTGCCCGACCACGCCAAGCCAGAGTCACTGGCGCCGCTGGCCGCCGCACTAGAGCACCTGGCCTGACTGGGTTCTGCCGGTAATTTTCCCGAACGGTGGCGTGGCGCCTGCCCGCCGCACCGGTTCTGCCGAATGCGCAATTGGCCTGGCTAGAGTGAGCCGAATGCGCATTCGGCAGACTGGACGCCGATTTATCCGCGGGCGCGAAGGGCCAGTTCGGCTATCTTCGCGGCGATGACGGGCGCCTGGTCCTCCTGGGGGAAGTGCTTGCCCGGGATGACGTACACGCCGGCGAGCTCCGCGGCGGCCTGAGCCTTGCGGCCGTAGACGGCCAGCGTCATCGTCGGGTCGTCGGCTGCCCAGACCGCCTGCACGGGATAGGGCACGTCGCGCACTGCCGTACGGTACAGCGCCTGCTTTTCCGGTGTGCGCTCGGTGCTGCGCATGATCCGCAGGAACGCCCGTCCGTGGTCGGGTCCCTTGATGAGCCTGAGGTAGGTCTTGAGCTCGGCCTTGGACACGGCGCTGGTGTCGCCGATGCCCTGCAGCCCCATCAGGACCCGGAACAACGGCGCGTTCAGCGATTTCATCCACAGTTCCCCCAGGACGCGGTGCCGGAACGGCTCCATGCTCCACGGCGACTTGAAGGCGGTCACGTCGACCGTGGTGTTCAGCAGGGTCAGTGAAGCCACCCTGTGCGGCATCGCGGCCGCGAGCTCGAAGCCGACCGGGCCGCCGATGTCGTGGACGACCAGATGGAACTCGCCGAGGCCTAGCTCGTCCACGGCGGCGGCGCAGAACTTCCCGAGCCCGGTCCAGCTGTAGTCGTAGCCGGGCGGCCGCTCGGCCAGGCCGAAACCGGGCAGGTCGAACGCGATGCCGCGCAGGCCGCGGTCGGCGAGCCCGGTCAGCACTTTCCGGTACAGGAACGAGGAGCCGATCATGCCGTGGACGCAGAGCACCGCCGGCCCGGTTCCCTGGTCACGGACGAAGCTGCGCGCGCCGGCCGCCTCGAAGTAGCGCCCGGCCTGCTCGTGGGCCGCGAGAACCTCGGCCGGCCTGGTGTGCCAGGCAGACTTGGCCGACGCGGCGGTTTCCTCGCCGCTGCCGGCGTACTCGACCTTGGACATGGACGTTGCCTCCATCGTGTCGCTTTTCGGGGTTTGCAACCCGTGCAACGAGACGCACGGAGGCTGTCTTCGCGGAAAACGGCTGGCCGTCACCGCTGGTCAAATTCCTGTCGCCGCTAGTCAATTGCCGCTATCGGCACCGGTATGTTGAGAGCGGGTGATCGCGATGGACCTGGCATTCGCAACGGACCAATTCGACCCGCAGGATCGGCTGGCGGCCTGGCGCGAGCTTGTGAACAGGGAGTTCCTCCCGCTGGCCATCACGCCCCTCACCGATTCCGGCCGTCCCGGGCGCCCCGGGCGCTCCGGGCGCCCTGGCGAGTTCAGGGCCGCGGCCACCGTCCGCGCCCTGGGCGAGCTGCAGGTCTGGCGGCTCGCGGCGAGCCCGATGTCCGCCGTGCGGGCCCGGCAGCACATCGAGTCCACGGGTGACGACGGCTACCTGCTTGCCCTGCACCTGGCAGGAACGGCGCACGCTACCCAGGACGGCCGCGAGGTGACGCTGGGCCCAGGCGACTTCACGCTGTTTGACAGCAGGCGGCCGTACTCGATCGCGTTCACCGGCGCGGGCGCGTTCAAGCACGTGATCTACCGGGTTCCGCGGGCCAGCCTGAACGCGCGGCGCGGCATCGGCGCTGCCGCCACCGCGGTGCGGGTGCCCGCGGCCAGCAGCGCCGGGCAGCTCGCCTCACCGTACTTGCGGACACTGGTGCGGTCGGCGCCGGATGACGCGTTCATCGAGGCGGGGCTGGACCTGGTCGCCGCCGCGCTGCGGGCGGTGACCGGACATCACGATCAGGCTGAGCGCCGTGGGCGTTCTCAGGTCGGCCCGCTGAAGACGATCGCGCTCGCGCGGCTGGGCGATCACGCGCTCTCACCCGAAGCCGTGGCGGCGGCCGCGTACGTGTCGGCTCGCCAGCTGCAACGGCTCTTCGCGGCCGATGGCCTGACCTTCAGCGGATGGGTCCGCGAACAGCGGCTGCGCCGGTGCCGTGACGACCTCACCGACCGCAGCCTGCGCCAGCTGAGCATCGCGGAGATCGCCGCGCGCTGGGGTTTCCGCAGCGCCGCGCACTTCACCCGCGCCTTCAGGGAACGGTATGGCATCACCCCGAGTGATTGCCGGCACGCGTCCCGGTGACGGTTACGGTTTCTCGCCCGCCAGGCGTTCGTGCAGGGCGCGGCTGGCGTCGGCCATCAGCGGCTGGACGCCGAGTTCGGAAAGCATCTGGGCCGCGGCGGCCATCTCGGCGCCCCTGCGGACCGCGTGCTGGCCCGTCCCTGTGACGATCCGCTCCACCGTGGAGAGGTCCGACTTCGCGAGTTCCTCGGCGATGTGCTCGCGCAGCCACGGCTCGCAGCCCGCGGCGCGCGCGGCCTCAAGCGCCTCCACGATGGACGCCGCCATTCCCTTGTAGAAGACGCTGCGCAGCAGCTTCTTGCTGGCGGCCAGGCCGGCCGGTCCGTCGAGCACGTCGATGTCGGCGCCGAACGCGCCGAGCAGGGCGGCGACCTGCGCGGCCGACTCGCCGCTGGCGAGCATCGGCACCCGCAGCCCCCTGCCTGGCACCGGCGCCATCATCGCGATGTCCGTGACCAGGATGCCGTGGGCCTGCCCGATCTGAGCGAGCTCGCGCTTGATCCCGGGCGAGGCGGTGTTCAGGTCTGCCCAGACGGCTCCGGGCGCCATGGCGGGCAGCGCCGCGCGGAGTGCGCCCACCGCCTCCTTGGCGCTGTTGACGCTGAGCACCAGGTCCGCGCCGACCGCGGCCTCGGCGTCACTGCCGGTGTCGGTGACGCCGGGCGGCGCGGGCACCAGGGGGTCGTAGCCGCGGACGACGGCGCCGGCGGCAACCAGGTCAGCGGCGATTAGCGAGCCAGCCTCGCCGAACCCGAGGACGGCGATGACACCGCTCACCGCCGGCTCCGCGGTGCCGCGCCGAGGCTCATGTCATCCCTTTCGGGCCGGCTAGGCCTGACGTCTGTCCGGCCGGCGCCGGCCGGCGTGCGGGAATCGGTGTCCGCGAAGTACTCCCTGATCAGTTGCCGCTGCCTGTCCAGTAGCTGCTCGAAGTGCTTGTCGAGCCTGGAGTCGCCGACGGACTCCGCCGTCGTGTACAGGTCCCTGATCCGGTCGAGCGGCGGTCCGTCGCCGCCACCCGCGAGGTCGATGTCCACGTCGTCGTCGGCGCCGCCGTCGGCGTCGTCGTCATAGACGGGCGGCGGCGGCTCGGGGACGACGTGGTCGGGCGGCAGCGGCTCGAAGGAGCCGCGCGCGGCGCGCAGCTCCTCTTCGCCGGCCTGCCGTCTCGCCGCTTCCTCCCGTGCGTGCCAGTCAGGACCCGGCGGGCCGTAGCCGGGATCGTCAGGGCCGTACGCGTTGGCCGGCCCGGCGGGTCGCGGTTCGTGGTTCTCGCCTGGCGCGCCGCCATCGCGGTAGCCGGGCGTCGGCGCGCCGGTGTCAGCGCCGGCCGGCTGTTCCGGCCGCTCCGGCCGCTCCGGCCGCTCCGGAGGCGGCGCGAAAGCCGGCTGCTCACCGGTGAGTGCCCGCCGTTGCGGACGCGCCCGCTGGTCAGCGCGTGGCTGCTGGTCCGGGCGTGGCTGCCAGTTCGGACCGGGCGGGTCCTGACGCCGCTGGCGCGGCGTGAACTCGTCCTCGTCGCGGATTACGTACGCGTAGCCGCCGTTGACGGTTTCGGGATAGGGGTTCGTAGCGGGATGCTCGCTGGCGCCCGGGTATCTGCCCGTGCCCTGGTAACCGGCTGGGTCCGGGTATCCGGCGTGGCCCTGGTTGCCGCCCGGAGCGTGGTAACCGCCCGGCGCGCCGTGCGGATAGCCCTGGCCGTGCCCCGGCGGCTGGACGTATCCCGGCGGCTGGACGTAACCCGGACCGGACCCGTAGCGAGGGTCGGGGCCGTAGCCCGGACCCGCGCCTGGCCCGTGTCCCGGGTGTCCCGCAGGAGTGCCGTAACCGGGATCCGGGCCAGAGCCGTAACCACTGGCGTAGCCGGGACCGGCGCCGTTGCCAGGCCCCGCGGGGTAACCAGGACCGGGACCATAGCCTGGGCCGGCGGCATAGTCAGGCGCGCCAGCGTAGCCAGGGACCGGACCGTAGCCGGGGGCCGAACCGTAGCCGGGCGCAGAACCGTAGCCGGGCGCCGGACCGTGACCGGGCGCCGGACCATGGCCAGGTGCAGCGGCGTAGCCGGACGCAGGACTCTGGCCAGGCGCCGGAGCGTGACCAGGGACGGGACCGTAGCCGGGGGCCGGACCATAGCCGGGTGCCGGACCGTAGCCGGGCGGGGGACCGTAACCGAACCCAGGTCCGTGACCAGGAGGGGCAGCGTAGCCCGGCACCGGACTCTGGCCGGGCGCCGGACCGTAACCGGGCGCCGGACCGTAACCAGGCGGGGGACCGTAGCCGGGTGCCGGACCGTAGCCGGGCGCGGAACCATAGCCGGGCGCGGAACCATAGCCAGGCGGAGCAGTAGAGCCGGCAGCGGCACCATAGCCAGGCATCTGACCCTGGCCAGGCGCGGCTCCATAGACAGGCGGAGGACCATAGCCGGGCGCTTGACCGGTGCCGGGAGGCGGCGCATAGCCAGGCGCAGGCCCGTATTCAGGCGGCGGAGCATGACCGGGCGCGCGACCGTAGCCAGGCGGAACACCGTAGCCAGCCGGAACACCGTAGCCAGCCGGAACACCGTAGCCAGGCGGAACACCGTGACCGGGCGGGGCCGCGTACCCGGGCGGAACGCGCTGCCCAGGAGAAGGTCCGTGCCCCGAACCGTCATAGCCAGGCCTGTACCCGAAGCCGGGATCGTACCCGGCGCCGTAGCCGTCCCGCCGCGAGTCGGCGGGACCCTCGCCGCCGTCCGGCGGGCTGATCAGCGTGCCGGGCGCGTAGATGGAACTGGGGGTGAGCACGGTCTCGTCGCTGGCCTGGCCAGGCGGACGCGAGCCATGGTGTCGCGGGTAGTCCGGCACCTCGTGCCAGGCCTCCTGTGGGCGACGCTGGCCAGGCGCGTACTGACGGTCCGCCGCCGGGCCGCCTGCCGCGGCGGACGGATACTCGTCGGCTCGCTGCGGTCCCCGATACCGCCCCGGCCCGGCAGGTCCGCGCCCGGCGGGTCCGGGTGCGGCAGGTCCCGCGCCGTAAGGCCCGGGCGCGGACCGCTCGCGATACGGCTGCCCGGCTTGCGGCCGCCGCCACTGCGGCGGCGGGCCGGGCGGCGGAACGGGCGTGGGTCCCCAGCCCATGCCATCCGGCGCGGCGTCACCGCGCAGGCCGGTATCGACGTCGGGCTCCCGGTTCCCGCGCCGCCCCCCCGAAGACTTTCCCACATCAACGATCGTAAGCATCACGGCCACGGAAGGCATCCCGGCCGCGGGGAAAGGGTGGCGGGGAAACCGGACCGTTACACCTGTGGCATCACTTCGGCCGCGATCTGCTCCAGATGCCCGATGTCGTCGAGGTCGAGCACCTGCAGGTACAGCGTCGCGGCGCCCGCCTCGGCGAACTCGCCGATCTTGGCAACGATCTCAGACGGCGTGCCCGCGATGCCGCTGCGCCGCAACTCGGGCAGCTCGCGGCCGATCGCCGCGGCACGGCGCAGTAGTTCGGGCTCGTCCTTCCCGCAGCACACGACCTGCGCGGCGGAAAACCTCATCGACGACGGGTCACGCCCGGCGGCCTGGCATGCCTCCCGTACCCCGCCGTACAGCCGCGCCGCAGACTCGGCAGACACGAACGCGGCGTTGAACTCGTCGGCGTACCTGGCCGCGAGCGCCGGGGTGCGGCGGGGGCCGCCGCCGCCGATGATGACCGGCGGGCGCGGGCGCTGCGCGGGCTTGGGCAGCGCAGGCGAGTCGATGACCTGGTAGTAGCTGCCGTCGAAGGAGAACTTCTCGCCTTCGGGTGTCTCCCAGAGCCCGGTGAGGATCGCGAGCTGTTCGGCGAGCCGGTCGAACCGCTCCGGAAGCGGCGGGAACGGCACGCCGTACGCCCGGTGCTCCGCCTCGAACCAGCCGGCGCCGATCCCGAACTCGACCCGCCCGCCGCTCATCTGGTCCACCTGGGCGACCGTGACCGCTAGCGGACCCGGCAGCCGGAACGTCGCGCAGGTGACCAGCGTGCCCAGCCTGATCCGGCTGGTCTGCACCGCCAGCCCGGCCAGTGTGGCCCACGAGTCGGTCGGTCCGGGAAGACCGGAGACGCTGCCCATCTTGAGGAAGTGGTCGGAGCGGAAGAACGCGTCGAAGCCGAGGTCCTCCGCGGCGGTGGCCACGCGAAGCAAGGTGGCGTAGCTGGCGCCCTGCTGGGGCTCTGTGAAGATCCGAAGTCGCATGCGTCCAATCCTGACGCATAGCCACTCCGCGGTCAGAAAGCAGGCTCTCCCCGGGCGCGCCCGTGGCGAGACAACGTGGCGGCTACACGACCGCCGCTGCCCGCCCCTCCCGTTCGGTCCAGCGGACCCGGCCGCTGGTGGTGACGCGCCCGAGCCAGTCACGGCCGGTGCGCACGTAACAGGTGTCCAGGCCGTGCACCGAAATCGCGGCGCGGACGGTCTCGATGTAGCAAAGGAACGCCGCACCCGAGAGGAGGTGCGGCTCGGTCAGCCGTTGTGCCTTGGCTAGCTCGTCGGTGACGCCCATCAAGCGGGGCGTGTCGCAGATGTCCCCAGAGAGCAGTGTCCAGCAGTACATGGCGGCCAACCTAGCATGGTTTAGGTCGCTCGTCCAAGGTCGACTACTGTCGAAGCGTTGCGATTGGCAATATTGCCATTCGAGTATGGTACAAGAGTGTCGATAGGTGATGAATCAGACCCAAGAGCGTACATACGCCTCGCGGCTGAGCTGCGACGGGACATAGCCAGCGGGAAACTGCAACCCGGCAAGCCGACGCCGTCCATCACCACGCTCAGCCAGCAGTACGGGCACGCCAGGCAGACATGCGCCAAGGCCCTGCGCATGCTCGTCGACGAGGGACTGCTCATCCGCTACCCCGGACTCGGTTACTACGTGGCCGGCTCGCCCAAGCCGGACAACCCGGCGAGCACGCCCAGCCAGCCCGACGCCCCGTAAGCCGAAGCCCGTAACCCGAAGCCGGTACACCCGAAGCCGGTAATGCTCGTCCCAGGCAACCCCGTTCGCGCGCCACTCGTACTTGGAGTGTGAAGCGGACGAGAGGAGCCCGATGGACGCCGAACAGCCCGTCGCGATCCTGGAAGAACTGCTCGCAGCCAAGGGCGAGCACCTGCTTCGCACCGCCGTGCTGATGACCGGCAGCCAGGAGGAGGGCGAGGACCTGCTGCAGGCCGCGCTTGAACGCGTGTTCCGCAGGTGGCGGGCGGTCAGCGGCGATCCCGAAGGTTACCTGCGCCGCACCATGTACCACCTGGCCGCCGACGGCTGGCGCCGCAAGCGTGCCTGGCGGGCCAGGGCAAGCCTGCTCGGGCACCCCGGCACGCAGCCCGACGCCACCGACGCCGTCGACCGCAGGGACCACCTGGTCCGGCTGCTGCGCGAACTGCCGCCGCGGCAGCGCACCGCGATCGTGCTCCGCTACTGGGAAGAGCTGACCGAGGCCGAGACGGCGCAGGTCATGGGCTGTTCCCCTGGCACCGTCAAGTCCGCGACCTCGCGCGGCCTGCAGCGGCTGCGGGAGCTCACCGCCGCCGACGAGGCCACCGACACCCCGCAGCCGACAGGGAGACCGTCATGAGCACCGACATCACCCAGCAGCTGAAGTCCGAAATGAGCCAGGTCCAGGTCCAGCTGCCGCCGGACCTGGCACGGCAGGCGTACCGCCGGTACCGCAAGCGGCGGCTGGCCGGCCGCGCCGCAGTCGCCGGCGCGGCGGCCGTGATCATGGGCGCCGGGACCGCCGTCGCGGCCGGCGCGACGCGATCCGCGCCCGCCATCCCCCAGGAACAGACCACCGCCTACGTGGTCAGCCACCTCAGCAGCGCGCTCGCCGCGACCAGGACGATCGCTTACACCACCACCCAGTTCGACGCGCCGGGCAGCACGATCATCCCTCGCCAACTGGCGTGGGCATACGGCAACCGGCTGCGATTCCTGGACGAGGCGGGCAACGGGGCAAAACTGCAGGACACCGGCTTCAGCGAAAGCCGGGGCACGGTGACCGTGGTCAGCGTCAGCTACCGGTCCCGGACCTGGTACCGGGTGCCGAGCCACCTTGACGGACTTCCCGTCACGCCCGATCTCTGCGGCCCCAGGCACCCCCTCAGCGGTGTGGCCAGGTACGGCACCGCGGCCGACCTTATGTCCGTGATCAAGTCCGGGCTTCGCTGCGGCGCCCTGCGGGTCGCCGGCCATCAGGTCCTCGATGGCGTCGACGCGATCAAGCTGACCGTCACGTTCATCTCCGGGGGGCCCGAGATCATCTGGGTGAACCCGAGCACCTACCTGCCCATACAGATGGTGGGCCATCCGGAGATCTATCTGGCCGTCGCCGGCACCGGCATCAACGGCAAGCCGGTCAAGTTGATCCGCCTGAGCGAGGTGCGCACCGAGTTCACGTGGCTGCCGCTCACCCGGGCCAGCCTCGCCGAGCTCACCCCGCCGATCCCGCCAGGGTTCCGGCACGTCAGCGGGTAACCGTAGCCACGCACTCCACGTGATGGGTCATCGGGAACGCGTCGAACGCGCGCAGCCCGTCAAGCGTCCAGCCGCGCTCGGCGAGCAGCCGCAGGTCGCGGGCGAGCGTAGCGGGGTCGCAGGACACGTACGCGAAGCGCCGCGCCTGCCCCGGCCCGGACAAATAGTCGACAACCTCCCTGGCCAGCCCGGCGCGCGGCGGGTCCGCGATCGCGAGCCGGGCCGGCGACAGCCCGCCGAGGCGCAGCACCCGCGCCACGTCGCCGCGGTGCACCCGCGCCCATGGCCACTCCCGCAGGTTGTGCCGCGCGTCAAGGACGGCGCCTGAGTCGGATTCGACCCCGATCACGGCGCCGCCCGGGCCGACGAGGGGCGCGACAGCCCCGGCGAACAGCCCGGCGCCGCAGTACAGGTCGAGCACGCCGTCGCCCGGCTCCGGCTCAAGTGCCGCCAAGACGGCCGCGGTCAGGACGTCGGCCGCGGCGGGGTGCACCTGCCAGAACGTCCCCGCGCTGACCCGCCACTCACGCCCCGCCGCCTGCTGCCGCAGGTGCTCGCCACCGCGAATCGGGGTGAGCCGGTGTCCCGCCCGGCTGAGCACCGCGTCCGCCGCCACCGCGCGCGCCCAGTCCTGTTCCTTTTCTCCCGAACGGTGCGGCCCGTCTCCCCCGCGCCCCGGTTCTCCCGGCCGTCGCGGGTCGGCCGGGGTGACGATGACCGCGCGCTCGGCGGGCTCACCACCGCCAACGACCGCCTCCACCGACGAAACGCCCGGCCACCTGTGCCGCGGAATGCCCAGTTCCCTGATGCCGGGGTGCGCGATCGGGCAGTCACCGATGTCGATCACCTCGTGCGACCGGTGGGCGCGCAGCCCGGCCACCCCGTCCTCGCGGACCGCGAACTGCACCCGGGTGCGCCAGCCAAGCCCAGGCGGTTCGCCTCTTGCTGTTATCAGGCTGGTCTTGGCCGACTCGGATTCTGCTTCGTCGCCGGGCATCGGCTCCACAATGACCTCGCGGTCGACGCCGGCCAGCCGCCGCAGCTGCTGGCCGATGACGGCGGCCTTGAGCGCGCGCTGCGCGGGCAGCGTGGCGTGCTGCCAGTCGCAGCCGCCGCAGCCGCCTGGCCGCGCGCTCGGGCACGGCGGCGGCACCCGGTCCGCGGACGGCTTGAGGATCTCCACCGCGTCCGCGCGGGCGAACCGGGACGTGACCTCCGTCACGCGGGCGACGACCCGCTCACCAGGCAGCGCGTGCCGGACGAAAACCACCGGCGACCCGGCGGGCCTGGCCACACACCAGCCGCCCTGCGCGACGTCGCCGACCTCGACCTCCACGGCCTCGCCGACCTGAAAACCCACCGGACAGTCCCTTCTATTCTGGGGTCGCATTCTCCCACGTGAGGGCATAACTTTGGCGGGGCGCCCTGTTCGGGCGCGCTTGCCGGGGGTATGACGCACCGCGAAAGGACGGGTCGTGCATATCGTGATCATGGGCTGCGGTCGAGTCGGCTCGACGCTTGCCCACATCCTGGAGGACCGCGGTAACACGGTCGCGGTCATCGACCGGGACCCGGAAGCCTTCCGCAGGCTGCGCCCGGCGTTCAAGGGCGACCGGGTGACCGGCATGGGTTTCGACCGTGACGTGCTCACAAGGGCGGGGATCGAGCGCGCCGACGGCTTCGCCGCGGTCAGCAGCGGCGACAACTCCAACATCATCGCCGCGCGGGTCGCCAGGGAGACCTTCGGCGTCCGCCAGGTGGCGGCGCGGATCTACGACCCGCGGCGGGCGGAGGTCTACGAGCGGCTCGGCATCCCCACGGTCGCGACGGTGCGATGGACGGCCGACCAGATGCTGCGCAAGCTGCTGCCAGAAGGCGCCGAACCGCTATGGCGGGACGCCACAGGGAAGATCGTGCTCAGCCAGGTGAGCGTGTCGACGGCGTGGATCGGCGAACCGGTCAAGATGGTCGAGTCGGCGGCCCGCACCCGGATCGCCTTCATCGACCGGCTCGGCGAGGCCATCGTGCCGCATCCGGGGACGGTGCTGCAGCAAGGCGACGTGGTGCACGTCATTGCCCAGGAAAGCGAGCTTGACCGGATCGCGGCGTCGTTCGCCACGCGTGAGGGAGGCGGTCACTGATGCGGGTCGCGATTGCCGGCGCCGGAGCCGTGGGCAGGTCCATCGCGCGCGAACTGCTCGAGAACGGGCATGAGGTGCTGCTCATCGACCATCAGCCGAGCTCGATCAAGGTGGACAGCGTGCCG
>Ga0187805_10000567_pt1 | contig 12411 bp, 10 predicted proteins | sample NC_wetland_sal_i_6_FD_132965 | JGI IMG/M metagenome (GOLD analysis project Ga0187805, IMG submission 132965) | Wetland sediment microbial communities from Neuse River Estuary, North Carolina, USA - Control_5 | ecosystem: Environmental > Aquatic > Freshwater > Wetlands > Sediment | place: USA... | reverse complement strand
TGACCCGCTCGGCGAACGGGTCTTCGCGCATCTGCGGAGCGTGCTCGATCAGGTAGCTGGTTACCTGGGGGGCGGTGGTGACGACGGTGGCCAGGTAGCCCTGGTGCCGGGCGACCTCAAGCGCGCCGCCCACGATGCCGGCCGCCGCGGGATCGCCGCACTCGATCGCGGCCGCGGCCAGCAGCAGCCGGTGCACCAGCGCACGCCGCGGCGTCATCTCCCCCGCCGCCCCGCCCAGCCGCTGCCGCGCGGCCTGCCCGTCACCACCGGCAAGCGCGACCTTGGCCAGCAGCAGCGCCCGCCGCCCGGCGGGCAGCCCGGCGGCCAGCTCGGCCGGGGACCGCAGGTCGCCAAGCGACAGCCGCAGCTCCGCCTCCAGCTCATCAGCCCGGGCCCGCAGCACCGCCGACGGGCTGGCCAGCACCCGGCCCGCCACCGCCACCGTCGCCAGCGCCTCGCCCACCTGCCCGCGCGCCGCCCAGATCCGCGCCCGGTCCAGCAGCCCCAGAAACTCCCACGGCGGCCGCCGCCGCTCCGCGATCGACAGCGCCCGCTCGGTAAACCGCTCGGCCGCATCCAGGTCACCCCGCTCCAGCGCCAGCCCGGCCAGCGCACGCAGGTAATCCACCGCGAAGAAATGCCCGCCAAAACCCAGCCGCTCCGCCGCCCCCGCCGCAGCCCCCGCCGCCTCCGCCGCCCCCGCCAGATCCCCCAACTCCAACCGCGCCAGCGCCTGTTCTGCTGGGACGACGATCAGCTTGACCGGCTCGGGAAGTTCTGGCGTCGCGGCGGCCGCGGCCGCCTCGTTCATTACCGCGGGGAAGTTCTCGAGCAGCGTGTAGGCACGCAAGAGAACGACAGGAACGGCGGCGGTCCACTGGTCGGTCAGCCGCGCCCGCCGCTGGATGGCCCGGGCGGCGAGAGCCTCGGCAACGGCTTCGGCCGCATCGCCGGCGAGCAGCAGGCGCACTGCCCGCGCGATCGCGTGCTGCGCCGCGAGCGCCGGGTCGGGCGCGATCGGCGGCTGAGCGAGCTCCAGCGCGTCGAGGTATTCCCCGCCGCGCGTGATGTCGCCTGACAGCAGCAAGTCGATAGCCAGGGCGAGCAACCTGGCCGGCGCCTGGGCGAGCGCCGCGGGGTCAACCGTGCTGAGGTCAGGCAGCGCAGGCAGCGCGGGGTCGCGCAGGTAGTCGGCCACTAGCCGGTCCTGGATCAGGGCCAGTGCCCGGTCCGCCTGACCAGCGGCCAGCAAGTGCCGGGCGGCCCGGCGGCCATCGCCCGCCGACTCGAACCACTCACCCGCCCGCAGCTGCAGCGCCACCTCACGGCTCCGGTCCCGGGCCCGCAACTCCGCCAGCAGCACCTGGCGCACCAGATGGTGATACCGGAAAGTCGCCGCCTCTTCATCCACCGCCACCGCGAACAAATTCGCCGCGTCGATGCGGCGCAGCAGCCCTGCCGAGTCGTCCCGCCCGGTGACCGCGGCGCAGGCGGCCGCGTCGAGCTCTTCGAGCACGGACGTGTCGAGCATGAACTGGGCGATCTCAGGCGGCTGCTGGCCGAGCACCTCGTCAACGAAATAGTCGGCGATCGCATGCCGGTCGAGGGCGAGTGCCCGCCCCGCCTGAGGCTGGTCCTCGGTGCGCAGCGAAAGCGCCGCCATCTGCAAGGCCGCGACCCACCCCTCAGTTCGCTCATGAAGCGCCGCGAGCTCTGTGGCGCTGATCCGCACGCCGAATTTCGCCAGCAGGTCACCGCTTTCGGCCAGCGAAAAGTGCAGGTCACGGTCGCGAAGCTCGCACAGCTCCCCCGCCATCCGCCACCGCTGCAACCGCAGCGGAGGATCGAACCGGCCGCCAAGGACGAGCTGGGCCGTCTGGTAGGGCCACCGCTCGACCAGGTCGCTCATCTCTTCGGCGACGCGCGGCGCCACGAGATGGAAATCATCCACCACGATCGCCGACCCAGCCGGAAGCTTCGCCGCATCGTTGACGATCGACGCGGTGACGTCGGCCGACATGACGCCGTCCATCGCCAGCAGGCCGGCGGCGTCGCTGCCGAATTCCGGTGCCACCACCCGTGGCGCCTCGATGAACGCGGCCCAGAAGCGGACGGGGTTCGTGTCTGCGTTGTCACAGGACAGCCAGGCGGTCAGGCCAGCAGACCTGCCCGCCGCCCAGCTCGACAGCAGCACGGTCTTGCCCACCCCGGCCGACCCGACCACGATGGTCAGGTGCTTGCCCGCTCCTGCCGTCAGCCGATCGTACAGCGCGGATCGCGACACCAGCGTCGCGGGAACAGCCGGGGGCAGGAACTTCGCCGCCGTGAACCGGGTGCCCGGCGCCGCCGCATGTCCGGCGTTCGCGTCCTCTGCCACGACACGTCAGTGTGGGCCACTGCGGCGCTTCTCCACTCATCCTTCGCGGGTGAAGACAACGCAGATCACCCCGGGGTGCCTTCCTCGGTGCGTTCGGGTAGCAGCAGCATGGCGCCGATGAAGAAGCAGACTGCGCCGATGAGGGTCTGCGTGTTGGCCCGAGCGGCGTCGTGCACCTGACCGGTCACCGGGTTGATGTAGCCGGCCACGGCGGAGACGCCGAAGGCGATGGAGCCGATCAGGTTAGCCAGCGTGATCCACCACGACCAGGCTAGGGGGCGCCAGGCGACCCAGCCGTGGCAGGCCTCGTACCAGGCCAGCACGCTGGACACCAGGAAGCAGGCCGAACCGATGGCGTCGGGCCGCCACACGTGCCGGTGGGCTTCCTGCGCGGACAGGTCGGTCACCATGGCGACCCCGGTGCTGACGTTGAAGTAGACGGTCCCGGCGAGCTGGACCACCGTGGACCACCAGTCGATCCGTCCCGGCTGGCAGGTGAAGAACCGCCGGTGCGCGGGGCTGCGCGCCTCGGGGGCGGCGTCTACCGCCTCCCGGTAGGAAAGGAATGAGGCCGCGGTAAAGAACAGCGAACCGGCGAAGTAGGTGACCGTGTCCCCTAGGCTCCCGACGGCGCCCGCATACGCCGGGACCGAGCCCAAGGCGAACAGCAGCGATCCGATGGCGAACAAGACGGCAATCCACCAGCCGCGCGCCATGGGCGCCCACCACGTCGATCCGGCGGCTGGCTCCTGGTGCTTGCGGTGGGGACGCGATCCACGCCTGACTATCGACCCGTCCGGCCGCACGTGATCAACGAACGTCGCTGGGGCGCCGATGCTGAGATATCGGCCGTCGCGGTTCGGCTCGGGCATGAGTACCACAGAAGCATCCAGCGCCGTCCGCCACGTCACCCCCAAGTGGGTGATGCGCCTCGTCTTGCGCCGGTGCATGATGGTCTGGAGGGGAAGGCGATGACGGTTGTGTCGACTGAGATCCTGACCGCAGGGGCAGTGGACACCCTGGAAGTCCGCTGGATAGCCGCCGGCCCGCTGGTGACCGCGGTGCGGCAATGGTTCGGGCGTTTCCCGACCGGAACCGAAGCACGGGAGGACGCCTACCTGCTGGTGCCGCGCCTGCCCGGACTGTCGGTGAAGCTGCGGGACGGGGTCGCCCTCGAGGTAAAGTCCTATCTCGGCTGCCCTGGCGTCCTTGACGTGCTTGACCGCTGCCGCGGCCGCCTGGAGTACTGGCGGAAGTGGTCGTTCCGCTGCGAGCCAGTGAACCGAGGCGACGTCCTGCCCGCGGGCTGGAGCATGGTGCGCAAGAGACGGCTCAGGACCTGGTTCCCGATGCCCGCCAGGGAGGAACCCGCCGGGTCGCTCGTGGCCGCCGAGGCGGGCTGCGCGGTCGAACTCACCCGGGCCCAGCTGCGCGGCGAACCGTGGTGGTCCGTGGGGTTCGAAGCGACGGGCCCAGTCGGCCTGCTGCGGGGCGCGATCGAGCACGCCGCCGACGTCCTGTTCGCCCGGCCGCTGCCGGCCGGGGTCGAATTCAGCCTGGATACGTCCAGGTCGTACGCGCAGTGGCTGACCGAGCAGCCCAACCCGGATGCCGGTCAGAGCATGAAGGAGGAGTTGCCCGGGCCGCTCAGCGCGGTTCCTTCCCTGGTGTCGGCCAGGGCGCGGATCGCCGAGACGCCGTAGGCGAGGACGAGCACCACCGAGACACACGCGAGGACCGCGCAGCACACGCGCGCCCACTGCGGCGCGACGACCAGGTTGTAGCCGAGCACCCAGCCGACGATGCCGATCTCCGCCCCGATGCCGAACACGGTCAGGCACGACGCCGCGAGCATCGTCCACATCTGCGCGGCCACCGCCTCTCCCGTGCGCGGGATCACGAAGTCGCGCGGCCGCCGCACCGTGCTGCTGCGCGGCGCGCGGTGCGGGTCCGCGACCGGTGCCTCGATGACGGCGTCCTGCGGCAGCGTCAGGCCCGCCCGGCCGAGGAAGGAGATCTTCGCCCCGCCAGGCACCTCGAAGGCCGTGTTCTCGGGGATGGTCAGCGGCATGACCACCTTCGCAGGGCCAGCGCCCTGCTCCGCTTTCGGCAGCCAGTGGTCGAGCCAGCTGGCCCAGGGCGGCCAGGGAGAGCCGTTCGCCTCCGGCTCCCCGGCGCTGACGGCGGCCGGGGCGGTGACGTCGCTGGCCGGCACTGTCAGCTCGCTGCTCACCGAGATCAGCCGGCCCGAGGTCACCACGATGTCGCCGGTGCCGGGCAGCGCGAAGACCGGCACGGCGGCGCCGCCCGGGACGTCGTGGTAGGCGTCCGGGCGCGCCGACACGGTGATGACCGCGTCGGCCGGGATGTCCAAGGTGGTGTCCGGGTTGATGATCGTGCCGTCGGGAACGGTGCCTTCCGGCAGGGTCCCCTCCGGCACCGGCACGGCACCGCGCACAGTGACGGTGCCGCTCGCGGGAATGCCGATCTTGACGCCGAGGGCATTGGCCGTGGACGGCAGCGAGATGACAGCGACCCCGGAGGTCGTCGGGTCCACGCTCCTGAACTGGTAGTTCAGCCATCCGAACAGCAGCGGAGCGATAAAGGTGAAGCCGCCGGCGAGGGCGATGAGCAGGCCGAACCGGCCGAGCTCGACGCCGGGAATCACCTCCGCGATGCTGCCCGACGCGGCCAGCACGCTGCCGACCACCGTGGTCAGCGCGGTGATATTGGTCGCCCAGCTGTCGCCGAACGACCACGCGGCCGACGCGTACAGCGGCATCCGCCAGAAGCGCTCCCGGTGGATGTGCGCCGTGCCGCCGCCCGGCTCGGGCACGCCGAACAGCATCGTGAAGCCGACGAGCAGCGCCGCGAGCAGCAGGCCGCAGCCGACCGGAATCCACACGTAGTCCGCGGTCGACACCTGCCGACGAACGGTCAGCGGAAGGTCCACCGGGATGACGCCCGCGGCGAGCGCCGCCTGGGGCGGGGTGAGCGCCAGCGAGGCGCTTTGCGGAACGGCGGGCAGCGCGGGTGACGGCGTGAAGGCGAGCATGACCTCGGTGACCGGGTACTTCTGCGTGTCGCATTGCAGCGTGGCGCTTGTCCCCGAGGGGTAGACGTAGTTCGGGCTAGCCGAGGCGGTGTAGCTGTAGGGCTTGACCGTGACCAGATAGAACGTGACCGGTGAGGCGCACAGCGCCCCGGTGTCGACGTATGCGGTCGTCATCCAGGTGCCCGCCGACTGCTGCGTCAGCGACCCCGCGGTCGCCGCAAACTGATCCGGCGAGGGGGGATTGCCCGCGGCCGTCGCGTTCGGCGCGGCCCATATCGCGACGCAGAAAAGACCCGCGAATGCGAGCGCGATCGCACGCAGATAACGCATCCCGCCCCCCGAAATCCCCGTGAGCACTGGCGCAAATAGTCCCAGTAACCGCGCCGGGCAGTCAACACGCGGAGAAGCTACGAGGCGGGAACTGAGGCGGGGAGGGAATTCGTTTGCGGGGAAGGCGTGGCTGGTGTGGTCGCACGCAGGCGGAAGGCCATTGCCAGCAGGATCAGCAGCAGGGCCATGCCGCCAAGGATGTAGGCGTTACCCCAGAGCAGCTGGAAGCCATGCCAGTGATATTCCACCCATTGCGGCCGGTCACCGTATTCCATGAACAGGATCGGGTTCGTGTTCTTCTGCGCCCACAGGAAGCCGAAGGAGAACTTGCCGAGGTTGCGGGCCTTCTCCCAGATCGCGTCGGGCCAGGCGCCGTAGATGAAAATCATGCCAACGGCGAGGGCGCCGAGCCATCGGGCACGCCACCGGTCGGCGTTGGACCGGGCGGTCCGCCAGGCCTTGAGCGCGTAGTGGCCGGCGACCGCCACGGCGGGCGCGACCCAGACCCAGTGGTGGTCCCAGCTGATCGGCGAGATGAGCAGCCCGGTCAGCGCGGTCACCAGGAGCGCGGGCACGTGGTAACCGGCCCGGTCGAACAGGTACGCCGTCAGGATGCCGAGCACGAGCGCCACCGCCGCGGCGGCGAGCCATGGCTTCGTGCCCGCGTCGATGCTCCCGCTCAGCCGGGTGATGAGGGCGCGCAGCGACTGGTTGCCCGCCCAGCCCGTGAATCCGGTCCGGTTGCCGTCCGAGAAGACCATCCCGTGCAGCCACCACTTGGCCGAGTCGCTCGGCAGGATCACGAACCCGATGGCCACCGTGGCCAGGAAGCCGGCCACGGTCATGGCCGCCTCCCGGAACTTCCTGGTGACCAGCAGGTACGGGACGAAGATCAGCGGGACCAGCTTGATCCCGGCGGCGACGCCGGTCAGCGCGCCCTTCCACCAGCGGCCCTCGCGGGGCTGGCACATGTCCCAGATGATCGCGGCCATCAGCAGCAGGTTGATCTGGCCCAGGTAGATCGTGCGCACCACCGGCTGCAGCCAGAACGTGACCGCGGCCGCGACCAGCGTCGCGCCCAGCCGGACCCGCCGGTCGCGGTAGCCGAGGCCGCCGAAGGTGAACCACAGCGCCGCGAGCAGCGACAGGATGTTGACGATGATCGACAGCACCCACAGCGGCGTCCAGCCGATGAAGGAGATCAGCGCGAACGCGATGGCGGCGAACGGCGTGTAGGTGAACTTCAGTGCCAGCGAACTGTAGCCGCCCCAGTCGTACAGCGGGGCGGACGCGTTCGGGTCGTAGTAAGGGCGGACATGCCGGACGATGAGGCCGCCATCGCGGTACACGGTCAGGTCCACCGGGTCGAGCGCGCCGTTCTTCCCGCTTGCCACGGCGTAGATCACCCAGCTTGCGACGACGGCGAGGAACGCAATGGCGCCGTACTTGACGAGCTGGCTACCCGAAGCCCTGGCAGGCGTGACGGCGACCGAATTCACACCGTAACGATATCGGCTGGCGCGGGGGGCTCGGCCGCACACGGTCCCAGGTCCGTCATACTGGAGCCATGTCAACGCTGACCGAACAGCAGGCCGGGCAACGGCCCCGGGCACACGCCGAGCGGATTCGCATGGCCAGCTTCGGCGCCCTGACGATGCTGATCCTCCAGTTCGTCCTCGGCACGGCCTACAACCTGTACGGCACCGCGCCGACAGCGACGAAGCCGGTCGGCGCGTTCTCGAGCCCGCTGCTCGCCATCCACGTGATCCTCGGCATCCTGACGATCCTCGCGGGCGTCATGCTCGTGGTCCGCGCGGTGCAGGCCAAGGCGGGCCCCGTCCTGGGCCTGTCCATCGTCGGGCTTGTCGCCCTGCTCGGGGCGGCAGGCGCCGGCTCGGCGTTCGTCGGTCGGGGCGCCAGCGGCGCCTCGCTCGGCATGGCTCTCGCCACCGCGGTCGCGATGCTCTGCTACGCCGTCATCCTGTTGATCCTGGGCAAGCCGCGGGGATGAGCGCCGCGAGCCTGGTGTCGTCCGGGCCGCTGCTGCTGGCGATGCCGGTGGCGGCGGCGGCCGGCGCGGTGACGTTCCTGTCCCCGTGCTGCCTGCCGCTGGTGCCCGGCTACCTGGCCTACCTCACCGGCATGTCCGGCGCGGGCACGCAGGCCGCGACCGCCGCCACCGCTCAGGCCGGCGGGACCGCGGGGACCGCCGGGGTTACGGCGGTGGCCGGCGACTCCGCCGCCGACGCGGGCGGCGTCACCACCCGCACCAGGACCGCGAACGCCGGGCCGGCCGCGCCATCCCGGGGCCGCGCGGTCGCCGGAACGGCGCTGTTCGTCGTCGGGTTCTCACTCGTCTTCGCCTGCTACGGCCTCGCGTTCGGCGGGCTCGGACAGCTGCTGTCCGCGCACAACAAGGCGCTGACCCAGGTGCTCGGCGGCGTCACGATCCTGCTCGGCCTGCTGTTCGCGGGCGCGTTCGACCGGTTCACCTGGGCGGGGCGGATCTTCCGCCCGTCGGCGCGGCCGCAGGCGGGGCTGGCCGGGGCGCCGCTGCTCGGCGTGATGTTCGGCTTCGGCTGGTCGCCGTGCATCGGCCCGACGCTGGGCGCGGTGCTGACGCTTTCGGAAACCTCGGGCACCGCCGCGCGCGGCGCGTTCCTCGCGTTCGTCTACGGGCTCGGCCTTGGCATCCCGTTCCTGATCGTCGCGCTGGCGTTCGAGCGCGTGGTGAACGTGCTCGGCTTCTTCCGCCGCAACGCGCGGATGGTCGCCAGGATCGGCGGCGCGATGCTCGTCGCCATCGGCATCCTCGAGGTGACCGGAGCCTGGACGTCAGCGATCAACTGGGTGCAGGCGCACTGGATAACCGACTACCGGCTCCCGCTCTAGGCTTGCTCGCGACCTTTTTCTGCGCCCGGCCCGGCGCCCCGGCCGGTACGGACGGTTCCGGGACCGGCTCGGCCCGCGTCTGGGCCGCCGCCTCGACCAGGGCGGCGAGCAGGCGGGGGTCGTCACCCTCCTCGGGGTGCCAGTGCACGCCGACGCCGAACCGGTGACCGGTCACCTCCAGCGCCTCGGTCACGTCGTCACCGGGTGACCACCCGGCCACGACCAGCCCGTCCCCGGGCCTGCCTGGCGCCTGGTGGTGCGCGGCCGGCACCTGGATCGTGGCGCCGAGCAGGCGGCCTAGCAGGCTGTCACCGGACAGGCGCACGTCGTGCGGCAGGTACCGGACCCGGTCAGGGCGGTGCGCGGGCAGGTGCTGCGTCAGCGTGCCGCCGCGCGCCACGGTCAGCACGTGCAGGCCGCGGCCGATCGCCAGGAACGGCAGCCCGGCCTCGATAGCCGCGCGCATCAGCGCGAGCTCGAACCGGTCCCTGCGATGGTCGGGCACGTCGGTCTCGTCAAGCCGCTGCTGGTTATACAGCTCAGGGTTGAGATCCCGGCCCCCGGTGAAGACGAGCCCGTCGAGCCCGCTGACGAGGGCGTGCACCGAGTCCGGTGGCACCGGCGGCAGCACGACAGGCGCCGCCCCGGCCCGCTCGATGGCGCGGGTATAGCTGACCGGCGAGACCACTGCCTCGCGGATCCAGTCACTCCAGCGAGCCGCGTCGATTTCGCTCGTGATACCGATGATCGGACGGCTCATCGCGTCCTCCTCGCCGCTCCCGCAATGTCTTTCCCGTCATCCGGGGAACCCCCTTGTGACGGTCCGCCGTGGGTGGAACACTGTGCGCTGTGCCGCCGCAACCGACCGACAGCCCCGGGACTCCCGACCCGGTCACTCCGCCATTCTTCCTGAATGAGGCGGTTTCCGATGCGGCGATGACGTATTTCTATGCACACTTGTTTGCCGCCGAACCTGAGATCAGCGCAATGTTTCCGGCGGCGATGCACGTACAGCGACAACGTTTCTACCGAACGCTGTGCCGGATCGTCGCGTTCTTCGGCGAGGGGGCCGGCGAGCGGCCGGCGGACAACGGAGATTTCGTCAGTTACCTCGAGTCGCTCGGCCGCGCGCACCGCAAGTTCGGGGCGCGTAAGGAGCACTACGCGTCGTTCCGGTCGGCGCTGCGGACGACAGCGGAGCGGTTCGCGCCGGGCGGCGGCACCGACGACTGGGAGGCCGCGTTCGACCGCGCCGCCGAGATCATGATCAACGCGGCCGAGGACGACGCCGCCCCGGCGTGGTGGACCGCCGAGGTCACCGGGCACCAGCTGCGCACCCCGCAGGTCGCCGTGCTGACCTTGCAGCCGTCGCAGCCGTTCCCCTTCCTGCCAGGCCAGCACCTGTCGGTGCAGACACCGCGCTGGCCAAGGCTCTGGCGGAACTACTCGGTCGCCAGCGCGCCGCGCCCGGACGGCTCGCTCACGCTGCACGTCCGCGCCATCGCCGGCGGGCTCGTCAGCACCACGCTCGTGCATCACACCAGGCCGGGCGACACGCTGCTGCTCGGCCGGCCTGAGGGCCCGATGACCGTGGACACCGAGTCGAAACGGCCCGTGCTGTGCCTGGCCGGCGGGACCGGGCTGGCCCCGCTCAAGGCCATCGCCGAGGCGATCACCGCCACCGGCGAACGACGGGAGATCGTGGTCTACCACGGCGCGCGGACCGCGTCGGAGCTGTATGACCTGCCCGCGCTGCGCCAGATGGAGCTCGACTCCCCCTGGCTCGAGGTGATCCCGGTGACGTCGCAGGAGATGGCCGAGGGCACCAGGCACGGCACGATCCCGGACATGGCGGCGCATGCCCGCTGGGAGGACCGCGACGTGTACGTCAGCGGTCCGGACCCGATGATCATCGAGACGGTCGCGGTCCTGCGGGCGCTCGGCGTGCCAGACGACCGTCTGCACTACGACCTGCCGGACGAGATCGCCTGAGGCAGGCTAGGCGATGTCTTGGATGATGTTGATGAGCTCGTCACGGCCATAGCCGTTGCGCCGGGCGAACTTCACAAGCTCACGGGCGCGGGCGAGGACCTCACCCCGGTGCGGCGGACCGATAACCGTGATTCCGCGCCCGCGGCGGAACTCCAGCAGTCCCTCCTCGCGCAGCACCCGCAGCGCCCGCAGCACGGTGTTTGTATTCACGTTCAGCACAGCGGCCAGATCCCGCGCGGGCGGAAGCCGCTCACCAGGGCGCACCTCGCCGTCGGCGATGGCCCGGCGGATCTCCGCGCACACCTGATCGTGGAGCGGCAGCCGGTCCCCGCGATCGACCTTGACATCGAACATGGTGCCAATCAGACTAGCACCATGAGGCACGCGCCGCCAGCAGCCGCGCCCCGTGCGGGGTCACCGGCGGAGGCGGAGGCGCTGATAGCAGAAGCACGCGCGCACGCCCGGCGGCGACGCCGGAAGAGAGCGCTGATAGTGATCATCACCGTGGCAGCCATTGGCGGCGGCTTCGCCTGGGCGGGTACCTTGTCCGGCAGCGGGCCAGCCGCACGCGGTGGTCCCAGCCGTCCCGCCACGCTGACGGCGCACACCGGCGGGGTGACGGGATACATCGACCCCTGCCAAGGCATCGGAATCGATATCGGGCTGCCTTACGCCGCCGGAACGGTGACGGCGCTGCGTGGCCGGGAGACCTGGAAGCTGGTCCGTAGCGAAAGCAACAGGACGTACCAGACCTACCGGATGGTGCTGCCGACCGCCGTCGCCGCCCGGCAGCACGTCGGCGAGAACCAGAAGTTCTCTTTCGATCTGCCGCCGGGCAGATATGTCCTCGTGGGTCGCTATGACCGCGGCAACTTCGAGACGTTTCTCGACGTGACCATCGCCGCAGGCACGGTCCTGCACCGGGACCTGCCGGACCTATGTAAGTAGCCCCGCTCCGTTCGGGATAAAAATCACTTAAACCTTGCGCCAGCCCGGCACCCATGCGCCGTCGGTCACCTGGTAGTCGCCGAAAAGAGCGGGCGCCTCGGCGCGCATTATCTCCCCGATCTTGCCGAACACCAGGCGGATTTCCTCTTCCGCGCCGGGGTCGGTGCGCATTTCGATAGTGTGCCGCAGCGCCCGGATGTTCGCGGTCCAGACCAGGCCGGTCGCCACGCCGTCCGGGGCGAAGCGGCGCATGAACGACGTCTTGTGCTTCTTCTCATGCATCAGCACGCCGTCGTCGTCGAGCCGGAAATGGTCGGCCATCCAGTGCTGGAACGCTTCCATTTCGGTGAGCAGGGCCGTGGCGCGCTTCATGAGCTCGGGGTCTTCGCGAGCCCATTCCGGGAACCAGAAAGGGAATTCATCGAGCCGAACGAACCGCAGCGACTCCTGCGAGATAGCGGTTCCCGGCCGATGCCTGATTACCTCGTGGGTGAATACACGGCTGACGTTATGCAGCACGAACGTGAAGTTGACGTGCTCGAGGACGGAGCCGTGGCCGCTGCGCAGGATGTTCTCCAGGTACTTGACCTGGTCGTCGCGGACCCTGCGGACGTTCGGGTTGAGGCCAGGCTCCCAGGAGCGGTAGCACATCTTGCCGGCGAATTCTGCGAGGTTCTGCGCGTCGTTGCCGAGCTGGTCGCGGTCCAGCCGCTCGACCCAGCGCTCCCCGCCGACCTCGCGCAGGTAGGCGGCGATCGCGTCGTAGTCGATCTCGGGCCTGGCGACAAGGAAGACCTCGGGCTCAACGTTGCGCATA
>Ga0187805_10000566_pt1 | contig 12412 bp, 9 predicted proteins | sample NC_wetland_sal_i_6_FD_132965 | JGI IMG/M metagenome (GOLD analysis project Ga0187805, IMG submission 132965) | Wetland sediment microbial communities from Neuse River Estuary, North Carolina, USA - Control_5 | ecosystem: Environmental > Aquatic > Freshwater > Wetlands > Sediment | place: USA... | reverse complement strand
CCGCCCCCGCCGCCTCCGCCGCTTCCCCCGCCACCGCCCCCGCCCGGCAACACGCCGCCAAGCCACAGCTTCAACGCGAACGGCTACATTGACCCGAGCGGTACCGTCTTGGACACCAACGGCAACCCGGTCAGCGGCGCCACGGTGACCATCCTCCGCGCGGACACGGCCGCCGGCCCGTTCACCCCGCTCAGCGCGACAGCGCCGGGAATCGAGCCTGCGGTCAACCCGGAGACCACCGGTGGCGACGGCGTGTTCCATTGGGATGTTTTCTCCGGCTGGTACGAGATCCAGGCGTCGGCTCCCGGCTGCACCGACCCAGCCAACCCCGGCGATTCGACGGTGACCGCCGGGCCGTATCCGGTACCGCCACCACAAGTCGGTCTCACGCTCACTCTGGCCTGCCCGGTTGAGGCGGCGCCACCCATACCGGCCGTCACGAGCCTGAGCGAGAGCACGGGACCGTCAGTCGGCGGCACGACGGTGACGGTGCTCGGCAGCGGCTTCACCCCGGACAGCACTGTGACATTCGGCGGCACGGCGGCCACGCAGGTTACCTACCTGTCCCCGCAGGCACTAACAGTCGTCTCGCCCGCCGGAAGCGGCCTGGTTGACGTGGTCGTGGGGACCGTGGGCGGGCTCAGCGCCACCTCTCCGGTCGACCAGTTCTACTACGGCTCGGCGCCGTCGGTCGCCGGGCTGAGCCCGGTGGCCGGGCCTACCGCCGGAGCGTCCACGGTCACGATCACTGGCACAGGTTTCACCGGAGCGACCGACGTTGGCTTCGGAAACCAGCCCGCCAGCTCATTCACGGTCGTGTCCGACACCGAGATCCAGGCCGTCGCGCCGGCGGAGGCGCCCGGCAGCGTCGGTGTCGAAGTGGTCACCCCCGCAGGCGGCAGCGCGCAGAGCCCGGCCGACCTCTACACCTATGAGAGCAGCACTGCGCCCGCGATCACCAGCGCGGGCAGCACCACACTGACCGTCGGCACCGCAGGCTCGTTCACGGTGACAACAAGCGGCGACCCGGCCTCCGCGCTCACGCAGAGCGGCACCCTGCCCAGCGGAGTTACCTTCACCGACAACGGTGACGGGACAGCCACTCTGGCCGGGACGCCAGCCGCCGGAGCGGGCGGCACATACCCGCTGACCATCACCGCGCACAACGGGATCACTCCAGACGCAACCCAGTCGTTCATCCTGACGGTCGACGAAGCACCGGCGATCACCAGCCAGGCCAGCGCAACGCTCATCGGCAGCATCGGTGACTCCGTCACCGTCACCACCACCGGTTTCCCGGGTCCGCACCTGACCGAGACTGGATTCCTGCCTGTCGGGGTGACGTTCACCGATAACGGCGACGGGACGGCCACGATCGCGGCAACGGCCAACGCCGCGTCCGTAACGACCTTCCAGATCACGGCCTCCAATGGCGTCAGCCCGGCGGCGACGCAGAGCTTCACGCTCACCGTGGCCGCTCCCAAGGGCCTGGCCGTCGTGCTCAGGTCCAGCCGCAAATCGACGGTGAGCAACGAGCCGGTCACCCTGACCGCCGTCACCAACCGGGCGCTCCAGCCGGGATTCGCGATCGATATCATCGACCAGTCCACTGGCACCGTTATCACCTCGTGCCCAATCGGCCACCGGTGCCAGGCAACCATCGCGAATGAGGCTGGCACCGAGACCTACCAGGCCGTTATCGCCACGCCGGCCGGAGCCAGCACGCAAGCGTCGTCGTCGCCGCTGAGCGTGACCTGGATACCGTCGACCGTCACGTTGCGGGCCTCGGCGACCTCGACCGTCAATGGCCTGCCGGTCCTGCTCAGCGCCCACGCCAACGAGGATGTCGCCCCGACCGGGTATGCCATCGACATCATCGACACCACTACCGGCACCGTAGTCGCGTCCTGCGCTCGAGGCTCGAGTTGCTCCACCTGGATCAGGAACCCGCCAGGCAGCCACGCCTACGAGGCCATCATCGGAACTCCCAAAGGCCTGAAAGCACAGGCGGCCTCACCGGCGATCACCGTCACCTGGACACCATCGACCATCACGCTCAGCCCGAGCAACTCCAGCCCGAAGGCGTGGCAGCCGGTAGAACTGACCGCTATCGCGAACGAGAACCTCGCGTTTACGCCATGGTCGATCATCATTATCGATCTCACTACCGGCAAGATCGTCACATCCTGCGGCGCCGGGAAGAGGTGCGGCGGGCTGGTCGCTAACGCGTCCGGGACCCACACCTACCAGGCAATCATCGCCAAGCCAGACGGCACCCAAGTTCAGGCAACATCGGCAACCGTAACCGTCACCTGGCCGTGAGGCGGCGTGCGCCGCAGCGCGGGCGGTCGGCACCCCCGGAGGAAGCGACAGCCCGGCCCCGAGTCGTCGCCTAGCATCCCGCGCCTGAAATCCCGATCCAGTCACTCAAGGCGTTTTGCCGGAATCGCTGTACGCAGAACGGAGCGTTCTGTTGGCATCAGGTCGCTTCGGCAGGCTCATTATTAGACGCACGGAATCGGCGTTCGGCTTGCATGCACTGTGAAGTCATCTTGATTTGCTGTAACGCTGCGTTGCCGACGACCTGGATGGAGAACGGAAGGGATCTAGCCCCTGCTCCTCCCACCTTGCTCTGCCCGGCACTGCGACGTACGCAATCGCCGGCTGTTCTGCGATAGCGCCGGCCATGACCGCCGCCGACGGGCCAGGCAACACACGCTTGGAGTCGCCGGGCAGACCGGTGTGGCGGCACGCTCGCACCGCCCGGAATGCCTACGCTTGCGTACCAGGTCAGCCAGGAGAACGGAGCGGCGGTGGCCCAGAAGATCCAGACCATTTTCATCGATGACCTCGATGGCGGTGACGCTGACGGGACCGTCCGGTTCGGGTTGGACGGCACCGAGTATGAGATCGACCTGGACGCCGGGCACGCGCAGGCACTGCGGGATGCGCTGGCGCCCTATGTCCGTGCCGCCCGGCGGGTCGGCGGTGCGGCCCGGCGCCCCGGCCGCGGCGGGCGCCGCGCGCCGGGCAGTGGGCTGAGCGCTGCCGGGGTCCGCGACTGGGCCAAGGCGCAGGGCATTGAGGTGAAGGACCGCGGCCGGGTGCCGGCTGACCTGGCGGCGAGGTTCAGGGCGGCTACCGGGAAGTAGGCTCGCGAGCCTCCCCGGGCTCGTCAGGCCATGAGGACTCACTATTCTGCCGAAATGAGGGCGTTGCGGCATCGTATACTTATGCACGGATCCGAATGTTGACGAGGCTTATGATGACCGTCAGTTCAGCATCTTCGCTCGTACCCAGGCCGCGCCTGCCGAGTATGCACTCAAGCACTTGCAGATCCGTCTGACGTCGACGCTGCCCGTAACAGCTGTTCCAGTACGGACCAACCACGACAAGTATAGTGGCTTAGCGGTCGTTACAGGCCAGATGTATCTGTTCTTATAGACCTGCAGCTATAAGGTGATGATGCGGTCTTACGTCGCAGCAGTAGCGAATATGCATACGTATTTTGGGATTATTATGCGCCTGGGGGCTTATTCTACAGGCTCATTCGATCGCGGCCCGGCGAGTTTGACGTTCGCACCTGCATGAGGCAGAAAACGAGTGCGTGTTCCAGATCGACGCCTGTCATCCAGTCCAGCAGCCGAAGAACTGCCAGCGGACCCAACTGCCGTTCCGGTGGTAGATCTGTGCGCCCGCGCAGTTCTGAACCCCGTGACGGATGTCGAGGGTAGGGGTGTTCTGCCACGATGTCCATGGACCTGACCAGACATCGACCGAGGGCTGATTAGGGTGCCAGATGGACATGTCGATGGTGTAGCTAGTGTTGCTGAGCGCGAAGTGCTCGAACCAGGTCGAACCACAGTTCAGCGACTCGGCGTTCTTCGTCCAACCGATGGTTGTACCGTTCGGTAGCTGGATGGGCTTGTCCCAGGATCCGTCGGCGAATTGCGTTGGGATCCAACTGTCGTAACAGCTAGAGGCGCTCGCCGCCAGTGTGCCGCCTGGCATGACAACTCCAGTCACGGCAAAGATTGCGGTGAGCAGCAGGCTCGCGAGCGCGGCCCTACCACCAGCAAGTGCCCAGCCAATAGCCCGAACTTTCATTTGATACCTCCCCCACTCGTCAGGGCCTAGCCCGGGCCTAGTCTGCGAACTGCAATCCGGCTCGCTGCCCTGAAACCGTCGTCACCCGAACCTGAAATTCGCCATGATTCTGTCGGTAAACATTCGAACTTGTCAAGTCTAATGCCGAACTATGCTGTTCCGCGCTGCAAGTCTACCTTTTGGTAATTTGCATCGAAATGAGATCTAAGTGTCTTCCCGATAGCTTGTGACATATTACGCTACGTTCGACCGGTTGACGATTCGGCAGAGTCGTTCCGAGCTGCCTTCGGCACCGACCGGCGTAACGACATCGCTATGTACATCATCGTCGTCGAAGTTCCCAGTCATGCTGAGCACAGCCAGCACGACGCCGATCCCGGGCTCCCAGGAGTTAACCGGCTCGCCGACGCGTTCCAGCCGGAGGTCCGCTGGAGGTATGGCGGACAGGTGCTGCACGCCGTCTGACCGAGACAGCGCATCGGCGTCAGCGCCGGGGCGGCCACGAGGCGGGCGACGCGAACCTCCGCCAGGGTGACGCCCCAGGGACGGTCGCGATGACTGGGCACAGCGTGCTATTGGCCCGCCACTACCGCTGCAGTGGAACCCTGTCGTCCTGCGGTCCATCTGGCTCGGCCGATCGCCGTCGCACAGGACCAGTGGGAAATCAAAGATGATCACGAGTTCGCCAAGTAGGTTGCCGGACTGGACTCCGGTCAGGTGATCCGCTCGAGTTCCGTGCGCTTGCTCGCCTGCATGTACCGGGCCGTCGCCCTGGACTGCCATGTCCACGCCGACCTGGAGACACGCCTGATCCCGCACACCATTCCTGAATGCTGCCCCAGCGACGCAGCACTGTCATCCACCGCCTCGCCGGGACCGCGCTCACCGGCGGCACGGGTCGCAGCGGCGACCCCGCCACCAGTACCGAGCCAGCCAATCCCACAGAGGCTGGAATGCCTGCGCAGATGCTTCACTGCGATTACAACGAACTACAGAGCCGTATGGGTGCGGCTGGTGCACCAGCTACGGCGCGCTCCTCTGATCCTGGCAGGACAATGCTTTCACACTACGTGAGCGGCTATCCATGTATCCTAACAGTATGGCTGTGCGTACTCCGAAAATCCGCTGTCTGCTAATTGGACTCGGTCAGCGAGGATTTGATGATCACCTTACCGCCTTGGCTCCACCGCAAGTGGAAATCGATCTAATCGGGGTTTGCGACATAGACTCGGGAAAAGAGCGCGTGCTTCAGGCTTATCTGTCTGAGCACGATAACTATCACCCGGTGAAGTTTTATACATACCTTGACGATGCGCTCGATGAGTTGGAACCAACCATGGCGATCGTAGCCACTCCTCACGATACGCATCTGGCAATCGCGCGCACCCTGCTCGCCCGCAACATTCCGTTCCTGAAAGAAAAGCCATTTGCGCTCAATCTGGACCAAGCGCAAGAGCTGAGTTCATTGATTGAGGAGCATGGCGGAAATATGCGCCTCTGCGTTCAACGGCGCTTTCACCCACTATACGTTCACGGGAAACGGGTTTTGCCTCAGCTAGGTTCCCCGCGACACTTTTCGGTAACGTACCATCTCAACGTCGATGGGTATCTGGCGGGTTGGCGGTCAAGTGTTACCAGCGCCGGCGGGGGCGCTGTCATAGACATGGGGTACCATATCATCGATCTGCTCGTATGGTACTTCGGGATGCCGGAACAGGTCTACGCCTCAGTTGCGCCGAGGTCCGGTTCCGCAGTCGATGACTCAATAGAGGAGACTGTGGTGGCCGTTATTCGCTATGCTGAAGGATTCATAGGCACTCTCACTCTCTCTCTTTGCGAGCCGCGCAAGCGCGAGAAACTGCGAGTTCACGGTAGCCGTGGCTTTTACATACTAGAGCGTGATTCTTTTCAGCGTTTCGATGACAAGGGGCGCCAAGTAGAGACCCTCTCTCGCACGCCTGCATGGCCATCTGCGACTACTGACGTCCTCGCTGACTTCATCGGAACCTACAATGATCGCGCGGTAGCCAATCGAGAGATTGAGCGCGGGATAGAAGTAATGGCCCTAATAGATGCCATGTATCGCTCGATAGCTGGTGGCGTCCTAGCTGACGTTAAGATCCCGGGATAAAGGAGGCATAAATGACACTCGCCACCTTTGGCGGCAGTCCGGCCCTAAGTCATCCAATAGTATATCGCTGGCCAAAGGTGACAGAGGAATCAGAACGGCTCGTACTAAATCAACTGCACTCAGGGCAACTTTCTATCTACGACAGATCGGGTGTCGTCGCGCAATTCGAGGAAGCATTCAGACAGTACCATGATGCGCGTTTCGCACTGATCACTTCGTCCGGAACTGCGGCGTTGCACTCCGCTTACTACGCCGTCGGCCTAGGTCCGGGAGATGAAGTACTATGTCCAACCTATACATTTTTTGCTACTGCTATGCCGCTGTTTCAGCTCGGCGCTCTTCCTGTGCTAGTAGACTGCCGCACCGATGGCACATTCGACGCTGCCCTCGCAGAGGACCTCATCACTGAACGGACTCGCGCGATAGTGGTAACTCACATGTGGGGGCTCCCATGTGACATGAATCAAATTACGCAGCTTTGCGCTAAGTACAATATCGTGCTCATCGAAGATTGCTCTCATGCGCATGGCGCGACTTGGGGAAGTCAGCCAGTCGGCACCTTCGGGGAAGCCGCGGCCTGGAGTTTGCAGACCCAGAAGATTATAGCGGCGGGCGAAGGCGGCATCCTAGTGACCAACTCGCGGGAAGTCTACGATAAGGCCCAGCTGCTGGGGCACTTCAACAAACGGGCCATTCAGGAGATGGATCGGTTTAATCCGTACTACCGGTATGCCGCTACCGGGCTCGGCTTGAAGTATCGGGCTCATCCATTGGGCATCGCGTTCGCCCTTGGGCAATTGCCGATGCTGAGGCAGTGGATCGCTTGTAAGCAAGAGGCCGCATCCAGGATTACTTCGATCATGTCCGCCCTTCCCGGGGTAATCCCGCTCAACATGTCTGATAAAAACCGGACGAGCGCCTATTACGCTCTGGTCTTCAGAGTTGACCAGGAACAGTCCGGAGTGAGCAGGGATCTACTGGTCGACGCTATACATGCGGAGGGATTCCACGACATCGATATCCCTAAAGCGACTTCGCCGCTACATGGCTTGACGGCATTTACTGATCCCATATCGCCAGTATTTCAATACGACAGACCATCCCTTCGTGCGCCAAGCTACCCACTGGCCGACCGCATCGCGGCCAACAGCTTCAAGGTATCAGTCCCATGCGAAGGCGTTGACGACGAAGACGAGAATAGGTTTATCAGCGCATTGGGCGTGGTGGTCGGTAAGATAGCCTTCGAATGGTCAACGCTTGGCGGGAGAGGGCTATGACAGTCGAGGCAATCACCAACGAGTGGCTAAGGAGCGCTCGCCGTCGGCAAAGGGACATTAGATACATATCGTACCTAATTCCGTTGGCCGCGCCCACTGGGCTCTGCGCAATAGTGACAGCACGAATTGTAGACGGGAGGCAACCGATATTCCGGCAAGTACGTCGCGGCAAGGACGGCATCCCATTTGTTATATACAAAGTTCGTTCCCAATCCGCACCAGGCGTCCCCACCCGAATCGGACACGTATTCCGGTTTACGAGTGTGGATGAGCTCCCTCAGTTCTACAATGTTACGCGAGGAGAAATGTCCCTCTTCGGACCGCGTCCGCTGATGCCTAGCGATATAAATGAGATGAGCCAGGCCTTGCCCAGTAAGATCTTTCGAGAATGGCTTATTGCATATGATCATGCAGGACCTGGCTGTCTTTCTTCCTTTGCGCATTTCGCTCGAAGGCATGGCCGCACCGTCAACAGACAGAAGCTCCTAGAGATGCGTGCGGCGCTTGATACGCAAGATGTTAAGCTATCAAGTCCCAACTATGAGCGACTCTTGCTCTGGCGTATTGGGCCAACTGCTATACACATGATTATGTATCCAGGCGACTCACTGTACTAAGGGAATCGATAAGCCAGCGAGGCTCCGCCTCTGACCGCCGAGGTTGACGGTTCCGGCTGCTCGGCGGTGCTGCGTGGTTCAGGCTGGGATCGTAGGGATGGCTGAGCAGGGCGGTTGTCATGTCTGGTGTGGTCACGGTCCCGGAGCTGCTGGACGGGCATACGGTGCTGGACATCGAGTGCCTGGACCGGATCTACCTGAATGGCTACGTGCCGACGCTTCAGGTAGGCGGCCAGGTGGTGAGGTTCCTGCACGATCACCGCGGCATGCCGATTGTGTCCCCGGCGGTGTTCGAGCAGATCGGCACCCGCTTCCGCCGGGCGGTGGCGCGGTTCGCGCAGAGCAACGACATCCCGGTGATCAAGTTCAAGAAGGGCATCCGCAAGGCGACGGTGATGGAGCCGCTGCTGCGGCGGGCTGCCCGGGCGGGCCGGTCCCGGGTGGTGGCGATCGGCTGGGCGCAGGAGTTCCAGCTGGTGTGGGGGGCGCGCAAGCGCGACACCGACCCGGCCAAGCCCCCGCAGTTCTCCTTCGCCAAGACCGAGAGGCGCGTGACCTGCTACTACTTCTATGTCTGGGACGAGTGGTGGGGGCCGGGGTTCATCAAGGTGTGCGCGTACTTCCCGTATCCGGCGAAGGTCTGGCTCAACGGTCATGAGCATGCCAAGCAGGCCGCGGCCCGGGCCGGGATCGGCTTCACTGAGCTGTCCAACGGGTTCGCCTGCTGTGATGACCCGGACGGCCTGCAGGTGATCTGCGATCGGCTCGGGCCGGGCGACATCCAGGCGTTCTTCGACCGGTGGATGTCGCGCATCCCGCTGCCGCTGACGGCGGAGGACCGGGCGGCCGGGTACCGGCGGGAACTGTCGCTGCGGCAAGTCGAGGTGTCCCGGACCCTGGTGTTCGATGCGCCGCGGCGGGCGCGGGCGTTCTTCGAGGCCCTCATCGCCGACAACCTGGACCTGGGCCGCCCGGAGAACGTCGAGGTGCTGTTCAAGCGCGACCCGCGGGGCCGCAAGCCCAAAGACCAGGCCGGCGGGGTATTCAAGACCGCGATCGACCGCCGCTGCGGCGGCGTGACCATCAACGCCTTCTGGCGGCATTCCCGCGTGAAGCAGTACCTGAAGGACGGCCGCGCGCTGCGGATCGAGACCGTGGTGAACTCCCCTGGTGACCTCGGCTGCCGGCGCCGCATCTGCAACCTCCCCGAGCTGCAGGCCCGGGCGCGTGCGGTCAACGCCCGGCTGCTGCACACTGAACGTGCCGGCCAGGGATGCGTCTTCGATAGTCCAGCCTTTGCGCGGATATCGCAGCCTTCTCTCACCGGGGACGGCCGGAGGGCCCCAGGACTACGGTTCGGCGACCCTCGAGCGCAAGCCCTGGCCGGCGCCCTGGCCAACATGCTGTGCGCCGTCACCGGCATCACCAACAAGAGCCTGCGCGCCTTGATGACCGGCCTGCCCGGCAACCCCTACAGCATGAACCAGGCCTCCTACGATCTGGCCCGCCTGTCCCGCAACGGCCTGATCACCCGGATCCCGCACCGCAACCTGTACGTCCTGACCCCGACGGCCTGCGGTTCGCGATCTTCTACACCAAGGTCCACGACCGCATCCTGCGGCCGCTCATGGCCAGCGACCAGCCCCAGGCGCCGCCCCCACTTCGCGCCGCCCTGCGCGTCATCGACACCGAGGTTTCCCGGCGGATCGCCGCAGCACGCCTGCCAGCCGCTGCATGACCTCCAGCAACCAAACCAGGCCTGCGAACTCAAGACAGCCGTCAGAATTCTGCTAACCAAGCGTGGCTAGCTGACAGCCGGGATAGTCTGCGTGCCAGTAGCGACGGGACCCTTTTGGCCAAATTGTCGGGCATGCGTCCATGTACCGGAGTGTTTGACGTGAGCATCGGGAGTTCAGCACGGGATGTTGACAGTGCTGTCTTGACCGCTTCTACGACCATGCTTGTTTGAGTCTCGTTCAGCCTAATGGAGAGGTCAAGAAGACTGTCGTCGGGAAATTCATGGATTACTGACTGGATCAGCAGCCTTCCGGCGTCGATCCGTTCGTCGATAATGTGAGCCGTCACGCCTAGCGGAAAGTCTTCATAGATTGCCCACTCCATCACATCGAGCCCCCGCATCTGGGGCAGCATTCCAGGATGGAGGTTTATAATACCTCTTGGGATGCAGTTAACCAATTCTCCGGGGAGGATTCTGGCGCTGCCGATAACCCCCAGTTCTATCTGAGAATCCATCAGAAAGGGAATTATTTCCACGCCGTGGCGCTCAACCTCGAAGTAATGGATTCCCAGGCTAGAGCAAAGATCGCGCGGCGGGATAAGGTCGACATGTCTCGGTCTCGTGCGAATGAATGATTCTGCATGGACGCGACGCGGTGCTCCGATCGCGACTAGGGGGCGATATCCGGTCAAACAAAGCCTCAGTAGGAGATCCTGCGTCTTCTTATGGGGCGAGGAGTAACAGAAGAATGCCAAGCGAGGGACTCTTCCTGATTCTCGGCCAAGGGGATTCGCAGTCAAGATCGTGTATCTCTATATCGACGCAGCACTCGCTTTACCGGCTCGGTTGTCGGTGGCTCCGTAGTCAAGGGATGCCAGACGTATGATTGATGCTCGGCGAGGAGTATGGGTTCGGGTGCCGCTACTTCTACGACGAAATTGAATTGTCGACTAATTTCTCCGCCTTTGGCGGGATAGTCGAAGTAGCCGAGATAATTCTGCACGGCCGTGACTATTAGGCCGCATTCCTCGCGCACTTCTCTGGTGACAGCGTCATCAATTTCCTCCCCTAGCTCGACCATACCGCTTGGTATCTCGAAGATGCCACCCATGAAGTCATCCGCGTTTCGCTGAAGCAACAGAACACTTCCGTCATTCGCGATAACCGCACCAACTACGAATCGATGTACATTCTCGCGCATCGCCTCGTTGAGCAATCGGGGGAGTATGGATCTGTCGAACACGAGAGCATTTTAACATGCGATCGGCGCTGTCTACGGTCATACCGGCAATGTTCTGCCGAACGGACGTGCAGGTTTACAGTTGGAGGCACTCGGGCGTTTCGCTTGAAATGGGTTAGCCGAAGCGGTCTCGGGGACTCCTGACGAGTATCCATCGGCCCAGATGGCGAGCGCGGAAGCGTTTGTCATGTGCACAATCGCGGAACAGCGGAATACACGCGCTCGGGGCGCCGATCGGGGCTACGCATGCGGGGGACAAGGCACGGACAGGGCAAGGGCAACCTTCGCTCGTCGGCGGCAGGGGTTGCGTATGCTCCAATTGACCGGCTGCTCAGCCTGCATATTTATACGTCGCAGCCGTGCGCGGAGATGCGCGCTCATGCCGCAATGAGAGCGTGTGGAGCCCTGTCCCTCTGCCGGTGGTCTCGTGTCCTGTGTGTTCTGGACGGGCTGATGTTTACATGTGGGCTGGTGCGGTAGCTGTGGTCCGTGATCACGGCTGGGCAGCAGCGGGAGACGGCTTGTGTGGTGATGGCGGACCGCTCACTTGACCGGTCTGGTGCGGGTGGGGATGTGCTGTCGTCGTGGGCGGAGAAGCTCAGCGGCCGTGTGGGGAAGCGCGCGCGGGGAGTGCTGCGGTTCGCGTTTTACGGGCGGGTGTCGACGGAGGACTGGCAGGGTCCGGTGACGTCGCGGGCGCGGCAGCTGCAGCAGGCGTTGATGCTGGCTGCCGGGGTCGGGGTGATCGTCGCGGAGTTCGTCGATACGGGAGAGTCCCGCGAGCTGCCGTGGGCGCGGCGCCCGCAGGCCGCTGCCCTGGTGGCGCAGCTGGCGGATCCGGAGCGGGGCTGGGACGCGGTCGTGATCGGGGAGTATGAGCGGGCGTTCTACGGGAACCAGTACGCGTCGATGGCCCCGTTGTTTGAGCATTACGGTGTCTCGCTGTGGATGCCCGAAGTGGGCGGGCGGGTGGACTGGCACGCCGAGGACCACGAGCAGACCATGCTCGCGCTGGGGCTGTCGTCCAAGCGGGAGATCACCCGGACCCGGATCCGGGTCCGGACCGCGATGGCCGCGCAAACCCGGGAGCAGGGCCGCTACCTGGGTGGCCGGCCGCCGTACGGGTACCGGCTCGCGGATGCGGGGCCGCATCCGAACAAGGCGCACGCCGCCTGGGGCCGGCGGGCGCACCGGCTCGAACCCGACCCGGCCACCGCGCCGGTTGTTACGTGGATGTTCGCCCAGCGGCTGGCCGGGCACAGCGCCGCGCGGATCACCCGGGCGTTGAATGATGCGGGGGTG